>Ga0070732_10000249_pt1 | contig 38450 bp, 43 predicted proteins | sample Coa_R1_5_FD_66449 | JGI IMG/M metagenome (GOLD analysis project Ga0070732, IMG submission 66449) | Surface soil microbial communities from Centralia Pennsylvania, which are recovering from an underground coalmine fire - Coalmine... | ecosystem: Environmental > Terrestrial > Soil > Unclassified ... | reverse complement strand
TACCGGGCTAGGTTCCCACGGTTACGGGTCCTCATGGTCACGGGTAACACATAGCTTAGGACCGTTTTCACCGGTAAACCCAATACAAGGGTGGCGTCCCCCGGGCGCGAGCACTGCCAATACGCCCGTTAAGGGTTGCTGGCTGGCTCGCTCCCATCGCCACTCTACTTCTCATCATCTCATTCCGGATGATTCGCGGGTTGTTTTCAGTGTCCAAAGGGGAAAAATAGTCCATGGACATTGTGGCTTGTCGGGCCGGGATTCCGGAGCCTGGTACCGGGCAGTCCGCTCAGAACAGTGCGGGCCCATGTCTGGAAAATGGCTCTCCTGTCAGCCTGTGTCCTCACGGACGCGTGGGTTCAAATCCCACTCCCGGCGCCATTGTCCTCTCATTCGGTTAGGGGCTTTTTGTCAGTCGGGGAGGTTGTTCGGTTATTTCGAAGAAATGTGAGAAGCATAAAGGTCCCGGCCCCAAGGGCTAGTGCGCCAAGCGCAGTGAGTACTCCGAATGCGAGCGTGGTGGGTGGATTGGCAATTATCGTGGGCGTGCCACACGTGTAGGGCTGTCCGGGAATGATAATGGTGCAAGATGAGACTTGATCACTTGAGAGAATTAAGAAGGCCAACGATACCAAAAGGATGCCAACTGCGGTGAAGAGTGCGATTAGGGTTTGTGGCTTCGTCGGAAGGTTCACCGGGTTTCGATGGTCGAGACGAAAGAAAGAATCTATGGTAACCGCGAAGGGGCCTTTAGGGGACAATGGGTCCTTGGGGACGATCCTTCCCTTACGAGGGTCCGGAAACAATGTTTTGTCTCGCGGGAGAATTTTTGCTTTCGATCAGTCCAAGCTTGTTTCCTATCGCCGGTAGGGCCCTTTCACGCTTACGAAACGGGCTAACGAAGGCAGTATCGGGCCCAACCCTCCAGATCACGAATCGGGATCTGTTCCCTGGCGAATCATAGACAATGTTCTCCTCCAAAGACCACTTTTGTGTCGCGAGTGAATGAGGATTGGGAAATTTAGAGAGTGGTCTTGCTGGTTGAAACTGTTTTGGGCGAATTTTTCGAGTCTGGCGGCAGATCTGGCTGGTCGAGTGTTTCTAGGATCGTAGCGGTTAGCGTCCCGGTGAACGTGCAGAATACGCCTAGGTCAAAAACTATGCCGTGAATTGCGATCGCGGCTTGTTCTGGGCGAGTCCAAGGACCGATTCTACCGTTTCTACTCAGAAACATAGTATCGTAGAACGTGGATCTTGTCGCGGGTTGTGAAGCGTCTCGCGAGACCTGGATAGGCCCCGGGGGGGTCTAGAATAGTTAACGATAGTCGTTTTCAGAACACGTTTCCGGACGCGAGTTCCAAGCGCTGTTTTGGGTACCCGTTTCAGAACGTGTCCAGGATAGTAATTTCCGATTATCGATTTGGAAAGCTGTTCTGTAACCTGTTTCTCAACCTTTGCCACGCCTTGATTGCGGCAAGGGTCTAAGCCGTGCTTATTCAACAGAACCCGAAGCGAGCACTCGCAGCTACCCGGTATGATGGGCGACAAAAAGACCTGCATTTTACAGGTCGCGTGGTCTTGCTACCGAAACTAGGTCAAAAAAAGGGTTGAGAGGAAGAATGTGAATAGGCTCGACAACTCTATGACAACGTTGTCACTGTCCAAGTGGCTGTAGCGTTGATCTTAGCGAAATTTGTGAGCACTTGATTTGATTGGCATGAGCAACTGAACAACTGCAAGAATGTATACGTGCCAGAGTTAGGAACTCGCCACGAGTTTGTGTCGACGAAGGGTGCTATCGAAAGGGCCGTTACTGCCTTAGTGTAGATCTCGACTTCTGAGCTAGAAGTAAGGAAACCGTAGTATTGATAGTCACAATAGGCCCGAATCAACGGCATTGAAATGTCAGATGAGTTGTAGAGAACCCACAACATTCCATTAGAAATGGCGGGTACGGCAATGCCGGACTTGAAGTTGATGAAAGTAGATCCCGGATCCTTTCCATTCAGACTGATCGTGAAATTGTAACCAGCCGCGTACGTAGCGTACCAAGGTGGTGCGGTTGGGTTCGATGGTACACCGCAGAAATCTATGAACCCGGATCCGGTGTTAGTTTGATTCTGTATTACCCGCTCCCATGGGACAAGCGTGATCTGATTTGAAAGTGATTGAATCGTAAGAGTAGGCGGTGCGGTCTTGGCTATTGGCATGATTGAAAGCAGGGTGATTGCAGTAATCCCGATTATCGTGAACGCGTTCAACTAATCACCTCTGTTCCCGATTTTGGAATATTAACGTGTTCGAACATTATACGAATAAAAGGATTTCCTGAATCGAATTCTATCCCACGATATCTGTTGACCCGGCATGTAGGCGACACGGAAAAACAATCAGCAATGTCTAGACCAACGTAGCCATGAAGTGGTGTTCGTGGAAATCAAGGCTGGACATAGTGCTGGACTCAGCCCCCAAACAAGAACGAATCAAGCGACTAATTCAAGAACGAAGGATGGAACGGTCTGAGTTTCCGGTCCGCTAGAACCTCGATAACTTTCAAGGTCAAAAAAGAGAAATGCAATCTTTCCAGTCTCTAGTACTGGCAGCAAAGCCGCAGTTCGCGCACCACGCCCGTCCATGCTCAGGGTAGCCCTCAAGAAATTCGGACTTTTCGCATTGGGGACACCAATATCCTGCCAGCTCCTCATTGCTTAACCCCATGCTATGACCTCCCAAACCCAATTGCAACAGAGGATTATTGGCCTAATACAGATGACGCCGATCGGCTTTGTAAGTTATCGTAGGATGTTCGTGGTTGTTGACTTCGTCGGACAGATTCAGACCAACCTCGATACCATTCTTGTCATGCACAGTCGAAGTTTCCACCGGCTGTATTACTGAATTGGTAGATGTCAACGTAGAAGTTCGGATTGGATCCAACTGAGTTGCAGGCCCCGGAACCAAAGGTTCCACTGTAATAGACATGCACGGTATAATTTTGAAGGTTGGGCAATGAAACTGTGAAGCACCAGTTACTGTTCCCCGGACAAGTGCTTGAAGTTATTGTGGTTGTTTGGTGAGTTCCGGAGTTGACTATTACTACGCTCGTCACCGAGCAACCAATGCAACCAGGCTGGTACATTGCGGTTCCGCTGAGGGTTACCGTTGAAGGTGCCGTAAGAGTGCTGGATACTGAGCTGCTAGTGTGACTATTGTCACCTTGGTAGTTTGCAAGAACTGTCATGTGCGTAAGATATCCGTTGGTAGGCTGTGCCGGAGTAAGCGTGTCGCTACATGCTGAAGTTGAGCCGGAAGTCCCGATAAGAGTACACGTGCTACTTCCACCCAAAGCCTGATAGCTAGACCATCCGACGGTTCCTGTAGGTATCGTCCTATCAGTCACGGTCGCGGTGCAATATGCGCCAAATGGGCCTTGACCGGTCCCGACATTACCGCTGTAAAAACCGTCAGTTGGTGTGCAGGATAACGAAACTGAACTGGAGTAGACTGTGCATAGAGGTGGATTGATGGCGCCATCGCTGCATTGCGAGTTTTGATCGCATGTTGGTGGATTCGTCGCGCCATTGCTACAGTTGGCATAGCACGAGCCATTTACGAGAGTTTGACCTGAGGAGCATGAATGATCAGATCCTCCAGTCGCGGTTTGGCCCTTGGAAAGTGTGTAGTATACTCCGGCACCCACAGCAGAAACGGCTATGAACATGACCAGAACCAATCCGACGACCTTTGCGGCGGTCCAATAGGGTCTTTGCACCTGAATGTTTGGCGATGGTTCCTTCGTACTAGCATTCCGGATTGAACTAGACTGATCACTAGGTTTCTCAGGAGAAGCCGAATCGGAGAACGAGATCCGATGCCCACAATCACCACAAAAGCTGGTACCCTTCAGAACCGCTGCACCGCAATCAGGACAAAAGCGCCTATCGAATTCTGCCACGGCCTTCAGCCCGTCCTAGGGAGCTTGACTCCCACAAACCCATTCGTATCGATCTACGGAGACGCCGACAGTTGACCCAGTCAGGTGCACTTCTCCACATTGAAACAGAGCATACGATACAGAACCGGTCACTGACACATTTGCAACTGCAATGTTCACTGACTCAATGTTGACAATGGGCAGTACAAAGAACCCTACCACCAGCAATAGGAAGACAATACCTAAAATCGCGCCACGATGACTGACCTTCTTGGCATAGACGATCTGAGGTTGGGGCTGCACTTGAGACAAGTGAGTTTGCATGCTGGCGCCACAGTAAGGACAGAATTTGGAGCTACTAGCTCGGCCACAGTTCGGACAGAACCTTGCTGACTGGGACATCGGATTCTAAGTTCTCGACCAAAAATCTGCAGATATGGGTAAATAAGAATAGTCCCTACAACTCAGTCCTTGGATACCAAGGGATAGCAGAATCGACCGTTCGTGAGAATGGCATGAGTCGGTCCATAGGGCGAAACGGTGAGATCTAAATAGAGGAATTATCTCCCGCCTATGCACTCCATTAGCTTGCCATACAAATTGTCCCTTGCATTATCCGAGTAGTTCTTGTAGTGTAGCTCGAGGACTTTGTATCCTCTCTTCCGTAACAGTGACCGTAACTCTTCGTCCTTGATCATCTGCGTGGTTCCAAGAGGGACCCGACCATCGACAAACACTAGCAAGGGTCTAGACTCCAGCGGGAAGTAGAAGTCGGCCGTCGTCACTGATATCTCGACCTGTGTCTGGTAGCGTATTCCATCTTCTTGTAGCCTGATCGCGAGTTCTTGTTCCATTCGTGAGGGGTTGACGCGTAGTCGCTCGCACCAGCCGCTCCGCTGACCCAAGGTCTGTAGAGTTGAGCAATGTTTCGGCTATTGCTCAGACACAAGGGCGAAACTGCTCGGGTCTCGCTTCTACAGGCCAAATCCCTGAGAGGGTCTTAATTCAAGATTGTCTAGTTCTTGATCGCTAATAGCCTACTAATAGATCACGCCAATCTGCTTCAAAGATCTCGAATCTCTTCTTCTCTCTCTCGGGCAGCTCGACGTTGTGGGCGATCACTCTTCTAAGCTGGTTGAGTGTAAGAAACGCGTGGCTCATCGCGGGCCTATTCAATCCTCTATCCGAGAAGTCGGCCCAATTGGCCTTCATAATGTCCCATAGCTCTCGAAGCAACAGATAATCCAAAGGATTCTCCGACCTAATGGCTCCCGGGAGATTCCTTTCCTCACTTCGTGTGTCGTCAACGTGTTTCTGTATTTCGGGGGACGTGCATTTAGTCCACCAATCAGGGCCATGTTTGTTCGCTAGCGTTTTCGAGACCAAGCGGCGTATGCTGTTCTCGATGCAATAGTTCAGTAGATAATAGTACGTCATACGTTGGGCTTGTCTCATTATGTCGTCTTCCACCCACGAAAGTTCTACCTGAAACGAAATGGGCCTGCTCGGGTTCAATCGATTCCTAAGTGTCTCGGGGCGAACATGCTTCGAAGGAATTCCGGCTTCTTCACAATACTTCTTTGTCAACTGTTCGATACGGCCCACGGTGAGGTCGAACAGCATACCCACCTTCCTGTCGCCAGCGTAGCGACGAAGTTCTTTCATTGTCTCTTTGGTAATGTCAATCTCAGCAGATTCCTTCGTTTGTCCGCTCCACACTCGTATTCGTACCTTGGAATCGCCGACAAGGTCTTCAATGTGGATACCATCTTCTACGTCTCTAACCGGCTGGTCTACTCCCACGACCCAGCCAGGTTTGAAGTTGTGCTCGATGATCAGTTTAAAGATGAGGTAGTCTCGTTTGGTGGTCTCTGTCTTTGATGTTCTTATGACTTCAAGTAGATGACGAATCTGGTCTTTCGTAAGTTCTGGAATCGGTCGCTTGCCCATCGCTAGGTTCAGAATACTGATGAATTCAGCTTAAAGTTTCAGCTTGAGTGTCGGGCCTGTCGTTTTTGCACAGAAACAATCCGCTACTCTCTCCAGTTCGATCAGGACGACCAGATGCATGACTCTGTCGAGGATCACTGCCACTAGAGTAATAACTGCTTCTCCAAAGACATTAGTGGAGTGAGCATGAAATGCCGTCTTTGCACAGAAACGCTAACGTAAGGTGTTAGAAATCCCTGTCTCATTCCAGTCTTCTAGATCAACTCACTGGCCTTAATGGCGAACGAACTCTTCATAACGCCATTGATGGCCCTCCCTACGCAGCCAGCTTCGGAGAAGGTGCGAGAAGGTCGAGGATCATGGCGATGGGTTCGAAGTACCCGACTGTTCCTTGTGGTCTTTCTCAAGATGTGGTAGCACGTTACGGTTTTATTTGGATAAATAGGGCTTCACGGCGGTAAGGATGGTTCAGGAGTATTTTTTCCATGTCCATTCTGGAATGAAGCTCGCGACCAAGATCACTATGAAGGCGAGCCAGAACAGGTTCCAGCCGAACGAGATTACCATCAGCAAGTTGAGCGCGCCGATGATGGCTAGTGCTGGAAATAGGATTCCGTCTATTCTGCAGTGGACCCTGCCGCAGGTTCGTCCGTTTATCAAGCAGCCTATTCCGGCCCATGCGACGGCCGTGACCCAGAGGGCTCCTGTTGCGGTTATGGATAGTCCGGAGAAGTCGTGGGCTTCGTTGGCCCCTATTGCGAGCACAACGGGGACGCCCCAGAGTAGGTAGCACCAGGGAGCTCGCTCATAGTTTCTCCCATGGGACCCTTGCGAGGCTGGCTGAACAGGTAGTTCCATTACGGCTGTCAGGTCCTAGCGGTCGCAAATAATTGCTGTTATGCTTTGGTCAGGGTTGAGACATTGCGTCGGAGGATTACGACTGCAACCAGTGCAGTTACTATGCCGTATACGATGTGCAGGATGAACGTACCTACGGCAAAGTTCGGATTTGTGAGATCTGCAATAGCCCAAAGGCCTGTCACTGGGACGTCGACAACAATCCACACAGCCACTCCTGCCAATGCGCCGACCCAGAGGCTCTTCCGGGCTGTTGTGAGAGTGAGGCGCTTGACCACACCCGTCACGGCCACGAACACTCCGCCAGCAACCAGACTCACGATGAAGTGGAGAATCCAGCCTCCTGCAACGGCAAAGTCGCCGAAACCCATGTTCCTGGCTATTGTAACGTAGGGAACTTCTTGTCCCAGAGCCATTGAGCCCACAAGTGCGAATATGCCCAGTACGACTCCTCCGACAAGTCCGCCGACTAGCCCAGCCTTCAGCCCTTTTGAAGCCGAATAGCCTGATAGCTGCATGTCAAATCAACTCTGAAAGGGTCTGCTCTCTAACGCCTAGTTTTGGATATAAAAGCCATGATGAAGATAATCCTCAATCCCTCGCAGGGCCTTTGAAGAAATGGCGCGGAGAAATATAGGATGGTTACAGAATCCTCTTCGAATCACCTAGGACCCAACTAGGCGTAGAGTCGTTTGAACTGGGTCAAGGCAGTCGGGTTGACACTAGTTGCTATAGGAGCAGGATCATTCTTTCTGGCCGTTGCTTTCGCGAACGAAGACTTCGGATCTTGCCCCGCTCTTCCTTACGGCTCACCACCATGTGATCATACTTTTCCCGGGACCAGTATCTACATTGGACCCGTCGTCAATGCTCTTGAAGTCCTTGAGACGCTAGCAATCGGATACGGAGCTGGACTCTTAGTACTCTCAAGAAATTCCAAACAGACGAAGCCATCCATCGAATCAAGCTAAGTCTTATCTTTCGACCTCTCAATCAACAATCATGGCGTCAGTTGGGCCGAAGCCCAAAAGGCCTCTCGGTGTCACGATAATTGCAATAGTTGCTGCCGCCGGCGGCTTGCTCTCGCTCTTTGGAGGAGCCTCAGTTCTTGCAGGCAATGCCTCCGGACCCATAGTCCTGGCGATCATAGTGGTCATATTTGGAATTTTTGGCCTCACCTTGGGCGCAGGATTCTACACTGGAGCAAAATGGGCGTGGATGGCGGGCATCGTAATCTACATCATATCGATAGGGCTCGGGATAGCTGAGATCCTCTACGGCGGCAACATCGGATTCATCGGCGGCATCATCAGAACCATCGCCGGAATAGTCATCCCAGTCTATCTTACTAGACCGGGTCCAAAGAACTTCTTCGGCAAGAACACGCCCTCACCCAGCAAGTAGCGGAATAGCTGCGGGTCCTAAGGCTTCGTCTAATTCTCGGAGCATAAATTTCTAGTGAATACGTTCGGCACTTGTTCTGTTTAAGATTCCTTTTCAGGTTTCTTGGATAGATTGCTCCAGCCTCGCCCAGTCAAGACACGAACAGTAATCACCACGGCAATTATGACTATGGTAACTCCAACGATCAAGATGACCGTGTTGAGACTCGTCAATTCATACAGTCAGCTTCAAGGGCTGATTTTGCGAATAGATATAGTTGGCTTCGTTCAGCATTCGCCTTCTCCGCTCTCTCTTCTAGAAACTAGTTGAGAAACTCATACTCCGTCATTACAAAAGCGATACTGTCCGCAAAAACCCTCTGAAGACTGCGTTTTTTTTTTGTTTGTTCCACTTTGTGAAAAGATTCGACTACGATATGGCTCTGCTCGACTTGAGCCTCCTTTCAAAGCGACGGATCATGTTCGACCGAAATCAGGTTTGCACCCCTCTATTGGCTAAGAGTCTTCTTAATTCTCTTGAGTCAGAAACAATTGGGTCTTCGAACGAGGCACCACAGAATCAATACGCACAATCCACTACACGTCCCGGAGACGAATGAATACGTTGAACTTGCACCGGGATTTGTTAGAGAAGTTCTCGAAGTGTATGATCACTGGGACCGGAAGGATCCAGTTCCTTCAAAAGTACAAGAGTTGATGATGGTGCTTCGAATCGAGGTTTCTCGACGGTATGGTAGCTAAGTAGGTCCTTTATGAAAAAGTTGGGAAATTCAGACCTAGGCAAATTAGGTTTAGGGTCCTGACTTGGTGGGAATAATCAGTGAGCCATTAGGGCTGCCAACGAAGATGTACAGGTTCTGGCCGGTCAGCTTACTCAGTAGTTGCAGCTCAGTGTACATGTTGGTGAAATCGGCGACCTGGGTCGAATTCCAGGTTGTTCTTGTCTGAGCTTCGACTTGTGAGATGATGCTACTGATGGACTGCGCGTTGGCTGCTGCCTGGATCAGTGTCGCGTTCGCCAAGGCCTGAGCCGCTATGATTGTAGCATTGCGCTGGCCGAGAGCTGTCACGATCAATTGTTGGGCTTGGAACTGTGCTTGGAGCAGTTGTTGTTGAGCGTTGAGCTTGGCCTGGATAGCGGCGAGGAAACTGTTCGGTAGCACAATGTCCCTAACGTTGATCTCGATTAGCTGAATGTCATTCGCGAGCGATGGTTCAGTCGCGAGACTTGTTGTCAACCTGACTTCTACGCCCGCCTGTATCTGCGCTCTCACCGCTTGAAGCTCGTCAGCAGTATAGTTTGCGACAACGTCTCTAACGCTAGACCTGATCAAGGGTACGAGCGCATCGCCTTCCCACGATAGCGCGGGATAGCGTTTGTAGAGCGCAATGACGTTGGTCGCCATTACTTCGTAGCGCACCGTAACGTCTAGCGAGACATTGAGATTGTCTTTGGTCAACACGTTGATGTTGTTGCCGGGACCGACCATCTGTATGGTCTGAACCGAGGTCGAAACAATGACCACATTGATCCATGGGACGCTTTTCCATGCGAGAGTTGGTCCCGCCACTGGTCCGCTAAAGTCTCCATTGTAGGGGTTCACTAGTATTCCGACTTGTGAGACTCCGACCGTGTAGAGGTCTGATCCAATCACGCCTAGCGAAGTCAGTGCGATGATCAGCAGTAGGACGAGCGCGGCGATTTTGTGTGGAAACGATCCGAATGAGTGCTTAGATTCTGGTTCTTGTACTCCGCTCCAGTTGTTTATCGTATGTGTCACCTCCAAACAATTTTCTGAATAACGACGTCATTTTCACGGCTCCCTGTCCAAGGCGAGGAAAGTCAGAGTGAAACCTACAGCAAACGCGCCGAGCGCGAGGTGCTTGTTCCGGAAAGCCTTCCAGTCCCACCCGATCCAGATCGCTGAAAATACTAGGGGTCCGGTTACGGCTAGCGCAATCGCGATCCGTCTAAAGAGCAGCGCGATAGTGAAGGCCCCTGTGAACAGTCCGCAGATTAGACAGAGGACGACCGGTATCACTAGCATGGTCGGTACGGTGTCTTCTGGATGCTCTGTCGAGAGAAACGGACGCTCCTCGTCTGGGAGAAGTTTCGTACACCCAACCTCCACCCACTATATACTAAGCACCCTAGGCCAATATCCGCATATACTATGTACAATAGACCGTCAGGAAACTCTGAGTGAAAGCCTTCGACTACACTATCTTGTAGAGCGGGATTTGACGTGGAAGATGGGAATTGACTATTAACAATTGAATCATTGAGAAATGGTGACCTTCAAGTTTCGACGACGTGGGAGACAGGCTCTCAAGATATCATGCCGACCTGAAGAGAAGCGATCTCATTCTTTACTCTTAAAAGAAAGGTTTGGACAACCGTACTTGCAGTGGATGGAACATCCATGGTGCAGCGGCAGGATACGGAGACCTACCTCTTCGGCTTGTCAAGCCCTTCGATAAGAGGCCGGATAATTTCATTTCCATGCCGTAGCGTTTATGCGACAAACAGGAGGCTGTTTGAAGGTATGGGCCGGAGAGTCGAGTCGAAAGACACGGCATACTACGTCTTCTATGGATATCTGGGAACCGAGACTCTTGGCGAGACTGGAACCTTCGGTCCAGACAACGACTATGTTTACGCAGACGGACTCCGTATAGCCATGGTGAACAACGCAGGCTCGAACAATCCAACAATCATCTACTATCATCCCGATGCTATCGGGAATACCAGACTAGTATCATCGGCGAACGGGTCGATAATATTCTCAGACAACTATCGACCCTACGGGCACGACAATAGCTCCACGGGAACCCAGACCTACAAGTTCACAGGCAAACCATACAGCCCAAGCATAGGCCTGTACTACTACTACCAGCGATGGTACGACCCGTCGATTGGCCGGTTCATCAGTCCCGACTCGAAGCCCGGCCAATTGTCTAGTCCTGAAACTCTAAACAGGTACATCTACGTTCTAGACTCACCCGCTGACCTTGCAGACCCCTCCGGACTGTCCGCGACAGGTAGTGGCCTTGGAACGTGCATCATTGACTACTGCAGATACCATAACATCTACGAAGAAATCGGCGGCGCATCAAGCGACCCACTCCACCTGCAAGGTCTCATCTACAAATGGAACACCGACGCCAAATTCCGAACAATAGTCATCTCTGTAATAGTCCTAGTGGTCGTAGGTGTCGCTACGGCAGGAGCGGGAGATGCTTTCGTGGCACCAGTGCTCATCGGGGGAGTTGCAGGAGGAGGATTTTCAGGAGACTTCTATCTCCTCGGTTGCAGCCACAGCACGGAGGGATGCTCTGCCGAAGGTTTCGGAGCGAGCTTCCTATCGGGAGCTGCTTTGGGAGCTGCAGGCGGACTCGTAGGACCTGAAGCAGGCGCGACAGGGTCGGTTCTCGGGGGAGGAGAAGCAGCGACCCTTTTGTCGCGTACGATAGCTGGCGGAGCATCTGCGGCAACCGCTTATTTGACGGATACGGCAGAAGGAAAGGACAATAGGTCAACCACGTTGGATGTAATAATTGCTGGGGGATCTGGTTTCGCATCGGGTGGCGACACTGTACAAAATCCTTCCTCGTTTGGAGACGCCGCTACCCAGATAACCAGTCAATACGGGAGAAATGGTGTTCTTGAAGACCTCTCGTCTTCAGCCGTGAGTGGCCTAGCTGAATTCGTCTCTTTGCTAGGTCTATGATTCTAGCGGTGTAAACCTAGCTTGGTCCAAATGAGACTCTTGGCCGTTCCTGGCATCTTCGCTGTGCTGGCACTGGTCATCTTGGGCTACGCGCTGGAGACACCCGCCGGTTGGTTCTACAGTCCGTTCTTCTGGGCAGGTTTCACTTTCTTCTTTTTTGTTGCCTGGTTTCTAATCATGAATACGAAACTAAAAGGCGGTGGCAGGATAGGCGGATTGGTCTTCATGATCGCAGGTGGAACTGCAGTAGGACTCTCGGACAAATATCCAGACGCACTCATATTTGCGTGGGGCTTCCTGGGATTGTTCATCGGCATCGGTCTCAAAGGCGGGATTGTCGTATCGACTCAAATGCGTTGGCGTTATTGTCCTGAGTGTGGCAAGAAGAACTGGTTCTCCAAGACTAGTAAGGGTTGGGTTTGTCCCAAGGGGCACCCCATGGTGCCAGCTAAAACTGAATCAAGTGTGACCGCTGAGCTTGGAAGCGTTGCTGGAGAAATCGACAAACAAGAACATCAGCACTAACGAATTTAGGGTCCTGCATCGTCCAGACTCAGAGCTAGGATGCCGCACTTTGCTATCTCGTAGATTTTTAGGACCGCTTTTCGTTCCAGCAATAGCACGAGCGCGGCGATTTTGTGAGGAAACGATCCGAATGAATGCTTAGATTCTGGTTCTTGGATTCCGCTCCAGTCGTTTATCGTATGAGTCACCTCCAAACAATTCATCGAATAACGGCGTCATTTTCACGGCTCCCTGTCCAAGGCGAGGAAGCTCAGGGGGAAACCTCAGGTTGGGGGACTTTCCCATTTCTTTAATGCCGTTGGAGTTACTTCGATTATTACCCTGTTCGGCCCCATCATGAGTTTAGCGTAAGGGTGGTCTAGGCTACCCACGAGGTGGATTACTAGCTTCTTCATCAGATCATCGTGGATACCATGCGAGGGAAGTATTCTCGCAGTCCCTTTCCCCACAATCGCCTTGAGTCGCGTCGAGTCTTCAACAGCGAACGCCACACGACTGTTTGCCCTAATGTTGTTCACTTTTCGAGATTTCTCCGCGGTGGAGATGTAAAGGCGTCCTTCGTCGAACATGAACGCCACGGGCACTACATGGGGATCACTGTTTCCGGCGGTTGCGAGATTCATCAACTTGTTCTCCGTCAGAAAATTCTTGTCCTCCATCGCTTTCACTTTCCGATGAAATTCTTCGCTTCTCTTGCAACCTCCAACCACTTGGTCTTGGATGTTGGAGCGATGACCGCCCATTCCTTCATCACGTGACCGTTCCGACGGGGATCGAAACGCGCAGCCTCGCCGGAAGCGACCATCCTATCAACTCGCTCTCGAGAAAGTTTGACCACGAACTCGCCATTCGACGACATCATTGCAAACACCTTGCCTTTGATCCTCAATCCTGATGACCCAAACTTTCTCTTTTTACTTGGTTCGTCGGACGGGAGCGTCACGCCGGCTTTGCCTCGAAACTTGTCGACAATTGCCGCGAACCTTTGACTTGGAGTCAAAGAGCTTTACCGATTGCAGCTGTGGCTTAGATCTTCAGTTTGTTGAAATCTCCCATGACGCTGTTTATGCCAGGGGTTACGAGTCCATACCACTGCCCGAACAGTTCAAGCATGGGCATATCCTTTCGAATGGCTGCGAAAATCTGGTCCCGATGTTCCCTGTCCAGGTAATGCTCGATCTCGACCCAGACCTCCTCCTCAGGACTAGCCGAAATAGTCTCAGCGAGATTTGTGAATCCCTTGACGGTTTCATGAGGGGTGAGCTGGAAGAATTCTGACTTCATTACCCCATGTTTCTTGAACATCGTGACTATTCGAGCCTCAAGCTTCTGCATCGCTTCACGATTCTTCTTTGGGACCCGGAAGACAAACAGCTGAGCATAGTCGCTCTCTTGGGCCGTGGCAGACTTCGTTTCTCTCATGTTTAATAACTACTACTAGGTTGGTGTTGAATTCTCCTCAACAAGAGTAGGAAATTCTCAACAATAGCGTTGAGTAGAGGCGAGGTGGAACGTGCGGCCCTAGAATTTGACTGGTTCACTAGACTTCCAGTAGTGCTCGAAAAGGTCGCTTGACCAGGTTCGAAATTCGGAGTCGGACCCGGTGAAGCCAATCCCAAAATCGATCTTCCCATCGAGACCCGGAAAACACACTCCTGCGCTTTTTTCGTTTATCGCCATAGCCACTTTCACTTCCTGTACTAGACCAATTTCGAATCTGTTTGGAAGCGCCAATTTCGCTTCTGAGAAAGCCTTGAGGTCATAGCCTGGTTGAATGATCAATCTGACAGGAAGCTTGCGAGAAGGAAAACCCACGCCGACAGAGGTGGTGGGGATTATCGGCTGGTCCGCGATCAGCCATAGGTGTTCTCTGGCTTCGGCTATGGTCTTCTTGATCTGTTCTAGGACGATGTTGAAATGTCCGACTAGTCTACCTTCGATCAGTTCGCCGATCCTCTCCGTGAAAGGTCTAGGAAGAGGCGAAAGGTCGTGGGACTGAAGATAGTTTCTGTGTTTTACTAGGAATCGCAGGCTGGGCAGAAGTCCGAGCACTCCTCTTCCGAGCGGAGTCGTTTCGTAGAATCCGGCTGAGTCCCTCTTGATTAGGCCAGATTCGACTAGCCGGGATAGGTGACGAGAACATTCTTGGTTCGAAGCATGAATGATGCTTGCAAGAGAAGTGAGGCGTTGTTTCCCGCGATCAATCGTAGTGAGCAGAGTCAGCCGATCCTCACTCCCAAGGACCAGAAGATGCTGCGAGAGATCGTCTGTCAATTGGATACCCGCTCGGAGCACAATAGCACAAGTCGATTTCTAACTATTTCTGTCGATGAAACTCGATCCCAGAAAGGGTCCACAGCATGCACGGAATGCGCTTAGTCAACTCTCTCATTGGCGCTCTATGCCGCGTTAAAGTGCCGAACGACGGGCGTTTCTCTCGTGGAAAAGCAATTCCAAGAGACTGACCTCTTGTAGGGCTCTAACAACCAAGACCGGGTTCGCTTCCAGAGCGATTACGGCTGCATAGGAGAAGAATTGCGCTCTGTGGTAGAAACGCATGACTGAATTCACTTTCCTATCCCTCACTACCTTGAAGTAGGAGCCTGCCCTGCCCAACAGCTAACGGTAAACTGACTCTTCATCCACAACAAACCGCCACACTAGTGTCCATGACTTGACTGAGCTCACCCAAACACCTCCATCGACGGAAACCTCAACCAGATCTCAAGCTAGCAGAGCGGCACTCGCATTCATCTACGCCACAGTCCTCTTCGATACTCTCGGATTTGGCATAATCATACCTGTCCTCCCCGGTCTCGTCGTCAGCTTCGTCGGAGGAGACCCTGCAAGAGGCGCCGAAATCTTCGGCCTCTTCGGCACAGTCTGGGCGCTGATGCAGTTCATCTTCGCACCATTGATAGGAGCACTATCCGACCGCTACGGTCGACGACCCGTCCTCATTCTCTCCGCGTTCGGGCTTGGCACCGACTACATGATCATGGCCCTGGCCCCCAACCTAACGTGGCTATTCATCGGCCGTGTAGTCAGCGGCATAACAGCCGCCAGCTTCACGGTAAGCTTCGCCTACGTCGCCGACACTGTCCCGGGCAACAAGCGGACCGGTGCTTACGGGATGATAGGTTCGATCTGGGGTGTAGGATTCATCATTGGACCCCTCGTCGGCGGACTGCTTGGAGGAATCGGCCCACGCTTCCCCTTCTGGGGCGCCGCAACACTCTCGCTCGCAAGCGCCGCATACGGGCTGGTCGTGCTACCAGAATCACTTCCTCCCGAACATAGGAGCCCTGTCTCACTCCGCAAAGCTAACCCAATCGGCTCACTATCGATGATCCGAGCCCGCGCCGGACTCGCAGGCTTTGTAACCGTCAACTTCCTCAACTTTCTAGCCTTCCAAGTCCTTCCCAGTGTGTACGTCCTGTATGCCGCTTACCGGTATGGCTGGGGATACGCCACAGTCGGAGCAGCACTAGCCCTCGTCGGCGCATGCAACATCATAGTCCAGGGACTCCTAGTCCGCAGAGTTGTCGCCAGGTTTGGCGAGCGTCTAGCGTTGTTGATCGGCATCGTCTCTGGCACAGCAGGGTTTGTGATCTGGGGTCTCGCACCCAACGCCCTCGTGTTCATGCTCGCGATAATCTTCTATGCACCTATAGGATTCGTCCAGCCCGCATTACAGGGGCTAATGACCCGACGAGTAGGTCCCGAAGAGCAAGGACAGCTTCAGGGCATCAACGGAAGTCTCATGGGTCTCACGGGTGTTATCGGACCCACGCTTTTCACGCTCACATACGCATTTTTCATCGGTAGCGGAGCGCCAATCAGTCTTCCAGGCGCCCCTTTCCTGCTCGCGGCCCTCCTAATGGCTGGCTCACTAGTTCTAGCAGGAAAAGTAACTCGCAAGAGAGAACAAGGTTCAATACGCGAAGACCCCCTGAAGCGGGAGAGTGGGTTGATGCACATCGCTGACTTGTCAGAGTCGCGAACTACATAACCGAGTAACTTGCGAGAATTGTGAGGACCCTCGGTGCCAATGCCCCACGTGTAAGGAAGAGATTCTCACTCGCCAACTTGCCGAAGCTCGACGCAGATAGACAAAGGATCAACTGCTCTCGCAGACAGACATATCTCAGTGCTGCCGGTCGTAATCAAAAACGAAACGATGGTTCTTCGGAAGACACGCGAAAGCCCAACTGAAATCCTGTAGTCGTCGTGATAGTGAAGAAAAACTATCCTCCCTGTCTGAAATAAATCCCTGAACCTAGGTTGAGTCTGCAGTCTTGGATGAGCGCTGCCACATACGACTGTAGCTGCTAGGCAGACGCCTCAGCAGCGGTCCGAGCCAGACCATATTCTTCGGCATGAGCGGGGCTGTCTCGTCTGCTGGGCAGTTGGCTTGGGAACACGCTCCTCTTGCCGGATAACAGGAACGCGGGGGTCACCGCGAACATTGAGGGCGCCAGCAATCCGTAGCCTCCCGTCATCTCAGCTACGAGAACTATTGTCGAGAGAGGTGCCTTGCCATCGGCAGCGAAGAAAGCCATCATACCTACCACCGCAAAATCGGATGGGCTGGGAACAATTCCTGGAAAGAGCTGGAAGAAGAGATAGCCGACTGATGCGCCCAATAATCCTCCAATAACGACGGAGGGTCCGAATATTCCACCGCTACCTCCTGAGCCTAGGGTGAACGAGAGCGCGAACATCTCTGCAAACACTCCAAGAAGGATCGACATTGGAGAGAAAATGGCGTATTGCTGGTTGATGGCGATCTGGACCCATCCATAGCCTACACCGAGAACCGATGGGAACGCAAGAGCCAACAATCCAGTCATCAATCCTCCAATCGCGGTCTTGACATAGAGTGGTGCCCTCCAGAGACGGAAGAGGTTGATTGTCGGATAATAGACTCGAAACAGGAATAGAGCGAGGAGCGCACAAACGAGACCGAGCACCGAAAAGAGCGGTAGAGACAGCGGGTTTCTGAATTCGGTAGGGCTTACATTAGTCGAGAATATTGGCTGCCAGCCTGTTGCGAATCCCACGATTGAATAGCCGACTACTGATGCGACGAATCCAGGGATCAAGGCCTCGACTTCAAAGTCGCGTGTGTAGAATATCTCCGCGCCAATGATCGCGCCTGCGAGTGGCGCTTTGAATATAGAGGCAATTCCCGCTCCTAGCCCGGACGCCAGAAGTATCTGACGGGTCTTACGATCCAGTTTGAGATACGATGCGATCGCGCTTCCCGTTCCCGCGCCGATCTGTGCTATAGGGCCTTCCCTTCCCGAGGTTCCGCCTGAACCGATCGTCAGCGCGGATGCGAGAAGTTTGACGAGTGGGACCCGTGGTCTTATGATCGCATCCTTTTCGTGGAATGCTTTGATTGCCTGGTCTGTGCCTACCCCTTCAGCTTCTGGAGCAAACCGGTAGACCAGTAGTCCGGCAACCAGTCCTCCGATCAACGTTACGGCTGGGACGAGAAAGAACCTTGAGCCGAAGGTTGCGACTGCTGGACCTCCCTCTCCGCCCGGACCCGGTGGCGTGTAGCTCGCTATCAGCCCAAGTAGGAGTACATTGAAGATCTTTATTGCCTCTAAGAGTGCGAGGGCACTGACTCCGCAAACGCCCCCTACTATGACGGCTAAGGCGACAGGGTGTGCAAAGAGACGACGCAGGCTCTGACGCAAGAGAGCAACGTCCATGCGAAGCGGTTATCGGTGAGGGCATTTGAGCCGATCGTAAGCAGTTTTTGGCGACCGCCCGACAACGGTTCGCTGCTTCAAGCCAGTGGATGTGTGGCTACGGTTCCCCTCTTCGGTGAGTCCCCGCTTTTTCGGAAGCCATCATAGCGATACTCCAAACAGGTATTGGAAGTTACGTGCCGCTTTAGTCGCTCAGTCCCCTCTCAACACTCATAACTCGTCACCAGGAATGTGTAATGCGGTCTTCTCGGGGCATTGGTCGAGCCATCTTACTGATATTGGTAACCGCTTCAATGCTCTCCTTTTGGGGCCTTCCGAAGGTCTATGCGCCGAGCAGCGGCGGCAATACATACAATCTGACCGCGCTGCCAGCAACTGCAGAAGAAGGAACGCCCGTATCACTCGTACTAACGGTTACTCTCGGTATTGTCGTGATAGGCTCCACCACTTACTCGTTTAGGTTCATAGTCAAAGACCCGGCCGGGGCAACGTTTCAATCACAACCTATGAACTATACCACTACTTCTACTCAGACCCAGTTCAGCGTAATAGTGAACTACACTAGTCCCCAATTCCCGGGGATTAATTCGCTCGTCGGCACTTACATGGCTATGGTCAACCAGCTCGCGCCGAGCGCAATGCCGAACGTTGCTAGCACCTCGTTCTCGCTGAGCAGCACTGACAATAATTCGTACGAGAGAACTCAGACCGTCAACGTGCAAGCGAGCGGCTACAACGCTTCCGAAACAGTAGACGTAACAATACAGACCGAGACAACTTCAACGATCGTCTTCTCGTCATCCACGACAGCGTCGCTTACGGGAGTTGTCACGGCTAGCTGGAGGATTCCTCCGAACGCTACAATTGACAATTACCTAGCGACCCTGACAGGGACGACGACTCACAAGTCTCCTCCTGACAATGAGACGTTCGCAGTGCGAGTTGCAATCATGTCGATCTCATCCATATGGTCTTCGAAATCGACCTATCAGAGAACCGACACGATGCAGTTCAGTTTCCAGCCAATCTATCCGGATGGAACTATTCCGACGACCGGCGTGGGACTCATGACTCTGACAAACCCTGTCAGTGGGAAAGTTACTCTCACTGCAACCTACGACGACACGTCTCAGACGTTCAACGCGACCTATCAGACCACAGTTAGCAACCGGACGGGCATCTGGACGGCTAGTATGGGTGCACATGGGTACAGCGACGCTTATGGCAATAGTGGACCTGTGACCACGCTGACGAATTCTCCTAGGCTGACGACGGCTACCCTGTCTGTCACTGTGAGCACGAATACCGTGATTGCGATTGGTCAGCAACTCGGGTTCAATGTGACGGTGCTCTATCCTGATGGAACCATGGTTCCTTCCGCGATAACTCGAGCGTATCTTGTCTATAGCGGGACCCCGGCAATCAATGACACAATTCCGCTCGTCTATGATTCGAGCTTCGGCCATTGGGTCGGTACCTATATAGCAAAGTCAGGCGACACCGGCGGCCTCTGGTCGCTGATCGTCTCAGCTTCCGACTCTTCCAATCCTCCACTCCGGCACCGCAACCAGGGCGATTACGATTCAAAACACTAGCACTACGACAGGAAGCCCTTCAGCCAGTTTTCCCCTCTTCTACTTCGGAATATTCGCTGCGATAATCGCAGGCCTACTCTTGGCAACTCTCCTAGTATTCAGAAGACGCCGCGTAAGTCATACGAGCCTAAAGATCGACCTTGACGCTGTACACTCGGAAGCTGGAAGGATAGAGAACCAGGAATTTTTCCAGACCATAAAAGAACAGGTCAGAAAGGACCTGGACGAGAAGAAATAGGGTTATAGGTTAACCCCCTCCCGGGGATGGGGTATGTCCAGACACAAGCGCCCAGAGGTCGATCAGAGGCTAGCACGGATTGAGGGACACGTGCGCTCTATTCGCAAGATGCTCGTTGAGGAAAGAGCATATCCGGAAATTGTGCACCAAGTTTCTGCAGTCAGGGCCTCGCTTGACAGCGTAGTTGAAGTCATCATCGAAGACATTGTCGAAGACTGTGTCGCCACTTCGAGAAAGGGAGAGCGAGTAAACGATCTCGTTCTCGAACTAAAACAAGTAGTCGCCAACAGAAGTTGAGCACTCATCCCAGCGAACTCCCCGTGACGGGGGGAGTCATCGCCAGAACGGTAGAAACTCCTGAAGATCAGGGGAGAGACGGAATACGTCTCGTTCTCATGGCCGTGGCCGCCCTCTCCAGCTATTTTGGACTCTGGCGGGCATTCGTCTCCTTCGACATCATAGCAATTGCCGCCACGCTTGTCGGAGGGTTCCCGGTTTTTGCGGAGACGTTCCGCTCGCTTCGCCATCGCGCGATAAACATGGAAGTATCCATGACAGTGGCCATAGTCGCGTCGCTCCTGGTCGGCCAATTCACTGCGGCAGTCGTGGTCACTTTCTTCGTTCTGTTATCGGAATTCATCGAATCCTATGCTGTAGACAAGGGTAGAGCAACAATTGTGAAACTGGAAGAGTCGATCCCGAGAAGAGCCCTAGTCCGTCGGCACAACGACGAGGTCGAGGCGGACATCGAAACCATCTCACCGCATGAAGTCGTAATTGTCAGAGATGGCGAGCGCATTCCTATCGACGGGATCCTCGTCAAAGGCTCCGGATTCGTAAACCAATCCGCAATCACCGGAGAAGCCCTAGCAGTTGAGAAAACAATCGGTAATCGAGTCTTCGCAGGGAGCATCAACGAGTCCGGCATACTAGAGATAGAGACCGAGAAGGTCGGAATTGAGACGGTATTCGGTCAGATTATCAGACTGGTGGAAGAAGCTGAGAGTCGGAAGGCCCCGATACAGAAACTATCAGACAAACTGGCGACATGGCTAGTCGAATTCACCATCCTCTTTGCAGTAGTCACCTTCGTTGTAACCAGGAACCTCATATCGACAATATCGGTCATCGTCGTAGCGGGCGCCTGCGGAGTCGCAGCCGGGACGCCTCTCGCGATAGTCGCCGTCATGGGAGGACTCGCGAAGAAAGGCGTCATCGTCAAAGGGGGAGTGTACGTCCAAGAGATGAGCAAGGTCGACACGGTCGTAATCGACAAGACCGGGACCCTGACTCTCGGAGACCCAGTCGTCACGGACATTGTGGGGCTGAACGGCCACTCCGAAAGACAAGTGTTGACGTTCGCCGCGGCCGCGGAAAAAATGTCAAACCACCCCCTAGCACGTGCAATCACAACAAAGGCCAAGCAGTTCGGAATCAACCCAGAATCAAGCACGGCTTCAGATTACCAAGCAGGAAAAGGCATGGTTTCACGGTTCGGTGATGAAAGTATTCTAGTAGGAAACTCACTGCTCATGTCCGAACAACATGTTCCACTATCAACCGACGTAGACGCGACCCTCTCTGCAAAGGAGTCTGAAGGCAAGACTACAGTTCTCGTTGCTCACGACGGTCACATCTGTGGAATCATCGGAATCGCAGACCGAATACGAAACGAAAGCCGCCAAGCGATCCAAGACTTGGAAAGCATGGGCCTGAGGACCATTATGCTCACTGGCGACAACAAAGTCGCCGCAAGGACCGTCGGGGACCAAGTAGGAATCAGAGAGGTCCATGCAGAACTCCTTCCTCCAGAGAAGGTCTCCATCATCGACAACCTATCGTCCTCTGGACGAAAAGTTGCCATGGTGGGAGATGGAATCAACGATGCTCCTGCACTGGCGAGAGCGAACGTTGGCATAGGAATGGGCACCGGCACTGACGTTGCCATCGAAGAAGCAGATATCGTACTCATGACCAACGACCTGGGAAAGGTCCCAGCTATCGTTAGAGCAAGCAAGCAGGCCTACGGCGCCATCATGCAGAACTTCTACGGGACCTTGATCGTGGACGGGATCGGATTGACTCTCGCGTTTCAGGGACTGCTCAATCCTCTACTCGCGGCTGGAATCCATGTAGCTTCCGAACTGGTCTTTATACTGAACTCGGCGCGGCTAATTCGGTAGCCGAATCCACGCGAAAGAGCACGCGACTCCTCTTTCCATATTCCAGTTTTCCACTCTATGTTCTGATCAATTGAACTAGTGATCAAATCTGTTGGGTTATACCTCCGGGCATACGCTAAGCTCCGCGAAGAAAAATGCGAAGAATGGCACTGATCGGAACAATAATGACTCTAGCTCTAGCACTCGGCATTGTAGTCCCAGTCGTCGGCGCACTCCCGACAGGAATCGCAGCGGACCATTCAGACCATGGCCATCATCAGGTTCCACCAATCGCCAAAGGCACAACTCTAACGATAGGCGGGTCAGGAACGGCCTACAAGATCGGAAACAAGACAAGGACCGAATCCGCGACTATCAGCCTCACCGCCACTGTGGACAAGAGCTCCCCAGGACGGGGAATGCTCAACTTCACAGGCGGCACATTGACCCTTGGGTCAGTAGAAGGCGGCGGCAGCACATACACTGTTGTCAGCGGGCATGGAATAAGCACCTACCACAGCGACAGGATGATACTCCACCTCGTCGTCAAGGACAGCTCAGGCAAAACATTCCACCTGATACTCTTCGGTGTCCACGCCAAAGCCTCATCCACCACAGCTTTCACCGTAGACTTCCGAATGCCACAGAGCAAACTAGCGCACTTGTGGTTCCTGAAGATCCAAGGCGCGACAGTAACACCCAAGTAAGATGGGAAATAGTCTGAACACCCATCTCCCTTTTTGATTAGAAAGGACGCGATTTGTTGATCTCGAAAACAGTTCTCCTGGGAACGACAATTGGATTGGCAATCGGATTAGCAGTGGGCATAGTTCTAGGACTGCTACTAGAGGCCGATTGCACAGTCGTGTGCATCTGAAAAATCCATCTTTAACAAGTCTTAAGAAAGCAACCTAATTCCAAAGTCTCTAAGGCGTGTAATCCCCAATTGTCAAATGAGCCAGACATTGTTCGAAGATTCACGGCTGAACTTGTCGGAACATTCCTGTTCGTCTTTGTCGGGGCGGGCTCGGCGGTCGCCAGCCAATACATATTCACATTTTATGACGCTGCCGGCTCACTGCTCGTTGCAGCTCTCGCAAATGGACTAGGCCTCGCGATAGGAATCTCCGTTACTATGGGAATCTCCGGAGGCCATCTCAACCCTGCAGTCACCATCGGACTTCTCGTCGGAAAGAAGGCAAAAACAAAAGACGTAATCCCCTACTGGATCGCTCAGCTAGTTGGCGCCATTATCGCGGGCCTCCTCCTGATCAGCGTCCTACCGTCCGATATTGGAAAGGCCGTATCCTGGGGAGCCCCTGTTTTAGCCACGAACGCCATCTCAGTCGCACAAGGAACAGTATTCGAACTCGTCATGACGTTCCTCCTAGTTACAGCAGTCTATGGGACAATCGTGGACAAGCGCGCGCCAAAGATCGCCGGTTTCGGCGTAGGCCTCATCGTGCTCGCCGACGTCCTGGTCGGGGGACCGTTCACGGGCGCAGCCATGAACCCCGCCAGAGCCATGGGCCCCATGATAGCAGGCCTCGTAACAGGCGTCTCATTTCCAAGCTACTGGTACATCTACTGGGTGGGCCCGCTCATTGGCGCTATTTTGGCCGGACTAGTGTACAGTAGGGTCCTAGAAGACAAGACCGCAAACTAGAATCGAGCGCCCTTCAAACAGGCGAAAGGAGAAACTAGTCCGCCTTTCTCTTCGGCGAAATTATCCCTAGAGGAATCCGAAGTTTTCTAAACAGTATGCCTTTGCCTGGTACAATGTCGAATTCCGTAGGCTCTGAAGAAATCTTCCTGCCTGCGAGTCTACTGACGGTCAATCTTCTGATCACTGATTGCCCGCTGTGAATTATACTGAGGTCCACGACACCGTCGACAGTGGTCTCGAGGTTTGATCTTACTTCCTCCGGAATCGAGCCCTTGGCAGCGGTAAGCATCAGGATGCCGTTGTTGCTTTTGAGCTTCGCACTCACTACTCTGAGGAAGTTAATGACTGTCCGGGATGGTGCGCTGTTGAAGAGTGGAGTGATCGAATCCACTACTAGAGTCAGAGGCTTTGGTGAGGCCTTTTCGATCATGCTGCTGACCTGGATGCTTATTTCGGTGAAATCAACGGGATCCCTGATGGGCGCGTTTTCTGCCCCTGCCAGAGCCGAATAACAGTCTAGAATCTTGAATGTCCCATCGCTCAGGTTCAGAGTCGGGTCCCATCCGAAGCTTCTCATTGCGCGAGAGACCTCTGATGGGAACGCGTCGTAGGTGAGCAGGCCGCAGCGTCCTCCCTTCTCCAGTTGGTGATGAATCAGCTCTTGGGTGAGAGTGCTACTGCCGCTACCCGGCTCGCCTAGGATCAAGAGAGTAGTTCCCGTTGGGATCTCTCCTCCGGTCAGTCTGAAGAATTCGTCAAAGCCTCCATGGGTCGGATTGATCCTCCTGACCAGTAGGAGACCTGATCCTCCGGAGCCTATTGCGAGAGCGGCCAAGAGGAAATAGTACAGATCTAGCGGTTGTTGAGCTGGCGCGGGAGGGGGAACGTTAATGATGGCGGAAACAGTTTCTTGGCCACCGTTGCCGTAAGAATCGATAACTTTCAGGGTTACGAGCAGTAGCCCGGAAGGATCGCCTGACTTTACAGTGTAAGTGCCCACCCACTGCGACTGACCTGGCACGAACGTTAGACTTGTTGTTCCTATTTGCGCAGTTGCGGATGAAAGGACTGCGGTGACGTTGCCGCTTCTGAATAGACTGCCGTCAGGGAATACTATTATTGCGTAAATCGGGACGACCTGTCCCAGCGTATAGGTCTGGCCCGGAATAGAAGCGGACACGGTCAGGTTAGCAGCCACAACAGTGAAGGCTCTCACGACGCTCGCTGAGGGTCCAAGATTTCCGAACCCATCATTGAAAGCATCCGCGTCTATGGAAGCTACCCACGCTCCAGTCTCACTGTCTGGAGGAATCCGGTATGATGCATGGAATGTCCCGAGAGTGGAATTGTAAACAGCCTGGGTTGAGAAGGAGGTCGTTCCATCAGTCTCGGTCATCGTGACTTGGGCTGAACCCGTCTGAACCTGGATCCCATTTTGATAAGTCGCCTTGAAACTGACCGTTTGGGCCTGCGTTCTAGCAAGAGAGACTTGGCCAATGTTCAGCTGTGAGATCGTGATGTTAATCGCGTCGATCGAAAAGCTACCAGACAGAATGGCTATCGGCCCCAGATTTCCGTAACCGTCGTTGAAAGCATTCGATTGAATCGCGGCCGTCCAAACACCTGTCGGAGCACTGATTGGGACCCTGTACAGGACGCTGAAGGCTGAGAGAGTCGAATTGTAAGTTGCCTGAAGCGGCAACGTAGTTCCATTTGATTCCGTTATCGTGATCTGGCCCGAACCGACACGGACAGATGACCCGTTTGGATAACTAGCGTCAAAACTAAACGATTGGGTCTGCATTCGCTGTAGTGTTGCCTGCGCAATGTTCAGCCTGGGTATTGTTACGTTTGCGGCGAGGATAGTAATGGTCTGGTTGTCCGCAATGCTCTTCGCGGGTAGGAGAGACACGTACCATATTCCCGTAGGAACGCTAGCAGGTATGGCCCAACCGGCTGAGACGGTTCCAGTAGGACTTGCCGTGACCGTTTTGGGATATCCAGGAGCGGGTGATCCTTGGTGGGAGATGTTGAGAGTCACAGGCGAATTGTTGGCGTAGCCGCTCGCTACGATCGAAGCCGTAGAGGTTCTCGCGTATGAGATAGAATCGGTTAGTCCGACAAGAAAACGTCCCGTGGCAACACTTGGAATCGAGACGGGATTGTTTTCTTGAACATTGACCGTGTAATTACCGACGTAGTCGATGTTTGTTCCGCCGAACTGAGAGGGATAGTCGACGCTCAAAACGAAACTCGTCTGGGTAGCCGTAGTGGTTGTCTGGTTCGCCGCGTTCGCATTGTGATTTGTGGGATCGGTAACTACCCAGGTAAACTTGTACGTTGTACTGACCGATGCCCCTGTCACATTGAGTGTCAAGACGACTCCAGGCGTGTTTGACTCCTGGGTTCGGGCTACACTAGTCGTAAGAGTATAGCCTATGGCGTGAGCTTGCGGAGTGGCTCCAAGAGCGACCAGCGAGCCCGCTACTAACAAGATAAGAATCTGTAATCTCTTCTGGGTCGCGAGCAATCGTCCCATTCCAATAAGCTATGAAATCCGTTCTCAGACTTCGGGAAGACTGACTACTAGCGCTAAAGACTCGCGTAACCCCTTGCTGGGGCCAAGAGTATGCACCTAGACATATTCGTCAACCGTAACAGTCTCACCTACGACGAGATCGCGTTTGAGGTCTATGCAAGCATTGCCCCTTTCCTAACGGGCAAATGGTTCTTGAAACGAATACTCTGGTCCTACACGTTGTTTGATTTGGTGAATTCTAGAGCGAGCATAGCCAGCGAAGCCGCGCCATACTTTAGAACGTCCTCGTCGACCTTGAATTTTGAACTGTGATTTGGGTAGATACATCCTTTCGTCGGATTTATGGTGCCGAGGAAGTAGAATGTGCCTGGTGCTTCGAGTAGGAATCTGGAGAAGTCTTCTCCGCCGAGTAATGGTTTCATGGTGATTGTTTTTGTTCCGGGGATTTTCTTTGTTATCTTCATCGCTTGTTCCGTTACTTTCTGGTCGTTGACTGTCACAGGATAGGCATCTTTCTCGAAATCGACTACTGCCTTCGCTCCGAACGCCTTCGCAACTCCCTCGGCTACCTTCTGGACCTTAGCCTTAGCTGTCTTCCTAGTGGCTTCGTCTAGTGTTCTGATTGTTCCTTCGAGAACCGCTTCGTCGGGTATGATGTTCTCTTTAGTTCCGCTGTGGACTGAGCCTATCGTGACCACAAACGGCTGGATAGGATCGATCATTCTCCCAGAGACTCCCTGCATCGAAGTAATGATCTGAGCGGCTACATAGACCGGGTCGATGGTCTGATGTGGGGCGGATCCGTGTCCTCCCTTCCCGATAACGCGGACCTTGAACGTGTCCGGAGCTGCCATAATTGGCCCTCCTCTGAAACCGAAGACCTTGGATGGATGGTCGCCGCTTATGTGAAGACCGAAGACAAAGTCCACCTTCGGGTCCTTCATCACTCCGTCCTCAATCATCGGTTTCGCACCACCACGCCCTCCGTGTTCCTCGGCGGGTTGAAAGAGGAATTTGACCGTTCCCTGAAGCTCGTCTCTGTGATGGGCTAGTAGCCTGGCAACGCCGAGCAGAATAGCTACGTGAGTGTCGTGACCACAAGCATGCATAACCCCCTTGACGTTGGACTTGAAGGCGACATCAGCATTCTCCTCCAAAGGTAGAGCGTCCATGTCGGCCCTCAGAGCCACAACCCGACCATTCTTCGACCCCTTGAGAGTGCCCAGGACCCCTGTGCCGCCAACCTTCCGCCGGACCTCTATTCCCAGAGATTCGAGTCTGTCAGCGACGAGTTTAGCGGTCGCTTCTTCATGATAGGCCAGTTCAGGATGCTGATGAATCTCGCGTCGAGTCTTGATAATCTCAGGCTCGATCGCCGTTGCCTCCTTCAACACGTCCATCAGATAATCAACTGGCCACTCTTCCTTGGCGGATGATGATAAGCCTTCGAAGCTCGTTGACCCACTGGGGTCTATCGAGTCCGCGCGTAGTCGCGATTGCTTGTCTCTGCCTCGTTCTTTTTCAACCGAGCTCTGATTAGTTTCTTGACCATAGAGGTAGGGATTTTTTCGTCGAGGGGAAAGTGCACCGCAGATTTGGTTGTTCCGAAGCCGGCCAATTCTTTCTGGTGCTCTTCGATAACCGGAGGTCGAAGATACAGTCCGATGTACGTCTTGTGCAGCCCGAACCAAGCTAGGCGTCCCTTGTAGTCGTAGAACGGCATCTGGTAGCTTATGCGTTCGACGGCCGTCGGTGCCACCTCGCTAATTATTGCTCGGAACCGCCGGAGTTTAGCCTGCGCTTCCTTTGGCGCGGCCGATATGTATGCGTCGACCTCTTTCGATCGTTGTTTCGTAACCAGTTTCTTTTCGTTGAGCATGAGTCTCTTGGCTGAAGAGCCCCGCATTCTTTCTGATGACTTGACCAAACGTTACCAGCTCAAGCATTCTCGATGCGTAATCATGTTAAGATTAGAGGTGAGAAGAGCCCGACAATACTTTAGCCGCGACGCCGGCGCTTCTGAACCCTAGAGGTGCTGGATCGTTTAGGTTTCCTTTTCGGTTTGGATTTTGAATATTTGGGTTCGTAGAGCATCACTTTCACGTCGCCTGGTATGGTGAAGTATGTTATGCGGCCAAAGCCCGCATCGGATATGTCCTGGTCGAAAACTACTCCGCGTTTCTTCAGCGACGCAACTGTGCTCTCGATGTCGTTGCAGTAGAAGGATATGTCGTGGGTACCGGATGGCGGTTTTCCAGACTCGTCAATAGGGTGGAACCCAAAATCTCCTTCCGGGAGATCGAAGATGAGCCAGCCGTCACCCACATCAGTATGCGGAAGCTGAAGTTTGTCTCGGACGAAGGCCCGAGCTTCCTCTGGTCGAGATGTGTAGAATAGTCCGTGAATACCTTTGATCATACAGATTCCGAGGCGCTTTCGTCCAGGCATAAGAGGGTTGACTTAACGCGTTGAAGCTATGCTGAATTGTCTCAGCTTGAACTCGTCAACGAGTTGCATTGCAGTTTCCATGTTACGGAACACTCCTCTTGGATGATGCGCATCTGAGCCTAAGCTCACTCTGCAACCAGTCTTTGAACAAGCCGAAGCAAGCATACGAACCAGTCTGGGAGCGTTATCGATATCGTTTCCATTTAGCTCCAAAGCTTTCTCCCTTGTCGCCGCGGTCGCCGCTAACCCGAGCAACAGCTCCTCCATCTCCGAGGGAGCTGCTCGGAGACCTCTGAACATTCTAACTGGATGAGCAAGCACTTGGAAAGGAATGAAGTCGCTCTCGAGCGCTAGTTGCTGGAGCCTGATGTACTCTCGCCAGCGACTGTTTACCTCGTCCTGGTCTAACGCTCTTCCAGGATTCTTTTCGATATCCTTCGCGTTTTCAAACTCGTGAACTGAACAGAGCAGAACGTCCCACTTGGACCTGTCAACGAATTCTGCAATTTGAGACTCGAACCGGGGTGAAAAGTCTACCTCGAGACCTCTGTTGATCTTCATTCCCGGATCGTGTAGTTCGATTTTCTGAAACTCCCTTTCATATTGGTTCAAGTCTTCGAAGAGTCTTCCAGAGGAATGTGTCGAGCCAAACTTGATGGATTCTCGGAGTTCCTTAAACTGAGAGACATGCTCAGTAATGGAGTACTCTGTAACACCTTTCGCCTTGGCCGCCGCAACCATATCGTTAATGTTGGCGAGAATGATGTGACTGTGATTATCGACACGCATTGCCATCTACTGAAACCGGCCGCGCTATTGGAGGTCGTAGTTGATAGTCTCTTTCCAAAAATCAGGCTCGCGGCAAAGCTAGATTGTTCAGTTCGTCGTAGCTTACCGCGCCGTCGATCAGACTATCAAACGTGCCCTTCTCAAGGACTTCCTTACTGATCCGTTTTAGGAGACCCATTGTAGCGTAAGAGGCGCTGGGTCCAAAGCTCACGCGTGCAACTCCTAGCCTCTCCAATTCCTTGACGGATGGGAGTCCTTTTCTGACCATGACATTGGTTGGAAAGTTTAGAGCTTTTACGAAGGTGGAGATCGAAGCGGGATCCACCAAGCCCATTGGATAAACGCAGTCAGCCCCAGCATCCTTGTACGCTGTCGCCCGACGAATTGCTTCTTTCAATCTAGCCGGCTCATCACCTTCTCCAAACCTGAAAGCGTCTGTCCGTCCGTTGATGACGAATGGAATGTTCAACGACTGCGAAAGTTTCCTGACAGCCTTGAGCTTCTCGACCTGCTTCTCAACAGCAAACAATCTCTTCTCGGCATGGAGAAAATCTTCGATGTTTACCCCGACAGCTCCAGTCTTGACCACTTCTCTAACGGTTGAGACAACTTCATCGGGTGTTTCGCCAAACCCTGCGACCACATCTACGCTGAGAGGAACTGTTAGGATCTTTGCGATCCTTCTGACCGCCTGGACAAATTCGTTCCTGTCGATGACCTCTCCGTCAGGATAGCCTAGTGAGACCATCATGCCGGCACTGGAGGTGGCGACGGCTGGGAACCCAGCGTTTTCGAAGGCCCGCGCGCTTGCAACGTCCCAAGCGTTAGGAAGAACCAGTATGCGGCCCCTTCGGTGAAGGGCGCGAAACTCCTCAGCCTTCTCCTTCTGAGACTTCAAGTTCGCTGGATCAGATTGGTCATTTGAGATAAGTGTTGTCGGTCCCTTCATTCATCCAGGTATACCAAAGCTCTGTGGGTCTCCGGCAGGAACGCATACACCTTGTTGTCCGCCTGGCTATAGGCGATGGTATGCGCTCCGCGCTCCGTCTTCACTGATTCGACCAGCTTTCCCTTGTTTGTATCGTAAACGTCGATCACTCCGGGATCTCCAATGGCCAAGTAAAGATGGTTCAAGCGTTTGTTGTAGAATATGACGTCAGGCGGGCCGGTGAGTGGCCCCATTCTGGCAACTTTTCCTGATCTTAGGTCAACCGTGAATAGAGCTGCTTGATCACAAGCGCAGAAGAGCTTCCTATCTTCAGAGTCAATGTCAAGTCCGTGGGGACCTGTCGCAGGGATATCATAGCTGGCTGCTATTCCGTCTGGATCCTTACTTTCGATCGCGACAATCTGTGAGGGTTTTGAGATGTTGACAAAGAAACGGTCCGATTTCGCGTCGTAGATTGTCCATCGAGTCCGTCCCGGAACTATGATGTCAGCTTCCAGTACCTTCTTTCTTGCATCTACCACGGAAACCGTGATCGGATTAGGATCATCAGGACGAGAAACGTTTGCGGCGATGAGATTGTCTCGCGATGGATCATAGGCTAGTCCGTTCGGAAAGCCGCCTACGCGTATCTTGTCCAGATTGTTCTCTCTGCCGTGGTGAAATATGCTTACGGTCTTCTCGCCGCGGTTGGAGGTGAAGACCAGATCTTTCTCGTTCGAGACAAGCACGCCCGCGACTCCGGGAAGATTTTGAATTGAGCGCAAATATTTGTCGGTCCGGATGTCGATCAGATCGACCGAGTCATTAGCTGTGTGCGCGACGTATAGGGTTCCTGACTTGTCGTGGATGGCGGCGTGGTCGAAGCCGCCCTTGTTCTGGTGAGTAGGCAGGTCTATGTGGCCGAGGAGTTTCAGGCTTTGACCCTAGACTTACCGTGCGGCTTGAGCGACGTTGTACTCTAGCTTCTGAGTTCCTTCGACCTTCAGCTGGCAGAACTTGTAGAGAGCATCATAGGTTGGGAATTGTAGTCGCATGTTGTCAAAGTCGTCCTTGGAAAGATTCCGGAAACCATGCGCTACGGCTTCGAGTCCAGCCGATTCCGGCGGAGGGTTCGGGATTTTCGCGTCTGCTCCTCTTACTATCTTGGCGAGCTCGAGTAGCGCTGGGTCCGTCAGACTGTACTTCTTGATAATCGCGTCGAAGCTGACGCGCTCTTCACCGTTCTCCTTGTAATGTGTCAGTTCTACACCCTTGGCGTCGTATGCTATCGCGCCTGTGTCTTTGACGACTCGTGGAATAGTCTCGGGTGGGACGAAGAGGAATTCGGGGTTCTTGTCAACGAACTTTCTGATCAGCCAAGGGCACGCGATCCGGTCGACCTTCGCCTTTTCTCGAGTAACCCATTTCATAACTCTCGAGTGTGCAGATTATCTATGTAAACACCACCCTCAACACGCAGGAATCGGCAATGTTTCTCAGCTGGATCTCTCGCGATGGAAGACTGGTCCTCGCCGAGAAGATGGTCCGGACAATCCCGTACGGTTTCCTCGGCGTTCTATTCCCCGTCTATCTAAGCCAGCTAGGATTCAATGCCGTCCAGATCGGTATTGTCCTGACACTAACGGTCGCAACCAGCGCATTCTACACTTTCATCGCTAGCCTCGTAGCGGACCGAATTGGACGCAGACGTTCTCTCGGTTTCTTTGCCTTGACAGACGCGCTCGCAGGAGCCTTGCTATTCGCCTCAGCCTCTTGGTGGGCGCCGGTCGCTGCGGGCATTGTTGGGAACATGTCCGTGGGATCGGGAGAGACCGGACCCTTCCTGTCACTCGACCAGGCGATCCTGCCGAGAACCTCTGACCTGAAACGGCGAACACTAACCTTCAGCCTCTACAACCTAGTCGGCTACGCGTCCCTATCTATCGGATCATTTCTGGCCGGACTTCCTCGATACCTGGGTCCGGGCATCGCAGGCTATCGACCACTCTTCGCCGCCTATCTCGTCTCCGGGCTCCTAGGCGCACTTCTCTATTCCCGTCTCTCCAAAAAAATTGAACAAGAGCAAACGGTATCCTCATCTCGTCAAGTATTGTCTAGAGAGTCCAAGCCTATCGTGTACAAGATGTCCGCCTTGTTCTCGGTGGACGCGTTCGCGGGAGGATTCGTCGGCCAGAGCATCTTATCGTACTACTTCTTCGAGAGATACTCGTTAGACCTAACATCGCTCGGACTCTTGTTTGGAACCGCCCAAGTCGTAACCGCGGTCTCTTTCCTGCTGGCCGCACGGCTCGCGCATCGTTTCGGCCTCGTCAATACGATGGTCTTCAGTCATATTCCATCCAACGTCCTGCTCGCGGCGATCCCGTTTGCCCCATCGGCAGGACCCGCGATCATTCTCTTGCTTGGCAGACAATCACTTTCTCAGATGGATGTCCCTACTAGACAATCGTTCTTGATGAGCATGGTCTCGGAACGAGACAGGACTCCCGCAGCCGGTTTCACCAACGTTTCACGAACCAGCGCTCAATCCGTCAGTCCCTCGCTGGCCGGGTACCTGATTACCGTTCTATGGATCGGCTCGCCCTTCGTGTTCGCAGGAGTATTGAAAATCGGCTATGACGCAATGCTTTATCGCATGTTTCACAAGGCAACACCGCCCGAGGAAGCATAAGCGATCAGCTACGAATCGTTTGACACGTTCCAGCTAAGCTCCTATGTTCTCTAGAGAGAAGGTAGCTCTCATTCAATTCTAGCGAGTCTCACCATTATCACTGTAGAAGGCGAACAGGTATTGCAGCTTCGAATGCTCAAGGGCAAGATCCACCGTGCTAGAGTGACCGGTGCCGACCTCAACTATGAGGGAAGCATCGAGATAGACTCATCCCTGATGGAGGCTGCCGGCATCATTCCCTTCGAACAAGTCGACATCTGGAACATTACCAATGGGGAAAGATTCTCCACCTACGCTCTCTCAGCCCCGAGAGGAAGCGGGACCGCTGCGATCAACGGCGCCGCCGCCCGAAAGGTCCAGCAGGGAGACGAGATCATCATCACAGCCTTCGCTTGGATGAGCGAGAAACAAGCACTGCACTGGAAGCCTCACGTTGTACTTGTCGACAGGGAAAATAGGCTTAAGCCGAAAGGACACCTTGTCCAGACAGTCAAGCACCAAGCGATCTTCCGCTAAAGACAGTCGCTGTGGACAATCAAAGAAAGAGTAAGCCCTAGAAAAAAGGGGCAGTTTTGGGAGTTTAGAAGGCTGCTAGTCCGTCTGCGGTTGCTGGGACTCCAGTGACTGTTGTTACGAGTTCTAGGCTTCCGTCGTGGTTGACGCTGAATCCTTCGATAGAGTTAGAGCCGTGTACGAAGACGTAGAGGAAGTGGCTGTTTCCGGTGAAGGCCATGTCAAGATCAGTAGCGCCCGTATCGGCGGCAACTGGCTTGAGCAGTGTCAGAGTACCGTCTGGGCTAATTGTATAGCTGGATATGGTGTGGTTGTGTGCGTTTGCCGTGTATGCGTAGCGGCTGTTTCCAGTGGCGACCAGCCAGCAAGCTGCTAGTTGGCCGTTTGCGATGGATCCGCTGATGGTGGTTACTGCGCCTGCGGATGATACTGAGTATGAGGATGCTGCGCTGCCCGGAGCCTCGCTGACGAGGAGTGTACCCTTGGAGTCGAAGACAAAGCCGAAAGGCTCAGCCCCGCTCGATGGAGTAGTGGTTGGACCGGTAGCAACTCCTTGACTGTTGACCGTGTAAGTGTCGATGAGGTTGGTTGACTTCTCGGTAACTGCGAGTATTGTGCCGGTTGGGTTGAACGCGATCTCGGCTACGGTAGCGACTCCACTCAGCGGCTGAACCGATCCCGCAATAGGTGATAGTTTGCCATTTGCGCTTAGGGAGAAGCCGGCGATATTGCCAGCAGCGTTTGCAGTGTTGTTGTTGAGGACATAGACCCAGGAGCCGAAGACCGTTACGCTAACAGGACGAACTCCGCCGGAGGACGCTGTATCAGTTAGAACGAGTCCGCTCTTGCTGACCTGGAAGACGCTTACACTATTGCTTCCTGCATTCACCGCGAAGAGCCACTTGCCATCACTGCTGAGAGCCAAGGCGCTCTGAACGCTTCCCGCTAGACCATTTAGTCCAAGACCATTAGTAGCGACATTTGCTACCCAGGTTAGACTGCCGTCAGCCGATCGACTGTAGACTACGATCTGGTTGCCAGTTGGATCGTTTGTCATGATGTAGACTGTCCCTGCTGATCCCTGCGCGTGAGCACGGGGAACCGCTCCAACACTTGGAACAACGACGACTAGTAATGCTAGAACTGCGACGAATATGGAGAGTTTCTGGTTTTTCATTCTACAAACTCACCTCCCGTGTTCATGGCCGATGCGTGGTAGTCTGTGCCGATTCTATTTACGGAATGAGCGAGATGTGGTCTTTCTCCGGTCTAGATCCGGCCTATTTTTACCGGATCGTAGTCCTGAATAGCACTGCAATCCCCAGCACTTCTGTGATGTTGATCCCGAGCAGGTATGCGGGCATCGGGTCGGGTATGAGGTTGGACATGGTGATGAACGAATAGACTGCGAGAATGTTCTGAGCGAAAAGTACGAGTGCGAAGATTGTGAGTCCGAGGCTGAACTGGGCGCGAGTGTCCCGATAGATCCGGCCATATGTTGCGATTAGACCGAGCAGGAGGATTGCGCTGAGGGCTGCGGAGTACATGCTGATTTCCATTAGCAACGACATTACTTTTTCACCTCCCGATTCGAGGGCTGTATCTTCTTCCAGACCTCGTCGAAGAGACCGAGATGCGCCTCCATCTCTTGTGAGAGAAAGTAGAGCTTGCCATAGTGTTCTCCGGCGGGAGTGATGAGATTGTTCTTCTCTAATGCTCGGATATGATGCTCGGCCACTCTATAGTGAACGTCTAAGGCGTCAGCCAGCTGGTTAATGTTGTGAGGCTCAACGCGTAACAGGTTGATTATTCTGCCCCGGTTGACGCCGCCGCGGGACCCGGCCAGAATATACCACAAAAGTCGTCTCCAAGAAGTCTCGGAGGGAGAGTGAAGCTTGGCCAATTCCATTTCGCCGGGGGCGTCAAGGGTCCGCTTTGTAGTCAATGACATTAAGACTTGTAGACTCTCGCCAAATCCTCCTAATAGGAACTGGTCAGGATCTGGTCAGGATTCCATACCAATCCTCCCCTTCCCTAAAGTGTCCCGCGTGGACGATGCATGCTCGAAGTATTCTTTTACTTCGCGAGACATCCACTGGATTAGAATCATCTAGGGCGAGAGAACATGTCTGGAAACCTGAGGCTTTGACAGTTCGAGTAGACGTCTATCAGTTGTCGCTGCGCTTCCCTCGTCTCTTTCCAGATCCGGCCCTGTTCGAAGACACCATTTATCTCGCGAATCGATACTTGACAGAAAATGGAGTCTCTAGAGAGAAGTCTGCTCTCATCTTCCAGAGCACGGAAGAAGTCCTTCCTGTCGACGATCGAAACAATCCATCTTCTACATCTGGGACGGCAAAGTTTCCGTTTGAGGGAAAAATGATCCTGGCAGAATACATGAGTAACGCTAACGTTCTGCTCGCCTACGCTGACTTCGGATCCGGGCTGGCTGCAGAAGATCATTCGAGACTATGGAGCAAGGGAAAGATTGGAGAGCTACGATTCGAGCTCCACGAGTTCAAGCACCAGTCTCAGACTCTCAACATTCCAGACATTCCCGAATTGTACAGGATTCTCAAAGAAAAAGCCACGCCCAACACCTTATCGACCGTCGAGCTAGAGAATCTCCATGGTCAACTGTTCAGACCTGCGCTAGCCTATGTTGAAAACGGTTTGAGAACTAGTGCCAGTGCGGATGGGCTGGACTTGGAAATCTATGCTGCTAGAGATCTCTCAGCATCAGAGAAAGCTTCCTTAGAGCGGCGATTGACGCGAGAATCTGGCAAGGATACAATTTTCATCATTCTCTCTCGCGAGCCTGTCCCGAAGCCGCTTCCGGCCGCGGGCTGATTCCGGATTTGTAACTGTCCGAGTCCTAACAGGGTTATGCTAGGGATAAGCCCGTTCGCGACTCCCGATAGTTGAGAAGCGCGTAGTCCCAGTTGAAGAGGGTTGGCTAAGGGGAAGATTGCGACTGTCCTGGTTATCCTTATTGTCGGTGTAATAGCCGGTTATTTCTTCTACCACGACTACGCCCAAGGAAGTGTAACCCTCAGCATTACTGACCCGCCCGGCGGGAACGGAGGTAATCCACACTACAACTCGACCATACTGCACATCTACATCACGTTTGTCGGCATCGAGATTCATCAAGCAGGAATTGGAAGCACTAACGATACGGGCTGGCATTCTATAGTAGGACCGCCGACCATGGTTGACATGCTCACTATCCTGAATAATTCTCGAACATTGGCGTCGACGAACCTTGCGACTGGATCATATGATCAGCTCCGGTTCACCGTCTCGACAGCCGTAGTCGACTTTTCCACTGTTGGAAACGTGACTTACACTGTCCCGAGCGGTTCGCTTAAGGTCTCGATTGTTGGAGGAGGATTCCAGAGCAGCCCCGGCACGCAGACCCGGCTCCTCCTAACAGTCTCATTCAACGATGCGGAGATACTGGCAATGAACGGTCACCTGACACCGCAAGCAACTGCCACGGTAAGCTGATCGTGGGGCAGAAGCTGTCTCAGACTATTCTCTTGTAGGACTCTACGAACTCCGGGTCTATGACCCCTGAAATCACATGCTCAGAACCGTCAGGGAGTATTATCGGGGTCCCGGCAGCGTGATAGGGCAGGTCGAACCTTTCCAGTTTTTCCGGGTTGTCGACCTCGAACAGTTTGTAACATGCCCCGTTCTCGTAGTGGAACGCGTACAGTCTCTCCAATCGTCGTTCTCCAAAGCCTCCTGTCCGGCCTCCCGCTGAAGAGCCGCCCTCAGGCAGTTGAAGGATGTAGACCGAGTTCTCGGCTTGGAGGTTTTGAAGGTCGACCGGGTTCTCCGCAACGAGTATCTTCCGGCCCTTTTCAACGACGAGGCTTGTGAGCTCTTCGAGGGGCGTCATGTTTCAGCCACACCTGTCATGGGGTAGAAAGTCTTATCGGTTTTCTAGAGGAAACTGATCAAAGCATCTTTTCGGCCCATCCGGAGCTGTTTCTCGATCTGAGCCTTCTCATCGTCTGTTAACTGATTATAGACTCGTGAATCGTTCTCAAACCTTGTGTATCGTCCCGCGATCAGGTAGATCTCCTTGCCCTGTTCCTTCAGAACAGTAACCCGGTCGAGAAGATTTTTTTCGGTATAGTAGTAGAGGGGTGTTGAGTCGTATTTTGCCAGTTGCAGTTTGGAGATCCTCTTCCTCTCAGGAGCGGGTTTGCGGGGTGCTTCTTCAGGTTGTGCCAATCTTTGGACGCTCGACCCTCATTGCATAATCGATAGTTAAGCCTTGATGAGATGCAACACGCAGAGGCGATCGGAATGAACCAGCCTTATCGGTTGTCGCCTGGTCTTGACCAGGGTCTGCTCCTTTCGTAGAGCTTAAGAACGGTGTTCTCCGACCAGAATACCGGTCAATCGTGAACAAGAGCTTCCTCGTCCTCGGCGTAGTACTACTAGCTGCGGGAATCGCCACGTACGCAGTCGCATCCTACACTGATCTTCTGGGAGGAAGAACTCACCATATCATCCCATTAGGAGGCTTGGGACTCGCAGTCCTTGGAGCCCTCATCATAGTCGGAGGAGTAATGATGGGCAAGCCGGCAGCAGGCGCTACGGCTGGCCAGTTCAAGTGTGCACAGTGCGGAGCAGTATTCGGCTCGCAAACTGCACTAGACCAGCATACTAGAGACAAACACGCCGCAAAGACAAAATCTTAGATCCGTCAAATCCTCTCTTCTGGTAGGACCCCTCTACA
>Ga0070732_10000248_pt1 | contig 38494 bp, 39 predicted proteins | sample Coa_R1_5_FD_66449 | JGI IMG/M metagenome (GOLD analysis project Ga0070732, IMG submission 66449) | Surface soil microbial communities from Centralia Pennsylvania, which are recovering from an underground coalmine fire - Coalmine... | ecosystem: Environmental > Terrestrial > Soil > Unclassified ... | reverse complement strand
GGTTCGATCCCGTGCCTCATACGCATGTGGCGCTCGACGATGCCATCGAGCAAGGACAACTCTTCTGCAACATGCTTAAAGCCAACTTCGACGCTAACTAGCCGCTCACGCTGCTAAATGCCGGCCCAATACCGCAGCCGCCCAGCTTGCTGAGGACAGGGTAGCCGTGTCCCTTCAAAGTGATATCAGCGATGATGTGTTCCGAGGGAGAGTTTGATATAAACATTTCAGTCCATGAATCGACCACAAATAAGAACCCTTGGGCGCAGCCTTGGAGTTGTCCTCACTTTCTTTCTGTCACAGCAATTGTTCGCGCAGCAACCGGCGCCTTCGTCAACGCCGATCCCCGGGCCGCCAGCGCAGGCGGGCCAGCCGGCCGCGCACTCGCCGCTGGAAAAGCTGCTGGAAGGCAAGGTGAAGGCCGAGTGGGAGGCGTTCAAGAACAAAGACAAGAAAGCTTACAGCGACCTGCTGGCGGATGATTACATGGGCGTGGAAGACGACAACCAGGGGCAGCGGGTGAAGTATCAGGCGGCGAATGAGATTGACCGCTCGGTGATTGCCAGCTACCACCTGTTCGCGTTGAAGGTGCTGCCGCTGGGCCCTAATGCCGCGCTGGTGACCTATGAAATCACCATGATGTTTCCGCCCAAAGCCGTGGTCCGCTTCAAGCGGGTGCTGGTGAGCGAGATCTGGATCAAGCGCGACGGGCAGTGGAAGGAGCGGTACTACCAGGAAACGCACGTGAAGTAAGCAGTCAGCAATCGAGCATTCAGCATTCAGCACTCCGCATTCAGCCAAACAAAGAACTCAGCACTCAGCCAGGCTGAGCTGAACTGCCGTGGTGAGGCAACGGGCCCATTGCACCAGTCGTAAGGCAGTATATTTTTTCCCGAAATAGGCTTGACTCTGCGCATGAGCGGAATATAATTTGGTCCGGTTAGCGGACCACTTGGGATTCTGCATTGCCGGCAACACTTCAGCCCGAATTTCAGGCCATCCGCAAGAACCGCGTTCATGAGGAAGTGGCAAAGCAGCTGGAGGATCTGATCCTCAAAAAGCTGCAGCCCGGCGACAAGCTTCCCGCGGAGCGAGAGCTGGCGGAGAAGCTGGGTGTAAGCCGCAGTTCGATACGCGATGCGATGCGGCGGCTGCATCTGATCGGGCTGGTCGAGCCGCGTCAGGGAGCGGGGACGGTGGTTCGCGAAGTCTCGTCCGAGGCGCTGGTCTCGCCGCTGACCAACGTGATCGCGCACAAGAGGCAGATGGTAAGCGAGCTGCTGGATTTCAGAATCATGCTGGAACCGCCGCTGGCAGGTCGGGCTGCCGAGCACGCCACCGCGGAACAGGTGAGCCGGATGGAAGAGATCCTGGGCCGGCAAGCCAGGTTGTTGCAGAGCGGCCGGCTGGCGGTGGAAGAAGACGCGGAATTTCATTACTGCGTCGCCCAGGCATCGGGGAACAGCGTGGTGCTGAAAGTTCTGGACGTAGTGATGGACCTGCTGCGGGAGACGCGTTCGCAGTCGTTGCAGACGGAAGGCCGGCCTTCGCGGTCACTGGCCGGACACAAGCGAATTCTGGCGGCCATCAAGCGCAAAGACGGCGCAGGAGCGGAAACGGCCATGCGCCAGCACATCAGTGACGTAAGCAAGATCGTCAATTACAAGCTGTCGTAGTTCAGGGTAAACCGCATGGGCTATTTGCTGGTGTTGAGAGCATGAAGGCCTCTTAGCGGCACGATTCGGCGTCACGGGCCGAATCGCTGGTCAACGAAGAAATAATGAGGGAGGAAGGTTATGGGGCGGTTATTTGCCATCGAGATCATCTATCGGGGAATCTTCCAGAAGACCCTGGCCAAGAACATCAGCCGCGCGATCGTGCTGGCCGCGCATAAAGAAGGCAAGCCGGGGATCTCCTTCGGCCGCTACGGCGACAGCCCCGAGCGCAACGGCATACCCGCCAAGAACTTCGCTATCGTGGGCAGCGACGACATCACGCTCGAAGAGGGAATGGCGAAATACGAGCCGAAGGAAGTGGATATCACCATCTCGGTGGACGACACGCTGTGCAAGGGCGTGGAATCGTGGGCCTGGTACGGACTGCAACCGGTCAACCGCCTGCTGAAGCCGGGCGGGACGCTGATCGTCACGTCGATGCACGGACCGCAGGAAATTGTGGCCATGGCGCATCGCAAGGAAGCGCCCTACAAGCTGGCCATCCTGAAGGGCACGCCGAGCTTCTCCGGGCTGTGGGTCTATAAAGACGACCACACCGATGTGCGGATTCTGGGGGCGATCTCCAAGCTTCTTCCCGAGCTGTTCAGCCTGAAGTCGGTGCAGTCGGCGATCATGGACGAGTGGCACGACAAGGTGAAGGTGGCCTCGGCGCAGCGGGCTCACGACCTGGCAAGGACCACCACCGTCCAGCCCAATCAGGGGAACCCGGAGACGCCGTACAAGTTCGATCTGCCGGGGTGGCATGAGATGGGCGAGGGCATCGCCATCCCCAGCATTCCCCAGGGCAAGGCGGTGGAGGATCCGACGTCGCACGCGCACGGCGGATACCGGCCGGACCGCAACCCCACATTCAAGAAGTTCAGCACGCGCACCATGCGTCCGGTGGTGAACTTTGACACCTGCATCAAGTGCACGCTGTGCTGGCTGCAGTGCCCGGATTCCTGCTTTGACGTGACGCCGGAAGGCTTATACGACGCCAACATGCAGGCCTGCTGCGGCTGCGGGGTGTGCGAAGCAGTTTGCCCGGTCAAGGATTGCGTGACCATGGTGAACGAAACCGAGTTCAAGGACAATTCCAGCCAGTGGGAGGCGTGGCGCCAGGACGCCAAAGCCTACGAAGCCTGGCTGCAGGACAAGATCAAGACACACGGCGAGCGCTCGCACGGCTTCCGCTACCTGGGTCAGTATGAAGAACAGGTGCCGGCGATGCTGGAGATCGCGCAAAAAGGATAATTTTCTAACCCAGGAAGGGAGCCTGTTATGGCGCAAATGGCGACAGTCGTAGAAGAGAAGAGCGGCAAAAGGACTGACGAAACCGCATTAATTACGGGCAGCGAAGCCATCGCGGTCGCCTGCAAGCTGGCCGACGTGGACGTGGTCACCGCGTACCCCATCCGGCCCTACGACACGGTGATGCAGTACGTGTGCAAGCTGGTGGCCAACGGGGAACTGGACTGCGAATACATTGTGGCCGAAGGCGAGCACTCCCAGTTTGAGATCGTGAAACATGCTTCCGCCTGCGGAGCCCGCGTGTTCTGCGGCTCCAGCGGCGTGGGCTGGATGTATGCCATGGAAGCGCTGACGGTGACGCCGGCGCTGCGCATTCCCATGGTGGCCATGGTGGGCAACCGGGCGCTCGACGATCCGGGCGCGTTCGGCGTGGAGCACAACGACGCGCTGACCGTCCGCGACCTGGGCTGGCAACTGGTGTGGGTGGACACCGCGCAGGAAGCGCTGGACACGGCGCTGATCGCCTATCGCGTGGCCGAAGACCGCCGCGTGTTTTTGCCCTGCGCCATCAGCTGCGACGGCGCGTTCCTGACGCACTCGCAGGCGCTGGTCAGTATTCCTTCGCAGGAGCAGGTCAACGAGTTCCTGCCCCGCTATAACCGCGGCGACCTGCTGCTGCATCCCGACAATCCCATCACCGTGGCCCCGCAGGGCAACGAAGACTGGGTGATGGAGATCCGCCGCCAGAACTATGCCGCCATGGAGCGCAGCTCGATGGTGCTGAGAGAAGCGTACGCCGACTTCGAGCGCATCTTCGGGCGCAAGTACGGCAATCCATTCTTCGAAGAGTACATGACCGACGACGCCGAGGTGGTGCTCATGGGTATGGGCACGCTGTCGACACCAGTGAAAGTCGCGATCCGCCAGATGCGAAAAGAGGGCAAGAAGGTCGGCTTCGTGCGCATGCGCTGGTTCCGGCCGTTTATGGCCGAAGAGCTGGCCAAGAGCCTGAGCCGCTTCAAGGCCGTGGGCGTGATCGATCGCGATTATTCTTTCGGCTCGCCCTACAACAGCGGCGTGGTGACCACGGAAGTTCGCACGGCGCTTTATTCATCGCCCGGCAACAAGCCTCCGGTGCTGGGATTCATCGCCGGCCTCGGCGGACGCGAAGTCACCGTCCCCGATGTGGAGAAGATTGCGGATTCGGTTTACAAGGCTGCTTCGGGCAAGGCGCAGCCGCTCACGCAGTGGATTGGACTGCGCGAGTAACAAAAAATTTGAACTGATGCGGGTAAGGCATCAGAAAGGACTTCGAGGAAGCCATGTCTACATTCGTACAGATTGACCCTACGCAGAAACTGGATCCATTTAAGTCAGTCAAGAAGCTCCCGCTGGAGGAGTTCTTTACCTCCGGCCACCGGACATGCCAGGGCTGCGAGTCGGCACTGCTGATGAAGATGATGGCCAAGGCCGCGGGCCCGCGCACCATCGTGCTGGGGAGTACGGGGTGTATGTATGTCGCGAATACAACCTACTACAGCACGTCGTGGGTCGTGCCGTGGATGCATACGCAATTGGGCAGCAGCGGATCGGCGGCGCTGGGCACGGCGGCGGCATTAAAGGCGCTCATGCGCAAAGGCAAGATGAAGAAAGAGCCGATCAACGTGATCGCCTTCTGCGGCGACGGCGGCGGCGCCGACATGGGCGTGGGCGCGATCTCGGCCACACTCACTCATCCCGACTACAACTGCCTGATCCTGATGTACGACAACGAGTCGTACGCCAACACCGACATCCAGCTTTCCGGCAGCACTCCCTGGGGGGCGAATACCACCTTTAGCAGCCCGGGAAAAGTGAAGCGGATCATGCACCACCGCTGGAAAAAAAATATGGCCGGCATGATGGCGGCGGGACATCCGGAATGCAAGTATGTCGCGACTATTTGCATGTCCTATGGCCTCCATGGCATGAATTCCATGCGCAAGGCGCTGGCTATCGGCGGCCCGACCTTCATTCACTCGCTCGATCCATGCCCCAAGGGCTGGGACTACGATCCTTATCTCTCGCACGAGATGGGCGAGCTGGCAGTGAACACCGGCGTGTGGCCGCTCTATGAAGTCGAGAACGGCAGACTGCGCCTGACGGGCAGGACCGAGCAGATTGCCGCCGGCCGCATCCGTCGCCAGCCGGTAAGGGACTACCTGCACAAGCAGGGAAGATTTGCCCACTTCACCAAGGACGACATTGATTACTTCCAGAGCAAGATCGATGATATGTGGACGAAGTGGCTTATTCCAGGAGTAATCCCGTTCCAGAAAGACCTGGAGGCCGACAAGGCGCCGGCCGAGTAGAACGAAAAACAGAAAGCAGATTTACTGCAGTGGGAAACGGATCGGGAGAAAAAGACTATTGCAAGTAGACCTGGGCAGGTCTAAAGTGTAGCTCCCAAAAATCCAGGAGGTCCCCTCATGGCTGCATCGTCTGCATTACCGGCCTCTGATGTTAAAGTTCCAAACCGGTGGCTCATCCTGCTGGCGAGCATCGTAAGCATGGTGGCAGTAGCCAACTTCCAATACGGCTGGACGCTCTTCGTCCTGCCGCTGCAAAAACACCTTAACCAGACCACCTCGCTCATCTCGGTCACTTTCACTGTCTTCGTGCTCTTGGAGACCTGGCTGGTGCCTTTCGAGGGCTGGCTGGTGGACAAGTTTGGCCCCAGGCTTCTGGTTATGTTGGGCGGAGTTCTGGCGGGGCTGGGCTGGGTGGGAAGCGGAAAGGCTGAATCTTTGTCAGCTCTGTATATTTCCTACGCTGTCGCGGGGATCGGCGCCGGAATTGTCTATGGCACAGCTGTCGGTATCGCGCTCAAATGGTTCCCTGAGCACCGGGGGCTGGCAGCGGGACTCACGGCGGCCGGTTTTGGCGCCGGATCCGCTTTAACGGTTGCGCCGCTCGCCAACATGATTAATCCTGCCGGACAGCCGGCAGGCTCCGGCTACCAGCATACGTTCATCGTCTGGGGAATCATCCAGGGACTGGTGGTCGTGGTTGCGGCCCTGTTTCTCAAGGCTCCGCCGGATGGCTGGCTGCCCAAGACATGGCGAACCGTAGGCAGTGAGGCGGTAAGAACCCGGCAGGGCGCGGTTTCGTTCACGTCCGGGGAAATGACCGCCACACCTCACTTCTGGTTGATGTACCTAATGATGGCGATGGTCGCGACTGGAGGCCTGATGGCCACGGCGCAACTGGCTCCCATGGCTCGCGACTTCGGCGTGGACAAGATCCCCGTGAAAATCCTGTTTTGGGTGGTGCCGGCCCTGACTTTCGCCCTCCAAGCCGATCGTGTGATCAACGGGCTCTGTCGGCCGTTCTGGGGATGGGTTTCCGACCATATCGGCCGCGAGAAGACTATGACCCTGGCTTTCGGACTGGAAGCGGTAGCCATTTTCTGCCTACTCCAGTTCGCCCGCAATCCCCTGCTCTTCGTGCTCTTCAGCGCGTTCACCTTCTTCGGATGGGCGGAGATCTTCTCGTTGTTCCCGGCGCTTTGCGGTGATTTCTTCGGGCGGAAACACGCCACGGCCAACTACGGCTTCCTTTACACCGCCAAGGGAACGTCTTCGATGTTTGTCCCGATCGGAGCCGCGCTGGCCGCCACTACGGCTGCCGGCAGGGCTTTCGACTTCCGGGCCGACATCTTGCTCTTGTTGGGCGGAGCCATCGTGCTGTTCACGGTCTTCCTAGCTCCGACCCTGTTTCGCATGAAGCTGCCCACCGTTGCCAGGGGTACTTTGCTCACGATCGCGGCTATTCTTGTTACTTACGGCATCGTCGTCACCGTGCTTCCGGCCAAGATCTGGACTCCCTTCCAGGCCAAGTTCATGATGCCGCAAGTCGGCTGGAAAGGCGTGTTCAGTGTCGCCATTGTTTGTGACCTGGTCGCCGCCGCGCTCGCCTTCTTCGTCTTGCGGCGGATGAAGGCGCCCGAACTTGCGACCGAGCAGGTAACCCCTGCTGCAGCCGCCAAGGTCACAGTACCCGGCGCTGCCTGAAAGCCACAGTAGTACCTAAAGAACTTCAAGGCTCCCGCCAGGGAGCCTTGAATTTTGGGATGATGGTTTATCGTCGGTAGCTAATACCTATGACGCCTTCCGCCGCGTGACCAGGACCACCTTCCCGTCAACGCTCTCGGAGAGCTACCTGTACGACGCGGCCGGGAACCTAGTGTCGAGGACCGACCGCAACGGCAACTCCATCCTCTATGTTTATGACGCGCTCGAGAAGCTGCGTTATAGTGAAATCGCCGGAACTGTGGAAGTGGAGCAGCTATCGCGACTATTTCTTGGGTGAGACGGGAAAGGTAAAAATCGGAAACTAACGCTGTGAGATCTGAGTGCAACGTAAGCCCACCCTTTGCTGCGAGCGCAAAAAACAAGAGCACGCTCTCCGCAAAGGATGGGGCACCCCCTTATCGTGAGGGGCAGAAGAATCGGGAGGAAAGGTGGGCCACCCGCCCCGGACCTTACACAAGATATAAATACGCGCAACACGGAATTGATCCTTCAGCACTGCAGGAAGGCACTGAGTAGTTTTCCAAATAAGTAAACGAGAAAAATATGCGACCACATCCGATTGCTTTGTTAGTGCTGCTCATGATGTGCGTCTTGGGATGCCACGATGAGAAACTACACGTGAAACAAATTGTTGAGCCCGAATATCCTTTAGCAGCGCGAGTTCAGAATCTCGAGGGCACTGTATCCGTTACTGTGTCGATCGGCCCAGATGGCAAAGTCATCAACGCTGCCGGATCAGGCGCGTCCTATCTGCTTATCAAGGCTGCAACCGAAAACGCACGCCAGTGGCTGTTCGGGCCCTTTCCACCGGTATGCGAGTTCCCGATAACCCACAATATTCAGTATGTTTATAAGTTAGAAGGCCAGCCCCAAGCAGTTGCTATTACACCAGTCTTGAGAACTTTTCTGCCAGACAAGGTAGAAATCCGTGCGGCCCCTCTCGGCTCTGACTATCCCCCCATCCAAGAGAAAACGCAAGTTCCCGGTACAAAATAAGTCATGCCTTGCGGGACGGGTGGCCCAGGCTTTGAGTTGGTTTTCCCAACCTCACCACGCCCTGGGTGACGGGTGACCGGTCTCGACGGAATTCCGAATGCCGTGACCTCCGCCTTCAGCTATGAGGGGCCGTTTGGTCAGCTCTCCAGCGCTACTGATCCCCTGGGGCACTCCAGCGCCGGTTCGTCGCTCAAGGAGCCCGCGGAAGAAGACGGGCTGGAGGAGAATGGGGTAAGCTTAGTGTAGTGAATTTGCGCCACTTCCGAAATGAAGCAAGAATCTCGATGCATTGAGGAGTGTGGACATGCAGAAAGTTATCAGCCCTTATATGGCAGCCGCGGCGCTGCTGATTTTTCTCCTAGCCGCGAGCCGCAGTTTTGCTCAAAACGATAGCGATGTCCGGGTGACGGCGTTCGGCTCCGGATCTTTCCTCAAAGGTGACCGAAGCTTCACGGTCGATGGCGATCCCAAACGCAGCAACTTCGCGACCGGAGGAAAGTTCGGCGTGCGGGTCACGGGAAACCTCAACTCTCGTTTCGCCGTAGAGGGAGCCTACAGCTACGGCACAAACAATTTGCGAATCATCGATGTAGGCCCGCCTGCTGTTACACGCCCTTTCGGCACCCGCCTACACCAGATTACCGGCAATGGTCTGTACTACTTCAGCGACGAGCCAAAGAAAGGCTTGAAGCCGTTTGTGACCGCCGGACTGGGGCTGGCACGGTTTAACCCGACCTCCAAAGCCAAGAGCGCGGCGACGGTCGAATTTGTGAATGCGCCGGCGACCATCAACGGCAACACGAAGCTGGAATTCAATTTCGGCGGAGGCGCGGAGGCGACCATCACGGACCATTGGGGAGCGCGCGTTGACCTCCGCGACCACATCGCCGGCATTCCTCATTTTGGAATCCCGCAAGCTCCCGCCGCAGGTATCGCCGACTTCTTCCCCGTCAACGGAGTGGTCAATGACGTGGAGCTTTCAGGGGGTGTCGTCTTTCATTTCGGACACTAGCAGGAACGTTGGCAAGGATTGCAGACGGGTGGCCCAGGCTCTGGGTTGGTTTTTCCCCAGCTTCACCATACCGGGGGGTGCCCCACTCCTTGCGGAGAGCGCGCTTTTGTTTTTTGCGCTCGCAGCAAAGGGTGGGTCTCGAGCGATCTGTTTATGGACATACTGGAGCAAGTGCGGGCGAAGTATGAGTTCGTTGTCGCTGGCTATGTAGTGATGCCGGAGCACTTTCATCTGCTGATCGGAGAGCCGCGAGTGAGGAAGCTGTCGGTGGCCATGCAGGTGCTCAAGCAACGGTTCTCACTCCGATGCCGTGGCAGGAAAAGGAAGAACGCCAGCCAGATGAGACTCTGGGAAGACTCCGGTCCGCCGACTTTCTGGCAGCCACGATATTACGATTTCAATGTCTTCACCCAGCGGAAGTACATCGAGAAGCTGCGGTATATTCATCGCAATCCTGTAAAGCGAGGATTAGTGAAATCGCCGGAACTGTGGAAGTGGAGCAGCTATCGCGACTATTTCTTGGGTGAGACGGGAAAGGTAAAAATCGGAAACTACCGCTGCGAGATCTGAGTGCAACGTGAGCCCACCCTTTGCTGCGAGCGCAAAAGGCAAGAGCGCGCTCTCCGCAAAGGATGGGGCACCCCCTGTATGGTGAGGGATAAAAAAAGCGTGGGAAAGGTGGGCCACCCGCCCGCTTGTTTGCTCGGAGTCATTTCGGGTTTTATTCTGTTTGTTCTGCCCGAGTTGCTCCGGGGAGAGCACGCCGGCTCACTCTTCGCCTTAGTTGACGCCTCCGTGAAAAACCTCTCTGCGGTTCACCTGCTGCTTTTGTTGACGGGCGGCGTCTTTTGGGGCGTTGTCTTGAGATGGCCGTACTCGTTCTGGGCGGCTGTGTGCCAAGTCGTGAGCCTGCCGATCTTTACGGTTTGCGAGATAGTGAAGGATCCTAAATCACATAATCTGTGGCCGTTTGAGTTCTTTATCTATGCCGCACTTACTCTGATTCCCTTGATCGGGATGAGCGCGGTCGTGTTAGTGAAAAGAACGATGAATGCGAAACGCAAGACAGGCGACAATTGAGGCCCGGTGCGTTGCGCTGGTGGAAAGTGAGAGTGAGCGCCTACTCCGTACGACGCAAACGGGACGGGTGGCCCAGGCTTTGAGTTGGTTTTTCCCAACCTCACCACAGCGGGGGGTGCCCCACTCTTTGCGGAGAGCGCGCTTTTGTTTTTTGCGCTTGCAGCAAAGGGTGGGTCCCGAGAATGACCACCGCATCACGCCACCAGCTACAATGATCGACCATGCCCAAAGGCCGACGCTGCCCCTTTTTTTCTTATTGACGATTTCATAACATCATGCTATTGTAATCGCTTCAGCAACGATTAGCTATAGCATCATGACTGTTTCGGACAGTTTGCATTCTTGAAGAGATTCCGGCGTTTGGCTTTATGAAGAGAAGTTGGCTTGAGATGGATTGACCTGGATTGAAATGGATTGAAACCGGGGGGTGGGGGAGGGAAGATCGGGTGATCGGGCGATCGGGTGGTCGGACGATCTGAAAACAAAGAAGTTAGATCTAAAAAGTACGTCGACGTTGCGTTCAATCGGGTGCTGTTTGGACCTGATTGTAGCCGCGAAATGCGGCCGTTCGTCAAGCTCTTTGAAAACTTAATTTGTGAAGCGTTTTAGTGGAAGCTGGCAATCTTCGAATGTCGGAACCCGGGTGACCGATCCGCTGGGGAACGTGAGCAGCAATAACTACGACGCCAACGGCAACCTAGTCACGGTGACCACGCCGGCGCCGGCCGGGGCACCTGAGTGCCTGTGGCACACAACGATGGATGGTGTTGAAGACGCAGGAGCAAGGCAGCAGAAGCAGAAGGTGGGCCGGCGGGCCCACCTGACTGACCTGCGCTCTAGCCGCCGCCACCGTAGAGGCTGACGGTGTCGACAAACATGGCGTCGTCACCGCGCGGGCGGCACTTCATCTTGACCTGCTTGCCGGCGTAGGACTTCACTTTGTCCTGGTTGATGATCTTCAGGATGCGGCCGCGGTCATCGATCAGGACAAGTTCGCCGCTCTTATGGTCGCAGTTCTGGTCGCAGGCGGCGTGGCCGGAGCCCTGGGTGACGCAGCTGGAGTTGCAGATCCAGCCCTGCATGGTGGTTTTGTCGGAGTCTTTGTTCGAGTCTTTGGCATAGACCGAGATGGCCAGAGCCATGACAGCGACGATCAGTCCGGTGGTTCGTTTCATACTTTCCTCCCGGTTCGCCCGCCAGGATTCGGCGGCGGAGCGGTTACGTGTCTGCAAACTTGAGGACGGCGGTTTTATTCCAGGCGAAACATCGGGCCATGCTGGATTTGGCAATTTGGTAATTTGGCAAATTGAAGGAAAGCGTTAACCGCAGAGGACGCGAAGGCAACACGGAGGTAGGCGCTCGGGAAAAAATCCGACCGTGGAGATGTTCAACAGCTTCAACAACAAAAACAACGTCAATCCGCTGGTGACGCCGGGGCTGTTCAATTTTGACGGCTTCCTGCGCCAGGGCGTTGGCGATCCACTGCAGGTGCAGCTCGCGCTGAAATTTACTTTCTAGCGCGATGGGTTGAAATTGAAGTCCAGAAAAAACAGCCGGCGGGTTCGACCTGCCGGCTGTTGAGTTCAGCGAAGAATTGTTATAGCGACGAGCTAACGCGTCCGCAATTCCATGCGCATCCAGGGGTGAATGCAGCACTGAATTTTTGTGGTCGACGCGTTGGGCAGGAAAGAGCCGCCCGCAGTCGGGCCATCTTCAGTGGTGCCGGCCTCGACGAAGATGTTGGTGGGGCTCTCCGCCTTGGGGATCAGACCACCGACGGTGACGGTAGCGCATTCCGGCGCAGGCACGGGATTGCCGGACAAGGTATTGAGAATGGGAACGAATCCACCGCCGAAATTGGCCACTTTGGTGAAGGTATGGGTTTCTCCACCTCGGTTCACCAGCTTCAGCGCCGTGCCGGGCTCGACCAACGTGTTTCCCGGATTGAAGTTCCAAGCGCCGGCTTTTTGGGCGGCTGAAACTTCCTGGATGAAGTGGTCGAAGGTTACCTGGCCGTCGCCGGTGCAGGTACCCGGCCCGACGGCAGCGTTGAAAGTGGTTGGATCACATTGGTCGAGCATTCGAACTTCGAGAGGATTACTGGCGGCTGTAGCCAGCAACGAAACAGCCAGGCCCGTGGCCCCCACGATCGCGATCAGGACGTGCGTCTTCCATTTGGTCATACCCAGTCTCCTTGAGTCCGCGCTTGGGCACTCGCGATCTTTCTATGTGCGCGAAGATTGGCAATGAGTCTACACGAAATTGGGGAGCGCGGCTTGCGCGACGTCGCGAACGAATGGGAGGGCAGAGAATCTATTGTGAAACAGCGGGAAACCAACCCTGAAAAGCCGGGTGTTTTTTGGAACCACAGCCGGCGCGGTGGCTTGCTACCGGCTGTGGCTTTTCTGGAGGTCCCTGGACACAGATTTCACTCTTCCAGGGTAGAAAGATCGCCGACCTCGCGGCCTAGTTCCTGCGCCTTAAGCAGGCGCCGTATGATCTTTCCGCTCCGAGTCTTGGGAAGTTTCTCAGGGAAGGCGATGTCGGCGGGGACGGCGATCGCTCCCAGAGTGTGGCGAACGTGATCTTTGAGTTTGGCTTCGAGTTCCGGCGAGGCGGTGTGCCCGATGCGCAGAATCACAAAAGCCTTGATGTTTTCGCCCTTGATTTCGTCGGGCCGGCCGATGACCGCGGCTTCGGCGACGGCAGGATGGCTGACCAGAGCGCCTTCGACGTCAGCGGTGCCGATGCGGTGTCCGGCGACGTTGAGCACATCGTCGGCGCGGCCGACCACGGTGAAGTAACCGTCCTCATCGCAGATGGCCACGTCGCCAGTGGTGTAAGCGTTGGGGACTTTGCCCCAATCCTGGGCGTAGCGCGCGGGGTCGCCATAGACGGTGCGGAACATGTGCGGGAAAGGCTTGCGCAGGACCAGCAGCCCGCCTTTGTTGGGAGGCATACGGTTGCCTTGATGATCGACCACTTCAGCCACCACGCCGGGCAGAGCTTTACCCGCCTTGGCCGGACGTTGCGCGAACGTGCACATCGTGCCCAGGCAGGGACCGCCGGTTTCGGTCTGCCACCAGTTGTCGGCGACGAATCCGGACTTGCCGTTGTCGCAGATCACGCGGTTGGTCCAGATGAGCGCTTCGGGGTTCAGAGGCTCGCCGGCGCAGGTGAAGAGACGGATGCTGCGCAGGTCGAACCGCTTGGGCAGCTCGTCGCCGTGGCGCATGAACATGCGAACCGCGGTGGGCGCGGTGAAGATCACCGAGGCACGATATTTTTCCACCAGCTCCCAGGCGATAGCGGGATGCGGATAGTCGATGGCGCCTTCGCGGAACAGCGTTGTCGCGCCGGCCAGCAGCGGAGCGTAGACGATATAAGAATGTCCTACGACCCATCCGATGTCGGAGGTGCAGAAGAAGACATCGTCATCGCGGATGTCCCAGAAGCGGGTCATGTGGTAGTAAATGCCAACCATGTATCCGCCGTGGACGTGGACCACGCCCTTGGGCTTGCCGGTGGTGCCGCTGGTGTAGAGGATGTAGAGCGGATCTTCGGCGTCCATGACTTCCGGCGGGCATTCGGCCTTCTGCTTGCGCACGACGTCCTGGAAGTCGACTTCGCGTCCACGCAGTTCGATGGGCGGATGAACGCGGCGCAGCACAAGAACTTTTTCCACGATCTCCAGGCCGGCGATGGACTCCTCTACAATCGAGCGGAGCGGGACCAGCTTGCCGCGGCGGTAGGTGACGTCGGCCGTCATGATCACGCGGGCCTGAGCGTCTTCAATGCGGCTGCGCAGGGCCATCACGCTGAAACCGGCGTAGACCACCGAGTGCACCGCGCCAATGCGCGCGCACGCCAGCATGGAGATCACGCCTTCGGGGGTGAGCGGCATATAAATAATGACGCGGTCGCCTTTCTTCACGCCCAGCGACTTCAGCGCATTGGCGGTGCGGCAGACCTCGTCAAGCAGCTGGCCGTAGGTGAGCTGCCGCTCGGAGCCGTCTTCGCCGGCCCAGATGTAGGCGACCTTGTTCTTGCGGCCGGACTTCACCTGGCGGTCGAGCGCGTTGTAAGTGATGTTGCACTTGGCGCCCTGGAACCATTCGAATGTGGGGTACGTCCACTCGAAGACTTTCTTCCAGGGAGCGAACCACTCGAGTTCGCCGGCCACTCCGGCCCAGAAGGCCTCGGGATCGTCGACGGAGCGCTGGTATTCGGCGGCGTAGTCGCGCAGGCGCGCCTGCTCCACCAGAAATTTAGGGGGGTGAAATTCAGTTTCCGCGCGTAAGAGCTGCTCAATTCCGTTTTCTGTCTGGGCGACAGCCGACATTGGAATCCTCCTGGAAATGAGGTCGGGCCGGAAGCAAGATGCGGCAGGCGGCCCGCGCCTTGGCAGAGATCAGGTTCTTCCAGGCAAGCTGGATGCGGGCATCTTACTCTCGTAACCGGCCTTGAGGGCGAATCATAGCACTAATTCACACGCGATCTGTGATACCGGTCACAGTTCCGTCCACGCTAAGACACACCGGGTGTGATGCATGTCACTGCAGGCAGAGAGATGAAAAGAAAAGATAACGAGAACCGCGCCGGCCTTGCCGATGAACTCAAAGAGAGCCTCACGGCTCGGGTTGAAGCGAGCCCGCATTCATGCCCGGATTCTCGCATAGCAACCCTCACACAGGAGGAAGTTGATGAACACATTTCCGATTCTCTTGGGCGCGTTATGTGTCTACGCTCTGGCCTGAAGCGTTGTTCATCCTGACCACCATCGACACCGGCACGCGCGTGGCCCGCTACGTCCTGCAGGAACTTCTGGGCAAAGCGATCAAGCCGTTCGGCAACAACGCGTGGCTCCCTGGCAACCTGCTGACCACGGGAGTGGTCACATTGTCGTGGGCCTACCTGATTTACACCGGGAACATCTCCACCCTCTGGCCGCTGTTCGGCACCGGCAACCAATTGCTGGCGACGATCGCGCTCGCGGTCACCACAACTTTCCTGATCAATATGGGCAAGCAGAAATACGCATGGATCACGGCTGTACCCATGTGCTTTGTCGGCGTGACCACGCTGACCGCAGGCGTGCTGGGCGTAAAGAACATCTTTTGGCCCATGACGCACACGCCCGGCCAGGCTTTCCAGGGCTATCTCGATTCCACGCTCATGACCATCTTCATCGTGGGCGTGGTGCTGGTGCTGTTCAGCGCGATACGCCGCTGGATCAACGTGCTGGGCGGAGCTACTCCCGCTGGGTTCAGTCGTTCCTTTCCGCCTGCCTGGTTGCTGCGGGATGGATCTGGCTGACTCGCTGAAACGCGTTGTGTTCTCCTTCAGAAACAACCTTACTCAGCGGCTGGCCAAAGTGGCGATGTCCCCCAGGCCCAAGTGCGTGTGATCTGTTGTGAAAAAAGACAATCTCAAAAGCCATATGTCTGTATCGCGCAGATCAGAACGCGCCGGAGCCGCAAACGCCACGGCTCTGGTCTTCTTCTGCAGCCGGCGCGCACGCGAATCAACCAGGCAACGATCATCGCGGCCGCAAAAGTGTTAAGACAAATTCCCGGACTGCACTGGCCAGTTCTTTTTAGTAGTCGTAAAGGTGCTCGATCTGGACTCCATCTTTGCGGTAGGCGCTGAGGATCGAATGAAGAGAATTGATTTCGCAATTCACCACCACACGGCGCCGTCCGGGAGCGATGAGCACGGGTGTCGAGAAGAGCTGTTGCGCTCCAGTGCGGTCCGGTTTCCAGGAATCCGGCGCCAGCACGGAAAGCAGGATCTGCGCGTCGCCGGCGATCTCCACGAAGCGCACGTCGTGCCCCGCCAACTCTACGGCCAGTGGCGTAAATTCCTGATAGCGGGGAATATCGACGATGAAAGACCGCGGCCCTACCTGCTTGACCGTCCTTATTCGCGGGATTTTCTTGAGCAGCGTGGAGTCGGCGTTATCAATCCAGGCGTATGTTTCCTTTATGTCGTCGCCGTAGGTGAGCCGCGTGATCTTCTCTAACAGCCAGGCATAGAAGGCTTCGATGGTGTAGTCAGCGGTCAGAAAGGCCTTGCGTTCCCACTTCCTGATGGGATGCGCGCCCCAGAGATGCGTGCTGTGCCAGAGGCCGCTTACGTGGCGGGCAAAACCATATTCGTAAAACGGTCTTACGTGGACGAAGTCGGCATAGTCGCGCGCCATCTTGGCGGCGTATTCGTCTTCTTCCACGGGCCTATGCCCGCTGCTCCACTCCGACAACTTGCCCACGGTCCGCTCGTACGAGCCTTTGAGGATGTACTCCCCGGAAAAGCTGAACCCGAGGACGACCAGCATGACCTGCTCGCCGGCATTGAAGCTGTATTTCCCCCGCACCGCCCGGGAGATGCAGCAGTCGCTGGTCCAGTATTGCCGCGCGGCCGCAAAGTACGGAAAGCCGCTGGGCAGATGCTTTTCCTGATAGTCCGCCTTTTCAACATAGCTCCAGACGATATACCACTCGGGGTAGCTGAGGTAGGCTTCATCTTCCGGGCGGAGATAGTCTTTGATGTCCGCGGTCGCGGCCTTGCGGTCCGCCGGCTGCGGCTTGCTGGCAAAAATGCTGCCGCGCTGATCGCATCGCCAACTAGCGGCTGCCAGAATCGAAATCCAAAACAGCAGGACGAGGAAGCAGGCGGTCAGCAGCTTCAGCAATGTCCGCAGCCGCATGAATCGCCGGCGCGGCGCAGACTTTGCTTCAGGCTGCCTGAACACTAGCTTTCGGCTTGTCCACCGTGGCAGCAACCCAGTAGGCGGCAATAAAGATAATGATGTGAGGGAGGTTGGCCAGAAAGTTGGTAGTCAGGCTGAGCGAATTCAGGTGACCGAAGAAATATATGACCACATCGGCAGTGTAGGCCACGCCCAGAAGCCAGAAATAGACGCGCGCGACTTTAGCCGAGATCAGCCCGGAAATCAGCGCCAGAGACCCGGCGGCCAGATGGCCAAGATCGATCAGCCGGCTCATGTGGTAAAGGCCGAACATGAGCCCGTTGGCGTCCATGACTCCGGGCACATAGTCAAGCAGGTAGACGCCAAGAAAAACCGCGGCGAACCCAAATGCGCACTTCTGGATTACGCTGAATTTTTTTAGCATAGCGATTGAATGGTGCTAGTATCGACAATCACCGTTCGCTTTACAAGTTACCTTGTAGCTACGTCTTCGGGTTGTCGATGGAGAATACTACTTGCTGCGAAAGCGACCGATCTTCCTCAGCCTTATCCTGGTAGTTGCTTCCTTTGTAGTTTTCGCCGTGAAGAAAGTTTTTGACTACTCGGTGGAGCCTGACAAGGACAAAGAGAGCAATTACGTCTACCCCGCGGAGCCAGACCAGGAGAAGCCGACGGTTCTGATCGCCGCGCCCAAGCCCCCGGTCATTTCCCTCGCACAAACCGGAGGGTTCATCAACGACGCCAGCCATCTGAATCGGACGGCCGTTTACGGCATCGCGCGTGTGCAATCGGAGGAAGACATAGCCTCGGCCCTGCGCTTCGCGCGAGACAACAATCTGAAGATCACGTGCGCGGGACAGCAACACAGCATGGGGGGCCAGACCTTTACCCACGGCGGCCTGGTGCTCGACCTTCGCGACTTCAACCGCATCACGGTTGACCGCCAGCGCATGCTGGTCAACGTGCAGAGCGGCGTCCGCTGGTGGCAGCTGCAGGAACTGCTGGACAAACAGGGTCTCTCAGTGAAGGCCATGCAGTCCATCAATATTTTCAGCGTCGGCGGAACCCTCAGCGTCAATGCCCACGGCATTGATCCCGATCCCGGCCCCATCGCTCCCACCGTACGCGGCCTGCGCATCATGTTGAGTAACGGCGAAATCGTAAAAGCCAGTCCGAGCGAGAATGCGGAATTGTTCCGCCACGTTCTGGGCGGTTACGGCCTGTTCGGAGTGATTCTGGATGCCGACCTCGCCATCACCGGGAATGAGGTGTACACCCGCCAAGCGGTGTACATGGACTATAAGGATTTTCCTAAGTATTACCGCGCCAACATCGAAGGCAACAGCAAGGTGGGGCTGGCGTTCGGCAGGCTCTCCGTCGCCCCGCAGTCCTATCTGCGCGAGGCTGTGGCCCACGTCTATGAAAAAGCTCCGTTCGAAGGAACCCTGCCAACCATGAAGCCGGCGGAGCATGACCGGCTGGCGCGCTTCATCATCAACTTTTCCAAAACCGGCGGCCTGGGCAGATGGTTGCGCTGGACGCTGGAGAAGTACGTGGAACCGCAACTCCATGACTGTGTGACTCGCAATCAGGCGATGAATCAGACCAAAGAATGCCTGGTCTCGCGCAATGAAGAGATGTACGACAACATGGCGTATCTCAAGAACCGGCTGCCCGACACCGACATACTTCAGGAGTATTTCATTCCCTATGACCGTATGCCTGAGTTTGTCGACAGGCTGCGGACCGTGGTGCAAAGCGATCGTGCCAACCTCCTGAACGTCACCATTCGAACTGTCCATCGTGATACGGTGACCGCATTACCCTACGCCCGCGAGGATATGTTCGGGTTCGTTCTTTACTTCAACGTGAGATTCAATGAAAAGGACAACGAGATCCTCAGGAAGACGACCGTGGATCTGATCGACGCCGCGGAAAAAGCCGGGGGAACCTACTACCTTCCTTACCAGCTGTTCTACTCCAAAGATGAACTGCGCCGCGCTTATCCAGGAGTCGACGACTTCTTTGCCGCCAAAAAGAAATTCGACCCCATCGGACTGTTCAGCAACAAGTTCTACGAGAAGTATGGATCGAATTGAGCGGCGTGCGTCGCGACCGGGTCTCGCGCGGCGAGGAGGAGGACGCATTGGCCGGACCTACTGAAACCAGCCGGAGCTCTCCACGATCTCTGTTGCTCAGGCTGGGGATTACCATCATCGCGGTAGCCGCGTGGTTCTGGACGCAGTCCTTGATCGGCGCGCGGAATGTGCCTGCGGACGCCATCACCGATGCTGGCCACCATCTGACAGCCCCGATCAACCACTACCTGTCGCACCATCCTCGTGCAACGGATGCGCTGCTGGCTGTCAGTTCGGGGCTCATTGATCTGCTCGGGTTGTTCCTCCTCGGCGCATGGATCTTCACCGGCAGCGTTCGTCCTTTTCTGAGCTTGCTGATGGTGGTCGCTCTGCGGCAGATCATGCAGATGCTCTGCGCGCTCCCTCCTCCGCCCGGGATGATCTGGCATTATCCCGACTTTCCTTCTTTGCTGGTTACCTACAAAGTAGGGAATGATTTTTTCTTTTCCGGCCACACCGCCATCGCCGTGCTGGGCGTTTACGAACTGGCCAGACTACGCCGAAACTGGCTCACGGCCATGGCTCTCCTGGTGCTGCTTTTCGAGATCGTGACCGTTCTTTCTCTCCGTGTTCACTACACCATGGATGTTTTCACAGGGTTAGTCACTGCCCTGCTGGTTTCCGGCTATTCTTCGCGCTTAACGAACATCTGGTTCCGTAGTGACGGATCAACCGCGGACGATCCGGCTGATTTGCGGGCCTCGTCCAGGGGCACCCAAAGAGTATCGTTTCGGAAGGAGTGAGCGCGATCGATGGCTTTCACGTTGATTTAGACTCACTTCTGTATGCGCGTTCTCATTGCCGGCGGCGGAACCGGCGGACACGTAATCCCGGCGCTGGCCATTGCCCGCGAGCTCAAGTCACGCTATGGCGCGGAGGTCATGTTTGTGGGCACTGCCCGCGGCATCGAGAACCGCCTGGTGCCGAAGGCCGGCTTCGCGCTCATGCGCATCGATGTCGGCGCGCTCAAGAACGTCAGCCTGGTCACGCGGCTGCGGACCGTGATCGGCCTTCCCCTGGCCATCCTGGAAGCCCGCAAAATCATCCGCGTGTTTGCCCCTGACGTGGTGTTGGGTGTGGGAGGTTACGCTTCCGGTCCGGCCATGGCTGCGGCGGTTCTGGGCAAGGTCCCAACGCTGGCTTTCGAGCCTAATCTGGTGCCGGGATTCGCCAACCGCGTGGTGGGGCGTCGCGTGACTGCGGCCGCCGTCCACTTCGAGGAGACAAAGAAGTTCTTTCGCAACGCCCAGGTAGTTGGAGTGCCGGTCCGCGCCGAATTCTTCGAATCGAGTGTAAAGAACACGTCGAACCCGCAAAGTCCCACGCTTCTGGTCTTCGGCGGCAGCCAGGGCGCGCACGCGATCAACCAGGCAATGACCGTTGCGGCCGCGAAAGTGCTAAGACAAATTCCCGGACTGCACGTGATCCATCAGACCGGAGAGCGCGACTATAATGACGTGCAAGCATCGTACGCCAGCGCAGGGATTGCGGCCGAGGTTTCCGCTTTCATTGACGATATGCCGCGGGCATTCTCGCGGGCGGACCTGCTGGTGTGCCGCTCCGGCGCAAGCACGGTGGCCGAGGTTACGGCAGCAGGGAAGCCGGCGATCTTCGTCCCGTTCCCGCAGGCGGCTGACGATCATCAGCGGCGCAACGCTGAGGCCATCGTCAACGGCGGCGCTGCTGTGCTGATCCCGCAAGCCGAGCTCACGCCGGAGAAGCTGGCCAGCACGCTGACAGAATTGCTGACCGATCCTCAGCGGCTACAGCAGATGTCGCAGCGGGCGCGGGCGCTTTCGCACGTTGACGCCGCGGGACGCATGGCGCGAATGGTTGGAGAACTGGCAGGGAAGGAGCCGCGGCAGGCTTCCTGATTGAGAGCAAGCCCGTCTCGCGCGGCGGCCCGCTGCACGGGAGCGCTCAAGAGCGTCGTAAGCGAAAAAGGACACGGGCGGCGAGTGTAGCGACAGATTAAATAAGATGTTTGCCAAGATACAACGCGTACATTTCGTCGGCATCGGCGGCATCGGCATGAGCGGCATCGCCGAAGTCCTGCTGACGCTCGGGTTCAAAGTCTCCGGCTCTGATCTAAAGCACTCGCCGGTGACCCAGCGTCTGGCCGAACTCGGCGCGATCGTGTTCGAAGGGCACGCCGCGGAGAACATCACGGGTTCGGAGGTTGTCGTGGCCAGCTCCGCCATCCGGCGCGACAATCCTGAGATTGCAGCCGCGCACCGGCAGCATATTCCGGTAATCCAGCGCGCGGAGATGCTGGCCGAGCTGATGCGGCTGAAGTACGGCATCGCGGTCGCAGGCATGCACGGTAAAACCACCACCACCAGCATGGTGGCGGCAGTGCTCGCTGCCGGAGGGCTTGATCCCACGGTAGTGGTCGGCGGACGCGTTGATGCCATGGGCTCCAACGCTCGCCTGGGCAAATCGCAATACCTGGTGGCTGAGGCCGACGAGAGCGATCGCTCCTTCCTCAAGCTTTCTCCCATTCTGGCCGTGGTGACCAACGTCGATCGCGAGCACATGGACTGCTATCGCGACATGGCCGATGTGGAGCAGGCTTTCATCGACTTTGTCGACCGCGTCCCCTTCTATGGCATGGCCGTGCTCTGCAATGATGATGAACGGCTGCGCTGCATGCTGCCGCGCCTGGCCCGCCGTGCCACGACTTACGGACAGCGTGAGGACTCGGACTTCCGCGTCCTGCGCAGCGGGATCGATTGTGCCGCGCACAAACATTATTCGCATTTTGCGGTCGAATACCGGGGAAAGTCTTTGGGCGATTTTCATCTGCAGGTGCCCGGGCATCACAACGTGCTCAACGCCACCGCAGCGGTCGCGGTCGGCGTGGGGCTGGATATCGCCCCCGACCGCATTCGCGAAGGCCTGGAGGACTTTCGCGGCGTTGACCGCCGCTTTCAACTTTGCGGCCGCGCCGCTGAAGTCAGCGTGATCGACGATTACGGCCACCATCCCACGGAGATTCGCGCTACGCTGGCCGCGGCCCGGCAATGCGGCTTCAAGCGCGTTCACGTCGTCTTTCAGCCCCATCGTTATACCCGCACGCGCGATCTGCTGCAGGAGTTCGGTTCGGCGTTTGGCGATGCCGACAGCATTTTTGTCCTCGACATTTATCCCGCCAGCGAACCGCCTATCCCCGGAGTCACGGGCGAGAGCGTGGCTGCGGCCGTGCGCGATATCGGCGGCAAGCCCGCGCGCTACGTAGCTTCATTCGCTGATGCCGCCAGTGAAGCGGTGGCCGGTGCGGGCAAGGGTGACATGGTGCTCACTCTCGGCGCCGGCAACATCTCACATCTGGGGCCGCAGATTCTCGAGCGGTTGGGCGCCCGTGAGAAGACGCAAAAAATGCCGGCCTGAGCCGGCCAGCTGAAGAATCGCCTAACCAATTTCGATCCACTGCGATGCCGCTCTCCATCCTTCGGTTGGACTTCAGAGCTATAAACCTGGAGAGCCTACTTCTTGATCGTGATCTGATCCTGCGTCTTGGCTACGATTTCCGGCACTCCGCCATAGAGGTTGATCATACCCGTGGCGCAAGCTTTCTTGCCCTCCCAACGAGTAGGAAGCTCGTTGAAGTTGGGCAGATCATCACCCCATATAAGGATCGTGAATATGTGGTTGGGATAGGCTTTGTCGAGGTTGACGAAAGTGGGAGTGCCTTTGCTGCCGGCAGCGAAATGCACGCTGGTAACTTCTCCGCACACAGTGGCACTTTCGCCGATGTGGTTCCTGGCCTCCGCGGCAGTGAGATTGCCCGCTTCGGCCGGCGTCATTAACGCCAGGATGACGATGACGACAAGGATCGCGCTCTTCCTCATAACTGCTCAATGACGTTAAGATAACGAGAATTGATTTGCCGGAAAAGAGTACCGAGGACACTCAACTTTCGAGTACGGTGCATAGGATGTGCTCGGGCCTCTTAAGTCGTGCCGAAAGCGTGCATCTTGGCTTTGCGCGCTTATGCCGAGCTCGAACGCAAATGAATCACGCCTCATTGGGGCGGTCTGAACTTCACTGCGTGGCGGACAGCATGAGATGATTAGGCCTTGACTGCCAACCTGCGCATGAGGCGGGCGTTTGACGGGGCTAAAGGGGAAGCGAGTGAAGAAGCTGTTTGCTACGAGTGTGCTTGTTTTGTCGTTCCTGTTGGCCGCTTCGGCCCAGCAGCCGGGGTTTGATCTTCTGGAAACCGAATCTGCGTCCATCGATTTCGATAGTCCCGGTCTGGCCAATGTTCCCTTGAAGGGAATGCCCATCGCGGCTTCCACCGGTAGTGCCGACACCATCATCCACCGCATGCAAGCGGTTCCAGCCGCAGGAGGCGCAGTGGCGGTCGAGGTTTACGCTTTGCTATTGAAGGGCGTGAATCCGGTTTCTTTCCTCGGCCAGCCGGCTGATCTGTACGTCACGATCAACAACACGGAGGGAGTCTTGTCGATGTCCGTTCTTCCCCAGCCGGACGCACTGGCCAAATCAACGGGAACAATTTCCGTGAGAACCGACGGCACCCTCGATGCCAACATAACTCTTAATGCCGATCTGATATTTGTAAAAGCTGGCGGGCGGCTGAACAGCATCAAAGACCAAATGGGCCACATTGGCGATCGGGTGCGCGTTACCCTGACGTCGAAGAATTCTTCCTGGTCTTCCGCTGCCCCGTCTGGCTATCCCTCGCCCTCCGCGCTGCCATCGGGTGGTCTCTATCCCGCACGTTGGGAACTGAAGGCCTCTTCTCAATCCACCGAAGCCTATAAGATCATATTTCTTCCGGCGCGCGACGATTCGTCTTCGCGCAACAAGTGAGCCGCAGAAGCCCCGCTCTTCAGTGCCGTCGGCCCACGCCAAGACGAGCCACGGGCTTGCATGCACCATCTCCTCCCGTCTGAGCGATGAACTCGGGATCGAGAGGATCATTTGCCCGCCCGGGATAGGGCGCCACAGAGATGCAGCGGCAGCCGGCTTCCTCCAGCGATACATTCTTCAGCAGGTATTCGGACGACACCGATTTCACAAGAACCTGCGCCGAATTCATGGGCTGACTTGAGAGCGAGTAGGAATCCTTCACCGAGTAACCGGTTCCGGCAAACGCTGGATAAATTCCGTAATTGCTCTGCAGCCACTGCGCCAACGCGGAGTGGGCGCCGTCATAAAGTGTTGCCGCGTAGCTGAAGGTGTGACCCAGCGAAGTAGGAACGGCCGTAGTTGATGGATCGCTGAAGGCGTGAGCGAAGCAGGCCATCTGGATGGCGGTGCTGGCGCCGGCGTCCGGTTTGTCACAAGCGCCGGCGGGCGGCGCCACGTCCCGCTGAATGGCCTGAAAGACGTTGGGCCACGTGGCCAGCACCGCATCCACGGTTTCGGCGTGCGCAGGCCGGCAACGCATAGCGACCAGAACCTTGGTGTCGTCGTTGGCCAGCCCTGAGTAGTAGGGAAAATCCGCCGGCTTGAGCGGCGGAGTGTAGAGCGGAGTAGCCGTGACGAAGGCTCGAAGAGCTCCCGGCCGGGAGAGGCTGGTAACTGTAACCGACGGCGGAAGAAAGCTCACGCGCAGGTAGTCATTCGGCAGCGACTCGCGCACAGTCTCTGAAATGACCACTGGAGCCGGAACGGCCGGCGCCACTACAGGGCGATGAGTCGCGCAGCCGGATGCCACGAGAACGACACTTGGCCACGCAAAAAAGAGAGTGAAACGCATGGCCGTGATCACCGGCTTGCCGGCGGTACAATGCCGTTCATTCGCACGTAGACCACCAGCTGCCCGTAATGATCGGAGATGTGCCAAACCGTGGCCGTCAACGCCGAGAGCCGGTTGGGTCCCCAGTACTGGCCGGGATTGGGATGCAGCAGATTGTCGGCGCTGGTATCCGCGATGGCGCTGTCGACCATCGCAAAAGAAGCACGCAGGTAGGCCATGATTTCGGCCTTGGTCTTCGCCGGGTTGGGACCCCCGAGATCGCAGCGCGCGGGCGGCTTTTCTCCGGCCATTTGCTTCGCCCACGCCTCATTGGCGCAAGCCACGTGCTTCACCTGCTCGCCGAAGCTGCGCGCGTCCTTGAATTCACCCTGTGCCGGCCTGAAGCTCCACTTGTCTTCGGGCATGGCATCAGCCAGGGAAGTGAAATCCTGTTCCATGCTCTTCCAGATCACGTTGATGGAATCGGGAATAGTCTTCGGGGGCGCAGGGCGTGACTGTGCGCCAGCGGCGGTTGCGATCATTAAAAGCGCGGCGACGACTATGCAGCAGCGAAGGTTGGTCATAAGCCCCTCTTCCCTGATCAATGTACAACCAACGTGTGCATGCTGTCGCGGCTTACTTGAAGGCGCGAGCTGGTAGAAGGCTCATCCACCGGCGATCGAGGGAACCAGCGTTACTTCATCTCCGTCCTTGAACTTGTAATCGCCCAGAAAGCGGATGTCCTCGTCGTTTACGTAAATATTCAGGAAGCGGCGGATTTTGCCCTGATCGTCGCGAAGATGCGGCTTAAGCTCGGGGAAGCGCGTGCCAAGGGCGTCCAGCAGGTCGTTCAGCGCGACCGCAGAGCATTGAAAGTGATCGACGTTCTCCGTGTGACGGCGGAAGGCGGAGGGAATCGAGACATTCACGTTCATCACGCGGCTCCTTTCGCCGGACGCGCCTTCTCCAGTTCACCTTCCAGCAGTTCTTCAAAAGCCGCCAGCTTGGGCGGGATCGGTTCCGACTCGGCAAAGCGCCCGGCCAGCGCGTCGGTGGTTTTGAGCCCGTTGCCGGTGATGCAGAGCACGGTTGTTTCTTCCGGCTTGATTCGTCCCTGGGCGTAGAGCTTGCGCGCCGCGGCCACAGTCACGCCTCCCGCCGTCTCAGTGAATACGCCTTCGCTTTCGGCCAGCAACGTCATGCCGTCAACAATCTCAGGATCGCTGGCATCTTCGCTCCAGCCGCCGCTCGAAACGATAGTCTTGACGGCATAAAATCCGTCGGCGGGATTGCCGATAGCCAGGGATCGCGCGATGGTCGCCGGTTTTTGCGGCTCGATCTCGCTGCGCCCGGCCTTGACAGCGGCGCTGATCGGGCTGCAACCTGTGGCCTGGGCGCCAAAGAACCTCACAGCTTTAGCTTCCACCAGGCCGAGTTCGATCAGTTCGCGGAAAGCCTTGCTGATCTTGGTAATGAGCGACCCCCCGGCCATGGGGACCACCACGTTGTCAGGCAGCCGCCATCCCAGCTGCTCGGCGATTTCAAAGCCCACCGTCTTCGACCCTTCGGCGTAGTAGGGCCGCAAGTTCACGTTGACGAAGCCCCAGCGATGTTTGTCGGCGATCTGCGAGCACAGGCGGTTCACGTGATCGTAGTTGCCGGCGATGCGCACGATTCGCGCGCCATATACTTCCGTGCCGAGAATCTTCGCTGCTTCCAGGTCCGCGGGGATGAACACGCAGGCTTTGAAGCCTGCGCGCGCCGCTTGAGCGGCAACGGCGTTGGCAAGGTTGCCAGTGGAAGAGCAACTCACAACGTCAAAGCCAAAATTTCTTGCCTGGGTCAAGGCTACGGCAACTACGCGGTCCTTAAAGCTCAGCGTAGGGAAGCACACGGAATCGTTCTTCAGGTAAAGAGATTTGGTGTGGAGGCGCTCTCCCAGGCCGGCAGCCTTCACCAGCGGCGTGAAGCCCGCGGGTAAAGACGAATCATACTGGTCGGGCAGCGGCAGCAGCTCTTTGTATCGCCACAGGTTGGCGGGACGGCGGGCGATCTCATCGCGATCGATTTCTTCGCGGATGCGCGGCAGGTCGTACGCGACCTCCAGCGGGGCAAAGCAGTTCTGGCAGAACGAAATCGGCTGGTTTCCCCAAATGGTCTGGCATTCGCGACATCGCAGCTGGTAACGCGGACTCGTGCTCATTGACTTTCCTCTTTTTCTTGCTACCGCTCAACAGCAGGCCCAAAAGTCAGAACCCGCTGCTTGCGGCAGCGGGTTGGACTTTCACTCCTATGATTGCGCTATCACCCCGTCTGCCCTGGCATGGAAATGCACATGCCCATGTTGGGACAGCACATAGCCATGTTGGCGCGGACGATTGACATGGTTGGAAATATATAGGAATCTAAGGCTTTCCGCAATAGTTACGGGCCCAGGAGCCACGCATCGCCAGCACACTAAAGTGAAATCAACCTGGAAAACACTGCTTATCCGGCTTGTGATTTCTGCCGTGGCATCGTTCGTCCTGGGATGGATTGCGCTGACTTTCTACTTCTTCAGTTACTGCTGGAATGGCAGCACCGATTGTGCCGCGTACTCGCCCACGCGGCGGTGGATTGCTTTTCTCCTCGCTCCGCCCATCTTCCTCATGCAGAAATGGTTCTTCGGTACTGTGGACAACGTGCCCAACTTCGATCCCGTGTTCTACGGCAGGTACGGATGGGCCGTGCTTTGGACGTACTATTTGCTGCTCACCGATCTTACCTTCCGGATGGTAAAACGGCTTCGCCGGCGAAAAGCCTGACCTGACTCAACCAACGATCGCAATCATGTTGAGAATGTGCCCGCCGAGCTCTGCATCACCTTCAATCTCGACTCGGGCCCGCGCGTCATCCCCCCGAATGGCTTTAGTAAAGATTCTCCAGGCAAATTCCTGCGGAATAACAGTTCGTGAAACGTCCTTCTCGGCCGCATCCGGAACCAGCCGCCAGGCATCGTCGTCGCGCAGCAGATACCAGCTCCCGCCGCAGTCTCCCGCAATGTGGAAGTGCGAGTGCGTTCCCTTGGGCCGCGTGATGCTGCGATAGTGAAAGGGAAGCGCGCGCATGAAGCAATCGAGCACCGGATGGTAGAAGTCGCGGCGCATGATTCCCGGCTTGTCGTTTCCCGTCGCCAGACGGATCTGCTGCTGATGATGCCAACGCTCGGTAAACTCGCGCGCGGTATCGAACCAGTTGGCGGATTCCGTCTCGCCCGCCCAGCTCACCGAAAACATGGATTTGTCCATGGGATTCAGCGAGAGGTGGTATGACGCGCTCTCGCGCGACGCAACTTCCATGAGCGAAATCAGGACGCGCGGGCTCAGCCTGCGATACAAGCTCACGCCTCTTTCGTTGAGGTCGTTGATTAGGGAGACCAGATCGGTTTGCGATGCAATGGCCGCAGTTTCAGGAGCGTAGCCATCACGGCAGAGCGACAGCTTGCGCAGCTGCGTATCCAGCAGGTGCGAAGCCACGTCTTTCACCTTCCACTTGGGCGCAGCTGTCTGTCTTTCCCAGTCATACGGGCTCAAAGACGCCAGCAGCTTGAGCAGTTCGGCCTCGAGCGCCGGAAACAGATGGGCGGTGATGATGGGCTCCAGAGATCGTGTTGGCTGTGCTCTTTGCATCTGTGTCTGCAACGTCATGGTTGAGTATCCTCTAGCTGGTCATCAACTCGCGTGCTCTTTTGGTGGTGGTAATCACGGCGTTCATCAGGGTGACGCGCAGGCCGCCGCGTTCCAGTTCCATCAGGCCTTCGATGGTGCAGCCGGCCGGAGTGGTCACAGCATCTTTGAGCAGCGCAGGGTGGTGACCGGTTTCGAGCGCAAGCTTGGCTGCTCCGAAGAGCGTCTGCGCGGCCAGCGTGGTTGCCATTTCCCGTGGCAGGCCGACCTTCACGCCGGCTTCAGCCAGAGATTCCAGGATGACGAACACAAATGCAGGACCGCTGGCCGAAAGCGCAGTGATGGCGTCCATGTGCTTCTCGTCGACAATCACCACGCGACCGACCGCCTCAAACAACCGCTTCGCCGTCTCCAGTTGTTCAGGCTTCACAGTGGCGCCCGCGGAGAGGGCCGTCATGGCTGCGCCCACCATCGCTGGCGTGTTGGGCATGGCCCGAATTACCGCCACGTCTTTGCCCAGTTGCTGCTGGATGAAGCTGACCGTTGTGGATGCGGCAATAGAGATCACCAGGGCGTCTTTCTCCCTGGCGATGACCGGAGCGATCTCTTTGAGCACCTGCGGCAGCACTTGTGGCTTCACGCAGAGCAAAACCACTAAAGCTCCGGAAACGGCTGCGCGGTTGTCCGTGCCCAAAACAATACCGTCAAGCGCAGCCGCCAGCTTCTTGTCTTCGTGCTGCACGGTGGCGACCACTTCGCCTCCCTTACGGCTTACCAGGTCGCGATCCAGAAAGGCCTGCAGCAAGATGCTTCCCATCTTGCCGCAGCCGATCACAGCCAGCTGCTTCTGACTTCGTGCTTTTCCCTGGCCATCTCTCACTGCAGTTCTCGTCGCCGTTCTCGTCGATGATGCGCTCATAACTCCCTCTTTCCTTCGCTGTCCCGTGCCGCACCAAAAGCAAAACCCGCCGCCTTGGATAAGGCAGCGGGCTCTTGATGATTGCTGATCTTCAAACGCTAGCAGTCACAAGGCTCCCTCCGCCGCAGGATGCACGGGAGCGGGTATGCCGCATGAGCCCGATTGGCGAAGGTAAGCATGTGCGCACTATACCGCATGTTTCTCTGAGGCGCAAGCGGCTCACTTACGCGACCAGCCTTTTCACGATCTCCTCGACCACCGCATCCGCTCGTGCCGCGATCTGCTGCGGTGTCTGGTCCTGGATGGGATGCTGGACATAGACAGCGTCGAATCCGGCACGACCCAGCGCCGCGGCCTGGACTCGTGCCGGCGGCTTGAATTCAGTGGTCGCGACCGGAACTGCCGGCACTCCAAGGTTTTCTAAGCGAATCGCATCGTGCAAACTGCACGTTGTGCACGACCCTCAATCGGCCAGCCCTTCGATGACCGCGTCCATCGAGCGCAGTTGCTCGATCACCTCCGGCGGAGCGTTCTTGGAGAACGTCGGCTTGCGCGCGCGAACTATTTCAGCAACGCCGTAACGTTCGCGCAGGATCTTCTCCAGACGGTCAAGAAAAAGGCTTCCTCCCGGCTTGCTGATATCGAGCAAGCCGATCTTTTTCCCCGCTAGAGATGCCAGGCGTGGCGGCGGCGCAGCGGCCCGCGGCTTGCTTTCGTTTCCGGGATGAATCAATGTCGTGGGCATAGGTCGCTCTCTCCTCTATTTGTCGGGAATGGGATAAGTCACCATCTGGCTGCCGACGGAGCCAGTGGTCCAGCTTCCCAAAACCGCGGAAAACTTTCCCGCGGTGCCGCCGGCGACAAATATCTGTATCGACTCCGGTGCGCGGAATTTCTGGTAGCAAGGCTCGCCCTGAATGCTGATCTCGCGATACTGGGCCTTCAACTGCGTCCCTTCACCATTGTCCTGGGCCGCGTAGTAGCGCAGCGGAATGCCGGTATTTTCGAACAGGAACTGCCGCACCTGCTGCTTGCTGAAGCCATCGCGATGCAGCGTCTTCACATGCTCCGGGCAGAGCACAACCACGGCCTCGGCCCGCCCGCACGAGCGATAGCTCCACACCGTGGCCAGAACATGGCAGACAGCGCGCAAGACGGTCTCACCGTTTTGTGCCGTATGCTCGCTGACGCCGCGCGGCGGCTCGGCAGCAAACAGCGTGAGCGCGCTCTGCTCGCGGGTGAAGCCGCGCTCCACGTGCAGCGGTTCCCACGGACTCTCTTCCTCATTCTCGGCAATGCAGAAGGAGAACTTGCCCGAGTTCCCCAGCGCCGACATATCGATCCCGTCAGGGCGCCCACCGCCGAGATTCAGCAGTATTAGTTGCAGCGCGCGGCCCAGCGTGCTGTTGGCGCGAGCCACGTTGCTGAAGACGTTCTGCTTTGCCCAGAAGCCGAGCTGCGCGCGCACTGGGCCGTTGATCATGATCAGCGGCGCAGCAAAGTGCGTGGTGGCTTGAACGCCGTGCGCGTTGAATCGCTCATCGCACACCGCGCGCACCAGTGGAATGAGTACGCGCATCATCTCCGGAACGCAGCCGGCCATCACTGCGTTCGCCGCAATCTTCTCCACCGTGGCTTCGCCATAACAAGGCGGGATGCGTCCCACAACGCTCTCCGGAGCCAGCGCGCACGCTTTCAGCATGGCCGCTACCCGCTCGGCGGTCGGCGGAACTACAGGAAGCGCGTCGCCGAATTGGCGGAAGCAATATTCGACTGGATCTTCAGCATCGCTCAGCGTAATCCGGCTGGCGGGCTCGGCAATGCGCCGCAGCAGCGGCGCGACGGCCAGGCTCTCGTCAGGCGAACTCTCCGGCGGCTCCAGCTGGCGTGCGCTGCATCCCGGCTTCCACGCCGGCGCTCCATCGTCGGCGGGCGCGATCGGCGAGTGTGCAAGGCTCGCGGCCAGATCGTTGAGTCCCTTTTTATCGAACCCAACCAGCGTGCTCCGCACCTGCCCGCTTTCGTCGAGCAGGTACGTCGTCGGAACCGACTGCGGATCGTACTCGCGGGAGAGCGCAAGCCCCGCATCAAGCTGCACGGGATATTGGATTCCCATCTGCCGGACGAACTCGCTTGTCGACTTTTCGCCGTCCTGGGAAATGCCGATCACCTGCACCGATTCAGCAAGCGCGTTGAAGTAGGGCAGGGCAAGCTGGCAGGTGGGACAATCGGTCTCAAAGAAGACCAGCAGCGCCTTCTTCCCCGGCTGATAACCCTGAATCTGCGGAATTCTGGGAGCTTCTGTGGTCCGCGCCATCGCATAAGCATAGAAGGAAGTTGGTCCGGGTACAACCGCGTCTGCCCCGCTGTGCAAAACTTGTGCATTGGCTCTGGAAAACGTACCCCGAACCGGCGAAATGCGCGTTGACGGAGGCCGTTGCTTCGCCGACAATCCAGAATTCCATGCTCTTCTATCTTGCCGGTGCCATCGAATATTCTCCCGATCTGGGCAAAAGCTGGCGCGCGGAAATCGCGCCGCTTCTGCGCTCGCTCGGACATGAGGTCTATGATCCGGCCGAAGACGAGCGCAAGAATCTGACTGAGGTCGAGGTCCGCGATTTCCGCGCCTGGAAAACCAGCGATCTGCCGCGATTTCAGCAGACCGTGCGCAAAATCATCGCCTACGATCTCGACCTGATCGAGCAGCGTTGCGACGCGATCGTCTGTCACTGGGACCGCCACGCCTGCCGGGGAGCGGGAACGCAGGGCGAACTGACCTTCGCTCACCGCTTGGGTATTCCCGTTTACCTCGTCCGTGGAGTACCCTTGGAGGAAATCAGCGGGTGGCTTCTGGGCTGCGCTACTCGCGTGTTTGCGGACTTTCATGAGCTCCGCGAATTCCTGTGCGCCGCGATCGAGCAGCCTTTGGTCACCGAACCTGGAAAGGTAAACTAGCAGCAATGAATCCCATGCGCGGTAATCTTGGCTGGATCGAAGTGGTTTGCGGTCCTATGTTCAGCGGCAAGAGCGAGGAGTTGATCCGTCGCCTGCGCCGCGCGGAGATCGCGCGGCAGCGCGTGCAGGTCTTCAAGCCGGTCATCGACCAGCGCTACTCGGGCGATCACATCGTCTCCCACGATGACTCGCGCATTCACTCTGACGCAGTCAGGACCGCTGCTGAAGTCGAGGCCAGGCTCGATCTGCGCACGGAAGTCATCGGCATCGATGAAGCCCAGTTCCTCGGCGACGCCATCGTCGATCTGGTCGTGCGCTGGGCCGATTTGGGCAAACGCGTGATCATCGCCGGGCTCGACACTGACTATCTCGGCCGGCCGTTTCATCCCATGCCTGAACTTCTCGCCGTGGCTGACGAGATCACCAAGACGCTGGCCATCTGCATGCAGTGCGGCAATCCCGCCAAACACACGCAGCGCCTGATCGGCAGCGAAGACCTGATCGTGGTGGGCGCGGAAGGCATGTATGAAGCTCGCTGCCGGCGCTGCTTCGAGCCTAATCTGGCCGCGGTTGAAGCCCAGAAGAAGAAGAAAGCTGAAGTCACGACAACGGGATTCTGAGCTCTCCCTTCTTCAATCTCGTCGCAAAAAGAATCTGGCGCAAAAGAAAGAGCGCGCGGCGCGCGCCCTTTTCATCAGTCATTGTTTTTTTGTCTCAGTGACGTCTCAGGCCTTCGCCTTTCACATTGCTCATCTCCCATCGGCTAGGTCAAATCCTCAATCTTCAACCTTCCCGTGCTCTTCCATCCTGACTGAAACTGCTTGTCCACGAACTGGGCGTCGTAGTCGCGTTTCTGCGCCTTCAACGCTTCGCTTAGCCCGAACAGCGACCGCGGGTTGCGCGGGTTGCGGTCCAAGTCGTCGCGAAAAACCTTCTCCGCCTCGGGCGCCTGCCCGCTCAGCAGCAACGACGCTCCCAGCGACTCGCGCACCGGGAAGAACCAGTCCGGGGGCTCGTCATACAGCAGCGTGTCCTGGATCGTCACCGCTTTGCGCAACTGCGCGATTGCTCCCGCCGAGTCGTGTTTCGCTGCTGCGATCTTGGCCCCAAGAACGTTCTCGGCAATCTTCAGAATGTCCTTGGTCTTGTTGTTGATCGGCATCTGGAACACCTGGTCGGGAGGCGTGGCCGCCTCAGCGGCGCTTACGATCTTCAGTTCGGCTTCGGCATCGCTTACTTTGCCGGTGCCCGCCAGCGCCATGCCGCGCACGAAGTGCCAATAAACCGTGGTGGTCTTGAGAGCAGCGTCGGGCTGCTGCAGCGCCAGGATCTGCTCCCACTTCTGGAAGCGCAGCTCCACTGCCATGGGGACGGTCATGAAGCCCTCGAGCGGCGGCACGTCCTTCACCACTGGCGCGACGTTGGCTGCGAGCATGGCCGCCGCCTTGCGCGCCTCGGCGTAATCGCCATCCATGCTGGCGCACATGGCGATGAAGTGCAGGTTATGGCTGTAATACATGGCGCCGTACATCACCGGCCCGCTGCCCTCGAGATACGCCCGGTCGGCAGCCGCCGCCTGCTGGTTGGTCTTGACCGCCGAGTCAAAATCGCCGGTGCGGATGTAGATGTGCCCCGGCATGTGCACCAGGTGTCCCGCCGCCGGCGCCAGGGACGCCAGGTGGTTCGCTCCCGCCAGCGCGCGCTCCGGATGCGGCGACGCTTCCACCGCATGAATGTAGTAGTGGATCGCGCCCATATGATTGGGATCGCGCCGGATCACCGATTCCAGCGTCGCCACGATCTCCTCTGTACCGGCTTCCGGCGTGCCGTCGTGATGCCACAGCCCCCACGGATGCAGGTTCATCCCCGACTCCGCGAAAAGCGTCGCAGCATCAAGATCGTCGGGATACTGCTTGCTGAGCTCCCGCATCGCCTCGTGATATTGCTCGGCGGCCTTGCGCAGGTCCGACTTGGGATCGGCAGGGAAGCGCCTGGCCATGGCCGCTATGTAGCCGCGCTCGCTGGGCGACGCGCCGCTCGCAAGATCGCCCGCCTTCTGGATGGCATCGTGCGCCTGCTTGAACCGCGCCGGATCGGCAGGATCGTTGTAGTTCGGTCCCACGGCCTCGGCCACTCCCCAGTAAGCCATCGCCAGTTTGGGATCGAGCTCCGCCGCATGCTGGAACGAGCGTCCCGCCTCCAGATGATTGAAGGCATAGATGAGCCGCAGCCCCTGATCGAAAAACTTCTGCGCTTCCGGATTGCTCGTGCTCACCGGATGATGCAGGTCTCCCAACCCATCCATCATCGTTACCGGCTTGCCCGGGGCTGAAGATGAATGGTGCTCCTGCGCGCCTGCAACGGCGCACAACAATAACGACACACTCAGAACAAGTGCCTGGCGATGCATGTTCCCAACCTCGCAAATTTTAGTGTTGAGTACCGGGGCCCAATACGTGCTTGGCGGCATTGTACACCGCTGAGATGTGTCCCCGCCAAAGTCGGACGCCACTTCTGCGGCCATCATTGATAAACAAAAAGAACAAAGAGCCCCGCCTTCCCGCAGAACTGTCTTTCTCATTCAGAGAAACGAAAAGATCTAGTGACTTTTCTTCGCTTCAACCTGCTTGAAGCCTTCAGGAATTGTGAACAGGCCGGCATCCACCGCGCCCGGGGTAATGGAGGTGACCTCTGTCGTCATGTCCATCAGCGATCCGCCAGCGCCCCCCGCCTGTTGCGATGAATCATCTTTCTGCTTTTTGTGGAACACCCCGCCGATTCCCCGGGTGACCACGTTGCCTTCCTTCTTCTCCGGCGTGGCCTGCGCTGCAGCCTGGCCCGTTGTTCCCGGGTTGGGGCCGGACCCTACGCTGACGTAAGAGAGCAGAGGCATTCCCGTAAGACTGTTCAGGCTCTTGTTGTATTCCACCATCGGCTGGCTGATCTGCACGTTGCCGCTGCTGCCGAAAGCCTCACCCGGAACCCAGTCGAGCTCCTTGGCCATCCTCACGTAGAAACGCTTCACGTCTTCATAGGCTTTGACCGGCGCGACGTAGGTATCGGCGTTCACCCACATGTTGCCGCTCTCGCTTTTCTGCCTGGCGTCCTGGGCCTCCACCTGCATGTCGATCCGGCTTTTTACCTCTTTGGCGCTGTGGCCAAGAATGGTCTTGCTTCCCGTGCCCGGCGTCACCTGGATCTTGGGAGTGATCTTCACCTGCGTGTCGCTGCCCTTGTGCGATTTGGCCTGCTGCTCCGCCGCTTTTCGCCTCGCCTCCGCCATCTGCTGCCGCAGCTCGTCGAAGGTCATCACCGAATAGGTCTTGTGCTTCAGGTCCAGGCTGATGAACTTGCGCCCGTCCAGATCGTAGATCTCCGCCGTCCCCAGCGAGCTCTCCCGGCGCATCTTGTTGCCCTTCACGCTGATGGTTGTCGTCGTTCCCTGCGTCGCCTGCTTGGCGTCTTTACTGAACACGCCGACAAATTTCATGGCGCCGGCCATGGCTCCGCCGGTGATCTTCGTCTGCTCGGTGTACTGCGCGTCGCCAAAACCGGCGACCGCTGCAAACACGACGAACGCCAGCGCCATCGCGCACGGGACAAGTCTTTTCATGAGAGGCTGCTCCTGCGAGGGAAGTCTTGCTGACATTATAATTCAGCGCGCTTTTAGACCGCCTGGCCGGCGCAATAGCCGGAAGCCCACGCCCACTGGAAGTTGAAGCCTCCCAGGTGTCCGGTCACGTCCACGACCTCGCCGATAAAGTAGAGCCCCGCAGCTTTGCGACTCTCCATGGTCCTGGCCGAAAGTTCGTTGGTGTCCACTCCGCCGGCGGTGACTTCAGCCTTGCCATAACCCTCGGTCCCTTCTGGAGTGACCACCCAGTTGTGCGCCTGGTGCTCGAGTTCCGCCAGCGCGTGGTTGCTCCAGCCCTGCGGCGGGTGCAGTTGCAGCCAGAGATCGGCCAGTCGCTGTGGAAGCGTTGCTCGGAACGCCGTCTTGAGCGCGGCCAGGTCGCGCCGCGGGCCCGTGCGTACTGCCGCCGTCAGATCATGCTCCGGGGCCAGATCGATGGTGATCGCACCCGCAGGTTTCCAGTACGACGAAATCTGCAGGATCGCCGGGCCGCTCAGCCCGCGGTGCGTGAACAGCATCTTCTCGCGAAAACGTTGTCCGTCCGCCGTTGCCGTCACCTCGGTTGAGACTCCGCTCAACTCGCCGTAGTGCTTCCGCTCCTGGCTGACAAGCACCAGCGGCACCAGCCCCGGACGCGTCTCCACGATCTTCAGTCCGAACTGCCGCGCCAGGTCGTAGCCGAAGGCAGTCGCGCCCATCTTCGGGATCGAGAGTCCGCCAGTGGCCACCACCAGCGCCGCTGCCCGGAATTCGTCTTTACCGGCAAAGACCGCGTAGCCGTTCGCTCGTTCCACTCTCTCCACCGCAATGCTGGTCAGGATGCGCACGCCGGCGCTCTCGCACTCCGCCTCCAGCAGACTCACGATCTCCTGCGCCGATCCGTCGCAGAAAAGCTGTCCCAGAGTCTTCTCGTGATAGCGAATGCCGTGCTTTTCCACCAGCGCGATGAAGTCCCCCGACGTGTAGGCGGCCAGCGCCGATTTGGCGAAATGCTGGTTCGCGGAGATGAAGTTCTCCGGCCGGCAGTGCAGGTTGGTGAAGTTGCAGCGCCCGCCGCCGGAGATAAGGATCTTCTTGCCGATGCGACCCGCGCGCTCCAGCACCACCACGCGCCGCCCTCGCTTGCCCGCCTCGATGGCGCACATGAGTCCGGCCGCTCCGCCGCCCAGCACGATGACGTCAAATTCGTGTCTCAAGCGCCATCCGCCGGAGCCGGCAATGCCTGAACATTCATTCGCTCTTCTGCCTTCCCCGCTGCCGTAGTCCACTGACCAGCGAGCGAAAATCTGCCGGCTCCTCGCACTCGATGTTGATGATCTCTCCCGAGCGCGGGTGAATGAATTGCAGCCGCGCCGCATGCAGGGCCACGCGGTCGATCCTGTTCTCCGCGGCCTCCTCCTTGAAATATTTTCTGTCGCCGATAATCGGGTGCCCCATGGCGGCAAACTGTACCCGGATCTGGTTCTGCAGCCCTGTCCCCAGCGTCACCCGCAGCAGCGACGCCCCGCGCAGAAGCTCTGCAACGGAATATTTGAGTTCGGCCCTTGCCGCCCTGGGGTCGCCGGCAACGCTCTGTTTCTGAAACATTCCCTGGCGCCGGAAGTAGTGCACCAACGTTCCTGCCTTCGCCGTGAGATGCCCGCGCACCACCGCCAGGTACTCCCGCACCGGAGTATGGCGCAGAAACTGCCTCACCAGCGACTCGCGATCGGCCGGGGTCTTGGCAAACAGCAGGATGCCGGAGGCAAAACGGTCGATGCGATGCACAATGAACGCCCGCTGCCTCTTCCGCTTGAGCTCCGCCGCAACCACAGTGAGCGCCGAAGGCGCGTCCGATCCTTTGATCGGCACCGCCAGCAGCCCCGCGGGCTTGTCGATGGCGATCACAGAATCGTCTTCATACAGCACCGCCACCGCCCGGGGAAACCGTGCCTGTCGCGGCCCTTTCAGCCGCGGACGGTGATCGCCTTTGCGTGGAGGTCTGCTCATCTCAGGTGCCTGCCGGCGCTGCCGATCCGGCATGTGTAGCACTGTAAAGCATCCGCCGCGCCAGTGCCCCGGTTTCCCGCGAATCCTGCCCGTGCTGTAAAATGACCGAAGTCGTTACCTCGTTGTTTTGCTGAAAATATAGGCCCGTAGCTCAGTTGGTTAGAGCGCTTCCTTGACACGGAAGAGGTCGATGGTTCGAGTCCATTCGGGCCTACCACTCAACTCATTGAATTCGTTGGGTAGGCATCCGCAGTCGTTCCGCGTTTTTCGGCGACTCGTCACCATTTGTCACCATTCGCGAAGGGTTTTCGACTGCCTCCCGCTGATGCGCGGGGAGTGGAATCGTGTAGATTTCGAGCGTGGTTGAAAGCTTGGAGTGACCAAGCTGGGCCTGGGCGTCCTAGCCTGGGGTACGGCGCCTTCCCCAGACACAGGGGACAAGAGAGCGCATGCCATGAATGCAATTGCGAAAGGTCGCATCGTTGCCTCCGCTCAGCGCTGCGATTGTAGCCCAGTTGTCCGGATAACGATCGATACGGAAGTCATCAAACGAGCTTCGACACGTCGAGCGGGGGCCCCAGCCACTTCATGCCGTGCGCCTCTGCGATTTTCGCATCCACTGGCTGCTTGCTAGAGAGGGTAAAGAAATCT
>Ga0070732_10000247_pt1 | contig 38496 bp, 35 predicted proteins | sample Coa_R1_5_FD_66449 | JGI IMG/M metagenome (GOLD analysis project Ga0070732, IMG submission 66449) | Surface soil microbial communities from Centralia Pennsylvania, which are recovering from an underground coalmine fire - Coalmine... | ecosystem: Environmental > Terrestrial > Soil > Unclassified ... | reverse complement strand
ACCACCGGCGCGCAAAACGACCTGTTGCGCGCCACGGACATGGCGCGCGCGATGGTCACCGAGTACGGCATGAGCGACCTCGTCGGCCCGGTCAATCACGAGAATCGCCGGCGGAATCCGTTTCTCGACCCCGGCTTTCCTGCCGAGCGCGGCGCCTATGCCGAAGACACGGCGCGCGTGATTGACGCGGAGGTCAAGCGAATCATCGACGCGGCCGAAGCCACGGCTCGGCAGATCCTGACCGACCGTCGCACGACGCTCGACGCCGTGAGCGAGCGGTTGCTCGAAAAGGAAGTGATCGAAGGCGAAGAACTGCGGGCCCTGATGGGCCTGGCCACCCCGCCGGACCCGCCGGTCGCCTCGACCGCCCCAACGACGAAACCGATGACCGCTGGGGGAGACTGACCGGCTGTGTCGCGATGGGCGGCGCTCCTGGGCCTCTCGGTCCTGACCTTCGTCGTCGGCACCGGCCGGCCCGCGATCCAGGACGCCGACGAGGCGTTCTACGCGGAGTCCGGTCGCGAAATGGTCGCGTCCGGGGATTGGATCACGCCACACTTCAACGGCGAGCCGCGCACGAACAAACCGATCCTCTTCTATTGGCTGGTCGCCCTCGATGATGAGATCGCGGGTGTCAGCGAGACCGGCGCGCGTCTTTGGTCCGGGCTGGCCGGCGTCGGGCTTGCGCTCCTGACCGCCGTCATCGCCCGCCGGTGGTTCGGTCCAGGCCCTGACCTCGTCGCCGGCGGAGTCGTCGCGACGAGCCTGGGTCTCACGCGGCTCGCCAGATCCGCACTGCCGGATGTGCCTCTCACCTTCTTCGTGACGATCGCGATTTGGGCCGCGACGGAAGTGTTCGGCCCCGAGACCGCGCCGGCCCAGCGGCGCCGGTGGCTGTGGCTCGCGGCCGTCGCCATCGCCCTCGGCTTCCTCACCAAGGGCCCGGTCGCCATCGCCCTGCCGGCCGTGGTCCTTGGACCCATCGTTCTCGTCGAGCGCTGGCGCGCGCGTCGGGATCGTGCGACAGCGCCGATTCACCCACTTCCCCACTCCACCTCGCCGCTCACGTGGCTCGACGTCACCGTCGCCGCTGTCATCCTCATCGGCATCGCCGCGCCATGGTTCGTCCTCGCCACCGACGCGAACGGCGGGCGGTTCCTGCGGGACTTCTTCGTCGGCGAGAACGTCGATCGGTTCTTGACGGATCGCTTCAACCCGACGCAGCCGCTGTGGTACTACGCGCCCGTGATCGCCGGCGGCCTTCTGCCGTGGTCACCGTTTCTACTGCTGCTCGTCGGGCCTCTCGCCAACGCCGCGCGACGCCGGTCCATGTCCGCTGCGGCCACCCGTCTCGCCCTCTGGGCGCTCGGACCGGCCGCGTTCTTCACCGCGTCCGCTGGCAAACAGCCGCGGTACATCGTGCCGTGCCTGGTGCCCATTGCCGTGCTGGTCGCCAGAGACATCTGGCGACGTGCCTCGGCCGCACGCGATCGGCTGCTCGTGGCGACCGGAGTGTTCGCCGGTCTGACGCTCACCGCACTGGCGGCCTTGGCGTACCGGCTCGCCCCGGTCTTCAGGACAACGAATCCTGGGTGGACGCCGACCGGGCCCCTGCTCATCGCGCTCTCGGGTGTCGGTGTGGTCGTGGTGGCCGTGGGAGGGCGGGGGGCGGCGAAGCCGCTCGCGTGGATCGCCCTGGCCGGTGTCACGGCCATGGCCGTGGAAGCCACCGTCTTCTGGCCCACCCGACCCGAACCGGTCGAGCAGGTCGCGGCATGGATCGATCGGGAGGCACCCGGCGCGACCGTGAGCGCTTGCGGCGCGTTCACCAGGAACCTCGGCTACTACGCCCACGTGAAGACGGTTGTCGTCGACACGGACGTCGATCTCCCCCGCTGCGCCGAAGCGCCCGAGGCCTCGCTCGCCGTGCTCGACGACGAGACGCTGACGGCCCTGGAGCGGCGCGAGCATCGAACGTTCGCGCGCCTATTGACGGTCCCGTACCTGGATACGGCGCGCGTGCGGGTCGGCGACCTGGTACGACGCCCGGATCCGACGAAGGTGCGTCACGTCGTGCTCATCCGGCTGTCCGGCCGTTGAACACTCTTGAGGGCGTGTTCCACGTCGGTGGCGCGCGGCCTGGTCCGATTTCGGTCTGACGCCGCCGGGCCCGCTCCGTTCGCCCGCGCCGCGCACCACCGACGTGGAACATGCGCTGCAGCCGTTCTCGGAAGCGTGTCGAGGGGCAACCCGGTCGTGTCCGACTGGGACCGGCCCGATGGCGAACGCGCGACATCGGGCCGGAGGCGTGCGCCGTTCGAGCGCCATCGCCCTGTGATTGCCGGGTTGCCCCTCGACACGCACGTGGTGAGAACGGCTCTAGTGCGGTAAGAAGCCGGCCGCGGTCCAGAGGGTCGCGGCGTCGTACAGACGGCCGGCAACGACGACTTGGGTCGCTGAGCGGATGTTCGCGATGTGCTCCAACGGATCGGCCGACAGCACGACGAGATCGGCCCGCTTGCCGGGCTCGATCGTCCCGACCTCCCCGTCGAGCTTCATCGCCCGGGCAGGAACGATCGTCGCGGCCTGAATGGCTTCGAGCGGCGTCATCCCGCCGTCGGCGAACAGCTCGATGTCGCGCTGCAGGCTGAAGCCCGGCACGCCTTTGTCGGTGCCGGTGACGACGAGCAGGCCCGCATCGACGGCGTCTTTGAGCAGCTTCAGGCTGGCGAGCTGGCGCGTGCGAATCGCCGCGGGATCGCCGTTGCCGCCCGACATGCTCGCGAACTGACGCCGCAGCGTGGGCGGAAGGCGCGTGACGCCCGGCAGAAAGCTCTCGATGGGCGTCGCCGCTGCGTGGCCGCCCAGCTCGTTCCACGACACCGTCGGGTCCATCACGGTGCCGTGGGCCTTGTAGAAGGCAATCTGGGCCTTCGACGCGTCGGATCCGGATTGGCCGTTCAAGTGCATGTGCGCCAGCTGATCGAACCCGGCGTCAACGGCGCTTTCGGCCGTCATCCCGCGCGGGACGTGACCGGTGACCGTCATGCCGAGTCGGTGGGCTTCGGCCGTAATGGCCGCGACGACCTCGGGCTTGACGTAGTCGTAAATCTTCATTTGGTCGCAGCGCTCGTCGTGATAGCGGCGCACGACCGCGACGGCCTGCTCCGGCGTGTCGGCCGTCACCGCGCCAAACGCTTGCGGCCCCGATCCGTCGACGAGACACGCGAGGAGCATCCGTGGGCCGAGCGCCGTGCCGGACGCAACCGCGTTGCGGAACGGCACCAGAAACGCGTCTTCGCCGCCCATGTCGCGAATCGTCGTAACGCCGCCAGCCAGATACGGGAGCGCCCAGTCGGTCTGAGACGCGTGGGCGTGCATGTCCCAGAGACCCGCCGTGATGAACTTGCCGCGGACATCGACGGTGGCTGTGCCAGCGGGGACCGCGGTGGACGAGGACGGACCGACCGACACGATCGCGCCATCGCGAATCAGGATGGTCGCGTTCGGGATCGGCGCCGCGTTCGTGCCGGTGATCACCGTCGCGCCGACGAGCGCGAAGGTGCCGGCGTGCGCCGGCGGATTGGCTTTCAGCCACGCGGCGGCGTCAGTGAGGCGATCGGCGACCGCCGCGCGGACGAAGGCGTCGTGAAACGGCTCGTCACCGGATCGCACGGCCTCAAAGGGCAAGTTACCGGCCCAGGTGGTCAGGCCGATCAACACGTGCGTCGATGGATCGACGAACGCCGTTTCCCGCCCCCAGAGGACGCCGTCGATGGACAAATCTATCCAGGCCCGCCCGGTCGCTGGGCCCGAGCCGGACGGCCGGGAGGAGGTGGCCCGACCGCCGCCGCCTTCGGCAGAGGCCTGTCTCGTTTCGCGAATCGTCACCACGCCCGCCGGCGGCGCGTCGATCTCCGCTGGCTTCCCGTGCGCGTACCAGTACTGAATCAGGGCTTCCTGCTCGCCGATCGGCGTGTAGGTATCGACGGGGAAAAATGGCCGATTGCCGATCTCGACGTCGCGCTCGGCCGAGAGGTCGCGAACGTGCGCGCGGCCGTTGGCGATGGTGACCTCGGCGTCAGAACTGAACAGCCGGTAGTTCCGGCCCTTGGTGACGAAGCGTGTGGGCGTCCCCTTCGCGTCGAGGTCGAGCGAGGCCTTCAGATCGACGGCGGTACCGCGATCCTGAAAGTGCGACGTGAAGTCGACGTGCCGGCCGGACGTCGTGGTCGTGACGGCGTCGGCCTCGCCGCCGATGTCGTGGCCGAGGAAATAAAGCTGGAAGAGCGGACTCGGCGGAGCGGAGTCCTGGGCGAAGACTGCGGCCGACGCCAAACCTAGGGCCGCCGCAAACGACCACGCGAGAGGGCTACGCATGCGCCGGATTATCCGGCATCGTGACACCTTTTGCACCCACGCGATCGCGCATCCCGCGCCGCCACGGGCCTTGCCTAGCCCATCTTCTGCATCGCCGCGAGGAACTCCGCGTTGCCCTTGGTCTTCCCCATCTTGTCCAGGAGCAACTCCATGGCCTCGACCGGCGAGAGCGGCGTCAGCACTTTGCGCAGCACCCAAATACGATTGAGGTCTTCGCGCGGGATGAGCAGCTCTTCCTTTCGCGTGCCGCTCTTGATGATGTCGATGGCGGGAAACACGCGCTTGTCCACGAGCTTCCGGTCGAGATGGATCTCCATGTTGCCCGTGCCCTTGAACTCCTCGAAGATCACGTCGTCCATGCGCGACCCCGTGTCGATGAGGGCCGTGGACATGATCGTGATCGAGCCGCCCTCCTCGATGTTGCGCGCCGCGCCGAAAAAGCGCTTCGGCTTCTGGAGCGCGTTCGAATCCAGTCCGCCTGAGAGCACCTTGCCCGATGGCGGCGCGACGGAGTTGTAGGCGCGGGCCAGGCGGGTGATCGAGTCGAGCAGAATGACGACGTCTTTCTTGTGCTCGACGAGACGCTTGGCTTTCTCGATGACCATTTCAGCGACTTGCACGTGGCGTTGGGCCGGCTCGTCGAACGTCGATGAGATGACTTCGCCGCGCACCGATCGCTGCATGTCGGTGACTTCCTCCGGCCGCTCGTCGATGAGCAGCACGATGAGGTACACCTCGGGATGGTTCGCCGTGATCGACTGGGCGATGTTCTGCAACAGCATCGTCTTGCCCGTGCGCGGCGGCGCGACGATGAGGCCGCGCTGGCCCTTGCCGATCGGCGTCATCAAGTCCATCACACGCGCCGACAGGTTCTCGGCGTTCGTCTCGAGCCGGAGGCGCTCCTGCGGATAGAGCGGCGTGAGGTTCTCGAAGAAGAGCTTGTTGCGGGCCTGGTCGGGCGCTTCGAAGTTGACCGCTTCGACCTTGATGAGCGCGAAGTACCGCTCGCCGTCCTTCGGCGGCCGAACTTGCCCGGAGACCGTGTCGCCGGTCTGCAGATCGAACTTGCGGATCTGCGACGGTGAGACATAAATGTCATCTGGACCCGGCAGATAGTTGTAGTCGGGCGCGCGCAGAAAGCCGAAGCCGTCGGGCAGCACTTCGAGCACGCCCTCCGAGAATAGGAAGCCGCTTTGCTCCGTCTGCGCCTTGAGGATCTGGAAGATCAGATCCTGCTTGCGCATGCCGGTCGCGCCGGCGACGTTCAGATCCTTGGCGACCTGCGTGAGCTTCTGAATGCTCATGTCCTTCAGGTCGTTGATGTTGAGCGTGGGCTTCGCGGGAGGACGCGGGGTCTCGGAGCCGGTGGCCGGGGCCTCCGCGGCTCCTTCGGAGGCGTCGGCCGGAACCGACGCGTCGCCGTTGTCCGGGAATTGAGCGTCAGCGACTGCCGAGTCGGCAGGCTGCCGCCCTGGGGAGCGCCTGTGATGATTCGCCATAGAGGTCGGAACTGAACACGGTTGTTGATCGGATTGTGGATGGAGCCGTTATCGAACTTCGTAACTGTCGTCGGGCTTTAGAACTGGAAGACGCGGCAGGACGTCAGCCGCAGTCGAAGACGAACGCGTCCAGTATACCCCCGGACACGCCGAAAGGCAAAGACCGCTCCTTGCCGGCCCGCCCGGCGCGGAGCCCACACCCGTGACCGGCGGCTGCTGGCGACCACCGGCTGCGGCGGCTCGGCGGCAGGGACCCCGACTGGACGAGTTCCGCCAGGCGGTCTAAGGGAGCGTGACCTCGTCGGGAAACATCTTGCCGGGATTCAGGATGCCGTGCGGATCGAACGCGGCCTTCACCCGCTTCATCAACGCGATGGCCTCGGGCGAGACGTTCAGACCGAGGTACGCCGCCTTCGCGAACCCGATGCCATGCTCCCCGCTGATCACGCCGTCGAGCGACACCACGCCCTCGAAGAGGACCGCCTCCGCCTCATGCGCGCGTCGGACTTCATCCGCGTCGTCGGGCGAGACCATGATGTTGACGTGGATGTTGCCGTCGCCGGCGTGGCCAAACGAGGGAATCCGCAGGCGAAAGCGCTCGCGGAGGTCGGCGATGAGCTCGAAGAGTTGCGGCACCCGGGCCTTGGGGACGACGACGTCGTGATTGAATTTCTGGGGCGCAATCGTCTTGAGCGAGAGCGACAGCTCGCGGCGCACGCGCCATAACTCCTGACGCTCCGCCTCGTCCCGGGCCCGCAACACTTCGGTCGCGCCGGCATCGTGACACGCACCGGCCACGCGATCGGCCTCCGGGCCCACCTGCTCCGAGAGCCCGTCGACCTCGATGAGCAGAAGCGCGGCCGTGCCCGGCGGGGCGAGGGAGCGAACGCCGAGATGGCGCGCCACGGCCTCGAGACACTCGCCATCGACCAACTCGATCGTGGCCGGGACGACGCGCGCGCGCAGCAATCGAATGACGGCGTCGACGGCGTGCGCCACCGTCGGAAACGTCGCGCGGAGCGTGGCTTGGACGGGCGGCTTCGGGATGAGACGCAGCGTGATCTCCGTGATGATCGCGAGCGTCCCTTCCGAGCCGACCAGGAGCTGGGTCAAGTCGTACCCGACGACGTTCTTCACGACCCGGCCGCCCGTGCGAAGCACCTCGCCCGTCGGCAGCACCGCTTCGAGGCCGAGGACGTACCGTTTCGTCACGCCGTACTTGAAGGCGCGGGGGCCGCCGGCACACTCGGCGACGTTGCCGCCAATCACGGACTGCCGGAGGCTCGCCGGGTCGGGCGGGTAGAACAGCCCGACGCGTTCGACGGCGTCCTGGAGATCGCCGGTGACGACGTTCGGCTGTACGACGGCGATGAGATTCGCCTCGTCGATTTCGAGAATGCGATGGAGCCGCTCCAGACTGATGACGACTCCGCCGCGGGTCGGGACGGATCCGCCGGTGTACCCCGTGCCGCCGCCGCGCGGCACGAGCGGCGTGTGGGTGTCGTGGCAGAGCCGGGCGATGGCCGCGACTTGAGGCGTGTCGGCAGGCAGGACGACGACGTCCGCCGGGTGACCGCGATTGAGCGCGTCCGTGCCGTAGCGCCAGCGCGACTCGGTATCGGCCTTGACGAACGCCGGGCCGACGATCTCGGCCAGCCGAAGGGGGACGGGTCTGTCTTCCACAGATTCAGCCATCCCGGAGCCGGGTCTTAAACCAGCCAAGCCGGCCGAGACCTGACGCCCCAATCGCTGAATCTGTGGAGAACAGACCCGGCCCCCTATTGTCGCGCGAACCGGATGAGCCGCGTCACGCCTTCGCGCAGGCGCTCGAGTGACGTCGCGTACGACAGACGAAGGTACCCGGGCGCGTCGAACGCCTCCCCAGGCGTCGTGACGACGTGTTCACGCGCAAGGAGCGCGTCGGCGAACTCCAGCGAGGTTCGAAAACCATCGGGCCGGAGAAACTCCGCGACTGAGGGAAAGAGGTAGAACGCCCCCTGCGGCACGGGACACCGAAACCTCGGCTCCTCCCCCATCCACGCGATCACCTGATCGCGCCGCGCGTGATACTCGCGCAGCATGTCGTCGACGCAGCGCTGCGGCCCGGCCAGTGCGGCCACCGCCGCCTTCTGGGTAATTGAGCTGACGTTGGATGTGGAATGGCTCTGCAGCGCGTTCGCCGCGCTGACGACGGCCTTGGGCCCGACCAGCCAGCCGCAGCGCCAACCCGTCATCGCGTACGACTTGGACGTCGAACCCGCGAGCACCAGCCGGTCTCGCATGACGTCGCCGAAAATCTTCGGCAGATTGTGCGCCACGCGGTCGTAGATCAACCGCTCGTAGCACAAGTCGATCACGACCCAGAGCCCCCGCCGCGCCGCCTCGGCGGCGAGCGCCCGCGCTTCGGTCTCTGAGAGCAACGCCCCCGTCGGGTTGCCCGGTGAGTTGATGAGGATGGCACGCGTGCGCGGGGTCACCGCCGCGAGCAGCCGCTCCGCCCGCAGGGCGAAGCCTTCGTCCTCGTACGTGCGAACGACGACCGGCGTGGCGCCGGCGAGCTTGACCTGCTCGACCAGGGTCGGCCAGCCCGGCGCGTGCGTGATCACTTCGTCGCCCGGCTCCACGAGGACGAACGCCGCGTGGATGAGCGCCTGCTTGCCGCCGGCCGTGACGATGACCTCATCAGCGGCATAGGTGACGCCGTAGTCGGCTCGATAGCGTGCCGCGATGGCCTCGCGCAGATCCACGATGCCCATGTTGGCCGTGTACTTCGTGAAGTTTCCGGCAATCGCCGCGTGCGCCGCCTCGGTGACATGGTGCGGCGTCGCGAAATCCGGTTCCCCGGCGCCCAGATCGACGACGTCCACGCCCTGCCGGCGAAGCCGATCGGCCTCGATCGTCCCCTTCATCGTCGGAGACATCGCGACGCTACGCATACGGTCGGCGAGACGCCCGGGATCGCGGCTCATGCTCGTCGCAGGGTCGACGACCGTCGTCCCGTCGCGAGTCGCGAGGCGACGACCGGGGGCACGAGCCCGTCGAGCGATCCGCCGAGCGCCGCGATTTCACGGACGAGCCGCGAGCTGACGTAGGCATTGGACTCGGACGGTGCGAGAAACACCGTCTCGAGATCGGCATCCAGCCGCCGGTTCATGAGCGCCATCTGCGTCTCGTCCTCGAAATCCGTCGCGCCTCGGATGCCCCGCACGACGATGCGCGCCCGCTTCGCGCGGGCGTAGTCGACCAGCAGTCCGCGGAACGCATCGACTTCAATCACAGCCCGGCCCTTGAAGACCTCACACAACATCGCAAGCCGTGCCTTGACCGGAAACAGCGGCCGCTTGGACGAATTGGTGAGCACGGCCACAATCACGCGATCGAAAAGACGCGTGGAGCGCTCGATGATATCGAGGTGGCCGTTGGTGAGCGGGTCGAAGGAACCCGGAACGATGGCGACCCGCGAGTCTTGAGCCATGAGGATGACGTCAGCGTTCACACGGATGGGCGCGCGAAAAACGACAGCGCGCTGTCACCGGCAACGAGCACGCGCGTGCGCACGAGCGGAGCCGCAAGCTCGGGCATCGCACGGCGCCGGCTGTGCTCGACCACGACCAGGCCGTTCACCTCGACCAGCTCAACCGCCCGCGTCAGCACGCTCTCCAAATCACGCGTATCGTACGGCGGATCGAGCCACACCAGATCGAACCGGCCGAGGCGCGCCCGTGCGAACTCGTCGCGAACGATCATACACGCATCGCTGCCCTGGCAGCGGGCGACGTTCTCGGCGAGGAGCAACGCCGTCTCACGGTTCGACTCGACGAACGTCACGTGCCTCGCGCCGCGGCTCAACGCCTCGAGACCGACCGCGCCCGTGCCGGCGAACGCGTCGAGCACTCGCGCGCCGTCGACCGTCCGTCCCACGATGTTGAACAGTGTCTCGCGCAAGCTGTCGGACGTGGGCCGGACGCCGGCGCCCCGCGGTCCCTCGAGTCGTCGTCCCTTGAGCCGGCCTGCGATGATGCGCACGGTGCCCTAGCCCACGCCCGCAAGTCCGAAGCGAGCCGCCCAGTTGGCGGACAGGTACGCCCGCAGCGGCGCCGCCTGACGGTCGTCGTCGAGCCAGGCGACCGCCTCCTCACGCGCCTCTTCGAGCAGGCGATGGTCCCGGGCGAGATCGCCCACGCGCAGGGTCGGCAGCCCGGACTGCCGCGTGCCGAAGAAGTCACCCGGACCTCGCAGGGCCAGGTCGCGCTCGGCGATGGCAAACCCGTCCAGGGTCGCCTCGAGGGCGTCCAGACGCGCGCGCCCGCCCGGGCCGAGAGGCGGCTGATAGAGGAGCAGGCACGTCGATGCATGCGGGCCGCGGCCCACCCGGCCTCGCAACTGGTGGAGTTGCGAGAGCCCGAATCGCTCCGCATGCTCGATGACCATCATGGTGGCATTCGGCACGTCGACGCCGACCTCGACCACGGTCGTCGCCGCCAGCACGTGGACGTCGCCGCCCGCGAAGGCGCTCATGACGCGATCCTTCTCGTCCTGCTTCAACCGGCCGTGCAACAGGGCCACGCGATAGTCGGGGAAGATGTCTCCTTGCAGGTGGTCCGCCATGGCCGTCGCGGCCCGGAGATCGACCTTCTCCGACTCCTCGACGAGCGGATAGATCACGTAGGCCTGGCGTCCCCGCTCCAGGTCCCGGCGCACCTGGCCGTACGCGTCGTCCCGCCGCGACTCGGGCATGGCCGTCGTCCGGATGGGGTGCCGGCCAGGCGGCAGGTCGCGGATCACCGACACGTCCAAATCCCCGTAGGTCGTGAGGGCCAGGGTCCGGGGAATCGGCGTCGCCGTCATGACAAGCACGTCCGGCGTGTGCCCTTTCGAGAGGAGCGTCGCGCGCTGCAACACGCCGAACCGATGCTGCTCGTCGATGACAATCAGGCCGAGCCGATGGAATCGCACGGCCTCTTCCACGAGCGCGTGCGTGCCGACGACGAGGTGCGCGGCGCCGCTCGCCAGTTCCGCCAGCACATCGCGCCGGCGCGCCGCGGGCACGCTGCCGGTAAGCGAGACGACACGAAATCGGGACCTGGCGAGCAACCGACGGATGGTCAGGTAGTGCTGGTCCGCGAGAACCTCGGTCGGCGCCATGAACGCCACTTGGAGTCCGTTCTCCATCGCCACAAGTGCGGCAATCAAAGCCACGATCGTCTTTCCCGATCCGACGTCGCCCTCGAGGAGGCGATTCATCGGCTCGGGTCGGCGCAAGTCGTCGACGATCGCGCGGAGCGCCGTCCGCTGCCCCTCCGTGAGCGTAAACGGGAGCACGCCGCGGGCGGAATCGCGGATGCGATCGTCCACGGTCACGACGTGCGGCTTTCGCTCGGATTCCCGCTGCCGCTTGCGCTGGATAAGCCCGGCCTGGAAGAGAAAGAACTCCTCGAAGATCAGGCGCCGCTGCGCCGGCGTCTCGAATCGATTGAGGGACTCGACCGACGTGCCGGCCGGCGGAAAATGCGTCTCAGCGAAGGCCAGACGCCTGTCCGGCAGACCGCGCCGGGCTCGTACGGCCTCCGGCACTGGATCGGCCACGCTCCCGGGTAGGTCGGCCAGTAATCGGTACATCAGCGTCCGCTGCACCCGCGTGGTGAGCGTGCCGATCTTCTCGTAGATCGGAACAATCCGGCCCGTGTGCACCGTGGCGTCATCCTCGTCGCCGTCGCCGCGGACGATCTCGTACTCCGGGTTGGTGAATTGGAGCCCCTGCCGGAATTCGACGTCGCCATAGAGGACGACTTGCTGACCGGGGTGGAACACGTCGCGCAGGAATGCCTGATTCGGGAAGACGCCCCGAATGAGGCCGGTCGCGTCGCGCACGATGACCTCGAAAATCCGGAACCCGGCGCGCCGGGTCGCGCGCACACCGGTCGTGACGACCTCGCCGACGACGGTGGCCACATGACCGGGGCGGAGTGCGCCGATCGCCGAGAGCGCGGCCCGATCCTCGTAGCGCAGCGGAAACCGGAGGAGCAGATCCTCGACGACCGCCAGGCCGACGCGCTCGAGGTCAGCCGCCCGTCGCGGACCGACGCCGCGGAGGAAGCGAAGCGGCGTCTCGAGAAAGTCAGTCGACGCGGCCACCAGCAGTCACTGAATGATGGTGGCGGCGCCCTGCTGCAAGCGCACCTCGCGGATATTCGCCGGCAGGTCGAACGGCTTGTCGAGTTGAAACCCGTTCGGCAGATCCGGGGTCTTCGAATACTGGCCCACGACCTCCTGCAGCAGGCTCGACGGGATGGGAACGCCGCCGAACGTCGCCGTCAGAATCTGCACGGTGCCCTTGCCGTTCGCCACGGCAATCGAGCCGCTGACACGCACCTCGACCGACCCGTGCAGCAAGCCGGCCATCCAGCTCTGTTGGGACTTCCGTACCGCGTCGAGATCGACGACCGCCCGCACGTCGATGCGGCTGTCGCTCTCAATCGTCAACTGCGGATCGACGACGCCGTCCGGAAGCCGCTCGCGGCCGTTGTAGCGCAAGTACGCGTTGACTTCGCGATCGGTGAAGGACGTGCGCAATGGGGCATTGCCGGCGTGCGCCGGCGTGCTCCCGCGCGCTTCGATCGCGGCCAGCTTCTCCGCCATGTGGTCGGCTTCGACCCGGGTCAGATCCTGCGCCCCGAGGACCACGGCTGTCGCCGTGACCACGACGAGCGTGAGCGAGAGCCCGCGCGCCATGGACCCATAGTAGCGCGCGATCGCAGGCCGTGCTATCGACGACTGGAGGGCTTGACAGCGGGGACGGGCGACGCCTCCGGCCCCGGACCACCACGCCCGGGCGCCGCCATGACTTTGGCGAGGAGACGAAGCTTCTCGCGTTCGTTGTTCTCTTCGAAGACGCGAAACCGCGCGCGTTGGTACACCGTGAGGATGGAGTCGACGGCGGCGACGGCCGCCCGCTCGTCGGTCCCCATCTGCGCTTCGAGGTCATCCAGGGCCTTCACGCGCGTCGTAAGGGTGGCCTCATCGACGGCCGCCCCGGGTTTGGTGGCCTGGGCCAACCCGTTGATGAGCTGCACCCGGTTGCGCTGGTGCTGACGCCGCAGCTGCTGCAGTTCGCGCATCTTCGGCCAGAACGCCTGCGCCTGAGCGTCCGACAGCTGCAACGCGTCCTGCGCCCGAACGAGCACCGCGCCATCGAGCATGTCCTGAACCTGATTCAGCGCCGCCACGGGATTGACTCCGGCGGGCTGGCTCGATGCGCCGCCACGCAGCGCGCGCCCCCCGGCTGGGGCGGGCGGGGCCGTTTGATCCGTGGTGCCGCCGGCGCCGACCGGAGGCGTCTGGGCGCCGGCGACGCCGCTCGCCGCCAACACCGTCGCAATGAGCAACGCGCCGAACCGTCGGAACATCAGCCTGCTCCTACTCTGCCCCACTCATCTGCGTCTTGATGAGACGCATGAGCTCCGCGCACTGCGCTGGCGTGAGATCTTCGATCGCTGCGCCCGTCGCATCCGCGGACGGCCGCGCGACCTGCTGGAGCTCGTCAGTTTTCAGATCGGCGGCGACCACGGCCACCACGCTCAGACTGCCATCGTCCATGCCGACGACTTCGACCGGTGGGGCGGCGGGCGTCGACACGACGGCCGCCGGCACGGCGACACGACCCGCGTCGCCCAGAGGCTGCCCGGCGCGCATCACGACGACGAGAACCAGGGCACACACCGCGACGGCAACCATCGCGAACGGCCGCCATCCCGCCGCCATCCAGCCGCGCGCGGGGACCGGCAGCGGCTCGTCGCTCGTCGCAGCTCGCACGCGACGGCTGAAGTGATCCCAGAAAAGGGGCGACGGCTCCGGTATGGCTGCGGCACGCAGGTCGCCGAGCGCCTCGGCCAGGCGCGCCCGCTCAGCTTGGCAGGCTTCGCACTCCGCCAGATGGGCCGACGCTCGGCGAGGCAACTCGACCGTCGCGTCTCTCGCGTCTATCGCGTCAATGAATTGGTCGGGTGTGAGATGGGTCATGGCGATTGCAGGTAGCGCCTGAGATTGCCAAGCGCATGGAAAAAGTTGGCCTTCACCGCGCCCACGGAGCTTCCGAGCACGTCGGCGATTTCCTCGTGGCTGAGTTCCTGATAGACCCGAAGCACCAGCGTCGCGCGCTGCTTCGGCGGCAGTCTCGCGATCGCGTCGCGCACGACCAACGCCTTCTCCTCGCGCAGCACATGCTCGAGCGGGCTGTCCAGGCGCGTGTCGACGTGCTGGGCCGGATCCAGGGGCTCGGTCTCCGGCCGCTTCAGCGCCCGTCGATTGAGACAGACGTTGACGGCTACGCGATAAAGCCAGGTGCTGAGCGACGACTCGTTCTTGAAGTTACGGAGGCCCTTGAACGCCCGGACGAACACGTCCTGAGCGAGGTCCGAGGCGTCCTCATGGCTGCCCATGAACCGGAAGCAGAGCTGATACACGTGGCGGCGGTGCCGCTCGACGATGATATCGAAGGCTTCCCGACGACCGTCCAGGAAGGCCACGACGAGCGCGCGATCGTCCGCCGCCTCGAGCGACTCCACGCTGACGGACGGATCGGCGCGATCCGTCGTCCGGCCGGCCACCGCAGAGCCTGTTCGGTCTCGTCCGGTCATCCCGAGGTCCCACGCCGATTTCCAGCCCGCCGCCGCGACGGCGTTCGCTCCGGCTCGCATGCCCTTTGCTCCCAGGCCCACTCGGGGCGTCGATTACTTAGACTGGTCACGGCGAACCCGCGTTACAAAGGCCTCCACCTCGGATCGGGTCGGCAGGCCCGCCTGCGCTCCGAACCCAAGGCAATTCAGGGCCGCCACGGCATTGGCATACTCCAGCACGGTAGCAGCCTGCGTCGCCGGTCCGGCCCCCAGCCACCCGGCGATGAGGCCCCCGCGAAAGGCGTCCCCTGCCCCCGTGGTATCGACCGCCTTCACGCGGAATCCAGGTGTCCGCACCTCGCGCCCACCCAGCCTGGCGAGCGAACCCTGGGGCCCGAGCGTGGCAATGACCACGGCCGAACCGCTCGCGTCCGCGAGTCGAGCGACGGCGGCTCCAATCGCCCGAACGCCCGTCAACGCCGTCGGAAACGACGCCGTGGCGACGATGACGTCCACGAGACGGAGGAGTTCCTCGACGCCTGGCGTGGGCTCCTCGACGTCCAGAACGATTGGCACACCAGCGGCCCTGGCCATGAGGGCCGCGGCCACTGAAACCGTCGGGTCGCGGGCATCGATCAAGAGCACGCGCCCACTCGTGACCAGGCCCGAATCCAAATCGTCCGGCCCTAAGGCGACCGTCGGGTCCCGGTGCTCCAAAACGGCTCGCCGGCCTGTTCGCGCGTCCACCACGATGATGGCTCGGCGCGTCGACGCCCCGGGCCGCGACCTCACCGCCACGTCAACGCCTTCCCCGCCGAGGGCCTCCATGACTCGTCGACCCGCTTCGTCATCGCCGATGCCGCCGAGGTAACGCGCCCGCCACCCGAGGCGCGCACAGGCGACCAGAGCCGTCGCCGTTTGTCCACCGACGAGCGACGAGAGACGGTTTAGGACCTGTTTCGAGTCCGGGCTCGGGAAGCGTGGCGCTACCGCCACCAGGTCAAGGCTGTTCTCGCCGAGACCGACGACGTCTACGGGTTTCGCTTCCGTGGGCAGGGCCGGGAGCCCATGGCCTCCTCCGATTCCCTGAGGCCGACCTGGTAATTGGGTCTTTTGCAAACGGCCGCGGCGCTTCAAGTTGTCCGCTTCCGGGCGGTCTTCTTGGTCATCGGTCCAGCCTTCAGGACGTGCCGTACGGCGTCCTCAAAGCTCATGTGGGACGGTAGCTTGACGACCGGCCCGCGCGGGGGTTTGGGGGCCTTCCTAGCGGTCTTTCTCGGCTTGGGCATGGCGGCATCCTTCGTCGCTAAGGGTACCGCTACAGGGCGCGCTAGGTTCCTACTCCGTAGGCCGGCCCTTCGGCGGCCGGCCCAGCAATTCGCGGACGAGGCTTTCGGCGACCTCGTACCCATGCGGGCTGATGTCGGTGGTGACTCGGCCTTCAAACTTCGCCAGACGGTTCGGCTCCCAGCCCATCGCGATGGCCATGACGTGGCGCGTAGCGGTTTTGCGGCCCCGGTAGAGCCTCACGATGATGTCGCTCGGCGACAGCAAGACGATCCAGGCCCTCACGGGATGGCCGTCCACCGTGACGGTGATCGGGATGTCTCGCCTCGGCGTGAACGGCGGATCGCGGTCGATAATCTTCTGAAAGAACTTGAAGCTCGCCAAGTCGCGCTTCTGCTGGCGCTTGGCGTCTGCCTTCGACGGTGTGTCAGCCATGCGCCCAGTCTAGGCATCTGGCCGAGGCCGAGTGTCACGGGTTCGCTGCGCTGGGCGGTTGTGCCTGCGACCTTCTAGACATGCCTGGGCTCGATCAAGATTGCACACTTCAGCAATCAACCGCCTGTACCGATGAAGGGACCGAGCCGAAACCTTGCCCGATGCCACTCGGTCCGGGCAACCATCTGCTCTACGGCGACAACGCGACCGTCATGCGCGACAAGATGGGCAGCCGGTCCGTCGATCTGATCTACTTGGATCCTCCATTTCAGTCGGATCGGAATTACAACCTGATCTACAGCACGCTGACTGGGCTACCGGTGCCCGAGCAGGCTGAAGCCTTCTGCGACACATGGACGCTGAACGCGAGCAAGGCTGAACTGACCGAGAACCTCTCCAAGCTGTTGCACGATGCGGACGTTGACGGCACGTATCTTCAGTTTTGGGAAACCTGGGTCCGGGCCCTTGAGAACACGCAGCCTCACTTGCTGGCCTACCTGTACTACATGGTCGAGCGGCTCCTGTGGATGAAACCGATCTTGAAGGACACCGGATCGATCTACCTACACTGCGATCCGACGGCCAGTCACTACATCAAGGTGATGCTGGACGGCATATTTGGTCATCAGAACTTTCGGAACGAGATCATCTGGAAGCGGACGAGCGCGCATAGCGACAGCAAGAAGTGGGGCGCAGTCCACGACACGATTTTGTTCTACAGCAAGAGTGGGAAATTTACCTGGAATCCGGTGCATCTCGCGCACGATCCCACGTATGTCGCGAATTTCTATCGTTTCAAAGACGCACGCGGAGCCTACCGGCAGCATGAGATTATTCGAACAGCATCGATGGGGCCACGTCCGAATCTCTCCTACGAGTACAAGGGCTACAAGCCAGAATGGGGATGGCGGATGGTGCGCGAAAAACTGGAGGCACTCGACGCAGACGGGCGCCTCATCTGGTCGAAGTCAGGGCGCCCTTACCGGAAGACGTACCTGAGCGGTCAAAAGGGCACGGCCATCACGGACGTGATTACTGATATCTCGCCAGTTTCTGGGATGGCGAAGGATCGTATCGGCTATCCGACGCAGAAGCCGAAGGCGCTCTTGAGCCGAATTATTCAGGCATCCAGCAATCCCGGCGACGTCATCTTTGATCCATTCTGCGGTTGTGGGACGACGGTCTACGCAGCGCAAGAAGTGGGACAGCGGACTTGGATCGGGTGCGATATTGCGATTTTGGCCGTCAAGATCATCAAAGATGAACTGACTGAGCGCTACCGGCTCGTCGAAGGCGTCGACTTCGACATCGATGGCATCCCTGCGAGTGTCGAATCTGCACGCGTGCTATTTGAGCGGGATCCCTTGCAGTTTCAGCACTGGGCCGTTGAATCCATTCGCGGTTTTGTCAACAAGCGGATGTCAGGTGATCGCGGGATTGACGGCCGGATTTATTGGCAAACACCGGATGGTCTCCGTTCGCTCATCATTTCGGTCAAAGGCGGCAAGCTAAAGGCGCAAGACATTCGCGACTTGATCGGCACGGTCAGCACTGAGCCTGACGCAGACATCGGCGGACTGATTTCTCTTGACGAGCCGTCAGATCAGATGCGTGCGGCGGCCAAACGTGTAAATCCCTATGTGTTCTCTGACACGAAATACGTAGGATGTCAGCTTCTTACGGTTAAGGACATCCTTGAAGGCAAGCGGCGCTTCGATACGCCCACTCCAATCGGCGCCAGAAAATCGACCGGTCAGACGGCCCTTCCATTCAAGTAACACTGTCGCTTGTGTGTGTTCGATGCGCGCTTCTGCTCACTCGTCGTCAAACGGCAATCGCTGCTGCCGATAGCCAACGTAGGGGCGCGCAGGTGGCCGATCTGGACTGATGGAGTCCGGCTGTCGCGGAGTTCGAGTCTCCGGCGCTCCACGCGGACCGACGTGCCACTGTCGGCCCTTGTGCCGTTCCCGATTACGCCGCGCGAGTTCCTGATGGTTGACGGTAGGTCAGACGCTTGCCTTCCGCGCCCGTCACGATTTCCGCCGCGCGTTCGCCGTCCGTCAGATCGCGGCGGTTGTAGCGGAACTCGAACTCATCGCAGTAGCGGTGCAGATGGCCCTTACTCACGTGATGGAACGAGCCGATGATCCCGCGCTTGAACAAGCCGAAGAAGCCTTCGACCGTGTTCGTGTGGACATTGCCGCGCACGTATTCCTTCTTCGAGTGAACGACGGTTTCGTGCTTGCGGGCACCGACGACCGGCCCGACGTAGGTCTGAAGGTCATCGGTCATGACGTGTGCCTTCTTGCTCACGTGCGCGTCTACGGCCGATTTGAGGGTGTGCTGCGTGACGTTCTCGACCGGGAACAGCCGAGCGCGCCCGCCACGCTCCACAAGGCCCACAACCGGCATCTTCGGCTTGAACTCCGGATCGCCCAGCCGGCGACGGCGTGGGCCGATGTAAGCCTCGTCAATCTCCACGACGCCTTCCAGGGGCCTGAACAGGCCGCCCTCGGTCGCCATCGCATGGCGCAGCCGGTGGACCATGAACCACGCCGCCCGGTAGGTCATGCCGAGCATCCGGTGGAACTGATGGGCGCTCATGCCCTTCTTCGAGGCCGCCAGCAGGTGGATCGCCAGAAGCCACTTCGACACAGGGATGTGGGACTGCTCGAACACGGTGCCCACCTTGACCGTGAACTGCCGCTGACACTGCGTGCAACGCCACAGGCCCTTCCGAGCGCCACGCTTGCCCTGCTGAGCCTTCCCAACCTTCACGCGATGCGGGTCCGCTCCGCCGCAATGCGGGCAGGCCGCGCCATTGGGCCAGCGGATCGATTCCAGCTTGGCAATCGCCGCGTCCTCGTTCGTAAAGTGTTTCGCCAGCGTCGAAAGGGTGCCCGTCGTCGTCATGGGCTTATTTTGCTGCCCAGCCGTGACAGGGGCGGTCCGACCGCTAACCCATTGATTCCATGGCCATTACTGTACTAATGTTTGCAAAAGGCCCAATTGCGGCCGACCTTGCTTTTTCGCCTTTTCTTTGCGTACAGTGCGCATGTCGGTTTCGCCCTAGCGAGGGCCCACTCTACCGGAGCCACCCGTGCAGCAGCCGCTGACAAAACGCCAACGCGAGATCCTCGACTATCTGCAGGAATTCATCCAGCAGCATGGCTATGCCCCGAGCCTCGAAGAAATTGGCCGGCGCTTCAGCCTGTCGTCGCTCGCCACGGTGCACAAGCACCTGACGAATCTCGAGGAAAAGGGCTTCATTCGGCGGTCGTGGAACCGCAGCCGGTCCGTCGAGCTCCTGTCATCTCGCGTGGGCCATCGCGCCATCGAACTGCCTCTTCTCGGCTTTGTCGCCGCGGGCTCTCCAATTGAAGCCGTCCCCTCGAACGAGACCATCGCGGTGCCGGATGACCTGGTGGGCAAGCGCGACACCTACGTCCTCCGCGTCCGGGGCGACTCCATGATCGACGAACACATCCGCGACGGCGATTTCGTGGTCGTCGAGGACCGCAAGACCGCGGAGAACGGCGAAATGGTCATCGCCCTGCTCGGCGGCACCGACGTGACCTTGAAGAAGTTCTACCGGGATAACGGCCGGATCCGCCTGCAGCCCGCGAATCCGACGATGCAGCCTCTTCTGGTTGACGCCTCGAATGTGCAGGTCCAAGGCGTCGTGGTCGGGGTCATGAGAAAGTATTAACCATGGCCGACCAGCCTGAGCCGAGACAAATCAATTTCACGATCGTGCCCGAAGAGCCCCAGGGCCGCCGCGAGTACGCAAACTTCTGCGCCGTCTCGCATACGCCATTCGACCTGACGCTGACCTTCTGCGACGTTCGGCCGTTGTCGGAAAGCGACATCAAGAGCGCCGAGATTACCCAAACCGTACGCGCGCCCGTCGTCGCCCGCATCGCGCTGCCGTTCAACGTCGCGCCGGGCCTCGTCGCGGCCCTCCAGGAGCAGCTCCGCGCGATGCAGGAATCCCAGGTCACCCAGAACGCGCCCTCCTGGCCGAAGGGTCCTTTACACTAAGCCCTTTTACGCGTCATCCACGCATTCACCCATTCGCGAGCCAGCGGACTCTCCCTCAACCGAGCGTCACCGATGCCCTCCCCACGTCCTCAACGCTCGGGAGTGGTCGCTGCGATCCTCGATCGCTTGGAAACGCAACATCCAAACGCGACGACGGAACTCAACTTTCGGACGCCGTTCGAACTCCTCGTCGCGACGATCTTATCGGCGCAGTCGACCGACCGGCGAGTAAACGAGGTCACTCCGGCGCTCTTCGCGAAGTACCCGGATGCCGCGGCGCTGGCGAAGGCGACGCCTGGAGATCTCGAACCTCTCGTCAAGCCGACCGGCTTCTTCCGCGTGAAGTCCCGCAACCTCATCGGCGCAGCGCGAGCCCTCGTCGCCCGCCACGCCGGCCAGGTCCCTGCGGGCATGGACGCCCTGGTGGCGCTCCCCGGCGTCGGGCGTAAGACCGCCAACGTTGTGCTCGGCCATGCCCTCGGCGTGCCTGGCCTGCCGGTTGACCGCCACGTGCTGCGCGTGGCGAACCGGCTCGGCATCGCGCGCTCCGACGACGCCGTCGCGGTCGAGAGGCAACTGACCGCAGCACTGCCGTCCGAACGCTGGACCCGCGCCTCCGACACGCTGATCCTCCACGGGCGGCGCGTGTGCCGCCCCAAGCCGCTCTGCGACCGATGCTCCGCGCGCGACCTGTGCGTCTATTTCCGCCGCTTGGGCCGAGCGGCACCTCGTCGCCCGGCGCACCGAGCGACTCGACACGCCGCGCCGAGGCGACCCCGGCGACGGAAGCCGGCCTCGTGAAGCGCGATCGGTTTCTCGCGCGCGTCGATGAGGCCCTGGCCTCGATACCGGAGGAGTTCCGTCGGGCCCTGACGAACATCGCTATCGTCGTCGAAGACGAGCCATCAGCCGCCGAGTTGGCCGAGGTCGGCGTGGAGCCGCCTGACACGCTGCTCGGCCTCTACCAGGGCACGCCGATCACCGAGCGGCAGTGGGCCCACGGCAACGTCCTGCCGGACAAGATCACGCTGTTCCAGGCGCCCATTGAGGAGTCGAGCGACGACGAGGACGACCTGGTCCGCGCGATCGGCGAGACGCTGATTCACGAAGTCGGCCATTACTTCGGTCTCTCGGAAGACGAGATCGAGAAAATCGAGCAGCGGTATTGGTACGGCGACGGCGATGATGTCGAAGGCCCCGACGACACCGAGGATACGGAGTGACCGTTGGACGGCATCGGCCGCGGAGACGGTTTGCCCAGCACTTCCTTGCGCCGGCCTGGGCGCGCCGCGTGGTCGAGGCCATCGGCCGCGAGCCGGGCGACGTCTTTCTCGAGATCGGCGCCGGGCATGGCGCCATCACGCTGCCCCTCGCGCTCACCGGCGCGCCGATCCTGGCCGTCGAGGTCGATCGCGACCTCGTCGCCGACCTCGCGTCGAAGATGCCCTCCAACGTCACCCTCGTCGCCGGCGATGCGCTTACGGTGGACCTGATTCCATACCTCACGGGCCTCGAGCCTCAACGCCCCGCCGGAAGCATGAGGACCGAGGGCCTCACGCGCCGCTTCCGCATCATCGGCAACCTGCCGTACAACCTCACGACGCCAATCCTTTTTCGATTGATCGAATGGCACCGGCGCCAGGCGATGTTCACGGACGCCACGCTGATGGTGCAGCGAGAGGTCGCCGACCGGCTCACGGCGCGACCGGACACGCGCGACTGGGGCGTCCTGGGCATCTCGGCCCAGATCCATGCCGCCATTACGAAGGTGCTCGACCTCCCGCCGGGCGCCTTCAGCCCGCCGCCCAAGGTCCGGTCGGCGCTGATTCGTCTCACCTTCGGACCTCCGACGGTGCGCATCGTCGACGAGGCCCTCTTCGACGACCTGCTGCGGGCCCTCTTCTCGCAGCGCCGCAAGACGCTCACGAACGCCTTGAAGCGGTTTGATCCCCGGGCGCCGGCCGCGCTGGACGATCTCGGCATCAACGGGCGGCGCCGCGCGGAGACCTTGCAACTCACTGAGATCGCTGGGCTTGTGGCGGCCGTGGCTGCGAGACGGCGAGGCCTTGTGCTATAGTTTCGGCTGTTTTCCCGCCTGATTTTGGGCCCCTTCCCAGCGGCCCACAACAGTCGGCACCTCGGGCCGAACGACGGCGCACCTGCGCCTTGGCTGTGTCGGCTGCCGGAGTCCGCTCTGGTGGCGGCACGTGCTCGACGCGAAAGGCCGCGGGTCTCACGTTCGTGACGGCGGAAGCTCAAGCCGTTGAGGTCATCCCCCTCGGCGGGCTCGGCGAGTTCGGCATGAACATGCTGCTCGTCGCCTGCGGGGAAACGGCTGTTCTCATCGATGCCGGCGTCATGTTCCCCGGCCCCGATCTGTTCGGCGTGGATCTGGTCATCCCAGACCTCGCCGCGCTCGAGGCCTACCGCGGCCGGATCGCCGCCCTCGTGCTGACCCACGCCCACGAAGACCACATTGGCGCCGTGCCGCACGTGCTCGAGCATGTGAACGGCCCGATCTACGGCACACGATTCACCCTGGCGCTCGTCGAACCCAAGCTCGCCGAGCACGGCCTCGAGGCGGCTGGTCGGTTGGTGGTCGTCGCGCCCAAAGAACGCGTGACCGTCGGCCCGTTCGAGCTGGAATTCCTTCGCGTCACGCACAGCATTCCAGACTGCGTGGCGGTCGCAATCCACACGCCGGCCGGCACCATCATTCACTCCGGAGACTTCAAGATTGACCTGACCCCGCCCGATGGCGAGGCCTTCGACCTTCATCGACTGGCGGAACTCGGGCAGGCCGGGGTGCTCGCCCTCCTCGCCGACAGCACGAACGCGGACCGGCCGGGCGTGACCGGCTCCGAGCGCATGGTCGTGCAGGCATTCGAGGAGGTGTTTAGCAGTGCAACGGGCAAGATTATCGTCACGGCCTTCTCGACGAGCGTGTACCGGCTCCAGATTCTGGTCGACCTGGCCGCACAGTTCGATCGTCGGATCGCCTTCGTCGGCCGCGGGATGCAGCAGACGTCGCAGATCGCGGGGCGGCTCGGGTATTTGAGAGTCCCGGCCGGCCTGGAGATTCGCGACGCGGATGTGCCTGACTATGCCGCCGAGGACGTCCTCTGTCTGTGCACGGGCTCCCAGGGAGAGCCACTCGCGGCCCTTCCCCGTATCGCGATCAACGACCACCGATCGGTCACGGTGAACGAAGGTGATACGGTCGTGTTTTCGGCCCGGATCATTCCCGGCAATGAAAAAGCCGTGGCGCGAACGATGAACCATTTGGCCCGGCGAGGGGCTGACGTCATCGCGGAGGACCAGAAACGGGTCCACGTGTCGGGCCACGCGAGCGAAGAAGAACTGAAGCTGCTGTTGTCGATCGTGAAGCCAAGGTACTTCGTGCCGATACATGGGGAGTACCGGCAGCTGGCGCGCCACGCCCGACTGGCCGCCCAGGTCTCACCGGACACTTCGATCCTTATGGCGGAAGACGGGGACGTGCTGCGGTTTGATGTGGACGGCGGGCGCCTGGCCGGCCGCGTGCCCGCAGGCCGCGTCCTCATCGACGGCACCCGGACAGGCGAAATCGCCGACGAGGTGCTCCGCGACCGCCGTCACCTGGCCGCAGACGGGCTCGTGGTGCCGGTCGTCGCCATCAACGGGCGCACGGGAGCCCTCGAACAACCTCCCGAGCTCGTGACCCGAGGGCTGGCCGTCGACGCGCGCCACGAGGCGGTCCTCCGCGACGCGCCCGACGTCCTGGCGAGGGCCATCGAGGCGGCGTCTCCGGAGGAACGGACCGACCCGGGCTTGCTCAAGGAGCGGATTCGAGTCGAAATACAACGGATGTTTCGCAAGCGTGCGGGGCGGCGCCCTCTGGTGCTGCCGATTGTGATGGAGGTCTGAAGATCTTGGCATCGTCCGCGCTCTCCCGTCGCATCAACGAGTTTCTCGGGGTGGCGATCTTTGCCTTCGCCCTGCTCTGGACGGTTGCGCTCGTCAGTTACTCGCCCTCGGATCCGGCCTGGTTCTTCAACACCGCGATCGGCGCGACGGTCAATTTTGCCGGGCCCGTAGGGGCCTTCATCGCCGCCGTCTCGCTCCAGATTCTTGGTCTTTCGGCCTACTTGCTGCCCGTTGTGCTGGGCTACATCGGCTGGCACTTCTTCTGGTGCGAGCGGATCGCCGCTCAGTACACGAAGGCCTTCGGCGCGCTGCTCGGCGTCAGCTCGACCAGCGGACTGTTTGCGCTCGGCTCGGCCGCCTTCGGGGCCGGCGGGCGATCGGGTGGCGTCATCGGCGGTATGATCGCCGCGGGTTTCTCCGCGTACCTCAACCGAACCGGCGCGGCGATCCTGCTCCTCACGCTCGTCGCGTTCTCGGTGCTCCTGTCAACACAGTTCTCCTTCGGCCGGACGTTTGCGGCCCTCGCCAGGTATGCCCGGGGCCGGCACGGCCTCGTCGATCGCTGGCGCGACTGGCGCGAGGAGCGCCGCCGAGCCGAGGAGCGCCGGCAGGTTGTCGAAAAACACCAGAAGAAGGCGGGCCGCGACCTGGCGCCCGAGATCGCCACGAAGGCCGCCGGCGCCGCGGCCTCCCTCAAGGCCGCGCGCAACAAGCCGGGCGAGGACGAGCCTGAGACGGAAGACGAGCCCGCTGCGCCGCCGGCACGGGCCAAGTCGCCGACCATTCGGCGGCCCTTGCCGGTGCCGACGCCACTTCCCCTCGGCGATCCCGAGCCGAAGGCGCCCGCCGAGCGGCGCAAGGGCAACTACGTCCTGCCGCCCATCACGTTGCTCGACGCGCCCAAAGATGTTCGAAAGATCGACGAGCGCGAGCTCCGTGACGCCGCACAGCTCCTCGAAGAGAAGTGTCGCGAGTTCACCGTCGAGGGCAACGTGGTCCAGATCCACCCCGGCCCCGTGGTGACGACGTTCGAGTTCAAGCCGGATGCCGGCGTGAAGTACAGCCGCATCACGGGGCTGGCCGACGACCTGTGCCTCGCCATGCAGGCCGAATCCGTGCTGATCGATCGCATCCCCGGCAAATCGACGGTCGGCATCCAGATTCCGAATCCGACGCGCGAACACATCGGCTTACGTGAGCTCCTCGAGGCCGATCACTTCGTGCGGTCGCCATCCAAGCTCGCGCTCGCCCTCGGCAAGACGATCCATGGCGAGCCCTTCGTCAGCGACCTTGCGACGATGCCGCACCTGCTCATCGCGGGATCGACGGGCGCCGGCAAGTCGGTGAGCGTCAACGCGATGGTCACGAGCATCCTCTTCCGGGCGACGCCTGACGACGTGCGCTTCATCATGATCGACCCCAAGCGGCTCGAGCTCGGGATGTACGAGGACATCCCGCACCTGCTCACGCCGGTCGTGGTCGATCCCAAACAGGCCGCGAATGCGCTGCGGTGGGCGACCCACGAGATGGAGGAGCGCTACAAATCGCTCGCGAAGTTTGGCGTGCGGAACATCGAGCAGTTCAACCGCAACGTCAAGGCGACGCTCGAGGAGAACAAGGACGCCAGGGATCCCGACGGCCACGAACTGAAGACTCTCCCGTACATCGTCGTGATCATCGATGAGTTGGCGGACTTGATGATGGTGGCGAGCAAGGAAGTCGAAGAGTCGATCGCGCGCCTGGCCCAAATGGCGCGCGCGGTCGGCATCCACCTGATTCTCGCGACGCAGCGGCCGTCGGTGGACGTCATCACCGGTCTCATCAAAGCGAACCTGCCGGCGCGCATCGCGTTCCGTGTCGCGACCAAGATCGACTCGCGCACGATTCTGGACGGCAACGGCGCCGAGCAGCTGCTCGGAAAAGGCGACATGCTCTACCTGCCGCCGGCGTCGTCTCGATTCGTGCGCATTCACGGGCCCTACATCTCGGAGCAGGAAACCGCCCGTCTGGCGAGCTTCTTGAGGAAACAGGGCAAGCCGTCCTACGACTCGACGATTACCGCCGAGGACAAGCCCGACGCCGCGCAGGTCCAGTTCGAGAAGGACGACCTCTACGACGAAGCGTCACGGATCGTCGTCTCGACGGGACAGCCGTCCATTTCGTATCTGCAGCGCCGGCTGCGCATCGGGTTCAGCCGCGCCGCTCGCCTGATCGACATGATGGAAATGGACGGTGTGGTCTCGCCGGCCGCGAACGGCAAGCGCGAAGTCCTGGTGGATCAGAACTATTTCGAAGAGGTCGACGCCCAGCTGCGCTGATGCCGCCTGTCTCCCAGACTCGCGTGGCCGCGATGTCGGCAGCTCTCGTCGGGATGCTGGTCGCTTGGCCGACCGCCGCCCCGCAAAACGGTGGCGCTGCGCCCGCCCCGAGCGCCCGGCCGACGGCGACCGTCCGAACGATTACGCGGACGCCCCTGCCGCGCGGCGATCGCATCACGATCGAACTCAGCCGCGAGGTGTCCTACACCGCGGATCGGGTGCCCGATCCCGATCGGCTCTTCTTCGACGTCGCCAATGCGGTCGTCCCCGGCGCGATGAGCGTGCGCGCCCAGGCGCTTACCGGCACCTGGATCTCGGGGGTCCGTGTGGGCCAGCACACGGAGACCGCCATTCGCATCGTCCTGCAGTTGACCGGCGCGCCGCGCCACAGTGTCTTCGCGCTCTACGCGCCATTCCGCCTGGTGATTGATCTCGAGCGCGAACCGGCTGGGGAGGCGCCGCCGCCTGGGCGGTCCGCACCCGGACCCATGGCGGACATCAACACCCACGAAGCGGCAGTCGCACCCATCGTCCCTTCGCCGGCGGCGCCGTCATCCGCGTCCGCGCCGGCGACGGCGCCCGAGAGGCCGCCGACCCTGACGGTCCCGGCGGCGCCGCTCGATCTTCCGTTGTCGTTGAAGAGCTCTCATCCGATTACGCTCGCCAGCCCCGCGCCTCCCGGAGGCACCGCTCGCGGCGACTACTCGCTCTCGCGCCAGCTGGGTCTCGGCCTCTCCCGTATCGTGATCGACCCGGGCCACGGGGGACACGATCCCGGCGCGCAGAGCAACGGCATCGACGAGGCCAACCTCGTGCTCGATGTGGCGCTCCGCCTCGAGTCCCTGCTCAAGTCGCAGTCGACCTTTGACGTCGTCATGACGCGACGCACTGACGAGTTCATCCCGCTCGAGGAACGCACGGCGATCGCCAACCGGGAGGGCGCCGATCTCTTCCTGTCGATCCATGCCAATGCCGCCCGCGACACCGTCGTGGGTGGCGTCGAGACCTACTTCCTCAACTTCGCGACCAATCCCACCGCCGAGGCGGTGGCAGCACGCGAGAACGCGACGAGCGCGAGGACCATGGGCAGTCTGCCGGACCTCGTCAAGTCCATTACGCTCAACAACAAGATCGAGGAATCGCGGGAGTTCGCGACGTTCGTGCAGGCCTCGATGGTGCAGGACCTCAAGGCTCCTCAACGAATGGTCAGGGACCTGGGAGTCAAACAGGCGCCTTTCGTCGTGCTCATCGGCGCCGGCATGCCAAGTGTGCTGGCCGAGATTTCGTTCGTGACCAACAGGAGCGAGGCGGCCCTGCTCAAACAACCGGCGTACCGCCAGACCATTGCCCTGGCCTTGTTCGACGCCGTGGTGAAGTACCGGGACTCCCTGAAACGGCTCGCGCCGCCGTCAGGCAAGAACGGCGCGATACACTAGAGTTCGTGCAGAATCCCGCGCCGATGATCGTGACGATCGTGCCCCAGCCAGATAAGGGCATGTCGTTTGCGGACGTCATCGTCGGGTCGTTCAGCATCACCGCGATCGCCATCGTCGTCGCCGGGGTGCTCGGTGTGATGCTGGCGTACGTGCTGATCCGTTGGCACCGGCGTCATCCGCCGGAAAACGACCATCTGCCGTCGATCAGCCCCTTCATCGCGGGGCCAACCCACTCCTCATCCAAGATTCGATAAGCCCAGCTCCACGAGCGTCCGGACCGCGACGCCGGTCGGCCCCTTCTGTTGATAGGGCTTCCGATCGTCCTGCCAGGCGGTGCCCGCGATGTCCAGGTGCGCCCACGGCCGGTCGTCCACGAACTCCCGCAGAAAGCAGGCGGCCGTGATCGCGCCCGCGGGACGCCCCGTCGAGTTGACCATGTCGGCGATCTCGCTGCGCAGGAGTTCCCGGTACTCGCCGTCGATCGGCAGGGGCCAGACGCGATCGCCCGCTCGAGTGGCCGCGGCATGGACCGTGTCGACCCAGGAGGAGGACGACCCGAACAGACCCGACACGGACTTGCCGAGCGCGATCGTACAGGCGCCGGTGAGCGTCGCGACATCCACGAGATGGGTCGCCCCGAGCGTCTGCGCGTACCAGAGCGCGTCGCCGAGGATCAGCCGGCCTTCGGCGTCCGTGTTGATGATCTCCACGGTCTTGCCGCTCGCGCCGGTGAGCACATCGCCCGGCCGGATCGCCGTTCCACCAGGCATGTTCTCGGTCATCGGAATGACGGCGACGACGCGATGAGGGCTGCCCAACGCGGCAAGCGCCCGCATCGCCGCGGCGACCGCCGCTCCGCCCGACATGTCGTCCTTCATCCGGTCCATGCCGTCGGCCGGCTTGATCGAGATGCCGCCCGTATCGAAGGTGACGCCCTTCCCGACGAGTCCGAGGACCGGCGTGGCCGCCGCGCCCTTCGGCTCGTGTCGAAGGACGACGAGTCGAGGCGGCTCCGCGCTGCCCTGCGACACGCCGAGCAGCAACGCCATCTTGAGGTCCCGAATGCGCACCTCATCGAGGACGTCGACGCCGAGACCGGCCTCCGTGGCGGCGGCCGCCACGCGCGCCGCGAACTCACGCGGTGTGAGCACATTCGGGGGCTCGTTGGCGAGGCTACGGGCAAAGTTGACCGCGTCCCCGATGACGCGGCCTCGGTTGACAGACGCCGAAAGGACGCCGGCGTCCGCGCCCGGCGCCACGATGGTCAGCTGAAGGGCGGGACGGTTAGCGCGGTCTTCCGGGCGCTTGTAGCTGCCGCCGTCGAACTCCGCCGCGCACAGGCCGTCGGCGGTCGCGCGTGCCGCGAGCGCCAGGTCGACACCCCGCCGAATCAACACCGCCAGGGAGTCGACGGCACGCAGCTGCGCCGTGTACGCGCACGCGGCCGCGACCCGGCGTAAACGCTCCGCGTCGGCGTCTCGCCGCAGACCCGCGCCGACGAGCGCCACGCGCTTGGCCTTCCATCCGCGGCCCGCGAGCGGTGTGAGGAACAGCTCGAACGGCCGTCCACGGAACTCGCCCCGGCCGCGTGCGCGCCCGACCTCCCCGCTCGACGCGTCGTCGAGATCGGGCAGGTCCTCGAGGCGGTCGTCGTCCTGGAACACCGGCACGAACAAGACGTCCACGGCGACGTCCTGCGCCCGGGTCGTGGCGCCGCGACACACCGCGGGCGTCGATTTCTCATCCGACATTTGAACACTCCGGAGTCGCCTGCGGCGCCGAACCTCACCGCGCGACCGAGCATCATATCCGCTTTTCCAGCCTCACAGCCTCCCCGCCTTCCCGTCTTCCCGCCTTTCCGCCTTCCTGCCTTCCGGCCTGTTCTAATGAGCCAACTCAGGCAGATCGCGATACAGGTCGAGAGCTTCCGGATTGGCCAGCGCGTCGCGATTCGGAACGACGCGCCCGTGGATCACATCGCGGACCGCCAACTCGACGACCTTGCCGCTCTTCGTGCGCGGAATATCCGAGACCGGAATGATGCGTGCTGGAACATGCCGTGGCGAGGCATGACGCCGCAATCGATCGCGAATCCGCTCGCGAAGACCCTCGTCGAGCGCCAGGCCGGGCGCGAGCCGAACGAAGAGCACGATCCGCTCGTCACCCTCCCAGCGCTGACCGACCGCGAGGCTTTCGAGCACCTCAGGGAATTGCTCGACCTGTCGATAGATTTCCGCGGTGCCGATTCTCACGCCGCCAGGCTTGAGCGTCGCGTCGGATCGCCCGAAGATGATGGCGCCATCGTGTTCCGTGAAGCGCATCCAGTCGCCGTGACACCAGACGCCAGGGAAGCGCGCGAAGTACGCCGCCCGGTACTTCGCGCCGTCCGGATCGTTCCAGAATCCGACCGGCATCGAGGGGAACGGCGACTTGCACACCAGTTCCCCGGGCTCCAAGGCCAGTGACCGCCTGTCGCCATCGAACACGTCGACGTCCATCGCGAGGCCCCGGGCCTGGATCTCGCCTCGCCAGACCGGCGCGGCCGGGTTGCCGCCCACGAAGCAGCTGACGATGTCCGTGCCGCCGGAGATCGACGCGAGATGGACGTCCGTCTTGATCGCGTCGTAGACGAAGTCGAAGCTTTCCGGGAGAAGCGGCGATCCCGTGGAAGTGATCGTCTTGAGCGAGGTGAGCGCGTGGTGCTCGATCGGCCGGTAGTCGGCCTTGCGCACGGCATCGAGGAACTTGGCCGAGGTCCCGAACAGCGTGACACCGAGCCGGTCGACCAGCTCGAACAGCCGCGCGACGCGCGGATGAAACGGTGCCCCATCGTACAGCACGACGGTCGCACCGGAGGCGAGCACGGTCACCAGCCAGTTCCACATCATCCAGCCACAGGTCGTGACGTACAGCACGCGATCGCCCGCTCCGATGTCGCAGTGCAACTGGTGCTCTTTCAAGTGCTGGACGAGCGTGCCGCCGGCGCCGTGCACGATGCACTTCGGCGCGCCCGTGGTGCCGGACGAATAGAGAATGTACAGCGGCTGATGGAACGGAAACCGTTCGTAGCGTGGATCGGGATCGGGTGTGCCCTCGAGCCAGTCCGGCCACAGGGTCGCACGTGGAATGGACGCGACTGTGGGTCGAGCCTCGAGCAAGGGCACCACGACCGTGCCGCGAAGGGACGGCAAGGCGCGAGCCACCGTCTCGACCTTCGCCGTCACGTCATACGTCTTGCCGGCATAGCAGTACCCGTCGACCGCGACGAGGAGGGCCGGCGCAATCTGCCCGAAGCGATCGAGCACTCCCTCCACGCCGAAGTCGGGCGAACACGACGACCAGACTGCACCGATGGCCGCGGCCCCGAGCGCCGCGATCATCGCCTCCGGTACGTTCGCGACGATGCCGGCCACGCGATCGCCAGTCCCGACACCGGTCCGCCGCAGCGCCTGCGCCACGCGCCCGACGTCGCGCCTGAGCTCCGCCCAACTGATGGCGCGAGTCGCGCCGCGTTCGGTCTCTGCCAGAATCGCCGGCGCCTCATCCGACCGGCGGACGACGTTCTCGGCAAAGTTGAGCCGGGCGTTCGGAAAGAATCGGGCGCCCGGCATGTCGGCCGCGCGCTCGAGGACGGGGTCACCCATCTCGCCGATTACATCGGCAAATTGCCACAGCTCCGACCAGAACGCCTCCGGATCGCCGACCGATCGGGCGTGAAGCGCGCGGTAGTCCGGTACGTCACGCGCGAGTCGCGCCGACAATCGCCGGCGAAAAGCGGTGACTCTCGCTGCGGCGACTCGGGCCGGATCAGGTCGCCACAAGGGAGCCTCGGGGTCGACCGTCACGGGACCTGTCGACCCCTGGCGATCCACTGCTCGCGCACCGCACGGGCCGCGTCGAATGTCCGGCCCACTGTGGGTGGGTCGTCGAGACGCGCCCCGAGCGCCGCGAGGCCCGCCGCGACCTTCGCCGCCGCCTCGGCAACGAAGTCCGCGTTCGTCGCCAGGATCCCCTGCCAGATTTCCGAAGGACTCGACGCCAGGCGCGTCAGGTCCTCCAACCCTCGCCCGGCGTGGCCGAGACCGTCGGGCCCGACCACGTCGGCCACCTGTTGCATCAGCACGGTCGACACGATCTGGGGCAAATGACTGACGTAGGCCATCGTTCGATCGTGCGTGGACGCGTCAATTTCACAGGGATCAGCGCCAAGCGCCCGGACGAACGCTGCGACCTGAGCCACGCGTGCGGATGGCGCGTCTCCGGGCACGAGAAACCATCGACGGCCCGCCAGAAGGCCCGCCCGGGCGTGCTCGAGGCCCCCTCGTTCGCTGCCCGCCATCGGATGCCCGCCGACGAATACGCCAACCTTGCTCCGGCGAGCCGCGTCGAGAATGTGGCGCTTCGTCGATCCGACATCCGTGACGACCGCCGTGATCCCGGCGTCGCCGATCGCGCCGAGCGCGTCGACGATCACGGCAATCGGCGCCGAGAGGACGATGAGATCGACGTCGGTCAGTCGAGCGGCTGACGGCGCCACCGCGTCGGCCAGCCCCCGATCGATCGCCGCCGCCGCGACCTCGGGATGGTCCACGACGACAATGTGCGTGGACGGCTTACGCTGGCGAAGGGCGATGGCGATGGAACCGCCGATGAGGCCGACGCCGACAATGCCGACCCGCGCGAACGACACGTCGGCCGCGGAGGCTGGCACGCGTGCTACCGGCTCCAGCCTCGCCGCGCCACCGGCTCGACGCAGATGCTCCGGCCAATCGCTGGCGCGATGATGCGCAGCTCGGCCATGAGGCGCTCGAACTGCAGCGGGAACATCGACTGCGCGCCGTCCGACTTCGCGTGATCGGGATCGCTATGCACCTCGATGAGGAGCGCGTCCGCGCCCGCGGCGACCGCCGCACGCGCCATCGGCGCCACCTTGTCTCGTCGTCCCGTGCCGTGGCTCGGATCGACGACCACGGGAAGATGGCTGAGCTTCTGAACCACCGGAATCGCCGAGATGTCCAGGGTGTTCCGCGTGTAGCTCTCGAACGTGCGGATGCCGCGCTCGCACAGCATGACATCCATGTTGCCGCCCGCCAGCACATACTCGGCCGAGAGCAGCCACTCCTCGATCGTCGCCGAGATGCCGCGTTTCAACAGGACCGGCATTCGCGTGTGGCCGAGTTCCCTCAGGAGCGAATAATTCTGCATGTTGCGCGCGCCGACCTGGAACACGTGAGCGTACTGTTCGACGAGGGGAATCTGCTTGATCTCCATCACTTCCGTGACGAGCAGGAGGTCATGCCGATCCGCCGCCGCGCGCAGCATCCTGAGTCCGACTTCGCCAAGGCCCTGGAAGCTGTACGGCGAGCTCCTGGGCTTGAACGCCCCGCCCCTGAGGATCTTCGCTCCGGCGCGCTTGACGGCCGCCGTCGTGGCCTCGACCTGTTCTTCGGACTCGGCCGAACACGGACCGGCCATCACGATGACTTCGTCGCCGCCGATGCGAACGTCGCCGATGGTGATGACCGTGTTCTCGGGCTTGAACGTCCGGCTGGCGAGCTTGTAGGGCTCGCTGATTCGCAGGACCTCCTGCACGCCCTCCTGGACTTCGAGCAGTTGCGGGTCGCCGATGCCGTTGCCAACGGCGCCGATGACCGTTCGCGACGCGCCGGACGACCGGTGCACGTCGAAGCCCATCTCGACTAATTGCGCGATGACCGCCTGGATCTCGGCCTCCGACGCGCGCTCCCGCATGACCACGACCATATCGTTCACCCGCGCCGCGTGGCGCTCTCCGTCAATACTAGTGGCCTGGACACGTCGAGACCACTAGTGCCCGCCTTCCGACTCGGGACGAGCCGCCAGCCGCTCGAGTCGCCGGGCCTCGTCGATAATTCGCTCGAAAAGCCGCGTCACGGCGCCGTCGTCCAGGGGACCCGGGTTCAACGACCGCACGTGCGCGAGGACGTCTGCTTCCCGGGCGGGTTGGTAGACGGGCTCATGCGCCTGCTCTTTGAGTCGCCCGATCGCCAGGGCGTACGAAGCCCTCGCGTTCAACAGCACCACGAGCTGTTCGTCGACGGCATCTATCTGCGCCCGGAGCGCGGCGATATCGCTCACGAGGACCCTCCCATCGGTCGCAGCCAGCGCACGAAATCTCCGGCGGCCTTCGGGACGTCGCCGCCCGCCGCGGCGGTCTGGCCGATGACGTCGACGAGCGCGCTGCCGACCACGACCGCGTCGGCAAACGCGAAGACCTCGGCGACATGCTCGGGCCGGGAGACGCCGAATCCCAGCGCCACGGGCAGCGATGTCACGGCTCGCACGCGCTCGACCAGAGGCCGCGCCGTTGACGCGACGGAGGCGCGCGCGCCGGTGACGCCGAGGCGCGAAATCGCATACAGAAAGCCGCGGCCCAGCCGCGCCGCCTCCGCAAGCCGGACGTCGGTCGTCGTCGGGCTCAGGAGGAACACCTGATCCAGGTGATGCCCGTCGAGCGTCGCTCGGGTCGCGGCGGATTCCTCGATCGGCAGGTCGAGCAATAACACGCCGTCGACGCCCGCGGCCGACGCGCGCGCGGCGAACGCAGCCAGGCCCATCCGGATGACGGGGTTGAGATAGGTGAAGAGTACCAGCGGTGCCCGCACGTCGTCACGGACCGCGGCCACGAGGTCGAGCGCCGCGCCGAGGTGACTGCCGCCCGCGAGGGCGCGTTCCGACGCACGCTGAATCGCCGGCCCGTCGGCGATCGGATCGGAGAACGGCACGCCGACCTCGATGATGTCTGCGCCGGCTCGGTCGAGCGCCCGGAGGATGGCCGGCGCTCGATCGAGATCCGGGTCGCCGGCCGTGACGTAAGTGATCAGCCCGCCGCGCCCCTCGCCGCGGAGACGTTCGAACGTCGTCGCGATCCGGCTCATGAGAGACCGCCGCCGTCGCGGCCGAGAATCTGCCGAACGGTCTCGACGTCCTTGTCGCCCCGGCCCGAGAGATTCACGAGCACAATCGTGCCCGCGGCCATCGAGCCCAGTTCCTGTTTCACCCAGGCCACGGCATGCGCCGACTCGAGCGCCGGCAGGATGCCCTCCCTGCGCGCGAGCCACTCGAAGCCCGCCAAGGCCGATCGGTCGTCCATCCAGGCGTACTGGGTGCGGCCGGTCGACGACAGCCACGCGTGCTCCGGACCGATTGAGGGGTAGTCGAGCCCGGCCGACACCGAATGCGTCGAGATCACGTTGCCGTGATCGTCCTGCAGAACCAGACTGCGGGTGCCGTGAAGCACCCCCGGATGGCCGCCGGCAAATCGCGCGGCGTGATCCCCAGGCGTGATGCCGCGCCCGCCCGCCTCGACGCCAAGCAGTCGGACGCCGGCGTCCTCGATGAATCCGTCGAAGATGCCCATCGCGTTGCTGCCGCCGCCGACGCACGCGACGACGACGTGCGGTAACCGGCCGGCCGCGGCGAGCATCTGCCGCCGGGCCTCCTGACCGATGACCGACTGGAACTCCCGCACCATAAGCGGGTAGGGATGCGGCCCCAACACCGACCCGAGCAGGTAGTAGGTCGTGTGGACGTTCGAGACCCAGTCGCGCATCGCCTCGTTGATGGCGTCCTTGAGCGTCTGACTCCCCGAGTCCACGCGCTCGACCGTCGCGCCAAGCACGCGCATCCGAAAGACGTTCAGGGCCTGCCTGGCCATGTCCTCGGCGCCCATGTAGACGACGCACTCGAGGCCGAGCAGGGCGCACGCCGTCGCGGTCGCGACCCCGTGCTGTCCCGCGCCCGTTTCCGCGACGATGCGCCGCTTGCCCATGCGCACTGCGAGAAGCGCCTGCCCCAGGGCGTTGTTGATCTTGTGCGCACCAGTGTGCGCGAGATCCTCGCGCTTGAGGAAGACGCGGACGCCGGTGTCGCCTGCCGAGCGCCGCGCCTCGTAGAGCGGCGTGGGCCGACCGACAAAGGTGGAAAGAAGTCCCGTGAGCTGCGCGACGAAGGCGGGATCCCGGCGCGCGGCAAAATACGCCGACTGCAGCTCGTCGACCGGCGCCATGAGCGTCTCCGGCACGTACCGGCCGCCGAACTCGCCGAAGTACCCGCGGGCGTCCGGATCGCGCCGCCCGAACACCGGTCCGGAGATCTCTTCTGGCCCTGCCCTCATGCGTCCTCCTGGCCGGCCGACCCGGCGGGCCTGCGGCTCGTCGCATCCGCCGCGGCGACGGCCGCGAACAGCGCCCGCAGCTTCTCGGCGCTCTTGATCCCCGGCCGGTCCTCGACACCCGACGACACGTCGATTGCCCACGGGCGCACCCGGCCAATCGCCTCTCCAACGTCTGCCGCCGAGAGGCCGCCGGCAAGAATCACCGGCCGCTCGCGCGCTACTCGCGCTGCGCGCGCCCAGTCGGCCCGCGCGCCGGTGCCGCCCCTCCGCTCGCGGTCGACCGCGTCGACGAGCACCGTCACGTCGAGGGGCAGACGCATCGCCGAATCGACGTCGGCCTCCCCGGAGAGAGCCACGACCTTGACGAGCCTCCGCGCCACGCCCGCATAGTCAGCCACGCGCTCGTCGCCGTGGAGTTGAACCACGTCGAGGCCAATCTCGGCGACCAGGCGGCCCACGGCCTCGGGCGATGCGTTGACGAAGACCCCGACACGAGTCACGAAAGGCGGAAGCGATCGCGCGATGGTCGCCGCATCGTCTGCGGAAACGACCCGGGGGCTCGGCGACCACAGGACGAAGCCGACCGCGTCAGCGCCCAGCGCAACGGCGAGGTCTGCGTCCTCGACGCGGGTGAGGCCGCAAATCTTGATGCGCGGCCCGCTCATTGGGAGACCGCCATGCCCGAAGCGCGAGCCATGAGGGTGGCCAGACTCGTGCCCGGATCCGGGTCGATCATGAACCGCTCGCCGACGAGAAAGGCCCGGTAGCCACGTTGTCTCAAGCGCACGAGATCCGACGGCGCCCCGAGGCCGCTCTCGGCGACGGCTATGACGGCCGCCGGCAGGCGTGGCGCCAGCTCTTCGAACACCGCCGTCGAGACCTCCAGCGTGCGCAGGTTGCGGCTGTTGATGCCCACGAGGGTGGCGCCCGCCGAGAGCGCGCGCTCGAGTTCCACCTCATCGTGCGCTTCGACGAGCGTGGCGAGACCCAGCCCCGCGGCCTCGGCCATGAGCCGGACGAGCGCCGAATCGTCGAGCGCCGCCACGATGAGCAGGACCGCGTCGGCACCGGCCGCGCGCGCTTCGACGAGCTGGAACTCGGTGACGAGAAAGTCCTTTCGAAGGACCGGCACGTCGACGGCCGCACGGACGCCGCGCAAGTGATCAATGGACCCGTCGAAGAAGGCCGGTTCGGTCAGGACGGAAATGGCAGCCGCGCCGGCCGCCGCGTAGCTTCTGGCGATCGCGACCGGATCGTAGAAAGCTCGCAACACACCCCTCGACGGGGATCGGCGCTTGCACTCCGCGATCACCCGCACGCCCGGTTGCCTGAGCGCTTCCATGAAGGCCGCCGCTCGCGGCTGCTGGCTGGCCGCGGCTCGCTCGACGTCAGGGTCACGCCGGCGCGCGCGCTCGCCTGCAGACTTCTTCGCCGACGCCACAATCGCCGCCAGGAGATCGGGGGTCGTCATCGGCCGCAGACCCGGCGAAGGCCGTCAAAGGCCGCGCTCGCGCGCCCGCTGTCGATCGCCCGGGCCGCGAGCAGCACGCCTTCGCGAAGCGTGCTGGCCTCGTCGGCGATCAAAAGCGACGCTGCCGCATTCAACAGGACAATGTCGCGTCGCGGCCCCGGATGGCCCGTGAGAACCCCGTGGACCATGGCCGCGTTCGCGCTGGCATCGCCTCCTGCGAGGTCGCGGATCGTGGCGAGCGGGACGTCCGCGTCCGCCGGATGGACATAGAACGTCCGGACCGCGCCGTGCCGGAACTCGGAGACCTTGGTATAGCCCGTCGTGGAGATCTCGTCGAGGCCATCGGCGCCGTGAACCACCCAGACGCGCTCCGATCCCAGATCGCCCAGAGCACGCGCCAGGAGTTCGGTCTGCTCCGGTCGTGAGACGCCGACCAGCTGCCTCGAGGGCGCGGCGGGATTCGTGAGGGGCCCGAGCAGGTTGAACGCCGTGCGCACACCGAGCTCCCGCCTGACCGGCGCGGCGTGCTTCATCGACGGATGCCACGCCTGGGCGAAGAAGAACGCGATGCCCGCCTCCTCGAGCGCGGTGCACACGCGCTCCGGGGAGGCGTCGAGCGCGATGCCCAGGGCCTCGAACACATCCGCACTGCCCGACCGGCTCGAGGCGGCGCGATTGCCGTGCTTCGCGACACGGACGCCGCAGCCGGCCAGCACGAGCGCCGCCGCCGTGGAGATGCTGAACGTGTCGGCGCCGTCGCCGCCCGTGCCGCACGTGTCGAACGTCGGGCCCACCGCACGCGGCAGGCGCGCCGACCGCGCGCGCATGGCGGTCGCCAGTCCGGCCATCTCACCAGGCCGCTCGCCCTTGAGCGCGAGCGCCATCAAAAGGCCCGCGATGTGCACCGGCGTCGCCTCGCCGTCCATGACGGCGCCCATCGCGCGGCGCGCCTC
>Ga0070732_10000246_pt1 | contig 38665 bp, 36 predicted proteins | sample Coa_R1_5_FD_66449 | JGI IMG/M metagenome (GOLD analysis project Ga0070732, IMG submission 66449) | Surface soil microbial communities from Centralia Pennsylvania, which are recovering from an underground coalmine fire - Coalmine... | ecosystem: Environmental > Terrestrial > Soil > Unclassified ... | reverse complement strand
CATCACCGGTTCGTGCCCGCCATCACGATCGACGAAGTGAACGCGCTCGCCAAGGACTGGGCGCCTGATCGGAATCGCGTGGTGGTCGTGAGCGCTCCGGACAAACCTGGCGTGACGCCGCCCACCGAGACCTCCCTCGCCGCCGCGATGACCGCCGCGACCACACGCGACCTGCGGCCATACGTGGATTCGGTCGGGTCCGCGCCGCTCCTCGATGTCCCGCCCACCCCGGGCGCCGTGACGCAAACGACGACGCAGGATGCCTACGGCATCACGGAGTGGCGACTGTCGAACGGCGTCAAGGTCGTCCTCAAGCCGACGACGTTCAAGCAGGACGAGATCGTGTTTCGCGCCTTCAGCCCCGGCGGCACGTCGCTTGCGCCGGACCAGGACGTCGTTCCGGCCGAAACCGCCGCGCAGGTGGTGAACCTCGGCGGCCTCGGTCAGCTCAACGCCTCCGACTTGCGCAAGGCGCTGACCGGCCAGATCGCCCAGGTCTCCGCGGACATCGGCGAGACGGATGAGCAATTGTCAGGCGGCGGATCCCGCAAGGATCTCGAGACAATGTTCCAGCTCATCTACCTGAAGTTCACCGAACCGCGGGCCGATCCACAGCTGTTCGCCGTGATGACGTCGCAGGCCAAGGCCTTCCTGGCGAACCAGGCGAACACGCCGGAGTTCGCGTTCGGCCAGGCGCTGTCCTCGACGCTGACACAGGACAACCCGCGCGCGAGGCCGATGACCGCCGAGACGATCGACGACATGAACCTCGACAAGTCGATGGCCTTCTACAAGGCCCGGTTCGCCGACGCCAGCGGCTTCACGTTCGTGTTCGTCGGCAGCTTCGACCTTCCAACCGTGAAGCCGCTCGTCGAGAAGTACCTCGGCGGATTGCCGTCCCTGCATCGCCAGGAGACGTGGAAGGACGACGGCATTCGATATCCGAAGGGCGTCATCACGAAGCGAGTTGACAAGGGCATCGAGCCGAAGAGCCAGGCCGCGATCGTGTTCACCGGGCCGTTCCAGTACGACCCGCCGCACCGCGCGGTCATTCGTGCGCTCGCGATGCTCCTGCAGAACCGGCTGATCGAGACGCTGCGCGAGGCCCTGAGCGGCACCTACAGCGTCACGGTGTCGCCGAATTACGACAAGATCCCCGTGCCGCAGTACAGCCTCGCCATCGAGTTCGGTTGCGACCCCGCGCGCACCGACGAGCTGACAAGACGCGTTCTCACGGAAATCGAACTCCTGAAGACCAAGGGGCCGACCGACGAACAGGTCAACGACGTCAAGCAGGCGCTCGAGCGCGACTACGAAACCAACAGCCAGCAGAACGGCTACCTGGTGTCCCAGCTGGCCGTGAAGTACGAGTACGGCGAGGACCTGGGGAGCTTCTTCCACATCGCCGACCTCTACAAGGCCATCGACAACAAGGCGATCCAGGACGCGGCCAGGCTCTACTTCGACACCGCCAACTACGTCCAGGTGACCCTGTTCCCCGAGAAGAAGTGAAGACCGCGGCCGGCGTCTCGTGTCGTTCGCTGACGGCTGAGGACTGGCCCGACGTCAAGGCGATCTACGAAGAAGGCATCGCCAGCGGCGATGCGACCTTCGAGCGGACGGCGCCGCCGTGGCCGGACTGGGACGCCGGGCACCTCTCGAGTTGCCGGCTCGTGGCGATCGGCAGTGACGGACGCGTGGTGGGCTGGGCCGCGCTCTCGCGGGTCTCGGGCCGATGCGTCTACGCGGGCGTAGCCGAGGTCAGCGTCTACGTGGCGTCGGGCGCACGCGGACGCGGCGTCGGCACCCACCTCCTGGCAACGCTCGTCGAACGGTCAGAGGCCCATGGTCTGTGGACGCTGCAGGCGGGCGTGTTCCCAGAGAACGTCGCGAGCGTCACGCTGCACGAACGCTGCGGCTTTCGGGTCGTCGGCCGCCGGGAACGACTCGGCCAGATGGACGGCCGCTGGCGTGACGTGCTCCTGCTCGAACGCCGCAGCGCGCGGGTTTGACCGGGAGGTCAGAAGAGCCGCATCTGCGAGCACGAGGCGTGTGGCGCCGGGGCGGTGCCGGCCCTGACGACCGCGTAGACGAGACCCGCCATGTACCTGTAGCCCGCGTCGTTCGGGTGAAAACCATCCGACGAGTAGATGCCCGGCTGATACATGTTCGAGTCGCACATCAGGTCGACCACCGGGACGCCGCGACCGGCGAGCCCGTTGATCTGGGCGGTGAACGACACGGAAATGGTCTGAAGCCCTTGTTTGTCGGTCAGCGAGTCGCCGGCCGCGAAAGGCGCGCCCGCGAGATTCGGCAAGTTCAGGATGACGATGAGTGCCTGGGGCGACTTCGCCTTGATGCCCAGAATCAGCGTGTTCAAGTCCGCCCCGAACTGCGACGCCTGATTCGCAACGTACCCGTTCACATCGGAGCCGCCCAGACCCGCCAGGAGGGCTGACCCGACCGTCCGGGCGTCGTTCCCTCCGGCAAAGATCGTCACGAGTGACCCATTCGTCTGGATGAATGGCAGCTCGCTGTCGAGGAAGTTCGCTGGAATCCCCAATCCCAGGGAGTTGCCCAGGTTCATGATGGTGGGCCCGAGCACGGCGCCCGGGATGCCCATATCGAGCAGGTTCATCGTGACAGTCGGGTGGTCCGCCTGGTACTGGCGGCCGAGGTCCTGCACGTAGCCGGTGCCGTTCGGACACGCCGCGAACGGAAAGCACACGTTGCTGCTGCCGTAGCCGATGGCGTCGCTCGCGCCAATGGCGGTGTAGTTGAAGGTGCCCGCCGTCGGCGTTGGCGTGGTCGAGTTCCCGTTGTTGAGCAAGCCACAACCGGCAAGACTGACGATGGCAATCGCGAGGCCGAGGAGTCGTGTCATGGACGGGAGCCGGGCCGGGCGCATGCGGCGCCTCGGGCCCCAATCGGATTTCGGCCCCAAGCTCCTGAAACTTTATGGCCCCGCAGCTAGGGCCACCCCGCCGGCGACGCCGTCCTGTTCGAACCCGAACGCCCTGCGAACGCCATTGACACGTCCTGCCTCGACGCCGACGATAGGCGCATGAAAACCCGTGGCGTCTTGACGGCCGGCATGGTCATCGCCAGTCTTGCGGCACCGGCCGCACAGCAGGCCGCACCCCCAGCCCCAACATTGACTCCAGCCCCGGCGACGTCAGCGGTACCTGCCCACGAGGACTGGTCGATCACCGATCACACGATCAAACTCGGAGGCCAGACGATTCCGTACAGAGCGAGCGCCGGCACGACGTTGCTCAAGGATGACAAAGGCGAGTCAACGGGCCTGCTCTACTCGGTCGCCTACACGCGTAGCGACGTGAAGGACGCGTCCCAGCGGCCCGTGGCCTTCCTTTATAACGGCGGTCCCGGCTCGGCGACGATGTGGCTGCACATGGGCGCGTTCGGCCCGCGGCGGGTGTGGACCGTGAACGGCGAATTCACGCCGCCCGCCCCATACAGGCTCGTTGACAACACGGAGAGCCTGCTCGACAAAACGGACTTGGTCTTCATCGATGCGATGGGCACCGGATACAGCCGCGCCGCGGGCAAGGCGCAGGAACGCGACTTCTACGGCATCGACGAGGACGCAAGCGCGTTCGCCCAGTTCATCGTGACCTACCTCAGCCGGAACGACCGGTGGAACTCGCCGAAGTTCCTCATCGGCGAGAGCTACGGGACGTTCCGGTCGGCCGTCCTCGGCAATGTGCTGCAGCAACGGTATAACGTGCACCTCAACGGGATTTGTCTCATCTCCTCGGTCCTCGACCTGTCGACGCTGACCTTCGCGCCAGGTGACGACCGGCCGTACGAGTACTACCTGCCGAGCTATGCCGCCGTCGCGTGGTATTTCAAGGCACTCAAGAACCGTCCGGCCTCGCTCGAGCCGTTCCTCGAGGAGGCGCGGCACTACGCCGTGAGCGAGTACGCCGCCGCCCTCGCGAAGGGCGCGAAGATCAGCGCGCTGGACAAGGCCGCGGTCGCCAAGCGCCTCGCAGACTTCACAGGGCTTGGCGAGGACTATCTCATACGGGCGGACCTCCGCGTGACGCTCGGCCAGTTCAACGCGGAGTTGATGCGAAGCCGCGGCTTGACCGCCGGTCGCATTGACGCACGTTTCACCGGCTACACGCACGACTTGCTCACGGAAACGGCCGAAAGCGACCCCGAGGGCCCGGCGGTCGGAGGTGCGTTCACGGCGCTCATCAATCAGTACAACCGCGACGAGTTGAAGTTCGGCCAGGACCGCGACTACAGGAACACGAGCGGAGGCGGCGCGTGGAACTGGACGTGGTCGGGTGCCTACCGCGGCGGCTTCCCCTCGGCGCCGAACTCCCAGAACGCCCTCGCCCAGGCGATGCTCACGAACCCGAAACTGCTCGTCGAAGTCGAGAACGGCTACTACGACATGGCCACGCCGTTCTTCGCGACCGAGTTCACGATGACCCACCTGGGCTTGCCGGCCGACGTGCAGAAGAACATCAAGCTCGACTACTACAACGCCGGCCACATGATGTATCTGCAGGACGACGACCGGGTCCACCTGCACGACAACATCGCGGCGTTCATCGACCGCGCGACGAAAGCCAACTGATCAGCGACCTCGACGCGCGCGGTTAGACGTTGGCACGGGCGCTGATCACCGCGAATCCGTCGCGTCGCCAGATCACATCGGGCGTCAGACCCCCGTGCCGCATCAACCTGAGCTCCACCTCGAGCGGCAGATGGACGTCGTCGGTCGCCCAGGTCCGGAGGAACGCGTCGGCGCGCCGCGCCGGATACGTCTGCATCAAGTGGGCACGCCACGCCGCGCGATCCGCCGCGTCGATCACGCGGTCGGCCGACAGATAGCGATCGACCGTCACGAGCCGCCCGCCAGCACGAAGGGCTCGCCGGCACCGCGCGTACACGTGAGCTCTCGCGCGGCGGGTGCGGAGATGATGCAGCGCGAACGACGCGGTGATGGCGTCGCTCCGTGGGTACGGCGCGGTTGCCAGATCGCCGACGAGGAGGAGAAGCCGGCGGCCGAGCCGCCTGGCGGCCAGCGCGAGCATGCCCTGATCCAGGTCGATGCCCACGACGCGCGCGTGCGGGCTGAGCCGCAGGCAGCGGCCAGACAGCGCGCCGGATCCAATGCCAAGATCGAGAAGGCGCGACGGGCCCACACGCCGCAGGCTGAGCGAGGCGGCCTCTGCCGCCGCATCGAGCATCTCGCCGTACCACGGGATGAACGTCACAATGTGGCGGTCGTAGTCCGCCAGCCGGATGCCCAGATGCGATGCGACGCCCATGCGGTTACTGTAGACCGGCGGCGGGAGGCCGAACGATGAGCAAGGGACGACTCGAGGCGTTCAGCGACGGCGTGATCGCCATTCTCATCACGATTATGATCCTCGAGCTGCACACGCCGAAGGATGCCACGCTCTCGGCCCTCGTCGAGATGAAGGCCAGTCTCCTCGTCTACCTGCTCAGTTTCGTCTTCCTCGGCATCTATTGGAACAACCACCATCACATGTTCCAGGTCGTCCACCATGTGAACGGCGCGGTCTTATGGGCGAATCTTCATCTATTGTTTTGGCTGTCGCTCGTCCCCTTCGTCACCGAGTGGTGGGGCCATCATGTTTCCGCCGCCCTCCCAACCCTGGCCTACGGCGTCGTCCTGCTCTGCTCGGGGATCGCGTACACGATCCTGCAGCGGGCCCTCGTCGCCCTCGAGGGTCCGCAGTCCCCGCTCGCCCGCGCTATCGGCGAGGACCGGAAGGGACTCGTGTCACTCGGCCTCTACGCCTCGGCAATTGCCGTCGCGTACTGGGCGCCCTGGATCGCGGACGCCCTCTACGTCACGGTGGCGCTGATCTGGATCGTGCCCGATCGGCGCATCGAAAAGCACGTCCAGCACGCGCACCACGACTCACACGACGAGTAGCTTCGGCCGCCCGACACGGACCTCGGATCCTTCCGCGAGGAGCGCCGACGCCGGCCCGCCCCGCATCGCTTCGCCGAAAGCGGGCCCATACTCGCCCGCGACATCGACGTCGAACACGACGTCGCGAATGGACCACACCCGCCAGTGCGGATGCTCGACGCGGTACTCGATCGTCGAGCCGTCTCGCTGCCGCGTATAGCCCCACTCGTGCTCGGCGATGAACGCCTCGTCGCTGCCGTCACGAAGGGGGGCGGGCGGCCCATCGGCCGTCACGCCGAATCGATTCCATCGGCCCTGATGGCGCCACGCGTAGGCGACACGCCCGGGCGCCTCGTCGACGGTCGCCGGCCCTTCCACGCGCATGCGCCGCGTGACGTACGGCTCGTTGTAGGCGGCCCGCGCGACCGCCGCGATCGTTCGACGCGGCACGATCTCCTTCAAGAAGACGACGGCTCGACGGTCGGCGCCACGGAGCCGGACGTAGAACCGCAGGTTGATTTCCGGAAAGTGACGATGCCCGGGAACCGGGATCCCGAAAAGGCGCGTCTTGAGAAAGCGAAACCCGACGAGGCTGATCCACGTGTCGCCGCGCCAGACGTCCGGTTCGGTCCCTCCCGGCACGAACGGCGCGATCACCCGCGCGTCGACCCGGAAGTTGAGCATGGCCAGGTACCGCCAGTCGGCGGTGAGGAACGGACCCTTCACAGGACTGCGCCCGGCGCCCGTCAACGGCGCGACCCAGATTTCCGCCGGAACATCGGTTGGCCCGACGCGGAATGGCGCAGCCACAGCCCGTGACAGGGCCGCCACGAACGCCGCCGCCTCGCGCCGGACAGCAAACCCGAGGGACCGGAGGCGTGCCGCTTCACGACGGCCCGTCGGAGGACACGGTGTTGCCCGATCGGCCGCGGTGCCAGGCCGTGCCTTCGATCGGGCCGGCAACTGCGAAGGGAGCCATCAGTTCGACTCGTGTCGTAGTATGAAACGCGGTTGCTGCTGATGGAACGAGTCTTTCGATCGGTGCTCTTCGTGCCCGGGGTCCGACCCGACCGCTTCGCATCGGCGGTCGGCTCGGGCGCCGACGCGGTCGTGTTCGACCTCGAGGACAGCGTCGACGCGTCGCGCAAGGCGGAAGCCCGCCAGCACATCGCCGAGACGCTGCCGCGCCTCGGGTCCGTGGGCATCGTCCAGCGCCTGGTGCGGTTGAACGCGACGACCAGCGACTGGTTCGCGGACGACCTCGACTTCGTCCGCAACCTGCCGGGGCTCGACGGCATCGTGGTGCCCAAGGCGGAGTCGCCGGAACAGATTGCGGGCGTGGCGTCCGCGGTCGGCGGACCCCACGTGGTTCCCCTCGTCGAGACGTCTCGAGGCATCCTGCACGCGCCGGCGATCGCGGCGGCGGTCGGCGGCCTGCGGCTGATTCTCTTCGGCGCCGAGGACCTCACTGCGGAGATCGGCGTGCCGCGAACCGTGGACGGCGACGAGCTGATCTACCCCAGGTCGCAGGTCGTACTGGCGGCGACGAGCGTCGGCGCGGACGCGGTTGACGCGGTGTTTATCGACATCACGTCGCCGGACGCCTTGCGCAAGGACGCCGCGCGCGCGCGGGCCATGGGCTTTCGCGGCAAGATGGCGATCCATCCGGCTCAGATTCCGACCATCAACGACGTCTTCACCGCCTCGCCCGACGAGGTCGAGCAGGCGCGCCGGATCGTCGAAGCCTTCGACGCGGCCACCCGGCGCGGTGAGGGCGTCGTCCGCCTGGACGACAAGATGGTCGATGCGCCGGTGGCCACCCGCGCGCGCCGGGTCCTCGCGACCGCCAGCGTGCCGCGGGCGACGTTCTGAAGCAGGGGCCGCTTACCCGGCGAAGACGTACGCCGTCTTGACGACGGTGTAGAACTCCTTCGCGTACGTGCCCTGCTCGCGGGGCCCATAACTCGACTTCTTTCGACCGCCGAACGGCACGTGGTAGTCGAGACCGGCGGTCGGCAGGTTCACCATCACGAGACCGCTCGTCGACCGTCGACGAAAATCCGTCGCGTGCTTGAGCGACGTCGTCACGATGCCGGCCGAGAGGCCGTAAGGCGTGTTGTTCGCCATCGCCAGCGCCTCGTCGTAGTTCTTCACCCGGATCACCGCCGCGACCGGCCCGAAGATCTCTTCCCGGTTGATCCGCATCGCTTCGGAAGTGTCCGTGAACATCGCGGGCGACATGTAGTAGCCGTCTGTCCCGCGTGTGAGGCGCTCGCCGCCATGGACGAGCGTGGCGCCCTCCTTCCGACCGATCTCGAGGTACTCGAAATTCTTGCCGAGCTGCCGATCGTCGACGACCGGACCGATGTCGATGCCCGGTTTGAGCGCGTCGTCGATCACGAGCGTCTTCATGCGCTCGACCATCGCGGCGACAAACCGATCGTGAATGCCGTCGGTCACGATCAATCGACTCGACGCGGTGCAGCGCTGCCCCATTTGGAAGAACGCGCCGTTCACGGCGCACGACACCGCCGTCGCGAGATCCGCATCGTCGAGCACCACGAGCGGGTTCTTGCCGCCCATCTCGAGCTGCACGCGCGATCCGGCCCGCACGGCCGCCTCGGCGACCGAGGGCCCGACGTCCTGCGACCCGGTGAACGTCACGGCGTCGACGCCGGCTGATGCGGCGAGCGCCGCGCCGATCGTCGAGCCAGGACCCATGACGAGATTGAGCACGCCCTTCGGCAGGCCGGCACGCTGGATGATGTCGACGAGCGTCCACGGCGATCCGGGCGCCAGCTCTGCCGGCTTGAACACCACGGTGTTGCCAAAGGCGAGCGCGGGCGCGATCTTCCACGCGGGAATCGCGAGCGGAAAGTTCCACGGCGTGATCGCCGCCACGACACCAAGGGGCTCACGGGTGACGTCGACTTCGATGCCGGGACGCACCGAGTCGACCTTCTCGCCGTGCGGCCGGACAGCCTCGCCGGCGAAGAACTTCAGAATCGCGCCGGCCCGCGCCGCCTCGCCGATGCCGTCGGCGAGCGGCTTGCCCTGCTCGCGCGCCAGGAGTCGCCCGAGCTCTTCCTTCCGCGCCAGCACGTCGGAGCCCGCGCGATCGAGCACGTCGAATCGCTGCTGCGGCGTCGTCTGCGACCAGCGCGTAAAGGCAGCACGAGCCACGGCCACCGCGCGATCGACGTCGGCCGACGTGCCGCGCGCGAACTCGCCGATGACATCCGCGGTGTTCGACGGGTTGATGTTGCGATTGCGATCGGCAGTGTCGAGCGATTCGCCGCCGATGAGATTGGGAAAGGTCTTTGCTGCGGTCAGGGTCATGTCGACTCCGGATCAACTGAGACGTGGTTTCGCGATGCCCGCGCGTTGGCACAACGCGTCGACCACCACGGAAAAATCCTTGGCGCCGTAGCCCTCGCTTCGGGCCGTGCTGAAGGCCTCGCGGGCGGCCGCGGCGACGAGAACCGGCACGCGGGCCTCGTTCGCGGCCTCGACAATGAGGGTCAGATCCTTGTGCGCCAGGTCGACCGTGAACCCGGGCTCGAGGTCGCCCTTGAACACCTTGGACGGCCACGCGATCTTGAGCTGGCCGTTGGTGGCGGTCGTGCCGTGAATGACCTCGAGCGTCTTTTCGAGCGACAGGCCGAATCGCTGCGACAGCGCGATCGCCTCCGCATTCAACTGACACGAGACGATGGCCAGGTAGTTGTTCACGAGCTTGGTCCGCATGCCCGTCCCGGCCGGCCCGCAGTGATGCACGGTCGTGCCCATGGCGTCGAGAAGCGGCTTCACGCGCGCAAACGCTGCATCGTCGGCGCCGACCATGAAGAGCGACTCGCCCCGTTCGGCGTGGCTGGCCAGCCGGCCGACCGGCGCATCCACGAACGCGAATCCCGAGACGGCAGCGGCGGTCGCGAGGCGGTCGGTCACGCGCGGATCGATCGTACTCATGTCGACGATGGTGGCGCCCGCGCGTCCGTGTTCGATGAGACCGCCGCGGCCGCCGATGACTTCCTCGACGCTGGCCGAGTCTGGCAGCATGGTGAACACGATCCCACAGGCGGCGCCCACGCCCCGTACGTCGGCGGCGGGCTCGGCGCCCATCGCCTCGAGCGCCTGCACGCGATCGCGTCTGACGTCGTGCACGCGCAGGTGAAACCCCTTGCGGCACAGGTTCGCCGCCATCGGACGGCCCATGTTGCCGAGCCCGACAAAGCCGATCGGGTCAGCCGAACTTGATGCAGACATTCTTCACCTGCGTGTAGCTCACGAGCGACTCCAGGCCCTTTTCGCGACCGTACCCGCTCTTCTTGTATCCGCCAAACGGCAGCTCGACACCGCCCCCGGCGCCGTACGTGTTGACGTAAACCTGGCCGGCCTTGATCCGCGACGCGAGCGTCAGCGCTTTGTTGATGTCTCGCGTCCAGATGCCGGCCACCAGGCCGTATTGACTGCGGTTGGCGATCGCGGCGGCCTCGTCGAGATTGTCGAACGCCACCACCGCGAGCACGGGGCCAAAGATCTCGTCCTGCGCGACGCGCATGTCCGCCGACACGCCGTCGAGCAGCGTCGGCTCGAAGTAATAGCCCTCGCCGAGTGACTCGCCCGACGGCCGCCGGCCGCCCGCGGCAACCGTCGCGCCCTCGCTCGTCCCAATCGCGACGTAGCGTTCGATCGTCTCGAGCTGCCGCCTCGAGATGATCGGGCCCATGTCCGGATCGCTCGGGCCCGGACCGATGCGCATCGACCGCGCGCGTGCCGTCAGGCCAGCCATGACTGCGCCGTGCGCAGATCGCTCGACGAGCAACCGCGATCCCGCCGAGCACGTTTGACCAGCGTTCTGGAAGATCGCCGTCGCGACGCCGCGCACCGCCGCGTCAAGATCGGCATCCGCAAAGACGACGTTCGGCGACTTGCCGCCGAGTTCCATGACGACAGGCACGACGTTGTGGGCGGCCATCGCCGCGACGGCGATGCCGACGTCGACCGACCCCGTGAACGTGAGCTGATTGATGTCCGGGTGACTGGCCAGCGCCACACCAGCCTCCGCGCCGGTACCAGGCACGACATTCAGCGCGCCGGGCGGCAAACCGCACTCGAGGCCGACCTCGCCCAGCTTCAGCGCCGTCAACGGCGCTTCGCTCGACGGTTTGAGGACGACCGCGCAACCTGCCGAGAGCGCAGGCGCCACGCCTCGGGCGCCGATCTGAATCGGATAATTCCACGGCACGATCTGCGCGGAGACGCCAATCGGCTCCCGGATGGTGAAATCGAGAAACCCCGGGCCAAGCGGGATCGTGTGGCCCATGATCTTGTCGGCGACGCCGCCGAAGAACTCGAAGTACCGCGCGGCGACTTGCACGTCCGTGCGCGCCTGGGTCAGCGGCTTCCCGTTGTCGCGGCTTTCGAGCGTCGCGAGCTCTTCGGCGCGCCCGCGGATCGTCTGCGCGATACGCAGCATGATGCGCCCGCGTTCGGCCGGCAGGATGTGGCCCCACGCCTTCGACGCGAGGGCCGCATGCGCGGCCGCGACCGCGCGAGACACATCCGCCGGCGTCGCCTTCGCCACCGTCGCCAGCGGACGGCCCGTCGACGGATCGACGACCTCGAACGTGCCCCCGTCCGAGGCGGCGACGCGCTCGCCGTTGATGATGAGATGTTCCGCTGTCGACATGGTCAGCTCCCTCGAATGGCCCGGAAGGTCGCCGGGTAGTTCGACCGATCGATCGTCATGTCGATCAGCGAGGGCCCCACAGTCGCTCTCGCGCGGGCGATGGCGTCAGCCAGCTCAGCCTCGTTCCGGGCCCTCAGGCCGGCAACGCCCATGCTCGTCGCGAGCGTCGCCCAATCGACCGAGCCGAGAGCGACGCCGGCCGGCGGCAGCCGGCGGGCGATCTGCTTGATCTCGATCAGGCTGAGCGACGAGTCATTGAAGACGACGACGATGATCGAGAGCTTCTCGCGCACGGCCGTGCGCAACTCGCCGGCGCACATGAGCAGACCACCGTCGCCGATGAACGCGACGACCGGCGTCTTCGGATCCGCGACGGCCGATCCTATGGCCGCGGGCAGGGAAAACGCCATCGTCGCCAGACCATTCGAGATGAGCAGCCCGTTCGGCTCGCGACACGGCCACAGCATGGTCGCCGGCAACATGTGCGCGCCGGCGTCAACCGTCAGGCGATGCGTGTCGGCCAGGCGCGCCGCCAAGACGCGAATCGCCTCGTGCGCCGTCATGCCGTCGCCGGGAATGTCGAGGGCATTCAGCTGCGCGCGGAGCGCGATGGCCACATCAGGCTGATGCCAGTCCGAGAGCTTCAAGCCCGAACGCAGAGCGTCGATCGCGGTCCGAACGTCGATGACGACCTTGAGCGCGAAGGGCACTTGGCCGTCAGCCGTCGGCCACGGGCACAGCGAGACCACGGGCGCGGTGAAGGGCCACGGTGTGGGCAGCAGTTCCACCGGATCGAGCCCGAGGCCGATGATGAGATCGGCGCCAGCGACGACCGCCCGATCAACCTTCGCGTTCATGAACACGCCCGCAAACCAGGGGTGGCGATCCGGCAACGTACCCTTGGCCTTGTAGGTCACCAGGCCAGGCACACCCCGCTCGCGGCAGAGCGCGTCGAGACTCCGGGCGTCGGCCGCGCGTCGCGCACCGACGCCGACGAGGAGAATCGGCTTGCGGGCCCGTGCGAGAAGGCCCTGCAGTCGCTTGAGCGCCCGGGCCGGAGGCGGCACGTCCACGTCGCCCACGGTCAGGCGTCGCACGGGCGTCCCCTTCACGCTCGCCGAAGACGTCGGCGCGGCAGCGCCAAGCACGTCCCCCGGACAGTCGAGGTGCACCGGCCCGGGCTGACCGCGCATGGCCGTGGCGATCGCCCGATCAATGGCTTTCAGCGCGGTTTTCGGCCGCAGGCGCTCGGTCCGTTTCACGATGACGCGTGCCAGGCCGTGATGATCGATGTGCTGATGCAGAAAGCGGCCGTGATCGGCCTCCGCATGGCTGTCGGTGAAGAGCACGACTGGCGAACGCTCGAGCCAGGCGCAGGCCACGCCGTTCATCGCCGACGCCACGCCAGGGCCCAGGGTCGTCAGACAGGCGCCGGGCTGCCCCGTGAGGTCGGCTTGGACCTGCGCGGCGATAGCCCCGCCGGTCTCGGTCGACGTGAGCACGAAGGGCAACCTCGCGCGCCGCGCCGCCTCGACCAGGTCGAGATTGCTGCCACCGCCCGGCACGCCGAACAGTGCGCGTGTGCCCGCCGCCTTGAGGCGCGCGACCACGATGTCCGCGACGGTCGTCGGCATTTTCCGTTCATGGTACTCCGACCGCGGGCTGTGCAAAGATGCCGCATGCCGACGAGCCGCCCACCCGTCCCGACGGACCGCCCCGAACCTCGCGGCGCGGATATCGGACGCGGCTCCCGGGAGGACGCGTGACCGAGATCGATCTTCACCAGGACTTGCGCACGGGCGTGCGCGGCCTCTGCAAGACGTTCCCCGACAGCTACTGGCGGGAGCTGGATGCCGCGCGCGCCTATCCCGACGCGTTCGTCAAGGCGCTCACGGCCGCCGGCTACCTGGCGGCGCTCATTCCCGAGGAGTACGGCGGATCCGGTCTCGGCGTGACCGAGGCGGCGATCATCATGGAGGAGATCAACGGCAGCGGCGCCAACGCCGGCGCCTGCCATGCCCAGATGTACACGATGGGCACGCTCCTGCGGCACGGATCGGACGCGCAGAAGCGCCGGTTCCTGCCCGAGATCGCGAGCGGCGCGCTTCGCCTGCAGGCCTTTGGCGTGAGCGAACCCACGACCGGCTCCGACACGACCCAACTGAAGACCACCGCGACGCGCCACGGCGACCGCTACGTCGTCCGCGGTCAGAAGATCTGGATCTCGCGCGCCGAACATTCCGACCTGCTCCTGCTGCTCGCACGGACGACGCCCGCGGGCGAAGCGAAGAAGCGCACCGACGGTCTGTCCGTCCTGCTCGTCGACCTGCGCGAGGCCGTGGGCCACGGTCTGACGATTCGGCCCATCCGCACGATGATGAACCACGCGACGACGGAGCTGTTCTTCGATGATCTCGAGGTGCCGGTCGACGCCCTCGTCGGCGAGGAAGGCCAGGGGTTCCGATACCTCCTCGATGGCCTGAACGTCGAGCGCATTCTCATCGCCGCCGAGTGCGTCGGCGACGGACGCTGGTTCATCGACCGCTCCACCCGTTACGCGAAGGAGCGCGTCGTCTTCAACCGGCCCATCGGTCAGAACCAGGGCGTGCAGTTGCCCATCGCGCGTGCGCACGTCAACATCGAGGCCGCCAACCTCATGCGCGTGCGGGCCGCGACGCTATTCGACCGCCACGAGCCGTGCGGCGCCGAGGCGAACATGGCGAAACTCCTGGCCGCCGATGCCTCCTGGGAGGCCGCCAATGTGGCCGTGCAAACCCACGGCGGCTTCGGGTTTGCCGAAGATTACGACATCGAGCGCAAGTTTCGGGAGACGCGACTCTACCAGGTCGCGCCGATCTCGACGAACCTGATCCTCACGTACATCGCGGAGCACGTCCTCGGACTGCCGAGATCGTACTGAGAACCGATCCGATGGCTCCTCCGCTGGCCGGTATCACCGTCGTCTCGATCGAACAGGCGGTCGCGGCGCCGTTCGCCACGCGGCAGCTGGCCGATCTCGGCGCGCGCGTGATCAAGATCGAGCGGCCGGACGGCGGAGACTTCGCGCGATCGTACGACACGACCGTCAACGGCCAGTCGAGCTACTTCGTGTGGCTGAATCGCTCGAAAGAATCGATGACGCTCGACCTGAAGGCGCCCGAGGCGCGGCCGATCCTCGACCGATTGATCGAGCGCGCCGATGTGTTCGTGCAGAATCTCGCGCCGGGCTCGGCCGATCGGATGGGACTGTCAGGCCCGGCCCTCCGCGCACGCCACCCACGGCTGATTGTCTGCAACGTCACGGGCTACGGATCGTCCGGACCGTTCGCCGCCAAGAAGGCCTATGACCTGCTCGTGCAGGGCGAGACGGGCACGATCGCCGCCACCGGCACGCCGGATGCACCGAGCAAGGTCGGCATGTCGATCGCGGACATCGCCGCGGGCATGTACGCCTACGCCGGCATCCTCACGGCACTCTTCGCGCGGACGAGCACCCGGGACGGCGCGACGATCGAAGTGTCGCTGTTCGACGCGCTCGGGGAATGGATGAGCGCGCCCACGTATTACGCCCGCTACGGCGGCGCCGCGCCCGGGCGCAGCGGCGCGAATCACGCGTCCATCGCGCCCTACGGCCCCTTCAGAACCGGCGACGGCCGCACGGTGCTCCTCGGCGTCCAGAATTCCCGCGAGTGGCGGCGCTTCTGTGAGCGCGTGCTCGAGCGTCCGGCGCTGACGAACGACGATCGGTTTCGGACCAACCCATTGCGCGTGAAGCATCGCGCGGCGCTCGCCGAGCAAATCGGCGAGGTCTTCCAGCGGCTGTCGGCGCCGGACGTCCTCGGGCGGCTGGACGCGGCTGGCATCGCCAACGCGCGCCTGAACGACATCGCGGAATTTGCGGCGCATCCGCAACTCGCGGCCCGCGGTCGGTGGACGACGATCGACTCGTCCAGTGGCCCACTCGAGGTCTTGCAGCCGCCGGTGATCGTCGAAGGCGCGTCGCCCACCATGGGCCCGATTCCCGCGCTCGGCGAGCACACGGCCGCGATACTCGGGGAACTGGGCTTCGATGGATCGACCATCGCCGCGTGGAAGCAGAAAGGACTCCTGTGATGGCCATCAAACCGGGCTGGACCGGGCGAGTGTTCGAGGACTTCATCGTCGGCGACATCTACGAACATCCGCTGGGCCGCACGATCACCCAAACGGACAATATCTGGTTCACGTGCATCACGATGAACACGAACCCGATTCACTTCGACGCCGAGTACGCTGGCCACACCCAGTTCAAACGGCCGCTGGTGAACTCGTGCTTCACGCTGGCGCTCGTGACCGGTCAGTCCGTCACCGACCTCACGGTCAACGGCGTCGCCAACCTCGGCTGGGACGAGGTCAAGCTGCCCCACCCGCTCTTCGAGGGCGACACCGTCTACGCGAAGAGCGAAGTGCTCGAGACGCGGGCGTCCAAGACTCGACCGGACGTCGGCATCGTCCGCGTGAAGAGCACCGGCAGCAACCAGAACGGTCTGACCGTCATCGAGTTCACCCGCACCTTTATGGTCTGGAAGCGCGGACACGTGCCGGCGTCGGGACGGGGCCGGCGGGAGACGTGAGGCGGGGGGCCTGAGGCTTGCAGGCCCGCGGCCTGAGCAGCACCGGCGTCAGAACTCTGCGATGAGGCTGCGCACATCGGCCGCCGTCTCGATCGACGCGAGCGCCGCGAGCCCTCGGACCGCGCGCTCCTCGCCGATCGTCCGCGTTGCGCACGACCGAAACTTCTCCGCGAGTTCGTCGGCGGTCGCGGGTCGATTCGGATAGCCACGGGCGCCATTCGCGAAAGCCGCCAGCGTCCGGCCGTCGCGGAGACGAATGCGGACGCGCGCCTGGGTCAGGGGCGGCGCGGTCCGATCGAGCGACTCGTCGAACCGCATGTCCACGCGCGGCATGAGGGCCTGGACGCGCGCGTCGGTGAGGCCCGCCGCCCCGAACGTGTCGATGCCCAGCCGGCCGAAGACGATCGCCGCGGCCGCGCAGAACGGCATGCTGAACTTTGCCTCGAGATCGGTCGCCGGCCGATCGTGAATCAGGATGGTCGGCGTGAGCGCGTCGACCCCGACGTCGAGCTGTTCGACGTCGCGGTCCGTGAAGCCGTGCGCGCGGCGCAGATCGAGAATCGCATCGAGCGCTGGATGCGTGCCCGCGCACGACGGATAGAGCTTCACGGTGATCCCGGTGTCGAGGATCTCCCATCGACGGCCGAGGTCGGCAATCTGGTCGTCGAGGCTGAAAGACTCGCCGTCGGTCGCCTGCCGAAGGCCCTGCGTGCCGTCGATCGCCCGCGCGCTGCCCGTAAGGCCCCGGGCGGCCAGAACGCCCGCCAGCGCGCCGTCGCGCGCCGCCAGACCCGCGTGCAACGGCTTGACCATCGTGCCGAAGTTTTCCTTCAGACCAGACGCCGACGAGGCGGCGATCGCGAGCGCGTGAGTGGCGCGGCCGGCGTCGAGTCGGAGCAGCCGGCTCACCGCCGCCGCCACGCCCATCACCCCCACCGTCGAAGTGCAGTGCCAGCCACGCTTGTAGTGACTGGGATTCATCGCACGCCCGAGACGGGCCTCGACTTCGAATCCAATGACGTAGGCATCGAGCAGCGCGCAGCCGGGCGCCCCGGTCTCCTCGGCCACCGCGACCAGCGCCGAGACCAGGGGCGCGCTTGGATGCGCCAGCGAGACGAAGCACATGTCGTCGTAGTCGATCGCGTGCGCCGCCGTGCCGTTGGCGAGTGCCGCGCCGCCCGCCGATGCCGTGAATCCCGCGCCCAGGACCCGACACGGGCCTTGTCGGCCGTCTTGTTCCTGTTGAACGACGGACTGGACCACGCGAGCGGCTGGTTCGCAGGCGCCCGCCAGGGTGACGCCGATCGTGTCGACCACGGCGGCCGCGGCCCGGGCTCTCGCCGCGCCGGGAGGCGTGGCCGACGCGGCAAACGCCGCCAGCCGCACGGCCGCCGGCGCCTCGAGGCCCGTCATGTCGAGGCCCCTCGTGTCGCCGCCTCCGGGCGACCGATGGCCTCCATGAACCGCTGCTTGATGAACACGCAGTCGAGCGGCGGCTTCCCGGTCGGCGCGGACTCCTGAACTTTGGCGACGATCAACCACGGCCCGGGTTCGCGTCTCGCGCGGTCAAGCGCCGTCCCGAGCTCACCGGGCGCGCGAACGGTCAGAGCCTGATGGACGCCCATCGCCCGTGCCGCGGCCGCCAGGTCGGCGCCGTGCCTCGTCGCGGTGTCCTGGCCGCCCGTGGTGGCGTACGCCTCGTTGTCCCAGACGATGACGATGAGCCGCTCGGGTCGCCGCCACCCGATCGTCGCGAGTGACCCCAGATTCATGAGCAGCGACCCGTCGCCGTCGATCACCACGACGTGAAGATCGCGCCGGGCCATGGCGAGACCAAGGCCGATGGACGAGGCCAGGCCCATGCTGCCCCAGGTGTAGAAATTCGCGGGCCGGTCGCCAACCGCGAAGAGGTCGTAGGCCGGATGGCCCAGGCTCGCGACGACCGGCGTACCGGCGTCCACCGCGGTCGCGACCACCCGCGTGGCTTCGAGGCGCGTCATCGGGACTCCTTCGTCTCGGCCGGCATGGTGACGCGCCGCGGCAGCAGACAGGCGCCGACTTGGCGAGTGCCGAACGCCGTCCGGCCGACGCTCGCCACGGTCGCTTCGACTTCGCCAGCCGACGCCGGCGAAGCGTACGGGATCGTCAACGCCTCGAGAATCGATCTGACTGCGCGCCCCATGGGCACCTGCGCCGCATTCCACTCGCCGGCATCGCCGCGCATGCTGACGACGACCAGCATGGGCAGCTGATACGGCACGACGAGCGACGACAGCGCGTTGATCGAATTGCCCAGACCGCTCGACTGCAGCATGACCGTCGGGCGGGCGCCGCCGAGATGGAGGCCGGCGGCGATGCCGAACGCCTCCTCCTCACGGGTCGCGATCGTCGCGTCGACGTCCGGGTAGTCCGCCGCGAGGACCGCGAGCACGTGCGACAGAGGGTTATCGGGCACATAGACCACGTGGCGGCTGCCGCAGGCGTAGAGACCGGCACACACGCCGCGCGCCCACGCGGGCTGGGAGGACGATGGCTGTGACACGCCCAGAGTGTATGACGCGGCCGGGAGCCGTGCTACCGGACGCGAGCGGTGACTTCGATCTCGATGCGAATCCTCGGGTCGATGAGCCCGGCGGAGATCATGGTCGCCGCGGGCCGGACGTCGCCGAAGTGCTTCCGCAGTACCGGCCAGCACTCGCGAAACTCGTCCGCCTTCGGCACGATGTAGGTGACGCGCACGACGTCAGCAAGGGTGGCGTCGGCTTGCGCCAGGGCCGCCTGGATATTGCGCAGGCATTGATCGGTCTGCGCCACGATGCCGTCCGCGATTGTCATGGTCTTGTAGTCGAAGCCCGTGGTGCCTGAGACGAACACCCACGGACCGTCGACGACCGCCCGCGAGAATCCGATCTCCGCTTCAAAGGTCGACCCTGAGCCAATCATGCGACGCGCCATGTCCTCTCCTCGTCGGCTGCCGGTGCGGCCCCCGCGTCCGGATCTGAACCCGATCGGCGTCGGCACCAGCATCCGGCCCCGGCGATCCGGGACGATCTTCGGTCGCGCATCGGGCCGAAGCTTCGGCAGCCAGGACGTCGCCGATCGCATCATGGCGGGTTCGCCTGAGTGTAGCATCCGCGTCGGAGGCGACGACCCGACGCGTCGGTCACCTGGTCGGATCGGCGGCTTCAGCGCGGCGACGCCGATCGTGTCGCCTCGAGCGTGAGGACCTCAAAGGGCGCGAGCGTGACCGTCGTGGGTGTGCCAGCGGTCAGCACCAGCGCCGGTTTCGCTCGGTCCTCCGGCCACGGTGATCGAGCCGCGTACGTTCCGGCGGCCCCGTCGGGCAGCTCGAAGGCCTGCCGGAGGTCGAGCGCGTACGTCGCGGGCGCGCTGCTCGGATTCCGCAGCACGACGATCCCCATGCGCGGCGTCCACGCGGCATGCCCGTAGACCTCGAGCCGCGCCGGATCGCCGCCAATCCAGTGTGTGTCGGCCAGCACATCGGCATTGGCCCGCGCCCACTTCGCGGATTGCGCGATCGCATCCCAGTTCTTGGGCGTCAGAAGAGCGGGCGTGATGTACATCTCCTCGAGTGCGGTGCCTGTCCCGAAGTACGCCCGGACTTCATCCGTGAAGTCATCGCCGGGATCGGTGTCCAGATGCTCCGCGTGCTGCGCGTAGATGAGGCCGTGCAGCATGAGCGAGTTGAGTGGATACAAGGGGCCCGCCTGAACGACGTTCCGGTAGGTCTGGGCGTCGCGGTAGGTAATCCATTGTTGTCGTTCCGTGCCGACCCCTGCGAAGCTGTGGTCCTCTCCGCCCCGCCAAATCGAGTCCGCGTAATCGAGCCAGAACGGCGAGGGCCACGTGCCGGTCGTGAGGTTGATGAAGATGTCGGGCTTGACCGCCCGAAGCTCGTCGCGGATCAGGTGGATCGCCGCCTCGAAGTCGCTGCCAAACTCGCTGCCGGCGGCGACCCCGGTGGCGCGCCCAATGCCGTCGAACTTGAACTGGTTGACGCCAAAGCGTCGAATCATGTCGATGCAGGTATCTCGAAATCGCTGGTAGTACACCGGCCCGGAGAGCGCGAAGCCTCGGGCGTTCGTTTCGAAGCCTTCTTGCTTGCCGTAGTTCAGCCGTTCGGTTCGCGGGTCGCCGTAGCCGCCAAACGGCGACATCCAGACGCCGGGCTCAGCGCCGAACCGCTCCGCGGCCGCCCGGACCTCGGCGAACCCGTTCGGAAAGCCGTCGTTGAACTTCCACAACGTCTTGTGGCTGTCCCACCCGTCGTCGAAGAGAAACGAGCTCAGGACGACACCCCGATGCTCGACGAGCTCCCGGCCGAAGGCATTGATGACGTTGAGCGCGTCGTGCTCGGTGTACGGCGTGAAGTAGCCGAGATCGTACCAGCTGTTGTAATGGAGAAAGGGCCGATAAGGGTGCACGCGCTCGCGCTCGAGGTACGTGAGGAAGCTCCGACGCAGCTGCGGCGCGTCGGCGACGCCGGCGACCGACGAGAGATCGATCGAGTGCGCCGTCCGGATCGGCACGGTCCGTGCGAGCTCACACGACACCTCGGAGCCCGTCACGACGCACGTCGACATCGGATGCTCGATGCCGAAGAACGCGTCAGCGGCGACGACCGGCGACCCCTGGACTGAGCCGACGACGCGCGCGCCGGCCGCGTGCGTCGAGACGAGCGTGACGCTCGTCACGGACAAATCATGGGTCACAGGGCCGATGACGAGCTCCTGCCGAAGGTAGGCTGAGCCTTCGCGAAGAATGGCGCGCCAGACCACGGGGCCGGGAATCAGCGGCGACGAGAGCGACACGACGATCTGCTTGCCGGCGAACCGATCCGCGAGCCGCGACGATCCGCCATTCGGTGGGAGGACCTCGACGCGCGGCGCGCCGGTGACCGTCATCTCCGAGGAAGCAACGACGACGCCCGCCGAGATCGGCCCGGCCTTGACCAAGGTGCTGTCCGGCTGCACAGTCGAGCCGTCCGTCACCAAAGTGATTCGAAAGACTCCGCCGAGCGGCGGCAACCGACGGCCGCCGGTCGGATCTGACCACGAGCCGTCACTGAGTCTGCCGTCCGCGACGTGCCAGGTGGCAGCGATGTGGGCGTTCGAGAGCGAGAGCACGCCGCGGGCGACCGTCGCGGCCACACCAGGTCCGCCCTGGGCACCGGCATGAAAGGCGGCAAACGTCGTGATCGCCGTGCAGGCACTCACCCATCGGACGACGCGATTCATCGGCGGGCTCCCCTCACGTGGTCTCGCGGCGGCCGAAGCGGCGCTCCGTAAACGCGGCGTGGCCGTCGGCGTCGAGGAAATCGGCGACCTCCGCGGCCGGCAGCGCCGGTCTGACGAGCAGACCATCAGCCGCAAACCGGTGGAACGTGCCAACCCACGGGTAGACCTCGCGCGGCACGGCGCGCGTGGCCTCCTGCATCGCCGTGTCGACGGTTCCCGGCTCGTAGCTGAGAAGGGCGACGTCGGCCGGAGCCGGCGTCCCGCGCTCGCGGGACGCGACCTCGGCGGCGAGCACCATCCCGGCCATCCGTAACGCCGCTTTGCTGCTGGCGTAGGCCGACAGGCCGGGAAACGCGTTGACGGCGGCGCCCGACGAGACGTTGACAATCCGCACCGCGGCACCCGGGTGGCTCCGTGAGACGACGAAGCCCATCAGCCACGTGGGCGTCACGACGTTGAGGGCGAGCATTCGGGCAAAGTCGAGCGGCGCCACTCGCTCGACCGGACCGAGAAGGCCCGCGCTTGCGGCGTTGTTGACCAGCCCCAGCCGCCGCCAGGTTCGGTCGCCGAGCCGCTCACCAAGGGCGCGCCCGATCGTCGCGGCGGCGATAGCGGGCTCGGCCAGATCCACCTTGACGTGCTCGTATCGCTGATGCGCGATCGCGGACGGCCGCCGGGCCAGACCGAACACGCGCCACCCGCGCGCGAGGAGGTCGGTTGCAACCGCCTGACCGATGCCGGCGGTCGCGCCAGTGACGATCGAGAAGCGATCCTCCGTCACGCGGCCGGCCCTGGCTGCGCGATGCCACGCGCGAAGCGCCAGCGCCCGTCGTGGCCGCGCCGCAAGATCACCCAGACGCGCTGACGCCGCGTCAACGGTTGCCCGCCGCCCTTCGGGCGGACGACCTGGACGTCCCAGCCGCAGTCGATGGCTACGTCGCCGGACACGACGCAGTCGACGCGGTCGAACGTGGAGTCGATGGCGTAGGCCGCAAAGGCGGCCTCGAGCTGCGGGACGAGACCGTCGACGCCGATGAGTGGCATCCCGGCCGGCCACAGCGTGTAATCCGGCGTGAGGAGCGCCAGCACACCAGTGACGTCGCCGCGCCCGAAGGCCTCACGCCACGTCCGGTACAGCTCGTCGATGCCGAGATCCGCAGCGGGCATGTGCCAGTGTACGACGCCAGAACGGTCGGACGATCGTGCCCCACCGCCCCTCTCTCAGAGGAACCGTTGCGCGTCGTCCCAGATCTCGCGCACGAGATCGGCGGCCGGTGTCGCCCGCGCCATCGCTGCGGCCTGCCCGGCCCACGCGTTCATCCGGTGGACGTCGCCGGCGGCCGCGCCGGCGGCGCGCATTGCGGAGGCAAGGCCGCGCTGCACAGGATAAGGCGCCGGCGGCGGCGCGCTGGGCTCGGCCATGGCCCGAACGTAGTTGGTCGCGATCGCACGACCGAGCCGCCCGGTGAGAGCTCGAGTGGTGGTCGTGTTTTCCGGCTCGAGATGCTCGAGCGCGTGGGCCCATGCCGGGTGCGTCCCGGCTTCGGGACACCGGAGAAATGCCGTGCCGATGACGACCGCCGTGGCGCCAAGCGTGAGCGCCGCGGCGACGCCGCGGCCGTCCGCGATGCCGCCGGCGGCGATGACAGGGATGGCGAGATGGTCCGCGAGCCGGGGAATCAACGCAAACGATCCCACGAGCTGCTGTTCGGCGCGCCCCGCATCGAACGATCCGCGGTGACCGCCCGCCTCGGCGCCCTGCGCCATGACCGCCGCGGCACCGGCCTGCTGCGCCGCCCTCGCTTCGCCGAGCGTCGTCACGGTCGCAAACCACGGAATCCGATGCGCGGCGAACGCCGCCGCGATGTCGGCTGGGAGCAAGCCCATGATCGACGACACGGCCGTCGGCTGGGCGTCGATGAAGGCTTCACACTGCTCGTGGATATCGGGCGGTCGCGCCTCGCCAGCGTCGGAAGCCACGTCTGGCCCCCACGCGCGAAGAAACTCGCGGACGCGACCCTCGGCCGCCGGATCGCGCAGCGGCGCCGGATCCGGCATCCACGTGTTCAGTTGAAACGGACCGCCGCCCGCTGATCGGAAGGCCGCGACCCAGGCGCGGATGTCCGGCGCTCGACTCAGGAGCGCGCCGAACGCGCCCATCCCGCCTGCCCGAACGACGGCCAGCGACAAGGCGGGCGGCGTGGATCCTGCCATCGGCGCGAGCAGAATCGGCACACGAAGGCCATACGCGTCGCAAAAGGCCGCCGCTCGCGCGGCCGGTGTCATGGCGGTCATCGAGATCTCCGGGATCGCCGGGCCGGCCGGCGGCGGGTCGCGCGAACGACGCTGGCGATGCGTCGCTGCCGCGTCTCAATCTTCTTTGCACCCTCAACGGCTTCGACGCTCTCACGCTGATGGCTGTAGCTCAACTCCCGCCACCGATCCCAAGCAGGCGCGGCGGCCTTCAGTGCCCGCACGAGATCGGCCGGCGGCTTGACTTCCCGCGTCTCGGTGTCGAGGTCCAACCGCACGTCGAGCGTCTCATGACCATCGAGACCCGCCCCTTCGCGGTTGCTCCTGCGGAGGGGAAGGCAGGGCGGACCGCCCATCGCCGCGATCGTGCTGCGATACGTGTAGCCGTTCAGGGTCACCTTGACCGGTGCTCGCACCCTGCCGAAAACCGCCTTCGGATCGAAGGTCAGCGGAATGAAACACATGGACCCGTCGCGGACGATTGTGGTCTTGAAGGTCTTCGAGGTCACCGGACGCTTCTCCCGTCAGACAGGCTGGCTGCGCAGGGCGACCAGCGCGGCGAGCGCGGCCTCTTTCTGATCTTTCCCCCACGGAGGACCAACGGATTTGCCGAGCGCGGCCATCTGTTTCGCGAGGGCGACAGGCGTCATGGCGAGTGCTCTCGAGGCGTCCCTCGTCAAGACCTTCTCCGGAAGCGCGACCAGCTGCAGCCCGCAGGCAGCCGTGGCCCGCACGAGCGCGTCACGGAAGAGCGCGCCCTCCGCCTGGTGCATGCGGAAGTGCACCGCGAGAATCTCATCGACGCTCCAATCCGGCATGGCCGCGCCGACCAACACGGCCGAGGCGGCCACCTCGTGTCCCTGATCCCGCGCCCGCTTGACCGCTGCTCGCAATTCTTGAGTCGCAAGTCTGTCGGCCGCCGCGATACCGCGAGCGACGACGGCCCGAGCTTCCGCGGGCCCCAAGGGCTGAGCCGCGTGATACGGCTGATTGCCAGGGCGGTCGCCCGCCAACTCGATGCGGCGCCGATCGGTGACGACCAGACCCTCGTCACCGTCGCCCAGAGCGACCAGGGCGGCCCACCCCGAGTGAGCCCTGGCGCCAAACGCAATGCGCATCCGTTGTCCCTGGAGGTGGTGCGCCTCCGCCATGATCCGGCGGGAGCCCGACCGTCAAGTACGCCTAGACATCCAACTCTTCCGCCGTTTCCGCCCGCTCCATGATGAACCGGAACCTCGCCGACGGGTCCTTGCCCATCAACTCGTTGATGACGCGGTCGGTGACGATCTGGTCCTGAATCTCGACGCGCAAGAGTCGCCGCGTCTTCGGATTGAGCGTCGTCTCCCACAACACCTTCGGCATCATCTCGCCGAGGCCCTTGAAACGGGTGATCTCGGGCTTCGCGCGGCCAGCGATTCTCTTGATGATGGCCTCTTTATGCTTCTCGTCGAGCGCCCACGAGGTGTCCTTGCCCGCGTCAATCCGATAGAGCGGCGGCTGCGCCAGATAGACCTTGCCCTCACGGATGAGCTGCGGCATGTGGCGATAGATGAACGTGAGGAGCAGCGTGGCAATGTGATGGCCGTCTGAGTCCGCGTCCGCCAGAATGATGACGCGACCGTACCGAAGCCGGTCCAGCTCGAAGCCCTTGCCGATGCCGCAGCCTAGGGCGGTAACCAGATCGGACAGCTCCTTGTTCTCGAGCACCTTCGAGACCGAGGCGCTCTCCGCGTTGAGCACCTTGCCGCGGAGCGGCAGGATCGCTTGCTTGGCGCGGTCCCTGCCCTGCTTGGCCGATCCTCCGGCGGAGTCGCCCTCGACGATGAAGATCTCGCTGTCCTCGCGGCCGGGTGATAGACAGTCGCTGAGCTTGCCGGGCAAGGTCAACCGGGACGAGGTCGCGCTCTTCCTCGTGACTTCCGCCTGTGCCGCGCGACTCGCTTCGCGCGCCCTCGCCGCCAGAATGATGCGCGCGACGATGGCCTCCGCCATCGTCTGGTTCGAGTTGAGCCAGTGCTCGAGCCCCGGACGGACGATGGAGTCCACGATCGCGGTGACTTCAGGGTTGTTCAGGCGGTCCTTGGTCTGGCCTTGGAACTGCGGCTCCTTCATGAACACGCTGAGGACACCGACAAGGCCCTCGCGGATATCGTCGGTCGTCAGGGTGACGCCTTTCGGCGTCAGGTTGTGCGTGTCGATGAAGTTGCGGATCGCCTTGCCGAGGCCCGCGCGCGCCCCGTTCTCGTGTGTGCCGCCGGAGGCCGTCGGAATGCCGTTGACGTAGCTGCGCAAGTGCTCTTCGGGCGTCTCGGTCCACTGAAGAACGAGATCGAGACGGAGACCGCTTTCGTCGTGCTCACGCGCGACCGCAAACGGCGCCTCGTGCACCGGTTTCGCGTTCAGGTCCTTGAGGATCTTCTTGAGATAGTCGCCGAGCCCCTCGGTATGCTCGAAGACCTCGCGCTTGGGCTGCCCCGCCTCCGGCGCCTCGTTCTCGAAGATGACCTTGACACCCTTGTGGAGGTAGCTCGCCACCTCGAGGCGCTCGCGGATGATGCTCGCGTCGAACGTCGTCTTGGGAAAGATCGTGGAGTCTGGCCGGAAGAACACCGTGGTCCCGGTGCCACGCGCCGGGCCAAGTTTCTTGACGCCGCCGACAGGCTCGCCCTGCTTGTACTTCTGCTCCCACGTCGAGCCGTCACGTTTGACCGTGGCGACGAGCTCGCGCGACAACGCGTTCACGACCGACGCGCCCACGCCGTGAAGACCGCCGGCCGTCTTGTAGTTGCCCTCCCCGAACTTGCCGCCCGCATGGAGTGTCGTGAAGATGACTTCGAGCGCACTGGTCTTGGTCTGCGGATGCTTGTCGACCGGAATCCCTCGCCCGTCATCCTCCACGGTGATCGACGCCGCGTCTTTGTGGAGTGTGACGACAATGTTCGAGGCGTGACCGTTCATCGCCTCGTCGACGGCGTTGTCGACCACTTCCCAGACGAGATGATGCAGACCCGCCGATCCGACGCCGCCGATGTACATGCCGGGCCGGCGGCGCACCGGCTCGAGGCCCTCGAGGACCGTGATGTCTTTTGCGGTGTAGGACGCCACGGACGGATCTTAGTACGAATCCCCCGTCATTCCGCTGGCGCGGCGGCGCAGCTCCTCGGACGTCAGCCCGAACATCGGCGGCGTGGGCACCTCGAGCACCGACAGCATCAGATACAGCTGACCCCGATGGTGCACTTCGTGCTCGATCATGGCGCGCAGCCATTTACGGACGCTCATTTCGGCGCCCGCCGGCGTCCGGCACGTGCCCGCGAACGCCGCCGGCGGCAAGCCGGCAAAGATCGACATGGCCTCCGCGTGCAGCCGGTCGAAGAACTCGAGGATCGCGTCTTTGCCGTCCGCGAGCTCGCGGCCGTGCGTTCGATAGCGACTCGCACGGCCAGCGACCGTCTCGGCCCACATCTCGCGCTCGGTGACGGCGAGGTGCCGGACGAGGTCGCCCAAGGTCATCCCGCCTGGCCTCAAGGACCACTCGACACGATCGGCCGGAATCAATGCGGCCACGCGACGCGTCCGCCCGCGGATTCTGTCGAAGTATTCGAGGAACTCCGTCTGTGTCACCGCCCTCGACCTCCCAGCCTCCCAGCCTTAGGGTCTGACGCAGCTCTTCAGAATGACGTTCACGTCGAAGCCCTCGCAGAAGCATTTCAACGTCATGCGCTGGCCTGGCGTCGCCGCTTTGGCGATCGCCGCCGCCTGGTCGTCGAGCAGGTTCGCGACGATGCCGTGATCGGCGGATTGCGCGAAGAACAGCGACGCCCGCGTCGCGCTGGCGTCGACGCGGGTGACGAGTCCGGAGATGACGAGCGCGCGACCGTGGTACCGGCGATTCGCGTCGAGGGTGCCGGACTGAAAATCCCTCCACAGCATATCGGCCGACAGTTTGGCGTCAGGCGCGACCGAGACGATGCGACGATCCTGGTCGGGAAGGGTCCGGGCGCATGCGGTCGCGAGAATCAGGGCCGCCGCGGCGGCGAGCGCGCGTGACATTCGCGCACAGTGTAGCGCCTCAAGCGTCGCGGAGGATGACTGCCGGTTCGACTTTCGCCGCGCGCCGGGCCGGCAGCAGGCAGGCCAACACCGCGATCAGAATCATCAGCGCGGGCACGCCGAGAAATGTCGGAAGGTCCGTCGGCGCCACATCGAAGAGCACGCTGGCCATCAACCGCGTCAGGAGCGCGGCAGCGATGAGGCCCAGGGCCACGCCCGTCAACACGACCTTCAGGCCGTTGGCGATCACCATTCGGCCGATCCGCTCGGGCGCGCCTCCGAGAGCGAGGCGAATGCCGATGTCGCGCGCATGCCGGGTCACGAAATGCGTCATCACACCGTAGATGCCGACGACCGACAGCAGGAGCGCCGTCAGCGCGAAGGCGCCGACGAGGACGCTGAGATATCTCGGCGTGGCGATGGAGGCCGACACCAGATCGTCGATCGTCGCGATACCCGACACGGCCAAGTCCGGATCAAGAGCGTGGACCGCGACGCCCAGAGCCGGCCCCAGGGTCGACGCGGGCCGCGTGCTGCTCACGACGAGGAACCGCTCGCGCTGGCTGTCGTCGATCGGTTGATAAACCGTGCCCTCGTCCGGCGCCTCGAGCCCCAGGTACTTCACCGTGGCGACCTCGCCAATGACCGTCGTCCATGGGCACGTGGCGCAGCCGCCCTCGCGCAGGCGGCGGCCCACGACGTCGTCTGTCCCGAAGAAGCGCCTCGCCCAGGCGCGGTCGACGAGAATCACCGGCGGCGCTGTGCTCGCGAAGTCGCGTTGGTCGAGCAGGCGCCCGCGGACGAGCGCCAGACCCGTCGTCTTGAAGAACTCCTCCGTGACCGCAATCCAGGGACAGACGGGTTGGTGCTCGTCCGGTCGCGTCGGACGGTCCTCGAGGTCAAAATTGTTGATGTCCTCCGCGTCCACGGGCGGACGGCTGTCGGCGAAGGCGACGCCGGACACCCCGGGCTCGGCCAGCAAGCCTGCCCGCGTCCGCTCCCAGAACGCATGCGCGGCGGCTGTCGAATAATGCGCGGCCGGCAGCGAGATCGAGGCCGTGATGACGTGCTGGCCGTCCATCCCGACGTCCACGTGCAGGAGCCGGTTCAGGCTGCCGATGATGAGCCCCGCGGCGACGACTAGCGGCGTCGCGACCGCAAACTCCGCCGCAACGAGCACGCGGCGTGTGCGCTTGCTCGCTGGCCCTTCGCTCATCGTTCGGCTGCCGACGTCGAGCCCGACGCCCCCTGCGACGCGTGAGCCGCTCCACGCGGGCAGCACGCCAATCACGATCGCGCCGAGACCCGTGAGGCCGGCCAGCCACCAGAGGGCGGGCCCCGCGAGTCGAACCTCGTCGATTCGCGGGATATAGCCGGTTCCAAAGGCCGTCACGACCCTGAGGGCACCGAAAGCAACGGCCGTAGCCATCGCAGCGGCAGCACCAACGAGCACGGTGCTTTCCGCAAGCAAGCCACGCACGATCTGGCCACGTGACGCGCCGAGCGCCGCGCGAACGGCCAGCTCGCGGCGGCGCTGGAGCGCGCGCGCGACGAGCAAACTCGCGGCGTTGACGCAGGCAATGAGGAGCACCCCCGCAACGCCCGCTGAGACGAGCCACAACGGCTCGCCCGCCGTGCCGACAATGCGCGACTTGAGATCCACCATTACCCACGTCGCCCGGTCGTCCTGGTATGAGCTCTGCCAGATCGGAAAGATGCGCCGGTCAATCGCCTCGAGTTCAGCCGCGGCGGCTTGACGGGGCACGGTCGGACGCACTGAGGCAAGAACGGTCAGGAAAAAGGGCCCCTTGCGCTGTGGCGTGGGCCAATCGGCCACCTCGAAGAGGGCGATGTCCTGCTCGAGCGGACCGTTCGTCTGCGAGAGGACGCCCACCACCGTTCGCGCGGTGCCATCGATGGTGACGGCCGAGCCGACCACGCTCTGATCGCCGCCGAAACGCGTGCGCCAGTACGGCGCGTTCAGGACGACCGCCCTGCCGCCGGCGTGTTCATCGGACCGATCCAACAGCCGGCCCGCAACCGGCGTCAGGCCGAGCAGCGAGAAGTAGCTGGCGGTCACCACGCGTGCGCGTTGCCGCTCGACGACGCCGTTCACGGCGACGGTGACGGAGATCTGCTGGCTGGCGGCCACGGCAGCGAAGCTCGTCTGCTGAGCGTCAAGCGCTTGGTAGTCGGCGACCGACAGGTTGAACAGATTGTCGCCATCCTGGGTCCGCACGAGCACGAGGCGATCGGCGTCGCGGTACGGCAGCGGACGGACGACGACCGCACGAATCACGCTGACCATCGCCGTCGTCGCACCCAGGCCGAGGCCCACCGTGAGCACGATCGTGGTCGCCAGGCCGGGTGTGCGCAGGAGGCTGCGCGCGCTGTGTCGCAGGTCCTGCCCGATCTGGCGCAGGCGATACACGGCGCCAACTCGCCCGCCGCCGTCAGGTGGCGCGCTCGGCCGGGATGCTCTCAGGCGATCGGCGACGAGGCGCATCACAAGCCTGCGGCGATCGGCGCGCCGGCCGCGCGCGGCAGCCGCGTCCCCGTCGCGCGCGCGGCGTGCGTCATGGAGCTCCGATTGCTCGCTTTCAAAGGCCCGCAGATCAGCCTCGGGCAAGAGCCATTTCAAGAGGCGGCGCATGGGTTACCCCCGGCCGAGCAGACGATCGAGGCCATGCCAGAGCCGCGCCTGCAGGTCCCGTGTCTCGCGCAGCAGCCGCTTCGCGTCTGGTGTCAAACGGACGTACCGCCGGACGCGACCGGTCTCCGTACCGCGGTCGTCGAGCCGGGTCGTCACGAGGCCTCTGGCTTCGAGCCGCCTGACGGCGATGAACACCGCCGCTTGCGACACGCGACGCCGGGTGTGTTTTTCGAGTTCGATCACGATCGGCACGCTGTAGGCCTCGTCGCCGAGCCGCAGCGCGGCCAAAAGGACCTGCAGTTCAAACGGTTGTAACGCGTCTCGCGCCATCGTGGCCGCCCTCCGAGGCCCGCCAGACTAATACTAGCGTTGTTAGTCTTGAGACGGGGATCACGGGCGCGAGGTTCGCTGTCCGGAAATGAGACACGACGACGCCCGCGGGGTCAGGCGAGAGGCGTCGAGCGCGTGGCGAGGTGGCGAGTCGCGACCTTCACTCCAGACCGGGCTTCGTCATCTTCGCCGCATCCACCCACCCGTCGAACTGCTCGGCGGTGACCAATCCGAGATCGACGGCCGCCTGTTTCAGAGTCGTGCCGTCCGCGTACGCCTTCTTCGCGATCTTCGCCGCGTTGTCGTAGCCGATGTGCGGATTGAGAGCCGTCACGAGCATGAGACTGCACTCGAGGTTCTGTTGAATGCGCGCGCGGTTCGGTTCGATGCCGACCGCGCAGAACTCGTTGAAGCTGGTGCACGCGTCGCCCAGAAGCCGCAGACTCTGCAACACGTTGTGAATGATGAGCGGCTTGAAGACGTTCAGCTCGAAGTTGCCCGACGCGGCCCCGATGGTCACGGCGACATCGTTGCCCATCACTTGCACCGCGACCATCGTCAGCGCCTCGCACTGCGTGGGGTTCACTTTGCCCGGCATGATCGAGCTGCCAGGCTCGTTTTCGGGAATCACGATCTCGCCGAGGCCCGACCGCGGTCCCGAGGCGAGCCATCGTACGTCGTTCGCGACCTTCGTCAGCGCAACGGCCAGCGTCTTCAGCGCGCCGTGCAGTTCGACGAGAGGCTCGTGACCGGCGAGCGCCGCGAACTTGTTGGGCGCGCTCTTGAAGGGCAGCGTGGTGAGTGCCTCGATTCGCTCCGCGACCCGCTGCGCGAACTCGGGATGCGTGTTGAGACCCGTCCCGACCGCTGTGCCACCAAGGGCGAGTTCGAAGACCGCCGGCATTGCGCCGTCGACCGCCGCCTTGGCCAGGTCGATCTCGGCGACCCAGCCCGAGATTTCCTGCCCGAGCGTGAGGGGCGTCGCGTCTTGGAGATGGGTGCGACCGACCTTCACGATGTCAGCGAACGCCACGGCCTTGGCGGCGAGCGTCGCCCGGAGGAGGTTCAGTGCCGGCATGAGGTGCCGGACGACTTCCTCCGCCGCCGCGATGTGCATCGCCGTTGGGAACGTGTCGTTCGACGACTGGCCGCGATTCACGTGGTCGTTCGGGTGCACGGGCCGCTTGCTGCCGAGCACGCCGCCGGCCAGCTCAATCGCGCGATTCGAGATGACCTCGTTCGCGTTCATGTTCGTCTGCGTGCCGCTGCCCGTCTGCCAGACGAAGAGCGGGAAATGCTCGTCGAGCCTCCCGTCGATGACCTCGTCGGCCGCCGGAACGATCAGGTCGACGATCGGCTTGTCGAGCACGCCGAGCGACCCGTTCACTTGCGCGGCGGCCTTCTTCAGGATGCCGAACGCGCGAATCAGGGGCCGGGTGAAGTGCTCGCGGCCGATGCTGAAATGGTGGAGCGACCGCTCGGTCTGGGCGCCCCAATACCGGTCCGTCCGAACGGGGACCTCGCCCATGCTGTCGGTTTCGATCCGCACGGTCATGCGCCCGGACTCCGTTGAAACTTCTGCCGCATCGTCTCGTTGAACGCCGCCGACTGGCCGCGGCCAATGCTCAACGTCCGCCAGGCGCCCGATCGAAGGTGCTTGGCGATCAGAATGATCTGGCCGATGTGCTGGGCGGCGTGGCCGTACTGCCGATTCACGGCCGAGACGACCGTCATCGGCTCGTGGCGGGCGGTCACGAAACGATCGAGATCGGCCGGTGTCAGACGCGCCAGCTCGGAGAACAGGAGCGCCCAGCCCGACTCCCAATCCGCCAGGAGCGAGGCCCTCGAGCGATCGGCCGGCGGCTCGAACTCCTGATCCCGGTGGCGGTCCGGCTTTTCGCCGTCCGTCGTCAGGAAGTCACGCCAGCGCGACCGCATGTTGCCGGCCAGATGCCGCATGAGGACGCCAATACTGTTCGATTCCGGATCGAGCGCCGCCCAGAGGGCCTCGTCCGCCACCTGGGCAATCGCCCGGTCGGCGAGCGCCTTTTGGTCGGCGAATCGCTGGGTCAGGTCTCGGAGGTATTCGGAACCTGTGGACATACAGACACGTTACAACTTACAACTGGAACCGGAAACCCCCGATCCCGACCGTGTCCTCTGCCCTGCGCTCCTACCGCCGCAACATCGTGCACGTGCGCGAGGCGCTGGATCTGTTCAAGCCAAACGAATCGGACACGCGAAAGGTCGGCGTCGAGGGCGGGTACCTCGAGGACGCGGGCATGGTCGAGCGTTACAAGCGACTCTCGATTCCCGTCCGGCGCGCCCTCAACCCGAACGATCGGGCGGGCTTCGCGCAGGCGCTGGCGGAACTCAAGGAATCACCCTGTCCGCGCGACGTCCGGCGCGCGATCGATGAGGCCTGGAAGGCGCTGCAAGCGGAGCTCGAAACCGGCGTCCAACTCGGCGGCGCGCGGGTGCCCCGGCGCCAGATCCTCGGCGCGTGGCTCGACGCCGCCGCGTTCTACGATCGCCTCGAGCGCGACCGCGCCTACGACCGCCTGATCGACCAGTACGGCAAGGCGGCCGAAGGCATCGGCACGGAGCTGACCGAACACGCGGTGCGCGTGATCTTGATGCTGGACGAAGCAGCCGCCGAGACGCTCGAAGAGCCAGTCATCCTGCCGCCAGCCCGCAAGACGCCGCCGCCGCCGCCCGATCCGAAAGAGTCGTGGTGGAAGAGGCTCATGGGCGTCTTCAAGCCGGGGCCGTAGCGCGGCGAGCCACCGCGTCCTCTGGCAGGTCCTGGAAGCCTTCCAGGCTTCCAGCCTCCCAGCCTTCTCTTACCCAAACGCGTTCTTCACGACGAACCAGACGTTGGCCGGACGCTCGCCGAGCCGGCGCATGTACCAGGGGAACCAGTACTCGCCGTAGCTGATGAGACAACGGACCGCCGCGCCGGCCGTCGCAAGTTCTCTCTGCCGAGCCGTCTGGATGCCATAGAGCATCGCGAACTCGTACCGGCTCGCGGCGACCTTGCGTTCGGCGATGACCGATTGCAGACGCTGTTGCAGACCGATGTCATGCGTCGCGATGTGCAGAAGCGCGCCCGGCCGGTTGGCGTCATCCTGAAGCAGCCGCGACGCGAGCTTGAAGTAGTTCGCGTCGACGTCCGACTTGTTCGGGAGCGCGACCGACGCCGGCTCGAGGTAGGCGCCCTTCACCAACCGAATCGCCGCGCCCATGGCGGCGAGCGGCTCCACGTCCTGCGCCGTCCGATGCAGGTAGGCCTGAATCGCGATGCCGATCTTTGGCGTGCGCTCGCGCAGCCGCTTGTAGAGCGCGAGCGTGCCGTCCACGTACGGCGAGCTCTCCATGTCGAGCCATAGGAAATTGCCCGCCGCGACCGCGGCGTCGGCGAGCACCGCGAGGTGCCGGAAGCAGATCTCCATGTCCTGGTCGAAGCCGAGTTGGGTCGGCTTGACGGAGATCTGCGCGTCGAGGCCAGCCGCTTGCACAAGACCGATCACTTTCAGGTAGTGCGCGGCGACGTCGTCGGCTTCCTTGATGTGCGAGATGTTCTCGCCGAGCCGCGTGAGGATCGTGTTGATGTGGCGCGGTGTGAGCGCCTTCGCCGCCTCGATCGCGTCCTCGACCGATTCGCCCGGCATGAACTTCGACACGGACCGCCGGACAAATGCCTTCCGCATGGCGTGCTCACGCAGCCACACGTTGGTCGAGGCCCACAGAAAGACGGAACGCAGTATGGGCATGGCAGGAGACTCGTCACACCGGCATGTTCGACGCTCGCGTCAGGGTTGGAGTCCGAAAGGGTGCCGGGCTTCACTCACGCATGGCCGCCGGGCCCGGAGACGACGTCTCCCGGACCCGGAGACCCGCGCGATCCCGTTGGGCGGGCCGGCCTAGTGGCCCCCGCCCCCTGCCGGAGCGGTGAGCGGCTTCTCGGCGCCGCGGTGGCAGGTGTAGCACGTCACCTTGGACTGCCCGGCCGGGGCGGGCTCGCCCACGTCCTTGAGGAACTGATCGTTGATGGCCATTTCCATCGCGAGCATCTTGCGCGCAATGCCCTTCTTTGGGATCTCGTCCGACGAACGATCGGCGACATGGCAGTACGTGCACTGCACGCCGAGTCCCACGGTAAACGTGCTGCGCATGAACGTCACCACCTGCTGATTGGTCCAGTCTTTCGGCAGCACCTGCAGGTTGTGCGGGCTCGGGGGAGCCTGAGCTTGCGGTGCGGCAATCGGCCGCGCGACGACGGTCACGAGCGTCAACGTAAAGATGGCGAACGAACCCAGTAACACCCGAACGCGCATGTGGACCTCCCCGCAAAGAGCGAATTCGCACATGGTAGTCGAAGATGGGCCGAGCCGCACAGGGCTCGGACCGACGAGCATCCTCGGTCACTCGCCCTTTGGCGCCGGGAGCTCCGGCGCTTGGGGGAGTACCCGCACGAACTCGCCACGCTGCAGGAGTTCGCGACCCTTGCCGCCGCGGCCCGTCGTGCCGTACTTCGCCGTCGAGATCGTCTGCTCGGCGCCGCGCGTCGTCTCGACCGTCAGGAGATCGCGGTCTCCCGTCGACGCGATGAAGCCCAACAGTCGGTCGTCTTCCTTCTGGAGCTTGATCAGGATGACGCCGCGGCCTGGCCCCGACAGGAAATTGACCTCGTCGACCCGACACAGCATCGCGCGCGCCTGACGGGTCGCGGCGATGAGGATCTCGTCGCCCGTCACGCGGGCAACGCCGACCACCTCTGCGCCGTCGCCGACGCGCGCGTACCGCCGCCCGGCGCGGGTACTGGGCTCGACGAAGCCCTCGAGCGAAAACCGCAGGCTATAGCCGTCGCTCGTCACCGCCACCGCATGGACCGGTGGCGGCGTCTCGGCAGTCGCGGACGCGATGGTGCCGGCCACGCGCGGATCCAGACTCAGGGCACCCACAACTCTTTCGCCGTCCTTGAACTTGAACAGGCTCTGGACGGGCTCGCCGTAGCCAGTCGACGCCGGCAGGTCGGCGAGGCGGGCCGTATAGGCGGCGCCAAAGTTCGTGAAGAAGACCGCGGTCGTTCGCGTGCTGCCCGGCACCACGGCGAGGACGCTGTCGCCCTCGCGGAGGCGAGTCGTCGCGAGATCCTTCACTTCCTTCTGCCGTTTCACCCAGCCGTCGCGCGTGACGATCACCACGTTGTCCTCGTCGATGATGAAGTCGTCCGCGGTGTACTCCTCGTCAGGGGCCTCGCCGGTGATTTCCGATCGCCGCGCGTCGCCGTACTTCTTCAGCACGTCCTCGATCTCGCTCCGCACGATCTTCCACAGATCGGCCTCGCGCTTGAGGAGGCCGCCGATGTCCTTCGCGCGCTTCCGCTTCTCCGCCAGCTCGTTTTGGATGACCAGGATCTCGAGCCGCGCGAGGCGGTAGATCTTCAGCTCGAGAATCGCATCCGTCTGCTCCGCGTCGAGCGTGAAGCGGGCCATGATCTTGGTGGCCGCATCGGCCTTGCCGTCCGACTTACGGACGATCTTGATGATCTCGTCGAGCGCGTCGAAGACCGTCTCGAAGCCCTCGAGGATGTGGACGCGGGCTTTGAGCGCGTCGAGCTCGAATCGGAGCCGGTTGCGGACGACCTCGAGCCTGAAGTGCAGGAAGTGCCACAGGATGTCGTGCAGGCTCAGCCGTTCCGGCCGGCCCACCAGGACATTTTCCGTCGGGATGAGGCACGTGAGGTTGACCGGGAACGTCGACTGCAGGGGCGTGTGCTTGTAGAGATAGGCCATCACCAGCCGCTTGTCCGCATCGCCCTTGAGCTCGAGCGCGATCCGCACGTCGTCGGTCGAGACGTCCCGCACGTCGACGAGGTGCGGCAGCTTGCGGGAGATCGCGACATCGGCGATGCGCTCGACGAGCATGGCCTTGTTGACGGTGTAGGGGATGCTCGTGATGTAGATCGTCTTGCCGCCACGGGTCGACGGACCTTCCTGCCAGGTCGCGCGGATGCGGATGGATCCGGAGCCGGTCTTGTAAATCTCCCGGATCTCCTGCTGGGTGTTCATGATTTGCCCGCCGGTCGGAAAGTCCGGGCCCTTGATGTGCTTGGTGAGCTGCGCGATCGTGAGCGGCGCCAGATCGGCGTCGATCATCTCGATGAGCGCCTTCGACACCTCGCCCAGGTTGTGCGGCGGGATGTTCGTCGCCATGCCGACCGCGATGCCGGTCGCGCCGTTGACCAGCAAATTCGGAATCCGCGCCGGAAGCACGCTCGGCTCCTCGCGCGTCCCGTCGTAGTTGGGCCGGAACGTGACCGTGTCCTGATCGATCTCGGCGAGCAGCTCGTCGCTGATGCGCGCAAGCCGGCATTCCGTGTAGCGCATGGCGGCGGCGCTGTCGCCGTCGAGCGATCCGAAGTTGCCCGAGCCGTCGACCAGCGGATACCGCAGGGAAAACGGCTGCGCCATGCGGACGAGCGTCTCGTAGAGCGCCGCGTCACCGTGCGGGTGGTAGTTGCCCATGACATCGCCGACGACCTTCGCGCACTTGCGGTGTTTGGCATCCGCCGTGAGGTTCTGCTGCCACATCGTGTAGAGAATGCGGCGCTGGACGGGCTTCAAGCCGTCGCGCACGTCTGGGAGCGCGCGCGACGTGATGACCGAGAGCGCGTAGTTCAGATATCGCGACTCGGCGGCCTCGTGGAGCGAGACGACCTCGTCCCCACCGCCGGTCGGCGGCCGGGTCAGGACGTCGGCCTCGCTCTCCATGCCGTCGAACAGGGACCCGGACTTGGAACGACGCTTCGCCATGGACGGAATATTAGTACTGTCCTATCCTTTCCCCATGAAGATCCTCGTCCTCGACGTGGGCGGCACGCACGTGAAAGTTCTTGCGTCCGGCCAGAAGACGCCCATCAAGATCCCGTCCGGCCCGAAGATGACGGCCCGGAAGATGGTGAAGCTCGTCCGCGAAGCGACCAACAAGTGGCGCTATGAGGCAGTGTCGGTCGGCTTCCCCGGTCCGGTCATCGCGAATCGTCCCATGCGCGAACCGCACAACCTCGGGAAGGGCTGGGTCCACTTCGACTTTCATCGCGCGTTTGGCCGACCGACGAAGGTCGTGAACGACGCGGCGATGCAGGCGCTCGGCTCCTACAACAAGGGCCGAATGCTGTTCCTGGGCCTCGGCACCGGACTCGGCTCCGCCATGGTGTTCAACGGGACCGTCGAGCCCCTGGAGTTGGCCCACCTCCCGTACAAGAAAGATCGGACCTACGAGGACTATCTCGGGCTGCGTGGACTCGATCGCTACGGCAAGAAGAAGTGGCGCAAGCACGTCAACGATGTCGTCGAGCGCCTCCAGGCGGCCTTCGAGGTCGACGACGTCGTCGTCGGCGGCGGCAATGCGCGGCTGCTCAAAGACCTGCCAAAAGGCGCGAGAGTCGGCGACAACGACAACGCCTTCACCGGCGGCTTCCGTCTCTGGGACAAGGACCGGAAAGTCGGGCGGTAGCGGCCCCGGGGCCAGACCTGCCCCCCACGACAAAGTGGCCCTCGCCGAATCGGTCGGACTGCTCCTCGTCTCCGCGACTGTCGCCGGATGGTGGCCGGCGCGCCGCGCGATGCGCGTGAATCCGGTGACGGCGCTGCGCGAGAACTAGCGGCCCTGGCGTGGGCCGGGGCCAGTTTTCGCTTTTTCTTTGCCAGCAGACCAGTTTCTGCGTATCTTCTTTTCCGATGCGCCGGATCATCCACGTCGACATGGATGCGTTCTACGCGTCGGTCGAACAGCGCGACCAGCCCGACCTTCTCGGCAAGCCGGTCGCCGTGGGGGGTCGGCCGGAATCGCGGGGTGTCGTCGCCGCGGCCAGCTATGAGGCCC
>Ga0070732_10000245_pt1 | contig 38763 bp, 28 predicted proteins | sample Coa_R1_5_FD_66449 | JGI IMG/M metagenome (GOLD analysis project Ga0070732, IMG submission 66449) | Surface soil microbial communities from Centralia Pennsylvania, which are recovering from an underground coalmine fire - Coalmine... | ecosystem: Environmental > Terrestrial > Soil > Unclassified ... | reverse complement strand
GCGACCTCCTGAGCCACAGTCAGGCGTTCTGCCACTGAACTACGCCCACCACCCGAACGGCCAATGTAACACACCGCTGCCAGCCCGAGGATTCCTCATCGCGCGCCGCGCGAGCGCCTGTACAATGACTGACGGTACGCGCGTGGCGTGAGGTGGGGTGCATGGGTGATGCTGGCGAAGGGTTGATCGACGCGGACTCGAGGATTCAAGAGCGGTTGGAAGATCTGGAACGGGAACGCAACGAGCGGCGGGGTCCTGCCGTGAAGGATCCCGAGGGCGCGCGCGAGTACGAATCGCTGCGGCTGGCCCGCATCGAGCTCGAGCGCCAGTTGGGGACGACCACACACGATCGGCGCCGTACCATGCTCGCTCAGGCCCTGACGGCGCTCGACAAACGCATCGCTGAGGTCCGCGCGCGGCTCGAATAGAGAGACCCCCCCGTCGGCACGACTCCGGGTCGATGACTCACGCGGGCTCGTCGACCACCCGCCCGTCGAACAGATAGAGGTGCCGTCCCGCGCGCGCAATGTAGTTCGGGTTGTGGGTCGCGAGGCAAATCGTCGTCCCGTCCGCGTGCAGTTCCGAGAGCATCTCCATGAGGGCGTCGCCGCTCTTCGAGTCGAGATTGCCGGTGGGTTCGTCGGCCAGCAGGATCGGCGGCCGACCCGCGATCGCCCGGGCGACCGCGACCAGTTGCTGGTGGCCGCCCGAGAGCTGGCCGGGTCGCTGTCGGGCACGCAGGACGAGGCCGACGCGCTCGAGCGCCGCATGCGTTCGCGCCTCGCGTTCGGTGACGCTCACGTTCCGCAGCGTCAGGGGATATTCCACGTTCTCGTACACCGTCATGTCGCCGATGAGGTTGAAGCTCTGGAACACCAGGCCGATGTCGACGTTGCGGATGCGCGCCTTGTCTCCTGGGGCGAGCTCGTCGACGCGGCGGCCGTTGAACCAGTGCCGGCCCCGCGTCGGCGCGTCGAGCAGCGCGAGGATGGAGAGAAGCGTCGATTTGCCGCAGCCTGAGGGACCCGACACCGAGACGTACTCGCCACGACCGAGCGACACCGAGACGTCGACGAGGGCGTGGGTCTCCTCATCGGCGTCGCCCCGGAACGTCTTCGTGACTCCCTCGAGAAGGATGAGCGGCGCGGCGGGGTCGGGCGAAGACGCCTGAGGCTCGCGCGACGGTCGCTTCCACCAGGCCACGGGTAATGAGACGAGATCCGCCGCCCGCGAGTTTGGCGCGCGCGCCCTCGGGAGAGACCGCCGACCACGATCCTGTTCAAGGACGGCGCGGCGATCGACCGCCGGTCGTACGACGAGCTGCGAGCACGGGTGGCACAGGTCCTGGGGTCGCGGCCGGCGCTCGGCCCGCCGACAGGACCTCTTGCACGACTGCATCGGTAAACGCCGTCGTGCCAACCGGCCGCTGACGAGCCGAGGCGATGTCGGCGGTCCGATAGCCCGCCTGGAGCACGCGGTCGATCCCCGCCATGACCCGCGCGCCGTCCTCGGGCCGGTGGAGACCGTCGGCGAGCAGCATGGCCGCCGACGCGATCGCGCCGATGGGATTGGCGACGTCGCGGCCCGCGATCGTCGGCGCCGATCCGTGGACCGGTTCGAACAGGCCCGGCCCGTTCCCGAGACTCGCCGACGGCAGCAGCCCGAGCGATCCGGCGACGCCGCCGGCTTCGTCGGACAGGATGTCGCCGAACAGATTCTCCGTCAGGAGAACGTCGAAGGCCGACGGCGCGATCGCGAGCTTCATCGCCGCGGTGTCGATGTATTCGTGCGTGAGCGCGATGTCCGGATAGTCGCGGGCCACCTCGCTCACGACGTCGCGCCAGAGTCGGGATACCTCGAGCACGTTCGCCTTGTCGACCGACGTGACGCGCCGGCGGCGCCGGCCCGCCAGCCCGAACGCCACGCGGGCCACGCGCACGATCTCGTCCCGGCTATACCGCATCGTGTTGACGGCCGAGGCGCCGTCGGCGGCGAGGCCCCGCGGTTCACCGTAATAGAGGCCGCCGGTGAGTTCGCGGACGATGATGAGGTCCGTGCCGGCGAGGACACGGGCCTTCAGGGGACTGACGCCCCCGAGGCCAGGCCAGGCGCGCAGCGGACGGATGTTCGCGAAGACCCCCAGGTCGCGTCGGAGAGCGAGCAGCGCGGCCTCCGGCCGACCGGCGGGTGGCTCGCGATCGTAGGCGGGATCGCCGACGGCGCCGAGGAGAATCGCGTCCGACTGACGGGCCGCGGCGATCGTGTCGGGCGGGAGCGGAGGCAGGCCCTGAGCGATCGCCGCGCCCCCGATCGGCCAGGTCGTGATGGCCCAGCGGTGCCCTCCGGACGCCCCCACCGCCTCGAGGACTCTCACCGCCGCGCGTGTGACCTCCGGTCCGACGCCGTCGCCGGGGAGAACGGCGATCGACGCGTTCATACGCCGAAGCCGTACCCCGCGTCATGCGCCACGGCCTCGAGCGCCCGGTGGTCCTCGCGGGCCTCGTGCACGAGCGAAAGAAGGTCGTCGTTCGTAATGATCTTCTTGCGCTCGGCGATCGCCATGAGACGTCGATAGATGACGTCGCCCTCGTCGGCGGACAGGGTGTAGCCCAAATCGCGGCACCGCGCGTGCACGGCGTGCCGTCCCGAGTGTTTGCCGAGGACCAGAAGGGTCGATGGAGCGCCGACGTCTGCCGGTCGCATGATTTCGTAGGTGCGGCGATCCTTCAGAATGCCGTCCTGATGGATTCCGGCCTCGTGCGCGAAGGCGTTCCGGCCGACGATGGCCTTGTTGGCCTGGACAGGCTCGTTCGTGAGTTCGGTGAGCAGCTGGCTCGCCGCGTAGAGACGTGTGGCGTTGATGCTGGTTTCGACCGGCACCCTGTCGGGACGGACCCGCGAGATCATGACGATCTCTTCGAGCGACGCGTTGCCCGCACGCTCACCGATGCCGTTGATCGTGCACTCGACTTGCCGCGCGCCCGCGCCGACGGCGGCGATGGTGTTCGCCACGGCCAGCCCCAGATCGTCGTGACAGTGCGCGCTGAAGCAGGCGCGGTCGGCGTTGGCCACGTGACCCAGGACGTCGCGGAAGAAGTCCGCGATGTCGTCCGGCGTGGCGTAGCCGACCGTGTCCGGCAAGTTGATCGTCGTCGCGCCGGCGTCGATGACGGCCTCGATCACCCGGTAGAGGAAGGCCCGATCGCTCCGCGTCGCGTCCTCGGCCGAGAACTCGATGTCGTCCGTGTGGACGCGGGCGCGGCGCACGGAGTCGACGGCGGCGTCGAGACACTGGGCGCGCGAGAGGTGCAGCTTCCGGGAGAGGTGCAGGTCGGACGTCGCGATGAAGAGGTGGAGCCGGGGCCGGCGAGCGGGTTCGAGCGCCCAGGCCGCCCGGTCGATGTCGCCGGGCCGGCACCGCGCCAGCGCCGCGACGACCGGCCGCTCGATCGCCTTCGCGATCCGGCGCACCGCCTCCGCGTCGTCCTCCGAGGCAATGGGGAAGCCGGCCTCGAGGACGTCGACGCCGAGGGCGTCGATCGCGTGCGCCAGCCGGAGCTTCTGGTCCGCGCGCATGGAGAAGCCTGGCGCCTGTTCGCCGTCCCGGAGGGTCGTGTCGAAGATCCGAAGCCGATCGGTCATGCGGGCAGTGTGCGGGTCGGCCGGGGTAGAAGTCAAAGTTATGATTGTTACTATTCTAGTGAATTATCTTATTGACGAGACGCGCCCGGATCGCGCACGATCGCTCGTGAAAATGCCCGCCATGTCGGGCGGCGACCTCGGGCAGCGCGCCCGCTTATGTCACCCTCTTCACACGTCTTCACACTCGATGACCTGCGCGTGTTCGTGACCGTGGCCGCCGAACGCAGCTTTTCGCGCGCCGCGCGGAAGCTCCGCCGGACGCAGCCAGCGGCCAGCCAGGCCGTTCGACGCCTGGAAGAGGCGCTCGGCGAGCGGCTCATCAACCGCTCGGCGCGTGACGGCACGCTCACCGACGCCGGCGATGTCCTCCTCGATTACGCCACGCGCCTGTTGCGCCTGGCCGATGAGGCGACCGGCGCCGTCGCCGACCTCCGGGACGTCCGTCAGGGCCGGGTGCTCATCGGAGCGAACGAGGGCGGCGTGCACGCAGTCCTGCCCCTCATCGAGGCCTTTCACAAAGTCCATCCGGCGATTCTGATCGACGTGCGCCGGGTGCACGCGCGGCAGATGGCGCAGGAGATCCTGCTGCGCACGATCGACTTCGGGATCCTGACCTTCAATCCGCCGGACCGCGACCTGTTGTCAGTGCCGCTCAGCACGGACGAACTCGTCCTCCTCGTCCGGCCATCCGATCCCCTGGCGGTGCGCAAGAGCGTCACCATGCAGGAGATGGGCCGCCAGCCGGTGATCGCCCACAACGACCCGTCCCCAGCCCGCGAACGGGTGTTACGGCTCTATGAACAGCGCCATGCGCCGCTCAACATCTGCTTGTCGCTGCCGAGTCTGGACGGGATCAAACGCGCCGTGGAAATGGGCCTCGGTGTCGCGCTGCTGCCGCGCCGGTGCGCCCAGTCCGAAATCGCCCGCGGACAGCTCGTGGCCGTTCGAGTGCCGGAACTCCGGTCGCCCCGCCAGCTCCGGTTCGTGTTCCGGCGGGACGGCAACCTGTCGCACGCCGCTCAGGCGTTCCTGCACATCGTTCGTCGCACGGAGCGCTGACGCGCCGTCGCCCTAATTGCCCGATCCCACAAATTCCCGCAAATACGGCAATCGCGCCGCCACGCGCTCGACCTCGTCGTAGCGCTCCAGCAGGAGCGACGTCACATCCCACGTGCCGGACAGCAGCGCCGCCCGCGCCGTCGCCTCGAGAGTGACGTCCACGCTGACCTCATCCGCGCTGACCCGGAGCGACGCCACGTCGACGACCCACTCGGCCTCAGGATGGGCGGCCGCGTGCGCCATGAGCGTCGCGATCGTGTCTGCCGGCGCCGAAAGACACGGCAAGCCGATCGCCACGGCGTTGCCGAAGAAGATCTCGGCAAACGAGGTCCCGACGATGGCCCGCAGACCGCGCCGGTAGAGCGCCTGCGGCGCATGCTCGCGCGAGGAACCACAGCCGAAGTTGGCGTTGACGAAGAGGATCCGCGCCTCCCGCCGGGCCGGATCGTCGAACGAATGGACCCGGCCCTCCCGCGCCGCCTCTCGCCGGTCGTCGGCAAAGACCGACGCTTCAAGGCCCTCGAAAGTGACCGCCCTGAGGAACCGCGCCGGAATGATGCGATCCGTGTCGATGTCGTCGCCACGAAGGACGATGCCACCGCCGCGCACGCCTGCGATCGCCGACGCGCTCATGAGCAACCCGTGCTCACGCCGGATCCGGCGCTTCCGATGAGCGGGCGCACGTCGACGACCTCGCCCGCAATCGCCGCCGCGGCCACCATCGCCGGGCTCATGAGCAGGGTCCGTCCCGTCGGGCTGCCTTGACGACCCTTGAAGTTGCGGTTGGACGAGGAGGCGCAGACCTCGCGGCCGGTGAGGCGATCCGGATTCATGGCCAGGCACATCGAACAGCCCGCGTGGCGCCATTCGAAGCCGGCCGCGCGGAAGATCTCAGGCAGACCCTCGCGCTCGGCGTCCGCCGCAACCGCCTGCGATCCGGGCACGACGAGGCCGCGCACGTGCCGGGCCAGGCGCTGTCCCGAGACCATCCGCGCCGCCTCGCGCAGGTCCGAGAGGCGCGCGTTCGTGCAGGATCCGATGAACGCGACGTCGATGTGCGTGCCGGCGATGGGCTGCCCCGGCGTCATGCCCATGAAGGCCGCTGCTTCGGCCAGACGGGCGCGCTCGCTCGTCGGCACGGTGTCGGGGCGCGGGACGACATCGTCCACGCGCACCGACTGGCCCGGATCGATGCCCCACGTGACCATCGGCGCGAGCGTCGAAGCGTCAATGGTCACGTCGTCGTCGTATGCGGCGCCGGGATCGGACGCCAGGCTCGACCACCAGCGGCACGCCCGGTCGAAGGCCTCGCCGGCCGGCGCGAAGCGTCGACCGCGAAGGTAGTCGAACGTCGTCTGGTCCGGATTCACATAGCCGACGCGAGCGCCGCCCTCGATGGACATGTTGCAGATCGTCATGCGCTCGTCCATCGACATCCGGTCGATCGTGTCGCCGGCGTACTCGTAGGCATGGCCGGCGCCGCCGCCGACGCCCAGCGTGTTGATAATCGCGAGGATCACGTCCTTTGCGTAGACCCCAGGCGCCAGCCGGCCTGTGACCGTGATGCGCCGGACGCGGAGCGGCGAGACGGCCAGACACTGCGACGCGAGGACGTCGCGGACTTGGGAGGTGCCAATGCCGAACGCGAGGGCGCCGAAGGCGCCGTGCGTTGAGGTATGACTGTCGCCGCACGTGATCGTTAACCCGGGTTGCGTGAGGCCCAACTCGGGTCCGATGACGTGCACGATGCCCTGCGCGCCGCTCGCCGGATCGAAGAGCGGAATCCCGTGGGATAGACAATTGCGCTCGAGTGCCGACGTCATCGTTTCGGCCATGGGATCGGCCAGGGGGCGTACGAGCGACAGCGTCGGCAGGATGTGGTCGACCGTCGCAAACGTGCGGTGCGGCGCCCGAACCGGCCACCCGTGCGCCGCGAGGGCGTCGAACGCCTGGGGGCTCGTCACTTCGTGGACGAGGTGTAGGCCCACGTAGAGCTGCGTCTGGCCGTTGGCCAGGGGCCGAACGGCGTGCCGATCCCAGACCTTTCGAAAGAGCGTGTCCGGCATGTCTCGCTCGTGATCGTAGCAAGACGACGCGGGCCTGGACAGGCCCCAGGCCCTTGGCATCGCCGCGCGTCCTCGCGTAGCCTAAGAAAGGACGCGACGATCATGCTGTTCTGGCCCGTGCTCCTGCTGGTGGATGCGATGGTGCTGCGCATTCTGCCCGGACTTGAAGTCGACAATTGGCTGACCGCGCTCGGTGCCGCCGTCGCGCTGCTCGTCGGCACGTTCCCGATCGGATTGCTGGCCAGCATGATCGACGTCGCCAACCCGTGGATCTTCCTCGGCGTCGCGTCGGCCGTGAACGCCGTGATCCTCACGATTGTGATCGCGCTCAGCTCCGGGCTGCGATCCCAGAGCGCCGTGGCCGTGCCCGTCGCCGCGGCGCTGATTGCCGGGCTGAATTACTACGTGGCTCCCACCGTCGTGGGGCAGGTGATCGCCGCGTCGCACGCGCATTGGTTCTGACCCTGGGCCGGCGGTGCCCATGGACTTCTCACCCCGCCAGCTGGCCGCCCTCGCGATTGCCACGAGCTTCGCCGCCGGCCTCAACGTCTACGCGACCGTCGCGACGCTCGGTCTCCTGGCGCGCTTCCAGCTGATCGAGCTGCCGCCGTCGCTCGGGCTCCTCGCGGATGGATGGGTCATTGGTGGAGCCGGCGCCCTGTTTCTCGTCGAGTTCGTCGCAGACAAGGTGCCGCTTTTCGATCTCGTGTGGAACGCGCTGCAGACCTTCGTCCGCGTGCCGGTGGCAGCGCTCCTCGCCTACGGCGCGACGAGCCACCTGTCACCCGGGAACCAGCTGCTGACCGCCGCGTTGGGCGCCCTCGTCGCCCTCGCCGCTCACGGCGGCAAGCTCGCGGCGCGGGTCGCGGTGACGCCCTCGCCTGAGCCGTTTTCAAACATCGCGCTGAGCGTCGGCGAGGACGCGTTTGCCATCTTCCTGACCTGGTTCGCGACCGAGCATCCGTTCCTCGCGGCGGCCATTGCGATCGTGCTGGTCGTCGCCATGGTGGCCGTCGTTCAGCTCGTCGTCCGCGCCTTGCGTGACGCGTTCCGCGGCGCACCGCGGCGCGCCGGGTCCGCCGTGCCGAACGCCAGCCCGTAGCCTCTTCGGGAACGGGCCTCGCTCGCGAAAGCTAGCAGCCCGTGGTGAAAACCCGCGTGGCACCGAGACTCGCGATGCACCCGACTTTCACCACGGGCTGCTGGGCCCGTCCGCCTGAGTCGAGCGGGGGCGCACCCACCCCATCGCAGGTGGCTCCGCCGCGTGACCGCCGCCCACGGGCGTTGTCGTGACCGGACCCATGCCCATGATTTGCACGATGACTTCCGAATCCTTCGCGCCGTCGTAGTGATGGAGGCCAGACGGGTGCTTCATGAAGCCGCCGGCGGCAAGCGGCTGCGTCTTGTCCGGGTTGAACACGTCGGCGCCGGGGCCGACGGCTGTCCACCACGTACCCTTGATCACGGTGACGAATCGATCCTGATTGTGAAAATGCGGACGGCTCATCACGCCAGGGGGAAAGCGATTCCGGATGACGTAGATCCCGGGCTTCGTCGGATCGCCCGCAATGACGACCGACTCCATGCTTGCTCCGCTCCCAAACGTAACTGCCTCGGGCGTGACGCGGATCACACCCTGCGCGTCCGGCCTTGCCACCTGGCTTCTGAGCGCTTCGCCGTCTCGCCGGTCGAATGCACCGGGACTTTCATCGCGGGCTGCGAGGAGCACGGCGCTGCCGAGGAGCACGACGCCGGTCACGAATCGGGTTCTGTCTGTTGGTCGCATATCAGGCCCTCTCTCTCTAATCTCAATTCCCGTGGCCGCTCCCTGAGCCCGCCGCTCGGCACCACCGAACTGGCAATCGCTCAATCCGGCCGCAGCACCCGCACCGGGTCGAGCCGTGAGGCCCGATAGGCTGGAATCATCGTCGCCATTATCGCGATGCCTGCGACGACGAGGGCGGCGGCGCCGAGGATCACGGGGTCGGACGCACGCACCTCGTACAGCCGACTCGTCACGGCCCGACCGGAGAAGTAGGCGACGGCGACGCCGATCGCCGTGCCACTGCCCGTGAGCACCCGGCCCCGTCGCATGATGAGCCAGAACACGTTGGCTGGCGTGGCGCCGAGCGCCAGCCGGGTCGCCACTTCGTTGCGACGCTCGGCCGTCGCGTAGGCAATCACTCCGTAGATGCCGACGGCTGCGAGCGCCACGGCCGCGATGCCGAAGAGCACCATGAGCGTCATGCCCAGCTGCTGCCGCACCAGGGTCGCAGCCACGATGTCGGCGGCGGCCTGAAAATCAATGGCGATCTGGGAATCGAGCCGCCGCACCTCTTGGCGAATAGCCGTCTGGAGCGGAACCGTATCGGCGAGGCTCGTGTGCACGACGAATGTCTGCCGACGAGGGAAGCCCTGGTACTCGGGGGTGTAGTAGGCGGGCTCGGGAGCGTCGGTGAGCGACTGCTGTCGGACGTCGTCGACCACGCCCACGATGCTGAACATCGTCGTGGGATCGATGGTCGGGTACCCGGAGGCGAACCGGACCCGCAACGGATCTCGTCCAGCAAGGAATCGTCGCACGAACGTTCGATTGACAATGACAACCGGCGTCGTGCCGGCCTGATCGTCATCCGTGAAGTCGCGCCCCGAAACCAGCTTAATCCCTAGGGCGTCGAACAACCCCGGGCTGACCGATCGCTGTCGGGTGCCCATCGGGTGCGCCGGGTCCGGGGCATCGCCCTGGAGCTGCACGAAGATCGAGTTGTCCTGGTTGCCGTTGAGCGGAAAGTCGGATGTGGATCCGATAGCGATAACGCCCGCCTGATGCCGGATGCGATTGAGAAGGTCTCGCGAGATGGACACCAGCTTGGCGTCGGAGCGGTCGGAGGTTCGGTACCTGGCGCCCTGGAACATGACGTCAAAAACGAGTCGACCTCCGGTCGCAAAGCCAGGATCGATGGTCGAGAGGTTGGCGAAGGCCCGCACGAGCCAACCCGCGCCAGCGACGAGCGCAACGGCGAGCGCGACCTGGGCAACGGTCATCGCACCGAGCCAGCGACCAGTCGTTCGGCCGGCTGAGCTGGACCTGCCCGCCTCGTTCATGAGGGTCTTGACATCCGTGGCCGCAAGGCGCAGCGCCGGCGCGAAGCCGACGAGGACGCCGCTCACGAGGAGCGTGCCCAGTGCGAAAAGCAGCACACGACTGTCGAAGGGCACGGCATCCAGGCGCGGCAGCTTGCTCGCGCCAATCGCGAGCAGTACCCGGACGCCGCCGTAGGCCGCCGCGACGCCGACGATCCCGCCGCCGCCGGCGAGAAGAATCGACTCGGTGAGGAGCTGTCGCACGATGCGTCCGCGGCCGGCGCCCAGGGAGACGCGCACGGCGATTTCGCGCGCTCGGGCTGAACCCCTGGCGAGGAGCAGGTTCGCGACGTTGACGCAGGCAAGCACGAGAAGGAGTCCAGTGGCTGAGAGCACCACGATCAGAATCGGACCGAGGTCTCCCACGATGGACTCGACGAGCGGCCGAACCACGTAGACCCGGGACGTGTCGCTCATCGGGAAGTCGTGCGCAAGGCTCGCCATCACGGCGGCCATCTGACCCTTCGCCCGCTCGACGTTCGTGCCGCCATGCAATCGCATGTACGCCTCGAAGTTGTGGTTCACACCCTGCGGGTCGAGCGAAATATTGAACCAGAAGCCGGCCCCGTGGGGCGTGTCGAAATCCGCAGCGGCGACGCCGACGATCGTCGTCGTGATCTCCGAAAACCGAATCGGCTTGCCGATGATCGCGCGGTCGCCTCCGAACATGTCCTGCCACACGCGATAGGAAATGACGACGACGGGTGGGGCGTTCCCGACGAACTGCCCATGACTGAACCCCGAGCCGAGCGCCAGCGGCAGCCCGAACAACTCGAAGAACCCTTCGGTGACCCCGAACACGCGTGTGCGGAGCGGCGTGCCGTCGTCGCGAAGGAGGGTGACGTCCTGCTGAATGAGGCCGGCGACGCGGTCGATCGGCAGCGTAGGACCCGCGAGTCGCAGCATCTCAACGGGTGACAAGAGACCCGACGTCACGCGTCCGTCGGTCATTGCCGTGTGCAGCGAGTACAGGTCTTGCGAGTTGGGATAGGGGAGCGGCCGCAGGAGCGCCGCATTGACCGTGCTGAAGATGGCGGTCGTCGCGCCGATGCCGAGCGCAAGCGTCAAGATGGCCGCCACCGGAAAGGTCGGCGTGCTCCGCACGTTGCGCAGCGCGAAACGCAGATCTTGGAAGAGGGTCTCCATGCTGTGCCGATCCGGTCACCCGCCACCAGCATCGTCGCGCGGTAAGGCATTGTAGCGCCGAGCGGACACTTTCGTGATCGGCCCGCGGAGCGCCGGGATGTAACTCAGCTCGAGTACGACCTGTCGAAACGAAAAGAACGTCGAACAGTAGGCCGCGCCAGCGACCGGAGTCTGTCGAACACAAGGGGTGTGCGTATGAAGCGGATCATCGGCGTCGCAGTGGTGGTCATGCTCGGATGCGCCGTGCCGGCATTTGCCGGGCAGCAGGACACCAAGACCGACAAGCAGGACATCCGGAAAGACACGCGGGACGTGCGTCAGGACAAGCAGGACGTGCGCCAGGACACGCGGGACGTGACGAAGGACTCGAAAGAGATCGCGACCGACAAGGCCGATCTCAAGACGGATCTGAAGGACGGGCAGAAGGCTGACGCAAAGGCCGACGCCAAGGACCTCCGGACCGACACCAAGGACCTTCGGACCGACCAGAAGGACGTGCGGACCGACAAGAAGGACGTGAAGAAGGACACCCGCGATCTCCGGCACGACCGCCGCGATCTGCGGCACGATCGTAAGGGCGGGCGCTGACCTGTGAAGGTGACCGCCGTGTCGTGGCGGAGGCAGCGCTCGCCTCCGCCGCGGCACCGCCCCGAGTGCCGCCGGCCTCATCTCGCGCTACACTCCTCCGTCGTCTGACGCGCGCGCGGACATCCTCAGAGCCCGGCCGGATGAGGTCTGGCCCCGCTGGCGTGAGCCGGGCCTGACCCGCTGGACGTGCTCCGACGCGACCGGGGGTGGCGTGTGACTGGCAGACATCTCATCGCAAACGTCGGGGCCCTCGCAGGGTTGATGGCGGCAGGCGTCGCGATTGCCGCCCGCGTGCCGGCGCAGCCCGACGTCGTCGATCAGGTGATGTCGGCCTTCACTTACCGGAACATCGGGCCGTTCCGCATGCAGGCGCGCATCGCGTCAATCGCCGTCCCGACAGCGCCCGTCAAGGATCATCTCTACACGTTCTATGTCGCGCCCTGGATAGGCGGCGTGTGGAAGACGACCAACAACGGCACGACGTTCGAACCGGTATTCGATGCCCAGGATGACTTGTCGATCGGCGCCGTCGCGGTCGCGCCGTCAAACGCTGACGTCGTGTGGGTGGGCACAGGAGATGCGTTCACGTCGCGTAGCTCGTACGCGGGCGACGGCATCTACAAGTCCGAGGATGCGGGGAAGACCTGGACGCGAAAGGGCCTGACCGATTCGCAGCACATCGCCCGCGTCCTGATCCACCCGAAGGACCCCAATGTCGTCTACGTAGCGGCCATGGGGCACTTGTACTCGTCCAACGCCGAGCGCGGCGTGTTCAAGACCTCCAATGGCGGCGACTCCTGGGAAAAGGTGCTCTACATCGACGACCGCGTCGGCGCAATCGATCTCGTCATGAGCGCCGGAGATCCGTCGGTGCTCTACGCGGCGACCTACGAGAAGGAGCGGCTGCCGTGGCAGATGGTGAACGGAGGCCCCGGCAGCGGCATCTACAAGACGACGAATGGCGGCGCTTCGTGGACGCGACTCGGCGGCGGCCTGCCGACGGGCCGCATCGGCCGGATCGGCCTCGCCCAGTTTCCGCCCAAGCCCGAGATCCTCTACGCCGTCGTCGAGAACGAGAACGAACGCGCCGCGGCTGGACCACCGCCCGCCGCCGGCAACCGCGGCGGCCGGACGATCGGCGGCGAGGTGTACCGCACGGAGGACGCCGGCACGACCTGGAAGAAGATGAACGCCGCCGACTACAACGTCAGCCCTAAGGGTCCGTACTATTTCAGCCAGATCTTCGTCGATCCGGCGAATGATCAGAACCTCTTCGTCACGCAGGATGGCTTTCGCCATTCGATGGATGGCGGCCGCACTTGGACCGCGCCGCCCGTGTTCCCCCGGATGTTCGGCGACGTGCGCACGCTCTGGATTGATCCTCAGAACCCCGATCGCCTGATCCAGGGCAGTGACGGCGGCATTGCGATCTCCTACGATGGCGGCCGCACGAGCGAGGCCTACTCGAACTTGCCCTTGGGGTCGGTCTACGCCCTCAGCGTCGACATGGAGGATCCGTACAACGTCTACGCGGGCCTCCAGGATCATGAGAACTGGCGCGGGCCGTCAAACGGCGCGTCGGGCCGCATCACGGAGCAGGATTGGCAGGCGGTGGGCGACGGCGACGGGATCTTCACGGTCGCGGACCCGACCGACAGCCGCTGGCTCTACACGACCCGCGAATATGGGGCCCATGAACGCCTCGACCAGAAGCTGGGCTACCGAACCAATATCCAGCCGCGCGCCGATCCGGGACAACCGCCGTTTCGGTTCCTGTGGGAACCGCCCGTGGTGATTTCTCCGCACCAGAGCAGCGTGATCTATGCAGGTAGCCAGGTGCTGCTGCGGTCCGAAGACCGCGGCGATCACTGGATGGCCATCAGCCCCGATTTGAGCACTCACCCGGCTGACAAGATTCTCCCGGAGTCGGAAGGCGGCGTGCCCGGTGGCATTCCATGGTTTGCGATTTCGACGATCGCGGAGTCGTCGATGACCGCCGGCCTGATCTGGGCTGGCACGAGCGACGGCAATGTGCAAGTGACCCAGAACGGCGGACGGATGTGGACCGATGTGACGGCCAGCCTCAGTGCGGCCGGCGCCCGCCGCGACGCCTACGTGAGTCGCGTCGTCGCCTCGACGCACGTCCCTGGCCGGGCCTATGTGTCCAAGAGCGGCTACAAGCTCGATGACTTCAGGCCGTTCCTGTGCCGGACGGATGATTTCGGCGCCACATGGCGCTCCATCGCCGGCAACTTGCCAAATCAGCCGATCAACGTCGTCGTCGAAGATCGACGGAATGCCAATCTCCTCTTCGTCGGCAACGACACCGGCGTGTTCGTGTCGATTGACGGCGGCGGGCGCTGGCTGAAGATGAACAACAACATGCCCAACGTCCCGGTGCACGATCTCCTGGTGCACCCTCGCGAGCAGGACCTGGTCGCCGGGTCCTATGGCCGCGGGATCTTCATCACCAACATCGCGCCTCTCCAGGAATTGACGCCGGCGGTCCTGGCCGAGGACGTGCACCTCTTCACGATCAAGCCGACCGTTCAGCGCGTGACGTGGTCCTTCGGCGCGAATGACTACATCTTCGGTCAGAGCAAGCTGCAGACGCCAAACGAACCGAACGGCATGGCGATTCGCTATTACTTGAAGGCTCCCGCTGCCGGGCGCGCCGACGTGGTCATTGCCGACGCGGCAGGCCGCGAGGTCGCACGCCTGGCCGGAACGACGACGGCCGGCGTCAATACGGTGGTGTGGAACACGCGAGTCGCCTCGGCCGGGCGTGGACGGGGCGCGGGCGCGGCGCCCGCCGCGCCAGGCAGCACGGTGCTGGATCAGTTGATGCCGCTCGGCGAGTACGTCGTAACGCTCTCGGTCGCCGGACAGACCCAAACCGCCCGCGCGACCATCGCCAAGACGCAGGGCTGGTCGATCGGCCCCACGCCCCAGGTGATTCGCTAGCTCAGTTGATTGTCCAACCGGGCGCGAAGACCTGCGCGCCCTTGGGGAGGCCGCGCACGCCAACCTGGAGCGGCAGTTGGCCTTTCGCGTCAGGACGCGTGTACGTCACAAGATACTGCGACAAGAACAAGTCCGCCGCCTGGCGGGCGACCGTGTCGAGCAGGGTGGCGCCGTAGACCGTCGCACGACGACCGCCGCTCCAGGCGATCAGATCCTCGAAGATCTCATCGCGGTCGAGGACGCTGCTGCCGACCGGAGCCACTTGGATGCCCCAAAGTTCGCAACCCGCCTTTCGCAGAGAGACGGGGGTCTCGGGCAACACCCGGCGCCCGCCGGTGAGGCCTGGGGGCGTGATTGAGAGGATGATGCGACGGCTGGTTGGCTCCTGCGCGAGGCGCGCGGCGAACTCAGGTATCCGCTCGACCACCGGGCCGAGGTCGGGCTCCGTGAAGATGGTACCGACGGCGGCCTCGAGCTGTTTCGCCTGCGCGGTGACGGCGAGCATCTCCGGCGTCCCGGGGCCGTCCGCCACGCCGATGCGCGACTGCGGGCTGGCCTGCCGCACAAGTTCGATCAGCGAACGGATGGCGCCCCGAGTCCGGGAGACCGCATTATTGTCGACCTGGACGAACAGGATGAGAGACAGGGGCTCGGTGGCCGGCTCGGCCGAAAGGACCGTCTGATCGTGGCCGCTGACCCGCACTGCGAAGTCCGCGGCTGCCAGACCGGCAATTGGCCGGCCATCGGCGCCCGCGACCGCCACGAGGACGGTGCCGTTCGGGGCAGCAGCGAGGTTGGCGGGCCAGTCAGCCGCACCAGAGAGAATGACGGCGATCGCCAGACCGAGAGGGAAGAAACGCCCGAGTACTCGTCGAGTCATGGATCCCGCCGCAGGCGGCTCTACCCACTGTAGCAGGGTAAAGTATGACGCGTCGGAGGATATTGAGATGCCTGCCTATCGCTCACTCCATCGTCTGGTCCGTGTCGCTGCGCCGATCGGCCTGCTCGTCGTCGGAGTCTCGGCGCTGGCGCAATCCGGAAGTGCCTGGGTCATGACGCCCGACGCGCCGGAGAACGCCGCGCTGCGGAGTCTTCGCTGGCGCAGCGTGGGCCCCGCCAATCCCGGCGGCCGAATCACCGTGGTCGCCGGCATCCCAGGCAAGCCCGAGGAGTTCTACATCGCCGGCGCCGCAGGCGGTCTCGCCAAGACCACGAATGGCGGGGTGACGTTTGCCCAGCTCTTCGACAACGAGGACGTCGCGTCGATCGGCGATATCGAGATCGCCGGCTCGAACGAGAACGTCGTGTGGGTCGGCACGGGCGAAGGCGATCCCCGTAACAGCACGTCGTTCGGGAATGGCGTCTACCGCTCGACGAACGGCGGCCAGTCGTGGACGCACCTCGGGCTGACGGACACCGAGCGGATCAAGAGGATTGCCGTCGACCCCAGAGATCCCGACGTCGCGTTCGTCTGCGCCCTGGGGCACGCGTGGGGCTCGAACGAGGAGCGCGGCGTGTTCAAGACCACGGATGGCGGCAAGAACTGGAAGAAGGTGCTCTATCGCAACCCAGACACAGGGTGCTCCGACATCGCCATGGATCCGACGAACCCGCGGGAGCTCTACGCCGGGATGTACACCTTCCGCCGCAAGCCCTACCGGTTCGACAGCGGCGGCGGCGAGACCGCGCTCTACAAGACGACCGACGGCGGCGACACGTGGACGAAGCTCACGAACGGGCTGCCCAAAGGTCCCATGGATCGCCCGGGTGTGGCCATCGCCGAGAGCAGCCCAAACGTCGTCTATCTCATCAGCGAGACGAAGAACGAGGGCACGCTCTTCCGATCGGAGGATCGCGGCGCGTCGTGGGCGAAGGTCAGCGACAGCACGGCGATCACCTTCCGACCGTTCTACTACGACGACATCCGCGTCGATCCGAGCAATCCCAATCACTTGTGGGCGCTGGCGAGCCAGGTTCTCGTCTCGAACGACGGCGGCCGCTCGTTCACACAGACGAGTGCGGGCATGCATGGCGACCAGCAGGCGATGTGGATCGATCCGAAGAATCCGAAGCGGATTCTCTCGGGCTGCGACGGCGGCTTCCAGATCTCCTACGACGGCGGCGTGACGTGGGAAGTGATTAACAACGTGGCCTTCACGCAGTTCTACCACGTGTCATTCGACAACCAGCAGCCGTACACGCTGTGCGGCGGCCTCCAGGACAACGGCGTCTGGTGCGGGCCGAGCATGGTGACCTCGCGCGAAGGGATCCGCAAGCGTGATTGGGTGACCGTGTCCGGCGGTGACGGCTTCGAGGGCGTGCAGAACATCGCCGATCCGTCGCTCATCTATTCGGATTCACAGGGCGGCGAAATCTACGTCACGAACCTGAAGACCAACATGAGCCGCGCCATCGCGCCGTACCCGAAGGACCTCGGATCGACTGGCAGCGCGATCGCTAGCTACAAGTACCGGTTCAACTGGAATACGCCGATCGCCCGTTCCCCGAACGATCCGCGCGCGATCTATCTCGGCGGGAACGTGCTCTTCCGCACGACGAACAACGGCCAGTCCTGGGATGTGCTGAGCCCGGACCTGACGACCAACGACAAGAGCAAGCAGCAGTCGTCGGGTGGAGAGATCGTCGTCGACAACACCGCGGCCGAGTTCTACTGCACGATCATCGCGATCTCGGAGTCACCCAAACAGAAGGGCGTCATCTGGGTCGGCACCGACGACGGGAACATCCAGGTCACGAAGGACGACGGCAAGACGTGGACGAACGTCGTGAAGAACATCCAGGGGCTGCCGCCGAATGTGTGGGTGCCGAACATCGACGCCTCGCCGTTCGACGCCGGGACCGCCTACGTCGCGATCGATCGGCATCGCGACAACGACTTCAGTCCCTACGCCTACAAGACGACGGACTTCGGCCAGACGTGGACGCCGATCGTCGGCAACCTGCCGGCGAAGGGCTATGTCCACGTAGTGCGGGAGGATCCGCGCAAGCGCGGCTTCCTCACGCTCGGCACCGAGTTGGGCGTCTATGCGTCGTGGAACGACGGCGCGTCGTGGGTGAGCCTCAGGAACGGGTTGCCCGCGGTCCCGGTCCTCGAGACCGTCGTCCATCCGCGGGATGGCGACCTCATCATCGCCACCCACGGGCGCGGCATCTATATTCTGGACAACATTCGGCCGCTCGAGCAGCTCGCCGACGCGATGAAGGGCGAGAGGGATGTGTTCCTTTTCGACGGCCCGCCGGCCATCCGATGGCAGACCTGGGGCCGGGACAATCCGATCGGCGCGAAGGAGTGGATCGGTCAGAACCCGCCGCTCGGCGCGATGATCGACTTCTACTCGAAGGGCTCGACCGGACCGGCGACGATTCAGATTGCGACAGCCGCCGGCCAGCACGTTCGCACGATGCTCATGCCCGTGACGGCCGGTGTGAATCGCGCGATCTGGGACCTCCGGTACGACGCGTCCGGCGCCGGCGGCGCTCCGGCGGTCGCCGGGCGTGCGGGCGGCGCCGCGAGCGGCGCCGAGGCCGGCAGTAGAGGCCGCGGCGCGGAACGAGGCGGTGCGGGTGCGCCCCCCGGACCTGATCAGGCGGGTGGTCGCGGTGCTGGCGGCGCGGGCGGCGGTGGTGGATTTGGACGAGGCGGCGGCGCGCCTTACGTCCTGCCGGGATCGTACGTCGTGACGCTGAAGGTCGGGACAACGGAATTGACCCGTCCGCTCACCGTCCAGATGGATCCCCGGATCACGGTGGCGCCGGTCGATCTCAAGGCCCAACTCGACGCGGCACTCACGCTGCGCGATCTGACCGATCGCATCAACACCCTCGTGTCGCAAGCCGACAGCGCGGTCGCGCAGCTGACGACGGCGTCTGGATCGAATCAGGCCGCGGGAAAAGTGTTGGACCAAGCCAAGGACTTTCGGTTCAGGATGGGACGCGTCGGTCAGGAGCAGGGGTACCGCATCCAGGGCCGCCTTCGTGAGCAGATCACGACGCTCGCAGGCTCTGTCGAGGCGAACCCAGGGGCGCCCACGGCTGGAGAGCTGGTTCGTATCAAGGAAGTGACCGCGGATCTCGACAAGATGACGACCGACTGGAAAGCGTTTCTTGCCGGCCCCGCGGCGCCATTCGTGAAGATCTCGTAAGAAGGAGGCATTCCCTTGGGCATCGCACGCGAGGTGCGGCGCCCGAGGGACGCCGAGCTGCGCCCGAGGCCCTCAGGCCAAGGTCTCCCGGGCTGCCAGGCTTCTCGCCTTCGCGCCGCCCAGGCTTCAGCCTTTCAGCCCTTCCTTCACGGATTCTTCATGTTGATCCTCCATCCTGCCATCCTGCCTGCGGCTGGCTCATCCGCAGCGCGCGGAGGACCCCATGCGACGCCTTGTTCCCTTCATCATTCTTGGTGCTGTCCTGTTCGCGTCCGCGGGCTCAGCCCGCCAGGCGCCTGCGGCCGGACCCTACGCCGTCGTCAAGACCGCGAAAACTGGCGGCACCGGCGGCTTCGACTACATCTACGCCGACGTCGTTGGCCGTCGGCTGTACATTCCGCGCGGCGGGTCCCGGGCGGTTCCGGCAACCGCGACAGCCCCGGCCGTCGCCGCGATTGCGGGGCGCATCACGGTGTTCAACCTCGACACCCTCGAGCCAGTCGGGGAAATCCCAGACACCGGTGGCAACGGGGTGGCAGTCGATCCGAAGTCCGGACACGGCTTCTCCACGAGTAAGCCCGTCTCGATGTTCGACACGAAGACGTTGAAGGTAATCAAGACGATCGACGTCGGCGCGGCGCAGCCCGACGGCATCCTGTTCGACGCCTTCAACGAGCGCGTTTATGTCCTGAGCCATCCGACCAGGGACGCCACCGTGATCGACGCCAAGGACGGCACGGTGCTCGGCACAGTGGACCTCGGTGGCGCGCCGGAGCAGGCCGCTGCCGACGGCAAGGGGCGCGTCTACGTCGACGTCTCGGACAAGGCCAACGTCGCGGTGGTCGACGCCGCCGCCATGAAGACCGTGGCGCACTACGACCTCGGCGACAAAGGCAACGGTCTGGCCGGCTTGGCGCTCGACGCGAAGAACCATGTGCTCTTCGTCGCCTGCCGAAATTCTGGCATCCCCGCCGCCCAGCCGGCCGCGCCGATGATGGTGGTCCTCAATGCGGACGACGGTCGCATCCTGGCGACGTTGCCGCTCGCGGGTGGCTCCGATGGCGCGGTCTTCAACCCAGCGACCATGGAAGCATTCAGCACTCACGGCAATGGCACGATGACCATCGTCAAGGAGAAGAGCCCGACGACGTTTGAAGTCGAGCAGACCCTTCAGACGATGGTCGGCGCGAAGACGCTGACGCTCGACACCAAGACCAATCACGTGCTGACGATGACAGCCGAGTACGGGCCGGCCCCGGCTCCGGCCGCGGGAGCGCCGCCCGGGCGCGGCAATCCTCGTGGCCCGATGCTGCCCGACTCGTTCGTGATCCTCGTCGTCGGCGCGGCGAAGTAGAGCGCTCGTTTCGGGCCGTTTCGCCCCGCCGAATCCGCGTCGGTGGCCGGTGCAAGGGAGCCTTGCGCGGACCCCTCCGTTTCAGGGCCGGACAGCGAAGTCCATTGCCCGGAAGCGGTTAGCGTCTGTGTCGTTTCCGATAATGCCATTGCGCGGCGGACTGGGGTGCTGTATCCTCCGCCCTTCTGACCAAGCACGTGCTTGGCCGGCGGAAAACGTCCTTTCTGGGGGAACGCAATGATCCGAAAGCCGCGAAAGCCGCTTAGCCTGGGATTCAGTGGGATCCTCTTCGGTCTCGCTGCCCTCTTACTGTTGCCAGCACTCGCCTCAGCGCAAGTCCAGCGCGGAAGTCTTTTCGTGAAGGTCGCCGATGAGCAGGGCGGAATCCTACCGGGGGCGACGCTCGAGCTCTCCAGCCCGGTGATGCCGGTCGCCATGACCGGCGTGTCTGACGCCCTAGGTCAGTATCGATTTCCGTCCCTGGGAGTCGGCACCTACAACCTGAAGGTGTCCCTCCAGGGCCTACAGACCGTGATTCGCTCTGGCCTCGTCATCACCCAGGACCAGACGGTCGAGGTGAACATCACGCTGAAGGTGGGCTCGATGTCGGAGGCGGTGACCGTCGTGGCGGAGACGCCGGTCGTTGACACCAAGGCCGCGACGCTCCAGGTGAACATCGACAAGAACATCCTTCAGGGGACGCCGGGCGGTCAGGACATCTGGAGCATCATCGAGTACAAGGCGCCGGGCGTCACGATCGACACCGGGAACGGATCGCCACCTGACGTCGGCGGCAACCAGGGCGGATTGCAGCGGAGCCTCACGGCGCGCGGCGTCCCGAACGGCCAGAACACCCAGATGCTGAACGGCGTGAACGTGAACGACCCGGCGGCGCAGGGGTTCTCGATGAATTACTACGTGCCGGAAGCGCTCGACAACATTCAGGTCTCAACGGCCGCCGAAGATATCTCGATTGGCACGGCTGGCGTGTTCATCAACATGGTGACCAAGAGCGGCAGCAACCGCTACGGCGGCCAGTTCTTCGCGACATGTCAGGCCAAGTGCGGCGTGCCCACGCAGAGTAGCAACATCACACCCGCCGAGAATGTGCTCGGTCTGCCCACGCCATCGAACCAGACGTCGTTGCTCACGAATACCAATTTTCAGATCGGCGGCCCGATCCTGCACAACAAGCTCTTCTTCTTCCAGTCGACGAACTTCCAGGCGATTCACGTTGGCGTGACCGGTTTTCCGGCACCGCCGCTCCCGAACGTGCCGACAGTGTTCCAGCAGTTCGCGACGCCGAGTCAAGACGACACGACCGACACGCTGGCCGGCGAGGGCAAGGTCACCTATGCGCTCAACAGCAAGCAGCGCTTCGAGGGCTACCTGTCGAAGCAGCGCTATGACAAGCCCAATCGCGGCGCATCGATCTCGAACACCCAGGACTCGGACTTCAAGGAACTGGACACCTTCGTCATCATGCAGGCGTCCTGGAACTACGTGATGAGCGAGCGCATGTTCCTCGACACGCGCGTGAGCTACAACAACACGCACTTCGATCTGTTCCAGAAGACCAACTTGCAGCCGCTGAGCGACCTGAGCACCGGCAACCAGTACCAGAACAACACCACCCAGCAGTTCATGTTCCGCCGCCGGAGCGAGGTCCTGTCGAACTGGCAGTACTTCATTCCGAAAGCGCTCGGCGGCCGCCACGAGTTCCGCTTAGGCTTCGACAACGGCTACACGCCCGAGACCGTGACGTTCAGCAAGGCGGGTAACGTCACGTCGGTCATCAACAGCATGTTGAACCCGGAAGCGCAGACGGTCACGCTCTTCAACACGCCCGTAATCGTCAACCGAGCCGTGAATACAACCGCGCTCTACGGCCAGGAGACCTATTCGATCAACCGTCTGACCGCCGTGGCCGGCGTGCGATGGGAGCGCGTCGAAGGTTACCTGCCGCCGCAGACGACGACCGCCGACAGCCAGTACTTTCCGGCGGGAACGGTGTTCAACAACGTAAACATCAATGGCGTCGTCCAGAATTACACCGTCCTGTCGCAATACGCGGCCGTGCGTGACGACCCGCTGTGGCACAACTGGGCGCCGCGCATGAGCCTGGCCTACGACCTGACCGGCAAGGGGCGGTCGGCCCTGAAGTTCTCGGCCGGCCGGTACCTCGACCAGATCAGCACGGGCACGCCACCGAATCCAAACGGCTTGATCAATCAGACCTACGCCTGGAACGATGCGAACAATGATCTGGTGTTCAATCCGGCCGGCATCACCTGGAATGGCACCCAATACGTCGGCGGGGAACTCGGCGCGCTTCAGAGGACCTCGATTCCGGCCCCGTCGGGATTCAATCAGGCGGAGCAGCGGCCGTACACGAATGAGGAGACGGTCGAATTCGACCAGGAAGTCATGGCCAACCTGTCGGCCAGCGTCGCGTTCGTCCACGCAGCCCAGCACAACCAGTTGGCCACCGTTGACCAGAACCAGGCCCTGTGGTTCGCGGCCGTCAACCCGCTCTACCAGGCGGTACAGCTGACCGACCCTGGTCGGGACGGCACGCTTCCGGGGGCGACGAACGTGCCAATCACGGCGTTCCAGCTGGTCAACCCCAACGCGGCCATCGCGTCGATCACGACCAACGACGACCGCCTCGACCAGCACAGCAAGGGCGTGTCGTTGGATCTGAACAAGCGCTTCAGCAACGGCTGGGCGATGATCGCGGGCTACACGTTCCAGCACATCGACCAGCTGGACTCCGGCGTGAGCAACCCGAACGCGCTCATCAACGCCACCGGCGTGAGCGGCGGACGCGAGCAGGACTACAAGCTGACTGGCACGTTCCAATTGCCGTATCAGATTCTCTTTGCGGTGAACGGCCGTCTCGATTCCGGTCTGCCGATCACGCGAACCTGGACCATCCCTGCGTGCTCGAAGCGCGTGCCGACCGACTGCCTGAATGCCCAGACGACGATCAACGCCGAGCCGCGCGGTGACATCCAGCTGCCGTGGCTGGGGACGGTGGATCTTCGGTTCGGCCGTTTCTTCAACGTCGGCACCAACCGCTTCGACGTGAGCGTCGACGTCTACAACGTCACGAACGCGAACACGGTTTACAGCGTGCGCACGCAAACTGGGGTGACGACGGTCTTCCTGAACAACAACCCGCTGTCGACGTCGGAGGTCATTCCGTCGTTCTTGTCGCCGACCGGCATCACCTCACCTCGGATTCTGCGCTTCAACTTGACGTGGACGTTCGGCGCACGATAGACGCGACCGGTCCTGAACGGACGCGAGAACTCACACACCGAGGGCCGGCCAGCTTCGCTGGCTGGCCCTCGTTCTTTTACTGAGGCGCGAACCGCCGACGTGACTCCCCGCGAAGCGTGATGATCGGATCGATCGCGGTGGCGCGCCGCGCCGAATCCCCATCTCGTCGAAGTAGTTTGGCGCAGTTGGCGGATCGGTTGGATCCGATCAAGATCCCGGGCGGCCGACGACCTGGAGGCGTCCGTCGCGCAGGGCCAGATGCAGGTCAGGGGCGCGGGTCGAGGGATTCAGGGCTGGAGCGGTTGAGTTCACGAGGATCAAGTCGAGGGTGCGCCCGGTTCTGAGCGCGTAGGCGTCGTTCACCGAGGCGCCGAATGCGGCTGCCAGATTTGGAGAGTGCGGGTTGCGCGACTCGACATCGTCGATCTCGACGAAGGCCCGAGGGGCGAGCCCACGGGTCAGGCGCACGAGGTCGTCGAGTTGGGAGGCCGAGAATTCCGCGACGTGAACCATTCGCTGGGTTCGCAACCAGTACACGGGCAGCAGCGCGATTGACGCCACGATGGCCGCCATGAGGGCACGACGACGTCGCACCGCCGTGGAGGCACGCCAGAGGGACGCGCCCAGGGCTGCCGCGATGAGGCTCGAACCAGCCGCGGGCATCGCGGCGTACAGATCGGAGCGCACAGGCAGCACGTAGGCGAAGCCCAGGCCGGCGACGAGCCAGATGGCGCCGCACAGGATCGCGCGACGGGTAATGGGCTCGAGGCGTGCCTCCCGAAACCCCAGGATAGCGGCACCCACCACGGTCACAACGGCCGCCAGCGTCGAACTGCGGTCTGCGTATTCGAAGACGTTCCTGAGCACCGCGAGGGGGTTGAACGTGAACCGGTAATACGGGGGCGCGGTGAACGGCGTCATCGCGGTCGTGAAGGACCGCGCGGCCAGATAGAGGAGAAGCACCGTCACCGAGCCGACGATCCACTCGCCGACGGGTGGGCGGCGATCGTCCAGTCCGGACCGTTTGACGACGAGCCAAGCCGTCAGGACGAACAGCAGGAGGACCGCTTCTTCCTTCGCCAGGAGCGCAAGAGCGACCAGCAAGAGAGCCGTCTTCAGGTGGTGACGGATGAACGCTGTGGCCGCGAGCACGCCAAGGAGCGTCACGAGCAGGGCCGTTCGACCGCTGATCCAAAGAATGGCGGTCTTCGTGAAGTAGAAGTTCATCAGCCAGAGCGTGCCGGCCAGCCAGGCGGCGCCCCTCGGCAGCTCGAACGCGCGTGCCAGGCCCAGAATGGCACCTGCGCACGCGAGTGCCAGCGCGACGTTCGTCAGGCCATAGCCGCGGGGTGCGGCACCGAACAGCCACTCATTGACGGCGAATGACATCGAGACGACGGGCCGATAGAATCCGTTGTCGCGGACGAAGAGCTGGGCGAGATCCGCGAGGCTTCGGGAGCGGCTGTGGAGCACCCAGGTGTAGTCGTCTTGCACGAAGCCGTGGCCCGCATGGATGCCGTAGATGACGAGGAAGAGGCCGATCGGGACGAGAGCGGCGACGCGCGCGAGTGTCCGGTCCATCGTCTCTGCTCCACGTCAGAATACGGGAAGGAGCTCCAAATGACCTTCCGAGTCACTCGCCGACGCTTTCTCGCGACCTCCGGGGCCGCGATGGCCGCGGCCTCGCTCGGCCGCACGCGCCTGCTGGGGGCCCAGACGCCAGCCTCGCCGCCCCCGGCCCAGGCGCCGACCTGGACACCGATCTTCACGCCGCTCCGTCGTAACATCGGGTACTTCACAGGCCGAGGCGGGACGATTGGCTATCTCGTCAACGCCGGCGGCGTGCTGGTCGTCGACAGCCAGTATCCGGATTCGGCGAAGGCGTTCCTCGCGGGGCTCGCCGATCGCTCGAGTCATCGGCCCGTGGATGTCCTCCTCAACACCCACCATCACGTCGATCACACGGGCGGCAATCCAGCCTTCAAAGGAGTGACGAAGACGATCGTCGCCCAGACGCGCGTGCCCGCGTTGCAAAAACAGGCCAACGACGTGGCCACGACGCCAACCGAGCAGGTCTACGCGGACACGACGTTCGACGAGATCTGGAACCACGCCATGGGTGATGAGATCGTGCACGCCCGAACGTTCACGCCCGCCCACACCGGCGGCGACATCGTGGTGTACTTCGAGCGCGCCAACATCGTGCACGTCGGCGACCTCGTCTGGAACGGCATTCAGACATTCGTCGATCGGCCGGGCGGCGCCTCCGCCGTCAACTGGATTCCGGTCTGCGAGCGCATCGCGTCGACGTATCCCAAGGATGCGGTCTATCTCTGCGGCCACGCGAAACCGGGGAAACCCGGGGAACCCGGGCTGCCGGTGGTGCTCGCGCAAGCCGACGTGCTCGCGATGCGCGACTATCTCACGGCGCTCGTCGAGCACGTGCGTCACGAGATGGCCGCCGGCAAGTCGCGGGACGAGATCGTGTCGTCGACAGACGTGCTCGCCGGGTTCGAGGCGCGGGGACCGCTGACGAAGCGGGCGCTCGAGGGCACGTACGACGAGTTGGCGGGGCGATAGGGAAACGCACGCCGGCGGGCCGGCTCAGCCCGCGAGTTCTTCCGATTCCTCTGGCGAACGCCACACGACGCTCGGAGTGAAACTCGGAATGCAGCCGCGCAGGCCGGCCACCACCTCGATGTCGTCCCCGCAGGCGGCCGCGCGTTCGAGCGAGACGATGGCGGCGCCGATCTCTCGCGTTCGCGGCACATGCCGCTCGACCGTCAGGAGATGTTGGATGGACGTGCGCTCGGCGCGCTCGTCGGGGCCCACGAGTCGTTCGAGAAGCTTTTCGCCCGGGCGTAGGCCGATGAACCTCACGGGCATGTCGCCGTCCGGATCGTAGCCGGAGAGGCCGATCACATCTCGGGCGAGCGCGGCGATGCGAATCGGCTCGCCGAGGTCGAGCACGCACATCCTCGGATCGGCAGGCAGGGCCGCCGCGTGCAGCACGAGCTGCACCGCCTCGGAGATCAGCATGAAGTACCGCTGGACCTCCGGATGGGTCACCGTGACCGGACCGCCGGCCGCAATCTGCTCCAAAAACCTCGGCAGCACGCTGCCGCTGCTGCCCAGAACATTCCCGAACCGCACCGCGACGAACTGCGTCGACCCACGTTCCGCGAGGCCCCGGACGACGAGCTCGGCCACGCTCTTCGTTACGCCCATGATGCTGCTCGGTTCGACCGCCTTGTCGGTCGAAATGAGCACCATGCGCCTCGCGCCACACCGCATCGCGGCCTCTGCGACGAGCCGCGTGCCGGTGACGTTGTTCTTCACGGCCTCCGAGGGGTGCATCTCCATCAACGGCACGTGTTTGTGCGCCGCAGCGTGAAAGACGATCTCTGGTCGTACCCGGGCACAGACGGCGTCGAGCCTCGCCCCGTCCGTCACATCGCCGATCACGGGTCGTGCGAACTCAACCTGGGCTAAGTCGAGGGCGACGACGTGCAGACCGTTCTCTGCTCGATCGAGCATCGCCAGGTCCGCCGGGTGGTACCGCGCAATCTGCCGGCACAGTTCGGATCCGATCGAGCCTCCGGCGCCCGTGACGAGCACACGCGTACCGCCGATGAGGTCGTGCAGCGGACCAGCATCGAGCGCAATCCGGGGCCGACGCAGGAGATCCTCGGGAGCGACAGGGCGTCTCATCGGCGTCACCGCTCGCCGCTCGCCACAGGCGACGTGGCGTCGGCCGACGTGGACAAGGCGCGTTCGAGCGCCGAGACCACGAAGTCGACCTCGTCGTCGGTCATCTGTCCGTGAAAGGGCAGCGCAAGCGTCGTGCGCGCAATGGCTTCCGTGATCGGAAAATCGCCTTCGCGGTACCCGAACCGCTCTCGATAGTACGGTTGCAGGTGGATCGGTGGGAAATATGGCCGCGAGGGCACGCCGTCGGCGGCGAGCGCGCCGACAACCGCGGCGCGATCCGTGCCGGCTGCGAGCCGGACGACGTAGACGAACCAGCCAATCTTCGTCGTCGTCGCGACGCGGCCCGGCGGGGTGACGGCCTCGAGGCCGGCGAGCCGTTGGTCATACGCCGCGGCCACGCGCGCGCGTTGCGCAAGCAGAGCATCGAGCCGACGAAGTTGACCGAGCCCCAGGGCTGCGCTCATCTCATCCAGGCGGTAGTTGTAGCCCAGACGCACGTGGCGCAGCCAGGTCGCGCTGTCATCACGACCCTGATTGCGTAAGCTCCGCAGCAGACGTGCCCGCGCCTCCTCGACCGTCACGATGACGCCGCCTTCGCCCGTCGTCATCTGCTTGTTGGGATAGAAGCCGAAGACCCCTGCCGCGCCGAAGGCGCCCGCCGGTTGGCCTTCGTACTCCGACCCAATCGCCTCGCAGGCATCCTCGATGACCATGGCTCCATGGCGATCGGCCGACGCCGCGATCGGAGCCATCGCGGCGGGCTGCCCGAAGACGTGGACCGGCATCACGGCCTTCGCGGGCCGTCCGACCCAGCCGTCAGGCCTGTGGCGGGGGAGCCAGCGCGCCGCCGCGCGGCCGCCCGCCTCGAGATCGGCGAGCGCGGTGGCGACGCCATCGGGATCCAGCGCGAACGACGCCGGGTCGATGTCGACGAAGACCGGTAGCGCGCCCTCGTACAAAGCCGCGTTGGCGGAGGCGACGAAGGAGAACGGCGACGTCACCACGCAATCGCCGGCCGAGACGCCCACGGAAATCAGCGCGAGATGGAGACCTGCCGTGCCGCTCGACACCGCGACCGCGTGAGGTATGCCGAGGCGGGCCGCCCACTCGGCTTCGAAGCGCTCGACCATCGGACCCATGCTGAGAGAGTCCGACTGCAGTACCTCGTGAACGAGCGCGACGTCTTCCGGCGAGACATCGGGCGCCGACATTCTGATCGTCATGCGTGGCCGACGGCGGTCAAGGGGCAGCCACCAGATGGTACTCCAACTGCAGGGCTTCAGTCGGCTCCAAGTCAGCGACGGGTTCGCTGGGCCGCCAGATACGCGTCGACGACGTCGCCGGTGGCGCCCAGCGCTTGGGTGTGCCCCCGATCGATCCAGAGCGCCCGCGTGCACAGACGCCGCACGCTGTGCATGTCATGCGAGACGAGGACCAGCGTGACGCCGCGCTCGCGGAACCGATCGAGCCGTTCGGCGCATTTCACCTGGAAGCGCTCGTCTCCGACGCCCAGAGCTTCGTCAATGACCAGAACGTCGGGATCCACGTCGCTGGCGATGGCGAATCCCAGACGGGCGACCATGCCGCTCGAATACATCCGCACGGGGGCGTCGATGAACCCGTCGAGCTCGGCGAACGCCACGATCCCGGTCAACCGGGAGTCAATTTCCCGTCTCGTGAGGCCCAGCAGCGTGCCGTTGAGATAGACGTTCTCTCGGCCGGTGAGCTCGGGGTGAAAGCCGCCCACCAGATCCAGAATCGGCGCCACGCGGCCGCGCACGCGCACGCGGCCGGACGTCGGCGTGAGGACGCGCGCGACCAGTCGGAGCAGCGTCGTCTTACCGGCGCCGTTCGGACCGATGACGGCGAGCGCCTCGCCCTCTCCGACCGTCACGGACACGCTGTCGAGGGCGTCGATCTCCCGGAAGGAGACGCGGCGCGTCAGGCGCCGAATTGCGTACTCCTTCAGCGTGAGCGCCGGATCGCGAGGCACCCGATACCGGACCGTGACCGCATCGATCGCGATGACGGGTGCGTCAGACCTTGTAGGGAAGCTCATCGGCGCTTCTCGTGAACACCCACCACCCGGTCGCAAGCGTCGCGAGGGCCACGACCGTCGCCACGCCGATCGACCGAGACATCACGCCGTCGTAGAGGGGCGCGCGAATGCCGTCGACCAGGAGGGAGACGGGGTTGACGGCGAACAATCGACGATAGCGCTCGCCGATGATCGACGCCGGGTAGATGACAGGCGTGAAATACAGCCAGGCGGTCAGGACGACCTGATAGAGGTCGATGACGTCCGGGAAATAGCGCGCGAGGGCTGACACGACGAAGCCGACGCCGATCGTGAACATCGCCAGATTCGCCGCGGCAAGCGGCAGCGTGAGGAGCGACCAGCCGGGCATGCGGTGATAGAAGACGAGTAGACCCGCGACCGGGACAAGCGCGAGGCCGAGGTGCACGAGGCCGGTAAGCGCGCTGGCGATGCCGAACGCCGTACGCGGCACGTAGATACGCTTCCAGAAATCGGCGCCGCCGATGAGATCCACCGCCATGATCGACGTGGTTTGCGCGAAGAAACTCCAGGCCAGAAGGCCGGGGAACAAATAGAGCGGGTAGTCAGGCACTGTCGTGCGGAAGAGCGCCGCGAAGACGAGACTGAGCACGACCATCGTCAGGAGCGGGCTCAGCACGGACCAGGCGACGCCGAGGATCGAGCGCTTGTAGCGGACCTTGATGTTGCGGCTGACCAGCTGGCGCAGCAGATCGCGATACCGGATGAGTTCGACCAGTTCACGCCGCGCGGGCGACCCGCGCTCGGCCGAGTCGTAGTCGTAGGTCACCGGCGGCGGAGAAGCGACGGCGCTCATGCGGACCTCGTGACGATCGCGTCGGCCGGCGCCACGCGCCGACCCAGCAGTCGTTCGTACGTCGCACCGATCGCGCGCGCCGTCTGTGAGATCTCGAAGCGTTCGAGCATGAGCGCCCGGCCGGCGCGAGCCAGGGCCTGCGCGTGATCCGGTTGCTCGAGCATCGTCAGGATGGCGTCCGCGAGCGCGGCCGGATCGGCCGGCGGCACGAGAAGAGCCGTTACGCCGTCGCGCGCCGTTTCGGGCATGCCGCCGACGCGCGTCGCGACGGTAGGCGTCGCCATGAGCAGGGATTCAATCGTGCCGCCGTAGTTCTCGCTGAGCGAACACTGCACGGCGACGTCGCATGCCGCAAGGATGTCGGGCACGTCGCGCCGGAAGTCTGTGAAGATGACGCGGTCGGCGAGGCCGTCGGCGCGACAGCGGGCGATGAGCCGCTGGCGGTACGACTCACCAGCCGGCCCCCAGCCGCTGCCGACGAGCAGGAATCGAACGTCCGGATGGCGCGCACGCACCCGCACCGCGGCCGCCAGGAAGTCCTCGTGGCCCTTGAGACCTCGGCCGCGCAGAGCGGGCGGGGTCTGCCAACCGGACCGTGGAGGGTAGAAATAGGCGACCAGACCGATGAGCGGGGCATCATCCGGCACCTGCCACTCCCGCCGCACGCGCCGGCCGTCGGCCCGGGTCGGGTCGAACCGCTCCGCATTGGCGCCGTACGGAATCACGCTCAGCCGTGGGTCACCGAGACCGGCGGCGCGGTAACGCGCTGCGGTGAACGCCGAACCGGCGATGACGCGATGATCCATCCACCACGTCAACCGATCGGCCGTGCGCGTCAGGAGCGCGTCCAAGTGCAGCGGACCGGGCACCATCGACACCCGGGCCGGCACGCCCGCGATCCACGCAGCTACGCGCCCCGTGAAGATCGTGTTGAAGATGTGCGTGTGCACGACCTGCACGCGTTCCCGGCGAAACAGGCGGGCAAGGGCGATGACGGCGACTGGCAGGCGGACCAGATAGACGAGCACGCGAAGGCGGCCCCAGTCGGGCGCGAAGGACAGCGGCATCGTCTGACAGGGAATGCCATGCGCGCGAAGGGCCGCGGCCAGGCCGCCCTCAGGCGCTCCGATGATTGCACTCACATCCCAGCCGTCGTCTCGCAGCCGCCGGCAGATGTCGACGAGCCAGTCGGCGTTCTCCGTCGCACCCGCCACGTGAACCACGCGCGGGGGTGCCGTGGGATCGGTAGGCGCGATTCGACGAGCCAGGTCCACCGCGAGCGCGGCGCGGGACGCAAGGTGCCGCGCGAAGACGTCGGCGGCTCGGGCCGATGATCGCAGGGACCACCTCGGTCGACGCGGCTGCTCGCGCGACGGACCGGAAGAGCGCGCCGGCCGTGGAGAGGCAATCGGGCGGGGTGCCTGAACCGCGCGTCGGAACGACCGCACCAGAGTCGTGACGCGAAATGGCGTGGCCAGGAGTCGCGCGACTGACCGCGTCACACGATAGCCGGACGCGCGCGGCGGACGTGGGGATCGCGACACGTCCGCCGCGTGTTGGGCGTAGAGCGCCTCGAGGTCGTCGACCGTCTTGGCGAGCGTAAAGCGTTCGAGAGCGAGCGCACGTCCGGTGGCCGCAAGTCGGGCGGCCAACGCGCGGTCGAGGAGCAATCGCACGATTGCGTCGCCAAGCGCCTCGGGATTCCCCGGGGGCACGAGCAGGCCCGTCTGTTCGTGGCGCACGCTGTCGACCAGTCCCCCAACCGCGCTCGCGACGAGCGGCCGGGCCATCAGCAGCGACTCGAGACTTCCCCCGAGGTTTTCGTTGAGGGAGCACTGCACCGAAACGTCAAACGCCGCGAGGGTGTCAGGCACGTCCTCTCGTGCACCGGTAAAGCGGACAGCACGGGTCACCCCGAGTTCGTCGGCTAACGCACGCAATTGTTGCTCGTACGCGCGCCCGGCCGCGCCCCAGCCCTCACCGACCAGGAGGAACACTGCGTCGGGCACCCTGGCGAGGATCCGCGGGATCGCCCGTAACAGCACATCGTGGCCCTTGATCGCGCGCCCCACGAGATGCGGCGGCGTGACCGGGCCTGCGGGTAGTGGGGGATAGAAATAAGCGACGATGCCGACCGTCGGCGTATCGGCGGCGATTCCGAGCTCGCGTCTGACGCGCATGCCGTCGGCGCGGTCTGGCGAGAACCGCCCCGCGTCCGCACCGTAATAGATGAGCTCCACGTGATCGCGCGCCACGCCGAAGCGCCCATAGAGCGTGCGCGTGTGCTCGCACGAGGCGATCACACGGGTATCCGCCCAGACTGTCTTGGCATCGGCCTCTCCGAGGACCGGCGCCTCCAGATAGTAGGTGCCGGGGATCATCGAGAAGCGCACGGGGACGTCCGCGGCCCAGCCCGCGAGCCGGCCGAGCAGGATCGACGGGAATAGGTGGTAGTGGACGACGTCCGGTCGCCGCCGGCGGAGCAGCCGCAGGAGGGCCCAGGCCTTCGCAGCGGCGTCGCGAACAGAGCGGCTCGACAGCACGTCAAGGTCGAGCACGTCGAATGGGATGCCGTCCGCCGTGAGCTTGGACGCCAGCGTGCCCTGACCGCCGGCGATGATGGCCGACACGTCGTGTCCGCGCGCGCGAAGCTCCCGCAGTATCTCGTGCATCCAGCCGGCGCCGTTCGCCGTGGCAGCTACGTGCACGATGCGAAGCGATGTGCGTGCCAGTCCGGGCGAGGGCGGCGACACCATCGACCGTCAGCTTAACGCGGGCGATGCCGGAAGGCGACCGACGTATGCTCGTCCCTGCACATGCGGCACGATCGAGAAGCCGGACCCGATCGCTGGGCATTCGCGCACATCCTTCGCGGTATGGCGGCGCTGTCGGTGATCGTGTTTCACACGACGTGGGTGTTCTGGCAATGGCCCGGCGCGGTCGCGGGCCTTCTCTACGTCCCAGCCCCGACGGTCGGCGAGAGCCTGGACCTCTGGCCCGGCGCCTTCGCCCGGATGTCGTGGTTCAATCTCGGCAGCTTCGGCGTCGCGCTGTTCTTCCTGATCAGCGGCTTCGTCATTCCGTACGCGCTGATGCGGCAGTCGCGGCTCGGTTTCCTCGCGGCCCGCGCCCTGCGGTTGTGGCCGACCTACGCCGTCGGTCTCGCGTCGACGATCGCCTGGCTCGGCCTTCTCACCTGGGGATTCGGCGAGCCCTTTCCGTTGCGATGGGCCGACGTCGCAAGGCACTTCGCACTTGGCGCGCGTGACCTCACCTCGACACCCAGCATTGACGGCGTCGTCTGGACGCTCGAGGTAGAGGTGCGGTTCTATCTGATGTGCCTCTTGATGGCCCCCGCCTTTCGGCGAGGAAGAGTCTGGGCGGTCGCGGGTCCCTTGGCCGGCATCGCGGCGGTCGTGGCCGTCGCCAATCGGTGGGGGGCGCTCGTCGATTCGCAGAGCCTCACCTGGGCGCGCGCGCGTGGTGTCATCGGACTCGACGGCGCGATGATCGCGTTCATGCTCGTCGGTGCCGCCTGTCATCTCGGCGTTCGCGGAACGACGGGCAAAGGCGCGGCGGCGACGTTGGCGCTGGCGGCCTTTGGCGTGTTTCTCTGGCTCGTCTCGCTCGATCCGGCGGCCGGCGCGTTCACGCCGACGGCGATGAGCTACGGTGTCGCCGTGATTGTATTTGTCGGCGCGATGGCGGCACGCGATCGGATCACGAGCCACGGCATTCTCGCGGCCCTGGCGGACATCAGCTATCCCCTGTACGTGCTTCACGCGGTGCCGGGTTACGCGCTGATGCGGCTGGCGCTGTCGCATGGGTTCGCGCCCTGGGCATGCGTGGCGATGGCCTGGGCGTGGGCGATTGCGGCGGCTGCGGTCGTGCATGTATGGGTCGAGCGGCCGACGCACGCCTGGGGCCGCGCGCTTGCAGCGCGGTGGGCCGGGTGACTATCGAGCGGGCGCCTGGCTCCAGACCACTCGGCAGGTGTCGGCGGTGGCCTCTGCTGCTGGAACAAGCCGCACGTGGAGCCCTTCACGATCGACGGCTTCCGGCAGGCCACTGCGGAACACATACGCACCATCGACGTTGTCCGGCACGTTGTCGACTGCGATCGTTGGGCAGGGCGATTGCTGCACAGTGCTTCGGACAGCCGCTAGCACACGGTCTCGGGTCTCACCGGCCAGCCGCCAATTCATCTGATGCCTGATCGTTCCAACCGTCCATGTGGTGATGACGGCAACAGTCGCCGCCAGCCAGAACGCGCGAAGAGATGGTCGCGAGGGTGTGGTGATTTCGACGAGGTAACCGAGGAACAGTACCCAGAAGACGCAGGGCAGATACAGATAGCGCGATCCCGCAAGGTCGGCATCGACAAAGAAATATCGGCCGACGGGCGCCACAGCGGCGAGGACGCATGGCAGGAGGACGAACAGCCGGCGATCGCCCGTCGCACGGACACCCTTGACCACAATCGCCACCACGAACGCCAGGATGACCAGGCACGAGAGCAACCCGATGATCGGCCACCGCGTGAGATCGACGGCATTCCATGGCGAGCCGAGCGTGCCGAAGGGCTCGGTGAGAAACCGCTTGATGCCTCGACGGGTCGTCGAGGGCCAGTTGTCCATCCGCGAACCGACCAACCAAAGCCGCCAGCCCACGTAGATGGCGCCGGTCACACATGACGCGGCCCACACCGGCCAGACTCGGACCGGGCGAGTGCGGCGTTGGGAGAGGAGCAGAAGTGCTCCCATCGCGACCGCGGCGGCCGCGGTCTCCTTGGTCAAGAGCGCGAATACCAGGGCGACGAACGCGCCAAGAGCAGTCGCTGTCGACCGCGGGCCCGTGAGCAACAGGAGGAAAGAGAGAACGGCCGTCGTCATCAGGAGGTCCTGAATGCCGGACGGCCATGACACGGCCTCGACGTTTGCCGGAAAGCACAGGAATCCCAGGCCGACGCCGAACGCCGTCGATCGCGCGAGCCGAAGTCGATGGGCGAGGGCAGTGACAAACGCCGCGTTCAAGCCGTGCAGCGCGACGTTGATCCCGTGTAGCGCCCAGGCCACCGTGCTGCCACGCACGACGGCGGCGGCGGCGGCCCAGACGACGAGTGGCAACGGTCGAAAGAAGAGATCGTGTGGCTGCCAGAAGGCGTGCGCCGTTGCTCGACCGAGCAAGACGAAGTCGTCGGCGAGCAGGCCGACGTTCAGGATCCGGCCGTAGAGGAGAAAGGCGCCGATTTGCCCGAGGGCAATCGCCGCGAACCATGGCATCGGCCGCCGAGACAACGGTTCGTCCTCGACGACCGCGGGCGGCTCGGCGGCAATGGTGGCGAGTGCCAAGGCCGCTTCGATCAACCAGCCGCTCTCGAGATGCTGGCGCCCAATGCCCAGTTTGTGGGCGTAGAACGCGCAGAGAAGGAGCGTCAGGTAGCCCGACCACCCGACGAACAGCCAACGCGCCGCGCGAGCGCGCATCTGGGAGGTCACTATTTCGGGTAGTGTATCGGGAGGTTCACCACACGCGCCCGTAGCTCAGGGGATAGAGCATCGGCCTTCTAAGCCGAGGGTCGCAGGTTCAAATCCTGCCGGGCGCGCCAGATCTTTAGGAAAGTGCGATTTCCCTCGGGATCTCGAGAGCTCTCAACCCCTCCCAAACCGTCAATTTCGGCATCGCACCCGGCATGGCACCCGTTTCAGGGGTGTTCAAGGGGTGTCGGCACGGTAGCTGGCATGGCAGCCGGATTGCGCCTCATGGTGCGGAACCGGATTAGGCGAAGGTCTACGGCCTGGCCTCGTCCCATACTTGACCGTCAGCGCCTGTCCCTGACCTTCCGCGAAGCGCCGGCAACGGCGAGCGGCGGCACCCGGAACCACGCACTCCTCGGCGTGGAGAACCTCTTCGAATCCTGGACGTGAGGTCCGCCGCCCGTGCACGCCATGTCGGTCGGATCAACAGGCAGCGACGTCATCGGATTGAAGGGCGCACAGATGTTCCCGCCGCCGTCGATAAACCCTTGCAGCGGATACACCGCCGGACCCATTTGCGTCCCGAAGTCGTTTCCCTGAATCAGGTTGCCCGAAACGGGCGCCGTTGAATCCAGGGCCACAGACATGCCTGGAAACGCGTATCCCGGGAGCGTGGTGCCCTGGGCAAAATCGCGGAAACGATTTCCCACGATCTGATTGCTCGTGAACTTCTGCGGCGGCCCGCCCGGGCCGCAGTGGCTGACGTCGGCCGTGTAGTAGACCACGACCATTTGCGGCGCTCGTGACACGCTGTTTCCGCTCACCACATTGCCCGTCCAGTTGGTGCACCAATAAGCGCCGACGCCAGTCTCTCCGACATTCGTGATGGTGTTGTTACTCATGACGACGTTGGTCAGGAGGTCGACGCCCTCGATGCCAGCGTCGAACACATTGCTGACGGTGTTGCCCTGAATCGTGTCGTTGGACTCGTTAACTAGCAGGATCGCATCATCGGTGCCGCTCCTCGCGCTGCCGCTGTCGTAACCACCGTCGATCGTGTTATTCAGTACCTGGTTGTTGTTGCCGCCGGTCAACTCCACGCCAGCGTTCGCTTGCCCAGCATGGATAGTGTTCTCGAGCACCTGGTTGTGGTCACCACCCGCGATTTCCAAACCGAGGACGCCTGTCAGGTTCTCAAACGTGCTGTTCTGGATGACGGCCGAGGATCCCCCGGTAAGTAACACGCCACTGCCAGAAAAATGGTCGCGACTCAATGTCAGCCGTGTCGCCGGACCTTGCGTGCTCCAACTGAGGAACGAACTCGCGCTCACAGTGACGTCCGTGAGGTTGGAACCAGTGACGTTCGTGGCGTTGCAGTTCGTGACCGTAACGCTCGTCACGTTCGTGAGGCTGAGGTTCCCCACGGCGTGACCACCGCAGTCCAATTGCACGGCCGTGACGCTACTGAGCGAGAGGCAGGGTGCCGTCTTCGAGGCGGCCGACAGGTCGTTGGCGACGATGTAAGGCCCGGGGTTCGAAATGATGCTGCAGGCCGCGATCGTCGTCGTCGCCGGCTGGCCGACAAAAATGGTCGAGGCGCTTGTCGTGCCCTGATAGACAGCCTGTATGGCTGTCGTGCCCAATCCCGTCGCTGTGACCAGCCCGGTCGCCGTGACGGTGGCAACCGCGGTGTTGGACGACTGCCACTTGACTTTCGTAGTGACATCCGCGCCGGTACTGTCCCTCGCCGTGAACTGACTGGTCTGGCCGATGGTGGCGAGGAACGTCGCTCCCGTAATCGCAACGAATGAATTCGGTGCTGTGGGCGTCGAGCAAGCCGCGACGCCGAGGCTTGCGGCCCATAGTCCTGCCGCGAGAAGTAACAGCCCGCCGGCGGCGTGAGTCGACCCGCGAATGCCGTCGGTCGGCGCCCCCTGCGCGAACCGCCCGCAGGAATGCACGCGCAGAGCCATGTGGCCTCCACAGACGGTTACATAAGACCGGCGCAGGCGAGTAGGATCTTAAGCCAGGCCCGAACGTTTGGCAGGGGCCAGGCTCCGTCACCGCTGTCGTAGCGCCACGAACCCCTCGACGGCCACCTCCTGCTGGTTCGGCATGGCGTTGCCCGCAGACGTTGAGCGTGGCCCGCCTATAGCTCCCGGCCGCGACTGCGCCTGAGCCGGCCCTCGACATGTGGGTGCCATCAATCCTGCGCGAGCGCTACGAGGAGGGGGTCTATGTGAACGGCTGGGACAGCCGAGTCCCTGGCACGGGGCACGAGGAGATCTGGTGCGAGGCGAGGTACTCCCACTTTCGTCGCTTCGAGGTCACCGGCGCCATCAAGAAGGAATCCGTAGAGTCTGAAGCGCGGCCTCGGGCACCTGTGCACAAATCGAGGCCGAGGGTCTCTGCCGAGCAGGAACGAGCAGACATCCGGGGTCGTCAGAAAGCGTCACAATTCGTCAGGACCCGCCGCCAAAGCAGATGACGTAGCCGTCGGGGTCCTCGATATAGAAGTCCTTCGTCCCCCAGGCAGTACCTGCGAGCGGCTTCATGATCGTGACGCCCTCGGCGACGCACCGTTCGAAAAAGGCTTCGATGCCGTCGACGCCGGCCGCAGCGTCAAGATGCTCATTGTCGCGCCGCCAGCGGCGCTCCTCTGCGTTTTTGGGCGCTTCCTTCAGGTGGAGTTCCAGTCCGTTCAACGTGCCGATGGCGTAAAAACCGTCCCATGGTTCGCCGAACGCAAACCCGAGTTTGCTGTAGTACGCGATCGAGCGTTCAAGGTCATCGACAAGGAACTGCGGCGCGAACGATGTCACCCGCGGTTTCATCGCGTTGGTCGTCATCGACAGATCCGTTCTCTCAACGACGGTCGGGTCCTTGAGGCCACTGCGGCCCGACTTTCGATACTTTTCGATTTCCTTTTACTCGCTTGGGAAGGCAATGGCCATTATCGTACACGGTGCCGCCTTGCCTCAGGCGTTTGCAAACTTGACCCATTACCAACTGGCGGGCATCAGGGCGCCGAGTGCGGGTGCGAGGAGGCAGGCACGACAACCATCATGTTGTCCGGGTGTCCGGGATTGGTCATCAGAGGCGCCCCGGGGCCGTCCCCAACGTCGGCCGCGGTGAGATTGGGCGCGTAGAACATGAGGTGCCCGGGAAAGTGAATGATCTGTCGCGAGTCCGGATCGACCAGGTAGTTGTTCGCCGACAGCATGTAGCAGATGCCGGGGCGGGCCGGCGCCACGAAGGCGCCGCTTCGGTACCGAGCCTCCACGGCTGCGG
>Ga0070732_10000244_pt1 | contig 38933 bp, 36 predicted proteins | sample Coa_R1_5_FD_66449 | JGI IMG/M metagenome (GOLD analysis project Ga0070732, IMG submission 66449) | Surface soil microbial communities from Centralia Pennsylvania, which are recovering from an underground coalmine fire - Coalmine... | ecosystem: Environmental > Terrestrial > Soil > Unclassified ... | reverse complement strand
CGCTTCGACATTTGGGGAAGGAGATGCCGAACCAAATCGGAGCGAATGATGAAGAGCGTAATTCTGTCTTTGGCGGTTGTGATTGGGCTCGCCGGCAGCACAGCCTTCGCCGGTCAGCCGTACAACGCCTACTACAAACCGAGTTATCATCCGACCAACTTCTATGTCACGCAGCCGAGCTACATCGTTTCGCCGGGCTACAATGATTATTGTTTCCGGCACGGCGTCAAGTTCTCCTGCGGCTACTACTATGAAGGTTTCGATCACTGCCACTGGTCGCGAATCTATTTCGATCCCGTCTGCGACTGCAAGATTTATTGCGATCCTTGCACCAAGGTCGAGTACTACTGGTGCGTGCCGGACCACCGGTACTATCCATTAAGCTACAAGCCCTACGGCAAGTACAAGTTCTGATCTTGATTTTCCATAGCCATCCGCGCCGGCTCCGAAGCCGGCGCGGTTGTGTTGCTTCCGTGCGCCATTCGCGGTTGGCTTCGAAGAAGCCAGACGTTAGGATAACCGCAAGCGTGAAGGGAGAAACACGGTGAAAGTTATTCTCGCCAGTCCCCGCGGCTTCTGTGCCGGCGTGGTAATGGCCATTGAAAGTCTGGATCGAGCCATCGAGTTTTTCGACACGCCGATCTACGCTTATCACGAGATCGTTCACAATCGGCCAGTCGTTGAGCGCTTTCAAAAAAAAGGCGTCATCTTTGTTGATCGCATCGACGAGGTACCGGAAGGCGCGACGGTACTGTATAGCGCTCACGGCGTGGCACCGGAAATTCGCGCTGCTTCCGTTCGACGGAATCTGCGCGCCATCGACGCCACCTGCCCGCTCGTCACCAAAGTGCACAAAGAAGCGATTCGCTACGCGAAGGAAGGTTACACGATCATCCTCATCGGCCACGAAGGGCACGATGAAGTCGTGGGCACCACGGGCGAGGCGCCGCATCATATCCTGCTGGTCGAAAATGAAACCGACGTGGAAAAGCTTCCGCTGCCGGCGAATGCCAAGGTGGCGTATCTAACGCAGACGACGCTCAGTGTGGATGAGACACAAGGCATTATCGCGGCGCTGAAAAGACGCTTCCCGCAAATCGAGGGTCCCGCGAAAGACGACATTTGCTACGCCACGCAGAACCGGCAAGAAGCCATCAAGGACCTGGCCGCCGAAGTGGACGTGGTGCTGGTGCTGGGCAGCCAAAATAGCTCGAACAGTCAGCGGCTGGTGGAAATAGCGCGCGATCGCGGCAAGCCCGCCTACCTGATCGATGGTGTGGACGAGATTCGGCCCGAATGGTTTCGACCTGAAAGCACAATCCTGCTTACCGCCGGAGCAAGTGCGCCGGAAGACTTGGTGTTGGCGTGCCTCGACTATTTCCGAGAGCGCTTTGGTGCGACGATGGAATCGCGCGTAGTGCGCGAAGAGCACGTGAGTTTTCCGCTGCCAAGGGAATTGAGATTGGTAAATTGAGCGGCAGTCAAATTAGTGGGAGGGTGAGGCATGAGTCTGGCGACCGCTGGTCAAATTGGGCCTATGGATCAAGGCCTTCCGATGACTCTTGAGGAATTCTTACAAGCCGACTTTGCAGAAGGTTACAAATATGAACTCATTGATGGAGCGCTTTACGTGTCACCGCTTCCTGACCCGGATGAAAACCATATTGAGCGATGGCTAGATTGGCACCTGAGTTCCTATTCGAAACGGCACCCAGAGGTTATTAATTTTGTGAGCTCCAAGAGTCGAGTTTTCGTTCCTGGTCGCAAGAAAACGACCTGCCCTGAACCGGATTTAGCTGCCTATGAAGACTATCCGCTTGGAGTTCCCCTCAAAGACTTGAGATGGCAAGAATTGCTTCCCGTACTCACAGTCGAAATCATGACCGGCGGCCGCTACAAGGACCTGGTCCGAAACGTCGAGTTGTATCTTCAGGTCCCATCCATTCGAGAATATTGGGTGGTAGACATTCGCAAAAACCCAGACAAGCCCACACTGATCCGGCACCGTCGCCAAGGAAAAAAATGGATCACACATGAGTTTCCATATAGTTCGACGTTTACTACCAAACTTCTCCCCGGATTTCGACTCGTAATTGACCCTCGAAAATAGCGTGCACTCCCTCTGCGATCTCGCCTTGAACTACCTCCCGCGCCTGCCAATGCGCCGTGATTTTCGCATTGGCTGCGTCGGCGCCGGCTTTATCATGCGCGATTGCCACCTCGTGGCCTATCGGCAAGCTGGTTTCAATCCGGTGGCCATTGCGTCGCGCAATCCGTCCACGGCTCAGGCGGTGGCCGAACTGAACCAGATTCCGACCGTGCATGCCAGCATCGATGGGCTATTGAGCGATCCGGAAATTGAAGTCCTGGATATTGCCGTGCCGCCCGATATTCAGCCGGCCATAATCCGCCGCGCCGCGAAAGCGAAGCATTTGAAAGGCATCCTCGCTCAGAAGCCGTTGGCCATGTCGGTTAAGGAAGCGACAGAAAGCGTTGAGTTATGTGCCAAAGCCGGGATCAAGCTCGCGGTCAATCATAACATGCGCTACGACCAGTCGGTGCGGGCGCTGAAAGACATCCTCAGCCGCGGCTTGCTTGGCACGCCGGTGTTGGCGACCATCGACATGCGGGCGATACCGCATTGGATGCCGTGGGCTCAAGGGCAGCCGTCGCTTTCGACGTTCATCATGAGCATTCACCATCTCGACACTTTCCGCTACTGGCTTGGCACGCCGGACCGCGTTCTGGCTAGTACGCGGCCCGATCCGCGCACGAAGTTTGCGCACACCGACGGCATTAATCTGTACATTCTGGAATACGATTCCGGTGCGCGAGCTTCGAGCTGGGATGACGTCTGGACCGGCCCGGTGCGCGAGGGTTCCGAGGGCGACATCGGCATCCGCTGGCGTGTGGAAGGGACTGATGGCCTGGCCCGCGGCACCATTGGCTGGCCGAGTTATCCGGCGAAAACGCCGAGCACGCTCGACTTCACGACGAAACAACAGCCCGGCTATTGGTTCTCGCCGCGCTGGAAAGAAGTTTGGTTTCCCGATGCGTTTGTCGGCACCATGGCGCAGTTGCTTTGCGCCATCGAAGATGACACGGAGCCGGAAATTTGCGGTCGCGATAATCTGGAAACTATAGCGTTGTGCGAGGCCGTCTTCGCCGCCGCGAAGGAGCATCGCGTGACCACGGTGAAGGAGTTTCTGGTGTAGGACGGCCCAGGGACTTCCGCCCCTGGGCTTTCCAGACAAGATCTTAATGCCCACGCCGGTTGAACAACTGCTGTGCCGCATTGCCAATGGCGCTTTCGAGCCGCTCGGCCGCTCACCCGGTTTCGCCGAGGAATGGCTACCGGAAGCGGAGCGCATTTGCCGCGGCTTCGGCACTCGACCCGATGGCGTGGGCTGCCCGGCGGCGCTCTTCGCGTACCCGTTTGGGGCAGAACATGTCGCGGTAGTGCAGATAGCCGATCTTGCAGAACCAGCCGGCGCGCTCGGCTTTCGGTTGCTCATGCTGCCGCGCCGTTTATATTCGAACTTCATCGCCGATCCGTTCCACGTCAGTGAACAATTTCCGCCGGCATGGGTACCGCGGGCGGACCTGCCGGCTCTCGAATGGCCGGACGAACCGCCGCCGCGTCGCACGGTCGAGCAGCTACAAAAAGTTCTGCAAACTGGTGGCAGCCCCACGCTCTTGGGCGCCGTGCAAGCACTGATCGACGGCGGCCGGCTCGTCTTTGAACGGCCGGCCCCGGCCACGCAACTGGTGCGCGACCTTTGGCAACTTCTGCCTTACTCGTCGCAAGCGGAACTTTGGCTGGCGACATTTGCCTTCAGCAATGACCTGGGCTTCGATGTTCTCGTCGTGCCGAAGAGCCAGGGCCTGCTGCTTGACCGTTACATCACCGAGGAGCAGGCCACCGATTACCCCGAAGGTCGCTACGAATTGAATCTGCAAATCGCTATCGAAAACGGCCAGCAACATGCTGTCGACAAGCTCCTGGCTCGCCGCAGCAGCCGGCAGACGCTGCGCCTGGCTTTGTTTCTGCTCTTTGGCTCGATTGCGCTCACCGTCGTGGTCGGCTTGCTCAATCGAATCTTCTAACCCCTGAGCCGCTCGCGGCTTCGCCGCCAAAGCCGCAAGCGGCAACAGGTTCGCGTTGTCAGCATTGGCGCAGCGGTTACAATTGCCGCATGATGAAAGACTACCCCTATCGCATTGGTTCCGGACACGATAGCCACCGACTGGACGAAGGCTACCCGCTGATTCTCTGTGGCGTAAAGATCGAATACGAGCTTGGACTGGTCGGGCACAGTGATGCCGACGTGGTGCTCCACGCGGTGGTCGATGCACTCCTTGGCGCCGCCGGATTGGGCGACATTGGCGACGCTTATCCCGACTCGAATCCACGCTGGCGCGGGGCCAGTTCACGGATTTTTCTCAGCGAGACGCTCGCCCGACTGAACCGGCTTGGTTGGCGGCTTGTCAATTTGGATGTGACCATTTTCGCCGAAGAGCCGAAACTGGGGCCGTTGAAAGCCGCCATTCGGGCCAGCCTGGCCGCCTTGCTGGAACTGCCGGAAGATTGCGTAAACGTGAAGGCGAAGACCGGCGAAGGCGTCGGCCACATCGGCCGCGGCGAAGCCATTGCTTGCCATGCGGTGGCGCTAATTGGAAAGAAGGAATAACCACAAAGGACATTAAAAGCACAGAGAAAAACTTAGAGAACTGCAAATACCAGACTTCATCTCTTCTTGGTGTTCTTTGTGCCCATTGTGGTTGGATATTTGAGGATCATTCATGCCGTTGCAAGTCTACAGCACTCTCACCCGCAAAAAAGAGCCATTCTCTAAGCAACCGGGCGACGCGGTCACTATGTATGTTTGCGGGCCGACGGTCTACAAGCCCAGCCACATTGGCCATATGGTCGGGCCGGTGATCTTCGACTCGGTGAAGCGCTATCTCACGCATCTCGGCTACAAGGTCACCTGGGTCGTCAACATCACCGATGTCGATGACAAACTCATCGTCCGGGCCAAGGAATTGAATACTACGGTGCCGGCACTGGCCGCGAAAATGACGGCGGACTACTTCGATTGCCTGAAAAAGCTGAACGTCACTGGCATTGACAAGTTTCCGCAGGCGACCGAGCACATCGACGGCATGAAAGCGATGATCGCGAAGCTCATCGAGAAAGGCTTCGCGTACCCGGCCGCCGGCGACGTGTATTTCGATGTCTCGAGGGACGAAGATTACGGCAAGCTCTGCAACCGCGACCCGGAGCAGCTGAAGGAAGGCGCTCGCGTGGAAGTCAGCGACAAGAAGCGCAACCCCGGCGACTTCGCGCTCTGGAAAGGGGCTAAGCCCGGCGAGCCGACGGAAGTGATTTGGGACAGCCCCTGGGGCGCCGGCCGGCCCGGCTGGCACATCGAATGCTCGGTCATGAGCCAGGCGCTGCTGGGCGACACTATCGACATCCACGGCGGCGGCCTAGACCTTCAATTTCCGCATCACGAAAACGAACTGGCCCAGAGCGAATCGGCCAGCGGCAAGACCTTCGCGCGCCTGTGGATGCACAACGGGCTGCTGAAGATGGGCACGGCGAAAATGGCCGGCTCCGTCGGCAACGTTGTCAACATCGCCGACTTGCTGCAGCGCCACTCAGCCGAGACGGTGCGCTTCCTGCTGCTGAGCACGCATTACCGAAGCCCGATTGAGTATTCGGAAGAGCGGCTAAATGAGATTGCGAAGTCGTTGCAAGCGTTCTACCGGTTTTTTGAAAGGTACGAGCGCATCACAGGTGGCAGTTTCTACGCGCTGCCGAGTCAGCAAGTCGAAAATGTAGCCCCTCCGATCAGGGGCGAAGTGCCGGCGTTGCGGAACCGGTTCATCGAGGCCATGAATGATGATTTCAACACCGGGGCAGCTGTCGGCGTACTGTTCGAGTTGCTTTCCGCATTGAACAAAATGGCCGACACATACAAACTCGATACGGAAAAAGCACAACCGGCGCTCGATTCGTTCAGCTCCGGCGTGCAGGTTTTGCGCGGTCTGTCCTCGATTCTCGGCCTGTTCTGGGCTGCGCCGGAGCAAGCGAATCTTGGCGGCGATGACGCGCTTGTCGCCGGTCTCATGCAGCTACTTATCGACCTGCGCGCCAACCTTCGTGCCGAAGCGAAGAAGATCGTTACGAAGGATGATCCCACGAAGAAAGCGCTCTTCGAGCAGACGGACGTGATTCGCAAGCGGCTCGGCGAATTGCGGGTAGTGCTGGAAGATCGCCCCGGCGGAACGACGTGGCGCAAACAATAGCCCCTTGCGGGTGCGCGCTTGGTGACTGGAATCGGAATCGCGGATTGTTGCCGGCGAGTGCGAAGCCGCCAGCGGCATCTATTTCTTCCCGAATGGCGCTAGGATTTTCTTCGCCGCTTCTTCGATCGAATCGGTCAATTCCTTGGGCTCTTTGTCATTCGGCGCACGCGGCTTGTCGGGAGTGGGTCCCACGGGTTGCTCGCCGTCGTCCTTCGAGGCATGTTCGATCTTCTTCGGCTCCGGCGCTTCGGCGTACAGAATCTTGTCGAACTGGTCCACGTCCGACACCAGAATCTCGGCACAGCTCCCGACCCGGTAGACAGCGCCGTGCACGCGCAGTGTCGTGCCGAACAGGACTTCCGGCCAGTGCGCGCCCCGCTTGAGCATGGTGGTAATAATGCGCTTCGACAAAGCCAGGCGGAACGACGGCTCGTTGGCCTTGGGAGCTTCTTCGTACACGTAGACCTGTTCGCCCGAGCGCCAGATAGAGCCCACCACAAACTCAACCGTGATCTTGTCTCCGACCAGTTGCGCGGCTTCGCGTGGCGTCAGGACGGCCGCCGTCGGCTGCGAGGCCGTTAGCCGCACCGGTTCCCGCGCCTGATTGTGCTGATTCCACAAATACCAGCCGAGGCCGAACGCAACTCCCGCCACAATTACACCGGCGGACATGGCCCAAACCGGCATTCCGCGCTTCCGCGACGCGGCCGGCGGCGCGGGCGCGGCAAAAAGCTGCTGCTCGATTTCGTTGATGGCTTCGACCAGGGCATCGGCGCTTTGCAGCCGGTCGTTCGGATTGCGGCAAAGCAGTTGTTGCACCAGCGCCGCCACCGGCAAGGGGATGCCTTCATTGAATTCCGTCACTGGTGGCGCGACTTCGCTGGCCACCGCGGTGAGGATTTCCAGCGGCGATTCCGCTTCAAACGGCAATCGGCCCGTGAGCAAGCGGAAGAAGACCACGCCCAGACTGAACAAGTCAGAGCGGGCGTCGGCGGTTTGGCCCGCGGCTTGCTCCGGCGCCATGTAGGCCGGTGTGCCGACTATCGAATTGCGCTTCCGCCAAGTGCCGTCATCTTGTTCCAGGCGCACCAGGCCAAAATCGAGGATTTTCACCCGTAAATACGGCGGGTTTTTCAGCGGCTTCATTTCATCGGGCCGAAGTTCCTCGAACCGGTCAATTTCAGGCAGTGTGCCGGTGGCGGTTTCAAGCCAGAGATTGGCCGGCTTGATGTCGCGGTGAATGAACCCGGCCTTGTGCGCGACGGACAGGCCGAGTGCGGCCTCACGGATGATCCAGAGCGCCAGCGGCAACGGCACTCGGCCGCGCCGCAACCGTCCTTCCAGCGGTTCGCCCTTCAGCAATTCCATGGCCAGACAAAACTGGCCGTCGATTTCCTGGAAGTTGTAAATAGTGGCGATGCGGTCGTCTTTCAGCGCGGCCGCGGCCCGGGCTTCGGTCAAAAACAGCTTCCAGGCGCGTTCATCCTGGGCTACGTGCGGCCGCATCATCTTGAGGGCAACAATCCGCTGCAGGTACTTGTCTACCGCCCGGTAGACCAACCCCATACCGCCTTCGCCGATCAATTCGATAATTCGGTATGGACCGATCTCCGACAGCTCTGGCGGCACAGACCGTGCCGCTGGCGCGCCAAGTGCCACGGCTATGGGTTCGCTGTTTTGCGCGCCCATCTCGGTCGGTTTGTCTGTGCTGGGTACGGCCTGTTTTGCGAATGCGATCGAATACTCGCTCCACGGCTGCAACGCCGCCGCGTCCATAGGAACAATTTGAGTTTGCGGCGAGCTGCCGTTCGGGCGCGCAACGCCTCGCAACGGCGGCAATGGTGGATCGCGAGTTATTTCCGTGGCAGTCGGATCGGAAGCAGCGGCGGAATTATCCATTGCCACGACAGGAATGAGATTCTTCGACTTCTTGTCGGAGGAACGGCCGGGGGTAGCCATTTTGCGTTCTCAACGGGAATTCGGGATTACGGGTTATGGCAACTGTAGCTCATTTTTCGGCAAAGGCGGAATTCCTGGCCCGACTTCACCTTTTCGCGGTTCACCTACCGTTTCACGGAGCTGCGGGGTAACATGGGCAAACAACCGAGCAAACTGTATTTCCAAGTGACGGCACGATGAATGCATCTGACACGAACCCGAATCGAGTTCTGGGGGTCGATCCGGGGCTGAATATCACTGGTTACGCGGTGATCGAGGCCGGTTCGCCGGGGCCAAGGCTCTGCGAGGCTGGCATCATTCGCGGGGCGGAAAACCGGGCCAAATCCGGCATGGCCGAGCGGCTGCGATGCCTGTACGATGGTATAGTAGAGGTCTTGGAACAATTCCATCCGCAGGTTATGGTGGTTGAGCAGCTGTACGCTCACTACGACCACCCGCGGACGGCGATTTTGATGGCCCACGCGCGCGGAGCCATCCTGCTGGCTGGGGGGCAGCGCGACCTGCCGGTGGTCAGCTACAATGCCACGCAGGTGAAGAAGATCATCACCGGCGCCGGCCGGGCCAGCAAGGAACAAGTGCAGCGCGCCATGCAACGGGAATTGAACCTGGCCAAACTGCCCGAACCGCCCGACGTGGCCGACGCGTTGGCCGTCGCACTGTGCCATTATTACCGTTGCAAGATCGAATCACGATGAAAGCCCACGGACGGCAGTCCGTGGGGACAAGAGAAGGAAATGATCACTCGCATCACCGGCAGCATCAACCGTGTGCTGGATGAAGAAATCCGTCTCCAGGTAGGGCCGCTGGAATACCAGGTCCTGGTGCCAGAATGCGTGCGCCGGCAATTGCAAACGCGCGCAAACGAAGAAGTCACGTTGCACACGTCGGAATACCTCGAGGGCAACCCCACCGGCAACAAGATGATTCCCCGTCTCATCGGCTTCGCGAACGAAGCGGAACTCGAATTCTTCGACCTGTTCTGCACCGTGGAAAAGATTGGGGTGAAAAAGGCGCTTAGAGCGCTGGCCCGGCCGATCCGCGAGATCGCCGATGCCATCCAGCGGCAAGATGCGAAATGGCTCACCACGCTGCCCGGCATCGGCCTGGCCACTTCGGAGCAAATCGTCGCCACGCTGCGGCGCAAGGTGGTGAAGTTCGCACTAATGCCCGCCCCCGCTGGCGTCGGCGAAGCCGACGCGGCCGCTGTCACTGCTGCGAACGGCCATAGCGATATGCTTGCGGATGCGTATACGGCCTTGCTGAGCATCGGCGTGAACCCGAGCGAGGCGCGCGATTTGATTGATAAGGCGGCGACGAGCGGGAAGAAATTTTCGGGGGTGGATGAAGTATTGCTTCTGATCTATCAGAGAAAATGATTCAAATGCGGAACTCGGAACTCGGAATGCGGAATGCGGATTAAGAGGCACGATCTTGTTTGATGTTCCGCATTCCGAATTCCGCATTCCGAATTGAGGAAATAATGCCCCGCGAACCCATATTTTCCGGCAATGGCGAAGAGCGGCAGCGCGATGCGGCGCTGCGGCCGAAGTGGCTCCGCGAAGTGATCGGCCAGAAGGCCGTCATGCAGCGGCTGCAAATTGCCGTCAACGCCGCCAAGAAACTGAAAGAGCCGCTATCGCACATTCTCTTCGATGGCCCGCCGGGGTTGGGCAAGACCACCTTCGCCACGGTGCTGCCACATGAACTTGGCACAACGATCCAGATGACCAGCGGCCCGGCCCTGGCCAAGCCGGCCGACCTGCTACCGTTTCTTACTAACCTGGAAGAAGGCTCGGTGTTGTTCATCGACGAAATCCATCGCATGCCGCGCGTGGTGGAGGAATTCATCTACCCGGCCATGGAAGATTTCCGGATCGACATTGTGCTGGGCGAAGGCATCAACGCACGCACGATTTCCATGAATCTGAAGCACTTCACGCTCATCGGCGCCACCACCCGTAGCGGCATGCTCTCCGGCCCCATGCGCGACCGCTTCAAGATGCACGAGCACCTGGATTTCTATTCCGTAGAAGAGCTGGCCCAAATCATCCGCGTCAACGCCCGCAAGCTCGACACGGAAATTACGGACGAGGCCGCCCAGGAGCTGGCCCGCCGTAGTCGCGGCACTCCGCGCGTGGCCAATTCACGCCTGTACTGGGTGCGCAACTACGCCACCAGCGAAGCCGACGGCAAGATCACGCTCGACATTGCGCGTGCAGCCCTCGAAATGGCCGAAGTCGATGTTGAAGGATTGGACAAGCAGGATCGGCGCTATCTCGAAACGCTGGTCGGTGTGTTCGTGGGCGGCCCGACCGGCGGCGAGGCCATCGCCGCCACCATGAATATCGCCGCCGACACGCTCAGCGACGAAATCGAGCCGTACCTCTTGCGCGAGCAATTCATCATCCGCACGCCGCGCGGTCGGGTGGCCACGCCAAAGGCATTTGAGCTGCTCGGGAAGGAACCGCCCAAGCCAGATAAGGGCGATCCGAATCTGTTTGAGTAGGCCAAGAAAAACCGGCAATAGGAAACAGAGAATTGGGAAACTAAATCGGGCCCACGTGTCTCTAAATGGCAAATCAGGGCTCCGGATAATGCGGTTCGCTTTGCTTATTGTTGGGTCTGGCTTTTTAGTAATGGTCGGATGTTCTCGCCCTGCAAGCAAGGGCAAAGTGGATCCCGATTTAGAGGCTCTTCCCCAATCGGACTCCAACGCTATCGCGGCCAGTCCGTCCACTTCAGAAAAGCGGTTCGAGCGGACCGAGTGGCGTTGGTCTGAGCGAGAAGCCAACCTTCTTTATTCTGCGCAGCACCAAATCACAGGCTATGAGGTTCAAATCACTCGCCGGGCAGAGACAGATAATTTTGCCGATGAACCATTTACAGTACGAATTCTGCGTGAGGGCAAGCAGGTCTACTCATTTCTTGCCCACCGCAACACCGTTTTTGTAGAAAGCAGTGGCGTGATCTATGTAGCTGAGTTCAGCCCCATCGCCACGGGCCGCACCTTGGTTGCTTACGACTTCAGAACTCAGAAGGAATTATGTCGGTGCGATCTGAAAGGCAATCCACCGCCGGGGCACTCCAAATACGCCATCACGTGATCATTGCCGATGAGCCAGGATTTGTTGTAGTGTATGGGTCAGAAGACAACGGCCGTTATATAGAGCACGTTGACAAGTCGACTGGAAAGACCATCTACAACAAAAAGCTGCCACCGGACGGCTCAGCACATTAAAATGGATCGGTGCGAAAGCTAACGACTTCCAGCTGATCAATTCCTCATCCTCCGTTCTCGGCTCCTCATTACCCCGTTTCTTGTTTTCCGTCTTGATTTCCCAGCGCGCGCATATAAATCAGTGGAGAGAAATGGGTCTCTGTGGGCGAGAGTGGGAAATCGGCCATGCTGCTCACCGGAACCCATCCTCGAACGCTCGACGACAAAAAACGGCTCGCGCTGCCCAAGCGCGTCCGCGAACAGCTGGGCGAAGTTTCCACGCTGTTCATTACGCCGGGGCCGGATCAGAGCTTGTGGCTTTATACGCAGGAAGAGCTGGAACGGCTGGCCGCGAAGCTCGACGAGACCCCGGCCACCGATGCCGAGGCTCGCGTGTTCCGCCGGCTCTACTTCGCCCAGACCGAGACGGTGGACGTGGACCGCTCCGGCCGAGTTTTGGTGCCCGACCGGCTCTTGCAGTTTGCCGGGGCGAAGCAGGAAGTGATCCTGATCGGTGTCCGCGACCACCTGGAGCTCTGGGACGCCGCCAGGTGGCAACAATATGCGGAACAACACGCGCCACGATTTGATGCGGTAGCAGAAAAGGCCTTTAGACCTTGACCGGAATATCGAAATCCGAATTTCGAAATCCGAAACAAGCACAAATTCCAAATGACAAAAATCCAAAGCAATCGACTTTAGTTTTGATCATTTGAATTTGACGTTTCGGTATTGTTTCGAGTTTCGATATTCGGATTTCGAATTTTGATCTTCGGGGGGCTGCCCAGCGCACCGATGGGGCCGGCCGGCAATGAGCAGTGCCGGCCGGCGAGGACAGGAGGTCGAATTCTCCCAAATTCACCCCTTCGCCGCCAGCCCTTCGCATTTCGCCGCTTGCGGCGTTGCAACGCCGCAAGCGGCCTGTTAATCTTCCTTCAACTCCCCTTCACAGCCCGCAGAGTAGCTGTTATATGAGCGCTTCGGTTCCTGCCCGACATGTACCGGTGCTGGCGGCCGAGGTTTTGGAACTGCTTGCGCCGGCAAACGGCGAAACCTGGGTAGACGCTACCACCGGCGCCGGCGGGCACACGCGCCTGCTGGCCGAGCGCGTCGGGCCCACGGGACTGGTGATCGGCCTCGATCGTGATGCGGCGATGCTGCAGCAGGCGCGCGAACGGCAGGCCGGCTTGCCGGTGAAGTTCGTGAAAGCGAGCTTCGATGAAATCGACAGCGCCTTGCGAATTCACGGAATTTCGGCAGTAGACGGCGTGCTGGCAGACCTGGGAATTTGCTCCGATCAGCTGGATGATCCGGAGCGCGGCCTCAGTTTTCAGCAGGAAGGGCCGCTCGACATGCGGCTCGATACGTCGCAGGGCGAAACGGCTGCGCAATTATTAGCGCGATTGAACGAACGCGAACTGGCCGATTTGATTTTTGAATACGGCGAGGAACGCTACAGCCGGCGGATCGCGAAACGGGTTGTCGAGGAGCGGAAGAAAGTGCCGATTCGGACCACGGGCCAGCTGGCGGAGCTAGTCCGCCGGTGCGTGCCGAGGTCCAAGGGCCACGGCATTGACCCGGCCACGCGGACGTTTCAGGCGCTCCGGATTGCGGTCAATGACGAGCTGGCGGCACTGGATGGGCTTTTGCGAAAGCTTCCCGCCGTCGTGAAACCCGGCGGAAGAGTCGGCATCATCAGCTTTCACTCGCTGGAAGATCGGCGCGTGAAGCACGCGTTTCGCGATTCGGCGATCTGGCAGCTGAAGACGAAGAAGCCGGTGCAGGCAAGTAACGAACAGATTCAGAATAATCCGCGCTCGCGCAGCGCCAAATTGAGAGTAGCGATTCGCAAGCAGCCGCTTGCGGATTAATAGACACGGAGGTCTCGAGCATGACGCGCGAAACGAAGGTCGGAATTGTGGTGGCGGCCTCGTTCGTGAGCCTGGTGGGCGGCGTGTTTTTCATCAAGTACGTGCAAGACAAGCCGTCGGCGACGACAGTGCAGGATAAGAACGCGCCGGCAACGACCACCAGCGCCCCGCCAGCCAATAACAAGCCGGCCCAACCGGCCACCCCAAAGCCGTCGCAAACGCAAGCCAACAATAACGGTGGCCTGCCGGCGTTGCCGGGTAGCTTGAACGAGCCATTCCCACCGCTGCCGGATTTGCCGCCCGTCCCATCGGGCACTGTTCCCCCGCCGGCCCCAGTGCCGAGTCAATTCACGTTGCCGGGCGACGACGAGCAGCAGGTCGTGCGCTCTTCCTCGTCGACCAATAACGGCAATTCGCAATTGAGGCCGCTGCCGAACCAGTTGCCGCAGATGCAACCGCTGCCGACCGTCGTTCCGGCGCGCGCCGACGAACCGGCCATTGAGATTAAACCAATGCCCATGTCGCCGCCGCCCATCGATTTGCCGCCGACCGAAGCGCCAAAACCAATGAGCAACGAGGTGAAGCCGATGGGCCCGCCGATGATTGAATTGCCGGGCAGTGAGAAAAAGGACCTGCCGAAGCTGCCCAATCAAGACCGGAACGACAGCAGCAATTTGACGATCGTTCCACCGCCCAGCCCGATCAAAGTCGAGCCCATGCCGATGCCCAAGATTGAGCCGAAAAACGACGGCATGGAACTCACCCCGCTGCCCGGCGCCCCAACGGTGAAACCGATCAACAGTCCACCGCCGTCGATCGACATCAAGCCGATGGACGTTCCCAAGCCGATCGACATACCGAAACCGATGGATTTGGCGAAACCCGTGGATCTACCGAAACCCGAAGTGCCGTTGCCGAATGCCAATCCGAACATTCCGCCGCCACCCGACGCGCCGAAGGGGCCGGAGCCGACTTTGCCTACCCCGAAGCCGATGGATACCGCGCCCTCGATTACACCGGTGCCGACACAGATTGAGCCGGCGCCGAAGATCACGCCATCGCCCAATAACCTGAACGATCTGCCGCCGTTGCCGCCGATGCCGTTGCCGAAGAACCCGGCCCCGGCCATGACCTCGATTCCCGTGAACAACCTGCCGCCGGGTTCCAACCAGTCGAATCAGGGCGCACTGCAGCCGCCAAACATCGACCGCAATACCCAGGTCAACGCGGTTCAACCGAGCAATCCCGTGCAAACGCCGCGCGTGTCGCAGCCACAGATCGATAGCTACGACGAGGAGTGGTACACCGCCCAAGCCGGCGACAGCTTCGCAGCGCTGAGCCAGAAATTTTATTCCGATAGCCGCTATGCCCAGGCCCTGCAGCAATACAATTTCGACCGCACCGGCCTGGATGCGATCCGCGCCGGCAGCACGGTGCGCGTGCCGCCCGTTCGCGTATTGGAGCGTAAGCATCCCGCGGCCATCCCTGGCTACCAGCCACCGGCGCCGGCTGTCGCCACTGCGCCGAAGCAGCCTAATCGCTCCGCCGCGATGGGCTTGCCCCAGAGCGTGGGCGATCCGGGCAACTTGCCGTCACCCTCTCCAGACATGGGCTCGGAATACACGGTGAAGAGTTCACCGAAGACGCTGCGCGACATCGCCAAGGAGACAATGGGCTCGAGCGACAAATGGAACCTGATCTTCCGCCTGAATCGCTGGGTCAACCCGGATGAGGCACTGCCCGTGAACACGAAGATCCGCATGCCGTCGGATGCCGTGTTCACGCCTTAACTGCCGCTTGCGGCTTCGCGCTCGCTGGCAAATACCCGAATCGCGGAAGCTTGTCTGCGAGCGCCAAGCCGCTAGGGTTCTTTTTCACGCTCCGTGATAATCGATCTCTTTCACCTCGAAGGCGTGCTTCATGATGAATTCCTTGCGCGGATCGACTTTTTCGCCCATCAGCATGCGGAACACTTGATCGGCCTTGAGCGCGTCTTCGAGTGTCACGCGCTTGAGCGAGCGTTTTTCGGGGTCGAGCGTAGTCTCCCACAACTGTTCGCCGTTCATTTCACCCAGGCCTTTGAAGCGAGTCACCGCCAGGCCGCGCTCGCCGAGCCGGCGAATCTCCACGACTAGTTCGCGCAAGTGCACCAGCGACTTCTTCGCGTCGTCGTGCTGCAAGTAGTAGCGCACCGGCGGCTCGCGGCCGGCAATGCGCGGCAAAGGCACCAGGTCGCTCGCATCCAGGCCGAATTCGCGCAATTTGCCCAGGCAATGGTTCACATCGCGAATCTCGTGCAGCTCTTGCAGGAAGAAGGTGACAGCATGCGGGTCGGTGTGGCCGTTGCCGTTGCCATTCGCGTGACCGTTGCTGCTCGGCTTCGGCGCGATGCCGGAATCGGCCACGATCAACTCGTGACCGAGCCGCTGTTGTTCGGCCTGGCGGAATTGATCCACTTCCGCTTGATTGTAGAACCAGTGTTCCTTGCCAGCGAGGATGACATGGAAATGCGGCAAGCCGCGCTCCGTCGCTTTGGTCAAGAAAGAACTCAGGTTCAAGCCGCGGCGCTCCAGGATTTGCAGCCGCCCTTCCAGGTCGCCCAGCACCTGCACGAGCCGCTCCAGATCCGCGCCCTCCAGAATGCGCGTGGCCGGTGCACCCGGTTTTTGTACCGTCAACTTCGTATCGCTCAAGCCGCGCTGCATCAATTCCTTCTGCATCTCGTCCACGGTCTGCACGTAGCGAATGGACTTTTTCTGCGTCACACTGTAAAGTGGCGGTCGGGCCATGAAGATGTGGCCCTCCTCAACCAGCTTGCGCATCTGCCGAAAGAAAAATGTCAACAGCAGCGTGCGAATGTGCTGGCCATCCACGTCGGCATCGGTGAGGATTACGATTTTGCCATAGCGTAGATTGCTGATGTCATCCACGTTGCCGATGTCGATGCCCACGGCCGAGATGATGCTGGTGATTTCGGTGTTATTCAGCAGCTTCTCAATCTGAGCTTTTTCGACGTTCAGGACCTTGCCGCGCAGCGGCAAAATCGCTTGAAACTCACGGTCGCGGCCGGTGTCGGCGGAGCCGGCCGCCGAGTTGCCTTCCACGAGGAATAGCTCCGAAGCATCGCGATCGCGCGTGGTGCAGTCGAGCAGCTTGCCGGGCAGACCGCCCGAATTGAGGATGTTCTTGCGGTCTTTGAGCGCTTTCTTCGCGGCCGACGCGGCCTCGCGCGCCTTCATCGCCAGCAAGACCTTATCCATCAGCACCTTGGCCTCCTTCGGATGCTCCTCCAGATAGGTGCTCATGTATTCGCTGGTCACGCTCGAAACGGCCGATTCCACTTCGGGGTTGTTGAGCCGCACTTTCGTTTGCGATTCGAAATGCGGATTGGGTAACTGCACACTCACCACGGCTGTCAGGCCTTCGCGATAATCGATGCCTTCCGGCCGCTCATCGCCCTTGAAGAACTCGTTCTTCTCGCCGTAGTTGCCCAATGTGCGGGTGAGCGCATTGCGGAAACCGGTCAGATGCGTGCCGCCCACAGGGTTGAAGGTGTTGTTCGCGTAGCAGCGCACCTGCTCCGATTCATTGCGGGAATACTGCAGCGCCACTTCCACGCGGATGTCGTCCACCGTCTTGTGGAATGAGATCGGCTTGTGATCGACTTCCTCGCCCTTGTTCAGAAATTCGACGAATTGCGCCAGGCCGCCTTCGAAATGGAACTTCTCTTCCTTGTTCACGCGCTCATCGACCAGGCGAATGTTCACGCCCTTGTTCAAATAGGCCAGTTCCCGCAAGCGATCGGAGAGCAACTCGAAATCGAACGTGGCTTCATGGAAGATTTGCGGGTCCGGCCGAAAGCTGATCGTGGTGCCGGTGTGCGTGGAGGCGCCGATATCCGTGACTTCGCTCGTGGCGTAGCCGCGTTCGTATAGCTGCTGATAAGTGCGGCCATTGCGGCGCACCCGCGCCTCGGTCCATTCACTCAGCGCGACCACGGCCTTGGCGCCCATGCCGTGTAACCCGGCCGAAACCTTGTATGCCTTGTTCTCGAATTTGCCGCCGTAGCCGACCTTCGTCATGGCTAATTCGAGGGCCGTTTTCTTGTGCTCGGGATGCATATCGACCGGAATGCCGCGGCCATCGTCTTCCACGCTGGCGCTGCCATCCACGTGAATGCGCACGGTGATGTTGTTGCAATAGCCGGCCAGCGCTTCGTCGATGCTGTTATGCACCAGTTCGTACACCAGGTGGTGCAAACCGCTCGTGCTGGTATTGCCGACGTACATGCCAGGCCGGTGGCGAATGTGGGCCGCGTCTTGCAGCAACTTCATCTCGTCAACGGTGTACTCGCCGCCGAGCAGCCCCGGATCGGTGGCGTTGGTGGTGTTCTGAATTTGTTCCGGTTGGTCACTCATAAATCACGAAACTCCTAGGATCATCGAATCACTCCCGCGCGAAAGCGCAGGTCCTTGAGCGGCACACCCGTCAGCTTGCGCTGAAGCAGGCCCAGCAGTTTTCGTTTGTGGAACTGGGCCAACTCCTGCATTAACACGGCATTGCCGACTTCGATCTCCAACACTCCCCGGCGCAGCGCGCCGATGCGGGTTTGCCGGCCCACCTCGGCGCCGGCGGTTTCCACCCACGCTTGCTCTAAGCGCAAACGTTCCTGTTTCCGGCCCCACCCGCGCGCGGTGAAGAGCCGGCTCAGTATTTCCGACAGTCGCTCGGGACCTTCGTTCATCAGAAGTCAGAAGTCAGAAGTCGGTCAGAAGTCAGCGCTTGATTTTCTGACCTCTGATCTCTGACTTCTGACCTCTGTCCCTAAACCATCGTCATCACCAGGTACGAATAATCCGGGCCGCTCTTGAACAGGGCTGGGCGGCTGCCATCAACCAGGTGTAACTCCAATGGCGCACTTTCTTCCAGCACCCGCAGCATTTCGGTCAGGTATTGCGGGTCGAAAATAATGTCGATGGCCGGGCCGTCGTACTCAATGGCTAACGGCACTTTCGACCGGCCTGAGGTCGGTCCCTGCGCCTCCATCGTCAGCAAGTTCTTAGCGAAATGGAACGTCACCCGCTTCGCTTCCTCGTCGGTCATGATGGCCGCCTGGCGAACCGCAGTGAGGAACGGCAGCACCGGGAGTGGAATCTTAGCGTTGACCTTCTTCGGAAAGATCTCCTTGTACGGCGGATACCGCCCTTCCACAAGTCGGCTATAGATCGTTGTCGTGTCCGTTTGGAACAACACCTCATTGGGCCGCAGGCTCACACGGACTTTTTCATCCTCGGGTAGACTTTGCAGGTGCCGTTCGAGCAGCTGCATTGCTTTCGTCGGCACGAGGTGCGAATGGCCCTTGGTTTCGGCTGCTTCGTGGCTGGTGATGGGGCCTGTCGCCAGGGCAAGGCGTTTACTGTCGGTGGCCACGAGCCGCAGATGTTTGCCTTCTACCTCCCACAACACGCCGGTCATCGCGAACTTGGTGCTTTCCTTGGCCGCGGCGAACACCGTGCGCTTGATCATAAGCCGCAGAGCGCCGGCCGTCATTTCGTGGTAGTGTTCATCAGAAAACGTGGGAATATCGGGAAAGTCGGCCGGATTCTCGCTCGGCATCTCGAATTCATTCACCTGTCCGCGCACCATCACTTGCGCTTCACTGGCATCAATCAGCAAATCGGTATCGGTTGATTCGCGGAGAATCGACAGCAGTTTGCCGGCAGGTAAAATCGCTTCGCCGTCTTCATCCACTTTCAGACCACGCAATTCGTGGCGAATGCCCAACTCCAGGTCGGTGGCCATCAGCGTGAAGCGATCTCCCGCTGCCACCGCCTTCAAATTTCGCAAGATCGGCTTTACCTCGCGCACGGCGACCGCAACGCTGACCAGCTGGCAAGCGGATAGAAATCCTTCACGCGAACAGATGACTTTCATGCAATTGTCCTCAAGGATGGGGAGCCTGGGGCGGTGCGCTGGTGAGAACAAAACAGAAACTTAGTATTATTCAGTAGCAGTAGTAAGGCGCTGCTAATTTCGGACGCTTCCAAAGAGCGATTGGCTGGATCATCATGCAGGGACTGCAGATCGGATCGTGTCCGCTTTGGGGAAAAACGGTCGATATCGGTTCGACAAGCCGTCGTCAGCGTCCGGAAACTATCGGCGTGGCAGCCTTTGTTTTCTTGGGTGAGAGACAAGCGACAGTGACCGATCGGATAACAACGCGTTATTGACTGGTTTTCCCCAATTTTGGCGCCTATGCCGATGGCGTGAGCTGAATGCGGGCAAGCAGCGATAAGAATCGTCTCACGAATTCCAAACCGAGTCTTGTTCACATTCCCCAACTTTCGCTTCATTGCACTCAACATCCCAGTTCCGCTTCGATCTGCCGCACCCGGCTTGCTTGTTCCGCATCCGTCGCAATAACGGATTCCACTTTCTGGCAAGCATGCCGAACCGTGCTATGGTCGCGGCCCCCGAAGCATTCGCCGATTTGCGCCAGCGACAAGCCGGTCCACTTTCGGGCCAGATAAATGGCCAGTTGGCGCGGCCAGACAATTTGCGGTTGGCGATCTTCGCCACCGATGTCCGTCGCGGTTACCGCGAATTCCCGGCCGATTCGCTCGACTATTCGTTCGATACTGATTCTTTGCTCTTCGGCCTCAGTTTGAAAGAGCGCGGCCACTGTGTAAACATCGATCGGCTCCCGAAGGCCCGCCGAAGCCGTCTGCACGCGACACAAGGCGGCTTGCAACTGCCGCCCGCTGCCCGGAACATGCTCGGCAAGCCAGTCGAGCACTTCGGGCTGAATTGGTCGGTCGGCAATTTGCGCCAGCTGTTGCAACAAAATCCGCCGGCTCGAACGACTATATGGCGGAATACCCACGATCAACCCGGCCGCCAGACGGCTGGCAAGAAATGCCGGCAGATTTTCCAATTCGGCCGGGCCATGAAGGGCGGAGAACACCGTGATCCGCTTTCGCGTCAATCGGCAGTCAACGATGCGCTTTAAATCTTCGAGCGCTCGGCGGGGTAAATGTTGCATGTCTTCAATAATCAACATTTGCGAGCGCCGGAATTCATCATCCGGTGACTCCGGCCAATCGGCCGCGCGCAGGTATTGGCTTGTAACTTCTTCCGGCAGCGAATCTTGCAGAAATTGCAGCAAGTGAGTTTTGCCGGTTCCCGGTCCGCCGTGGAGATAGAGCAGCGGGAACGGCGCCGACCGGAAGGCTTGCAGGCTGCGAAGGAGCCGGCGAACGGCCATCCACGCCGAGCGGTTTTCCGGCACCAGCACCAACCCCGACGGCATTTCCACCGTCGTTTCGGCCACAGTTTGCATGCGGCTCCAGCGGCAAAAAAATCGAGGATTGCGACTATGCAATTCTATCGAAAAATGATGGTTTGGAGAAGGCCTGTTGAATAGACGTAAGACATTGTCAAATAAGGAGTTGCGTTACAAAAAAAAGGAGGAAAAATGGTGTTTCCCGCGGTGACAAAAAAGCGCGCAAGGTCTTGCCCAGCAATGCCTTACAATTCTTCGCTTTTTGACTTGGGCAAAGGTCGATCTGAGCTCGGGCCGCGAGCGGCCGGATGTTGTGCACACAAATTCCGGTCGCTCTCCCAGCGCAAATTGATCTTCAATCTTCGGATTCTGTCTCGCGCAACCGACGCGCGACCTTGGCAATTCGCAAGACCGCCACATCAATGTCGCTTTCCGACAGGCCTGCGCCCAGGCTGAAGCGCATGGCTGAGAGCAAGCGCTCGCCGGTTATCCCCATTGCTTGTAAAACCGGCGAGGGCAACAGCGAACCGCTGGAGCAGGCAGAACCCGTTGCACATGCTACTTCCGCCAAGTCCACGGCCATGAACAACGCGTCCGCCCGGCAACCGGGGAAGGAGACGTTTATCGTTTGCGGTAACCCTCCTATGGTCGGACCATTCAAATCGACTGGAGCGCAGTGTCGTTCCAAGCCGGCGAGGAACCGGTGCCGCTGATCGAGCATTCGTACCTGCATGGCTTCGCGTTCGGTTAACGCGAGTTCGAGCGCGGTTGCCAATCCTATGGCAAGCGCCGCCGATTCGGTGCCTGGCCGCCGGCTTTGCTGCTGCTGACCGCCGAAGAGCATCGGCTTGAGCTTCGCGCAACGGTTGAGCAACAAGAAACCGATTCCCGGCGGCCCATAGAATTTGTGGGCGCTCGCGCTGAGCGACGTGACTCCAAGTTTGTGGAAGTTCACCGGTATCTTGCCGACCGCCTGGACGGCATCACAATGAACCGCCGCTTGCGGTTTTGCGGGAACCGACTCCGCAACTGGATTGATGGCCCCCGTCTCATGATTCGCCAGCATCACGCAAATGAGGCGCGTGTCGCCTCGAACGCGACTCTGTACTGCTTCCGCTGGGATGATGCCTTCACTGGTCACCGGCAGCCACTCGATGTCGAATCCACGTTCGACCAATCGCTTCAATGGCTCGATGACCGACGGATGCTCGGTCGGGTTGGCAAGGATATGGCCAGGCGGATCGCCGCACAGGCCGAAGATGGCCAGGTTATTTGCCTCGGTCGCGCCGCTGGTGAAAATCACTTCATCGGGAAATGCCCCAAGCAGCGCTGCGACTTTTTCGCGAGCGTCTTCCAGCGCCTGACGCACCTTCCGTCCCGCGGCATGCGCGCTGGCCGGATTGCCCGTGGCCAAGAGCCACGGCCGCATAGCTTCGAGGACCTCCGGCCGCATCGGCGCGGTCGAGTTAAAGTCGAGATAAATCATGACGAGCTAGCCGCTTGGAGCGAGGCCTCCTGGCGCATCATCGAGCATCCGCTTCATTCTACGGCAATAGGATAGAAGTCTGGAATGGCCGCGCTTGGGTGCTATGCCAACAGGTAGCGGAATTCGCAAGAATCCCGCTTTTGCTTTCATGAGCATTTCGTTACCCGACGAGATCAAAGTAACCGAGACCGCGGGGACACGACGATACGTGCTTCCCTGGCGGCCGATGTCGCCGCGGAGTCGCCGGCGCTTTCGTACCATTCTCGTCATCGCCGCGCTCGCCTGGGCGACGGCCGCGTCGTTCATCATTCCCGTCATTTTGGCCTGGCCGAACCAGCGCATACCCGTTGTGGGCGTGCTGAGCGCTGGCGCCGGTCTCGCCACGCTGTTCTTCGCGCTGCTCGTGCGCTTTACCCGCTGCACCGCGGAGGTCGTTACCGACAAGCTAAAACTATGCGAATGGCGCGGGCCATTTGCCAACCGCCGCGAGCGCTCGTTCGAGCAAATTCGCGCGATTGTCATGCATCCCTTGATGCGGACCGATGATCCGGGCCTGGCGGAGACGCCGGTGGAAGCCGGTGTCATCGAAATTCAATGCGACGGAATTCAGCCGGTATGGTGGGCGCACGATTATCCGCGCGAATGGCTGATGGCTCTGGCTGCGGACCTGACCGAGCGCTGTGCCCTTTCCAGCGATTCTGTCCGCGTGGCGACGCAGCCCATGGCCGAGCCGCCGCCGTTCATTCTCCCATTGGTGGCCGATACCGACACGGCCGATGTGGAAGACCGTCCACCCGGCTGCCGGGTCGTCGTCCAGCGCACTGCCGAGGGAATCGAGTTGAAGTTACCGCCTGCCGGTTTCTGGGGAAACGATCAGGCCAAACCCAGACTCGTTTTGGCCGGCTACTGGACGCTGATCCCTATCCTCATTGTTGTCTTCAGCGTGATTCATATGCTGGAGCAAGGTTTGCCGGCGCCGCCGGTCTGGCTATTTATCGGCGGCTTACTTTGCGCCGGTCCGGCCTTGTTGCTGATGGTGCGGCATTATGCGGAACGTGAGGTCACCATAACGGTGCGCAACCGCTGGCTGGCGCGGACCACGAGAAGCCCGGTCTTCGGCTTCGAGCGGATGCGCTGGCGGAGCTCCGAAATCCTGGCCCTGCGCATCGCTGCCAGCCCCAAGAAGGGCAAAGGCCCGCCGACAGCTTCGCTCATGCTTCATCCCTTGAATGGGCCAGCCGTCGCTCTGCTCGAAGCCTCGGCCAATCAGCAGGAGATGGGATACATCGCCACGCTGCTTCGCCAGGCGCTGCAAGTGCCGGCCGTAGTGGGAACGCCGCCGCCTAAACCCGATGCTTCGTGCGCCCATGGTCATCAGCCAGCAGAATCCGCTTTGAAAGAAGTGGCATCGCCAGTGCGCCGCCGGCGGCAACTGTTGCCGCCGGAGATTCTCGCCACACCTACGGCAACGGGAACGTACTACCAGTTGCCCTGGCTCAACCCCACACAACTGCTGCGGAGCCGCACCTTCGGCTGCGCGCTGTTGGTGCTCGTGCTCTTGGCCTTCGGCATCTGGCTTTGCGCCGGCGCTTCGTTGCCCGAATGGCTGGCGAATGGAGGCAACCTTCGCATGGCATTCGGCGGCATGTTGCTCTTCTTCGGCATCACGGGTTTGCTTGCATTTCTGGCGATGGTCATTCGCCGCGACGCCGTGGAGATCGCGCCGGAGGGCTTGCGCTTCGTGCAGCGCATGGGACTGAACGTTGTGCGCAAGCAATGGCCCCGGCAAAACATTCGTCGCATCGTGATGGAGCATTACACCACACCACCGGATTCAAACTTAGCTGAACCGCTCGGTGTGATCGAGATTAACGGCGAGGGAAGTTCTTCACACCAATTCGGCGCCGGCTATCCGGTCTCGATGTTGCTTCCGCTGGCCGAAGAAATGGCCGAGCGCATGAACGTTCCGGTAGAAGAAACCGAAGTGACTGCGGCGGGGCCCGCGCCGAAGAGTTCACTCCCAAGGGAAAGCGAATCGACCGAAGGCGATTTGCGGGATGAAGAAAAACAGCCCGCAGCCAGCCGCGCGATCGTCGAAGAGAACGCGACCGGTTTTTCGATCACACTGCCGCCGGCCGGGTACCGGCAGAACCGCCGCGCGCGAAATTGGCTTCCCTTCCTCCTGGCTGCGCTTGTCTTTGTGTTGCTCAACATCGTGGCGACGGCACGGCTCGCAGTTATCCCGAAGGCTTCCGTAGAGCAAATCACGGTCGCTGTTTTTTGGCTCGCCGCGTCCATCATCGTGGCTGCTTTGCTGGCAGCGCGAGTATTGCATCTTGCTCAGCAACGAACGGTGATCACGGTTCAGAATGGCGTGCATACGGTCGCGCGATCGAGTCCAGTCGCTCGCCAAAAACAGCAGGAGTGGTCGCGAAGCGATATCGCCGCAATTCGTCTGGACTATGCCAGCCGCCAAATGCAGACCGAAAAAGGCAGGGCCGTGTGCCTGTTCACCAACGACGGCCGCCGCATCAACTTGATAACCGGCGATGATGAGGACGAGATGCGCTGGCTGGCCACGATGCTGCGACAAGCACTGAACGTGCCGGCAACTTAGTGGCGCATTGCACCTGAATTATTACGGTGTCAGCGAGCCCCCGGGCTTGTCCCGGCGGGATAAACCCGCCGGTTCGCTCGACAATCAGCTGCAACGATCCACTGGCGGTCAAAGAAACTCTGCCGGATCAAGGTCCGCAGCTTCCCGGATCAAGTCCGCGACCTCCGGCCGCTGCGCGTCGGCAATCGACGCAATGCGAACAAAGCGCTTCGATGTGCCGTCGCCTTCCAGCAAGCCGGCCGGATCATGCAGCCGAATGCCATGAATGAAATCGAGCCGCACCTGGCCGTGTTTCGCCACGAGCTGGCACACCGCGCCTTTTACTCGCCCGCCGACTTCCCGCCGGTGATACGAGATGCAGCCCCAGACGAGCGACTCTTCCGCTTGCGGGACGACGCCGCGAACGACGGTCCGAAGAGCGAGAATAAGCTTACGCGCCTCTGGCGGCAGATCGGCGAGAAAGGCCTGCAACTCGGTGGCAGTCATTTGGAGTTACCCGATGCAGTTAGCGGTGTTTTTGCATCACTCGCAATTTGTTTCGCACAAGTCGTTTCTTGATCTGCTGCACCAGACGGGGATTTGAAATCACCGCCGGTTCAGATGCGTGCGGGAAATTCGCGGTCAGGACTTCGTACCCCTCTTCCGTCACCAGTACCGTGTCGGAGTGCCGAAATCCGCCGACATCTTTCAGATAAATGCCGGGCTCGATGCTGATGACCATATTTGGCTGCAACACATCGGTGCTGCCCTCGGCGAGCCATGGCGCTTCATGATTGCCGAGCCCGAAGCCGTGGCCGGTACGATGAAGGCGCTGATCCTCCGATTTGTAGCCGTTGCCGCGAAGGAATTCGTTGATCTTTGTATCGATCTCTGCACATGGCTTGCCCGGCTTGATGCTGTCAAACGCCCGTTGGCGGGCCTCTTCCATCAGTTTGAAAACGCTGCGTTCAAGCTCAGTTGGCTCCTTGGTGAAATAAGTGCGCTCGCTTTCTGCCGCATAGCCATTGACGCGGGTGAGAACCAGCGCGACGTGCGGCCCTGCCCGCAGCCGGTCGTTCAGATTCGGAATGCAATGCGGCATCGCGCTCCATGGGGCTGCCCAGGTCGCCATGATGACTTTCGTGGTGAGCGGGTCCCAGTCGTCGAGATCGCGAATAATCTGCGCAGTGATATGACGAGTTTCGGCGAAGCCTTCCGCCGCAGTCGCGTCGTAGTAAGACGCGCGTAGCAGCCGCTCCAGGCCCATGTCGGCATAGTGAGCCGCCCGGCGAATCATTGCAATCTCGGCCGGTGATTTGATCAAGCGCAAGCGCTCGACTAGCGGCAACACACGTGGCGAGAAATCGCGAAGCTCCTGCGCAATGTCCAGCGGCATGCTCGGCTCCACGCCGACTGCTTTTGCATGGCCGATTTGATCGTGAAGGCGATCACGCCAATTGCGCCCGGCCGGGGCTGGGTACTCCCAGTAAATCTGGATGTTTTCCGGATCGATCCCCTGAGCCTTATTCATGTGCTCATGGTCGAGTTTCGGCACCAGCAACGTCGGCACCGCCTCAGGCCGAACCAGCAAGAAAAACGGCCGTTCCAGCGGCTCAAAGCCGGCCCCGGTGAGATAGTAGATGCTTTCGAACGAGGAAACGATGAACAAATCCAGGCCTTCTCGGCCGACGCTCTTGCGAAGCTTCGCTTGGCGCTCCAGGTATTCCTTGCATTCGATCTTGGGGGCAGCGAGAGTCATGGCGCACCACAATCAAAGCGATGGTTGAATGAGAATTGTTGAAATTGTAGTGGAATCCACAATGTTGGATTCATGAATGTCGAGATTGTCTATTCTGGTTTCTTTTCGGCGAACTGTACTTGATTTCGTGAAGTTCGAATCACCCAGCGTTTGCTGTTCCGGGGTCGCTGCAGATAGTTGTACGCCCCTTTGCTGGGATAAAGGCCGGCAGGTCGGTCGCTTGTGCCAATCGAAGCATTAAATTCCGTATAGCCGAAGCTGCCAATTGCCTTTAACAGGTCATACGGCATGTAGCCTCCGACTTCCATATACAGCAGGGCGGGATCCTTGATCGGCCGGATCTTGCCACTGCAATCGCCGAGAATCCACAATTGCATAATTGGGTTGCCGGTCCAAGCATCTCCGCGCAAATGCCCTTGGGTCCAAATCGTGAATGAGCTGCTGCCCCACAGGATTCCATTTGCGTCACCGCCAACAAACAGGTGCGTGATATCGTTGCCGTAAATGCCGCCATCGCGGCAAACATCGCCGGCGACAACGATTTCGCTGTGGGCGTGAGTCTCGATGGCGGCACGCACGTTGCCGTAGATAATTAACGTACACGAGTCCGAAGCTGTAATATTCGCGAGAATGTCACCGTTCACGATGACAAACGCGCGTTGAGACAACTGCAGAGGCGTGGATACGTCGCCTAAAGTCTGCACGTCGGCCTTCCAGTACTCGCGCTCAATCTCACTATCATGGAAGTACCGGGCAGCAGAATGAAACGCCATGCCGGCAACGACATCCGCGTGCCCCACCGCCAGCGCCAGTTGCGAGCGATCTAACATGGCAATCCTCAAAACCGGATGAAACAGAGATGGCAACGATCAAAGCGGCGACTGAATTTGCGACGACGAGATTGTAGCGGAAACCGCGAAAGTCATGCTGCTGCTTCCCTTTTCATTTTGAATCGTGATGGTCGGGTTCGGATTCGGCGACGGAACAGGTAGTTTTTGTTCGCCTAGTAGCTCGACATGCTCTTTCATTCCCCAGCGCGCCTTTTAAATGCAGTCTTCGACCGAGTGACCGATTCCCGAAAAGCCCTCGAGCTCTGGAGAATAGAAGCCGAAGTAGTCGGGCTCGTTTGTCGCTTCAATCACTAGAGAATAAGGAAGATCGATCATCGCGAGTTCCTCATGGTTTTGAGATTCCCGCCGCTTTGAGAATCGAATGGCAGGTCCCTGTGGGAACCTGCTTCGAGCCATGAAAGTCCACTCGCACCAAGCGTGGCCAACCGGTCTTTCCGTAATATCGAATGAGCCTTTTTGTCGCACAATTGGAAAGCCGTTGGCTTCCAGAAGTCGGACCAACTCGTTAAAGGTTACGGGCCATCCTCAAACGTGCGTTTGCGTTCAGACTAGCGCCAAAATACCGCGCGCCAGGCCGCTCCACAAGGACGGATGCAAGATGGTTGCCTTTACTCATACGCAATTGCTTCCGCGATCCGCAGGCGCGCGGCATGATATGCCGGCATCATGCCCGCGAGCGTGGCCGTGGCGATGGCCAGGCCGCTGAGGATGAGCGTCTCTTTCCACGGTACGGTGACGGGGAAGAGCAGGCCCGATTCTTCGTAGATCACGATGCGCATGAGATACCACTCCAGCGGAATGCCGCCGAGCAGGCCCAGGATCGTGCCGAAGATGCCCATGAGCGTGGCCTCGGCCAGCACCGTGTACAGCACTTGGCTCTGCGTGGCGCCAACGGCCCGCAGCAGGCCGAGTTCGCGGCGGCGCTGCAAGACCGAGATGAGCAGCGCCATCACCACGCCCAGCGCGGCCACAATGCCCACGACCATTTGCTGCAAGTACGAAAGGAAATACAGCCGGCGCAGGAAGCTCGCGGTCCAGACATCGATGTCTTGCCGGTTCAGCACCACGAGCGCTCGTGAATCGCAGAACTTCTTCACCCGCGCCCGCGTTTCCTCTTCGTGGCCGTCCTTCTTCAAGAACGCGTGGCAGGTGTCGATAAGCGGATCCTGAAACGCATCTTTGTAAAAATCGCGGTCCACGTAGATCGAGCCGCGCGACCAGTGATAATCGGGAATCACGCCCAGGATGTGTAGCGGTACCGGCCCATTCGGCCCGTGGAGTTCAATCGTGTCGCCCTTTTTCACATGATTCAGCACTGCGAAGTTTTCCGAAACAATGCAGGTGTTCTTTTCCGGCAACTGCAAGAACAGCGACAGGTCGGGCAGATTGCGCGAATGCTCGTGCGCGTGATAATAATCCACCGCGTCTACGCTGATAAGCAAGATTAGCCGGCCGTTGAATTCCGATTCGGAAAAGCGCAGAGTCATCGTCTGCTGCACGCCCGGAATTTTGCGTATTTCGTCGCGCACAGTAATGTCCATGGGCAACATCGCACTGCTTGAGGCATTCGGATCTCCGCAGATGATGAACATGTCGGCCGTGGCCACGCGGTCGAGCCAGGCGAGGATCGGCCCTTCGTTGCTGCGGCCGATGCCCGCAGTCTGCAGCATGAGCGTCACGCCGGCGGCCAGCACGCCGACCACGATGCCGGTGCGGCCCGGCGCGCGGAGCAGATTGTCCGACGCCAGCCGTGCTTCAATGCCGAACAGCCGGCGGAACAGCGGTTGCGCCAGGTGCGATAGTACCGCAACCATGAGCGGCACCGCGAGGAGCACGCCCACCATCATGGCCACCACGCCGCCAATCCCGCCCCACTGCGGCGGCAACTGATGGCGAAAGGCGATGCAGCCGAAACCAGCGCCAATGACCGCCAGGCTGGCGAGCGCTTGCAGGTAGCGGAAGAACCGGCTCGCCGCCGACGGCACCCGCCGCACCGCGTCGGCCGGCTCATCCGATGCAGCCTGCATGGCCGGGACCAGCGCCGCCAGCCCTGCCGTCACCACGCCGGAGCACACGGCAATGAGCACAATCGGCACGGTAAGTTGAAGCCCCTCGCCGCTGCCGAAAAAGACCTGCTCCATGTCTTGCTTCATCACGCTGAACGTGAACTTCGCCAGCCCCCAGCCGATTGGCACGCCGAGCAGCGCGCCAACCAAACCCATGACCACCGCCTCGCCGGTGAAGAGCGCGGCAATCTGCGGCCGCGTGGCCCCGAGCGAGCGCAGCACGCCGATATCATGCCGCCGCTCCGCCACACTCACCGCCAGCACGATGTAAATAAGGAACAAGCCAACCACCATGGCGCCCACACCCATGAGAATAAAGCCGATGTGAACGCCGGCCGCAATCTCTGCAGTGGCTTTACTCGCCATCTCCGGCGCCTTCACCTGCCCCTGCTCGCCAACAATAGCCTGGGCTGCCGCGCGCACCTGCTCCTTATCGGCCCCCGGCGAAAGCTTCAAGTCGATCCGGTCGCACACGCCATCCTGGTTCAACATTTTCGACGCGGCCCGAATTTCGGTCGCAATCAGAAAGCCGCTCAGCTTGGCAGCCTGGCCCTTCAGCTTCACGGTGCCGGCAGGCTGAATCCGGTGCGAATGCCCCCCGGCCCGAATCTCGAACGGCTTCGTCGGCTTGCCATCGGGCGACAGCACCTTCGCCAATTCGTCGCCAATGAGCACGCCGCGACCGGTGACGAGCGCCAGCGGATCGCTCACCGTCACGGCCTCGACAAACGAATCCTTGCTTTCCGCATTGCCGCCCTGCACATCCACGCCCAGAAAGATGGCCGTCTGATTGTTGAATTCCGGCAGGATCACGCGATCGAAAATGAGCGGCTGCACTGCCTGCACGCCCGGCACCGCCCGCAGCTTCGATGCCAGATCGATGCGCACGCGGCGATCGTTGGTCACCAGCAAGTCGGCCTGATCGGCCCCGAGCGCCGTCGAGGAATGCACCGCGCTTTCGAGGCAATCGTTGAGCAGCCGGGTGGACACGAGCATGGTCACCCCGGCCGCGATGATCAGGACAATCAACCCCGCCCGATCAAACCGCCGCCCCAAATAGCGCCGACTGAATGTGCGAAACAAGGAGAAGAGTGAAAGCATGCAATTTCTCAAACCCAATCAAGTGTGTCGGAGAGCCGGGAGCGCTAGCGACCGGATGAGAGACTGTCTCTCATCCGGTCGCTAGCGCTCCCGGCTCAAGGCTGCGCTTCCAGCGCGACACGTGCGAACTTGCAAGATAGTCGCTTTCGGCAGTTTGGTAAAGAGACATTGAGCCCAACACGATGCGCGGTTTACGGCCTCGAACTCACCGACTTTCCCTCTTCCGGTTGCGCCGGCAGTCGCCGCTCAATGCGCTCGATGAATGCGTTGTAGCGCCGGCTCATGCGGTCGCGCCGGGCCAGCACCAGCAAATCGTAACAGCAAAAGTCGGGGTCCCACGCCGGCGGCCCGCAGGCCCGAAAGCCAATCTGTAGATCCACGCGAATCAGGTTCGGCAACAACTGCTCGTCGCCCGCAATTACGGGCACTTCGCACAGCCCCGCCACCTGGTTGGCCGGCAACGGATCCACATGCCAGTCGGGATCGCTGGCAAAGCGCCGAACGTAGGAGTAGATCCGGTTGAGGGCGTCGAGGTTCTCGGCCCGAAAACTGTCGGCTCCCAGAAAATAGTGGCAACCATGCCGGCGCAACAGCAGTTCCATGCCGTACGAGAGATATTGAAAGGCCAATCCGCCACGCGAGCCGGCCGCCACGCAGGTCCGGCTGCCTTGCAAGATCTGCCCGGCAATCGGCGCCAGCGGCGCATAGTCAAATTCGTTCGACGCGTAGAAGCCGCCGCGGCGGAGCGCTTCCGCCCCCGGAATCGCCCGAATGGTGGCAATGACCTGGTTGCTGGCCGTGTCATAAAGAATCAAATGGTCGCACCACTCATCAAACTCATCCACGTCGCGCTCGTCGGATCGCAGCCAGCTCGCCCGCCCATAACCCTGCTCGCGAAAAAACACTTCGTACCGTAGCCGATAAGCCGCCTCGCGCTCCTCGGCCTCGGTCGCCACCCCCAGCCGCCAGGGAAGCCCGCACAGCGGTAAACAGTCGACCAGCCAACGAGCCATGTTTCCCCTTCCGTTCCCGCAGCGAAGCCATCGCGATGGTGTGTACTCTTCATACTAACCAGAATCGCCGCGGCGAGAGAGAAGGGGCAGTTGGAATGGAGGACGAAAATGGGATTGCATGTAACTTGCGGGTACGGTTGGGCCGGTCAAGCTGCCCGCGCCGTCTCGCTTCGCGCGCCCGGATTGGCCCGCCACATTTTCGCCATGCCGCCGGCGCCGTTATTCGCTTTTCCGAGTAGGAATGGTGCCGGCCAGTAATCTCGGCCGCAAATGGGTCGAAGCGCCGGGGCGGAAGCCGGATGTGGGAGTTGGCGCGGGAGTGACAGCTCCCACGCCGGAGTTTTTGAAGGTCCACTTGATCGGCCCGCTCATTTCTTCCGCGTCAGCTCGACCTTGCCTTCCTTGCTGGTGGTGGCGAAGGTCTTCTCGTCGAGCTTGTCGATGGTGAGGTCGACGGAGGTCTCGGTGTCCCCGAATTTGAACTTCAGGACCATCTTGTTGCCGTCAATCTTGTAGGTCCCGTCAAAGGCCATTTTCATGCCGTCCTGCTCGCCGGTGACCTTGATCTTGCCGTCCTTGGTGAGCTCGACGACCCCGCCCTTGGGCGGCCCGCCTTCGTGGGTTTTGATCACGTCCCAGGAGCCCACGGCGAGCTTGGCGTTGTCGGCCTTCTTCTCGTCGGCAGGCGCCGAAAACCCAAGCAGGCAGACAACAACCCCGACGGCCAGCAGCTTCATCGCCTTCATGATGTTCTCTCGTATGGATGGTTTCACCGATCAAGTGCCCAAGACGCGGGAGTTAGAATAATGACACGCCGCCGCGGAGACAAGCAGGCGAGTGGGTGCCGGAAACCAACTTCGCCAGGAGCCGTGACGGGTCCCGATATTCGTTTTCCGACGGTAAACCCGCTGACGCGGAAGCCGTGCTGAAGGCCCTGGCCAAGCCGAAAGGCGTCGCCGTCTTCATCCGCAGCAAAAAGGACGACCCCGCCAAACTGGACCCGTTCTATCTCGGCCTGCTGCGCGAAGACACGCTCGCCCTGGGGGTCGAAGAGAAGGACTGGTCGACGGGGGAACCGTGAGAGAATGGGCTTACTTCGGGCGACCGGTCGCGGACAGTGTCCTGCTTCGCGCCGCCACATTTTCGCCATGACGCAGGCGCCGTTATTCGCTTTGCCGAATGGGAGCGGTTCCGGCCACCGGAATGTTCGACAATAGTCTGGGAAAAGCAGGTAAGGATGTCCGCACCTTCTCATGAGAGGGTGCGCTCGAACGCTCGAAACGGTTTGCTATTTTTTCCCATGGCAAGCCCACAGTTTTAGTACAATGATCGTGCTTTTCTGCTCGTTCGGCGCGTCGGCTGAGGGGAATGCGCATGACCAGATTCATTTTGTCCGCTTGTTGTTTAATCACCGTCGTCGGTGCAACCGCTTGGGCCGACGACGATGTTGTCCGCGTCAAGCTGGACGCGGCTAAGTTGGCATACGAGCAGGAGATGCTTAAGTATCGCCGAGTAGTCCATGATTGGATCGACAAGCGCGAAGAAGTCGCCCGAATGGATGGGAACAAGAAAGCCGTGGACCTGATCAAAGCCGAGCGGACCGCCTTTGACGAGAAGAACGAGCTGCCCCGAACATCGCCCGATGAGTTCCGGCAGAACTTCCTGAAAGCCCGAGCGATACTGGAAGCGGCCTATAACTTGGCCATCAAAGAGTACGTCCAAGTAAAGAAGGACTATGAGGCGACGGTGGTCGAAAAAGAGTTGGCCAGGCTCAAAAGCAGTCCGATTACCGTTATTCCCACTCCAACAACGGCAAACGGGATTCCGGTGATCACACCCGAAATGCTGCGAGCTAAGCTGGCGGGCAAGGCGACCTATGATGCGAAAACCGGTGTGCTGACTGTCTCTTACAAGTTTGCCGACAAGAAGGAGCTAGAGGATTTCGATTGCGAAGGAGTGAAACCAAAACTGGCCGCTGGAGGATTCAAGCTTGAGCCTGGCGAGTCAGTACGGCATGTCGTGCAGTTTGACACGCTGGCGTTGTCGGTGGTCGTTCAGGTCCATGTGATGAAGGGCCGGGTACTATCCACATCCAATGGGACTGTAGTCACAGTTGGCGGGAGTCAACCTGATACCGTTTATCTTGACACAAGAGGTGTTAACGGAGCGGTGTGGCAAGTATTGCCCGCCAGCGTCCGAAATGGATTCGTTCGTGTCGAAATGAATTGTGACGAGAAGAAGGCTATTCTTCATTGGGGCAAGGAAAGAATTGGTCGAGACGTGAAGGCGCCGAGTGCCGGTTGGGTGCAGTTCTATGGCGGAGATGCCGGTTTCGGTTTTGGGGCGCTAACAATTTCGGGCACAGTGAATCCGAAGTGGGCAGGTAAGTTTTTTGGCTTGACTGCTGAAGGTGAAAAGTTGGGAGCCATCGAGAAAAGCTTGTTAGGCAAATGGAGGATCCAGTGCCCCGACGGTTACAAAGCGGAATGGACCTTCAAGGTCGACGGATCGGTAAGCGTTACTAAGGGCCCGCCTCAATCGGGAAATTGGGAAATCGACCTAAAGAAGGAGCAAGTCTTGTGCCTATGGAAATCGGGGCTCATTGACCGGTTCGACTTTCCGATTGTTCCCAAGCTAACAACCGGCGGTGGAGTGGGCCGCAATATTACCTTAGAGGCAATTAAGGTCCCCTAGATAGGTTAAGCATAATAGACAGTATTGGGCTATCCGACATTCTTTTTCGGCAATTCGGCACTCCGCAAGCTGCTGGCTATTCCTCCCGCCATCACGTTTCCCGATTCTCGACGGCGAGGCCGGGACTTCCAAAACCGGATCGTATTCTTGTGCGGCTAAGATTGCGCCCCGGCCAGCCGGCGCGACCAATGGATGCGCACAACGCAAATTTGAAGTGTCCGGAACCGGTTTTTGGACAAGGGAACCTAAACGAGTTCAATGGTGACGCGGCGGCCGACGATAGCCGCAGCCCGCTGCAGGCTGGAAAGTGTGATGTCGTCATTGGCGCTCAGCAGCCGATCTACTTGCGTACGACTGGTCCTGAGCAGCGCCGCCATCCGGCGTTTGGAAATCTTCTTCTTTTTCATCGCCTGGGCCAGCTGCCAGGCAATCACTTCTTTGACCGCCAGGGCCTGCGCTTCTTCGAAGATGCCTTCTTCCTGCAAAAAATCATCGATGCTCGAACCCATATGTTTCTTGCTCATTTTTCCAACTCCTTCTTGCGCTTCCGCGCCAAGACCAAGTCCTCGTCGGGCGTGGCTCTTGTCTTCTTGATGAATCCGTGCAGCGCGACCAGATGCTCGCGGTGAAGGCAGAGCAGCACCCGCGCGGTACGCTTGCTGGGAAGGTCGGTGCGGACTTCCCACAAGCCTCGTCCCATCGGGCGGCACAGCGGCATGCCCACCGGCCAACGCCATTGGGCTCGTAAGAGGTCCTTGCCAATGGCCCTTCGGTCCGGTTGGGGCAACTCCTTCAACCACTCGCGCACCGGTTCCGTTCCCGCCGCAGTACGGAAAAAGACCAGTGGGACCTTCATGGGTAGCGGGTCGTCGGTCATCCGGTACGCAACGCCGCTAATCGAATCAGCAGATCCTGATCCAGATCATCGTCCAAATAGCAAGTCATGGCGACGTGAGATAGCCCTTGGCAATCGCTTCCTGCCGGGTGCGGGATCGCTCCTTGGTCAGATGGTCTTCGTTGGCATGTACGTAATCAACGGCTTCCTGGACCGCTTCAATGGGAATGTGATACGCCGCTGCGACCTCTTCCGGAGTCAACCCTTCATTTTCCAAATCGCTCACCAGGGATTGCGCTCGCAAATCCGTGCCACAAACAAAAAGCTCTCGATTACCGGACCCCGAGCGCTCGGCAAGATAACGGTACGTTTTGAGCACAGAAAGTGATTCCGGCATTGGCAATCTCCCATCGGCGCAGTCGTCGCATCTGGATGAATTCTATCATCCTCGTGAACTGGTTCCAATTCTGAACGCGGGAAAGGGTGCGTTGGGCGGCCCGACACTCTTTTTCGGCTATTCTCCACCCCGCAAGCTGCTGGCTATTTCTCCCGCCATCGCGTTTGCCATTTCTCGACGGCGCGGCCGGGACTTCCAAAACCGGATCGTACTCTTGTGCGGCTAAGATTGCGCTGCGGCCAGCGAGCGCGACCGGCTTTGCAGCGCTTTGCTCGGGCCTAACGATTGCGGCCGCTGCGCAACGACAAGAGCCATCCGCGTCATTCTAATTCAAATGGCTCAAAGCCGGAATCATGGTCTTCGGAAATTGGCTGCGTGTCTTCCATCGACGATGGGCCGGGTTCATTCGGGTTTGGGCCGCGCACAATCATCACGGTATTGCACTTGCAGCATCGAATGCCCTTGCCATAAGAATTGTTTGGCAGGTGCAGTGGCGTTTTGCAAATAGGGCAGGTAATGATCATCATGGACGAACTCGGCAATGCGATACCTGGTTTAGCACTCCGTTAGGTTTCTCCGGGAACACCTTCCGTCGTTCCTGGTTTCGGCAGATCAATGGGACCATGAACCGGGCAATGCCACGCTTCAATCCAGCGCAAGCGCCCATACTCTTCGACAGTCGCTCCATACGGGTACAAAACTGCGTCGCAATTCGGGCAGCGCGGAAAATCTTCCGTGGGAATATCCCGCAGGAATTCATTTGACATCGCAATGATTGGTTCTTTTCTTGGAACCACGCAAGCTATCTTGGCCGGCGGTGTTACCAGTCCTGCGCGAGTCGGGACGCAGGACACATTGGACGTGGCAGCTGATTTTTAGAGCTGATTGTGCTCTCGGTCAAGGGAAATCATCGATTCCCGGCGGCTTTTCTACATTCTAACCATTGAGAAAGGGCCCGGAACAGTTTCCAAAGCACCCATCAACCACGCCGACCCTTTTTTCAAATGCAACTAAACTTTTTTGACAATCCCCAAACCGGATCGTATCCTTCGGCGACTTGGATTGCGCGCGGCAACGGCTCTGGCACGAAGCGCGAGCGCGGATCTTCACTTCCTCGTTCTCCAACTCACTCTCCACTATGCTCACCATTCACCAAACTTGTAACCCAACCAGTAACCACACTGGTAACCGCACCAGTCTACTCACTCGGTCATTCACTTTTCGATTTTTTTTCGACCCGGTGTGCGAAGGTGCGGCGTGGACGCCGCAATCCTTTGCCGTTGCGGAGCTTACAGCAATGGCCGCGCGTTTCCGCGCGCCTCGAAAGTCGAAATAAGTCGAAATCGAAGACGCTCGTTGCCGGCCAGCGGTTCGCAGTGCAGGCTTTAGCCCGGCTTCGCAAGCACGGGTTCCGGCCCGCACTACAAGCCGGCACGGCGCGAGGATATAACTCCAAGGAGTCCTCCCCTTCCCGCCTGCCCCGCCTGCACGGAGATTTTCCCATGAAACCATCCATCCTGCCTGCATTTCTGTCGCTTCTCGCCGCCGCGCTCCTGACCATTGCACCTGCCCGGGCCCAGGACAAGCCGAAGCCGATCCGTGCGCTGCTCGTCATCGGCGGCTGCTGCCATGATTACGCCAGGCAAAAGGACATCCTCACGAAGGGCATTTCCGCGCGGACGAATGTGGAATGGGTCGTCGCCTACGATCCGGACAAGGGGACCCGGCACCTGAATCCGATTTATGAAAAGGCCGACTGGGTCAAGGGATTCGACGTGGTGGTGCACGACGAATGTTGTGCCGACGTTACGGATGAGGGCCTTGTTAGCCGCATACTCGAACCGCATCGCAACGGCGTGCCTGCCGTGGTCCTGCATTGCGGCATGCATTGCTATCGCAGCAAGGGCTTTCCAAAGGCCACGCCGTGGTTTGAATTTACTGGCCTGCCCAGCACCGGGCATGGCCCGCAGTCGCCCATCGCCATTTCGTTTGTCGATAAAGACAGCCCGATCACCAAGGGGTTGGCCGATTGGACCACAATTAACGAAGAGCTCTACAACAACAGCGCCGGCAAACTGCTCGACACCGCGCACGCACTGGCCCGCGGCAAGCAGGGCAACAACGATTTCGTGGTCGCCTGGACGAACACGTACATGAAGAAGACCAGGGTCTTCGCCACCACGTTGGGGCACAACAACGAAACCGTGGCCGATGCGCGCTATCTCGACCTGGTCACCCGGGGCTTGCTCTGGTCGGTGGACAAGCTGGAGGACTCGAAGTGATCACTGCGCGGGTTCAGGTAGCGGAATTCGCAAGAATTCCGACGCGGCGGCAATCGGAATTATTGCGAATTCCGCTACCTATTTGTTGCGATGAACTACGAGTGGATTTTTTCGCATGTGGGTCTTCGACCGACAATAACCGAGAAATCCGGGCAATGCCGTTGACCTGGCGGCAAAATGTGGGAAGATATCCCCAGTTACCTCCCGCCGGCAATCGAACCCCGCCCCAGGCCCCATTACTGAATTCCCGAGGCACCCCATGCCGACGTATCACGGCCTAAGCCCTGCTGCACCTATTGTCTCGCACCGATTGTCCCGCCGCAGCTTCCTCCAAATCGGAGCGCTGGGGCTTGGCGGTCTCACGCTTCCCAGCCTCTTGCAAGCCGAGGAATCTGCCGGAATCCGGTCATCGCACAAATCGATTATCTTCATCTACCTGGTTGGCGGCCCGCCGCACCAAGATTTGTTTGATCTCAAGCCCAACGCTCCGAAGGAAATCGCCGGCCCCTGGAAGCCGACCGCAACCAACGTCCCTGGAGTGCAGATCTGCGAGGCGCTTCCAAAGTTGGCCCGCAACATGGACAAACTGGCAGTGATTCGCTCGCTGGTCGGTAACCAGGCCGACCACGACGCCATTCAGGTCTACAACGGGCACCACCCGAGGAAGCCGACGCCCAGCGGCGGCTGGCCGCAGCTCGGCTCCGCAATAGCGAAACTGCAAGGCCCGGTCGATCCAAGCGTCCCGCCGTTCGTCAGCCTGTGTTACACCTGCACCCACGGCCCGTACAACGAGCCGGGACCCGGATTTCTAGGGGCATCACTGGCCCCGTTCCGCGCCATGGGCCAAACGCGCGACGACATGCTCCTTCGCGGCCTTTCCGTTGACCGCCTTGCCGACCGCAAGACGCTTCTGCAGCGCTTCGACAGCATGCGCCGCGAAGCCGACGTGAACGGCTCGCTTAAAGCGATGGACACATTTACCGAGCAGGCATTCGGGCTATTGACGTCGTCGCGCATGGCCGATGCTCTCGACCTGTCGAAGGAGCCGCCGCGCGTGGTCGAGCGCTATGGGACCGGCGACCCGAAGGTTCATATGGACGGCAACGGGGCGCCGCGGGTGCCGCAGAGCCTGCTGATGGCCCGCCGCCTGATCGAAGCCGGAGCGCGGGTGGTCACGCTCAATTACAGCAAGTGGGACTGGCACGGCGG
>Ga0070732_10000242_pt1 | contig 39048 bp, 36 predicted proteins | sample Coa_R1_5_FD_66449 | JGI IMG/M metagenome (GOLD analysis project Ga0070732, IMG submission 66449) | Surface soil microbial communities from Centralia Pennsylvania, which are recovering from an underground coalmine fire - Coalmine... | ecosystem: Environmental > Terrestrial > Soil > Unclassified ... | reverse complement strand
TGAGGGGATGAGTATGCCACGAGGCCGATCAACATTTACCAAGCGTCAGAAAGAACAAACCAGGCAACAGAGACAAAAAGACAAGGCTGAACGCCGGACCCAGCGAAAACAGGACAAGCCCGAACCCGGCAGTCAGCACGAGCAGGACGAACTTCGCGCCGCCGCCGAAGCCCAGGCCGCGCTGTTCCACATGGGCCACGATGAGTCGTCCTCCCAGGAATCGACTCCGTCCGCCGATGAGCCGGTCAAATAAACCGCTTCTCCCGAATTGAATCCAAAATCTTGAACCCTACCCGCGGGGACGATCGTCCCCGCGCCACAGAACCCGACGGCTCTTCTTGCTCATGTCGCGACAGCCGCCTCGGCTGTCCGGGCCTGGGTGAAGCCCGGCGCCACGAAAATGCCCCGTGTAGGGACGTACGCCTTCGTCCGTCCCGCCGAGCAGAGCGAGGCGTGCAGCCGAATCTCGCCATCGCAGATGCTTTAGTCTTGACTGCATGAAAAACTCCCACGGCTTAGGCCTGGTCGGCGGACTGGGCGTCGGCGCAACCGTTTACTACTACGAGCACCTGGCCCGGGGATGCGAGAAACTCGGCTTCGCCCTCGACATCGTCATCACCCATGCCCAGACACCGCGCGTATTCGCCTATGTCGAGGCCATTGATCGCACCGGACTGGCCGAGTACTTAAACGGATACATTCGGCGCATGCGAGCCGCCGGGGCCGAGATGACCGTGATCCCGGCAATCACTCCTCTGTTTTGCGCGAAGGAACTAGAGGCAATGTCTGCGCTGCCGATCGTGTCGCTGCTCGATCCGCTGAACCGGGAACTCGCGGCGCGCAAGGCCCGGCGGGTGGCCATCTTCGGCACGCGCTTCGTGATCGAGTCCGATTTGTTTGGCGCGCTGAAGGGCGTTGAAGTCGTCCGCCCCGCGCCGGACCAAGTGGACGTGATTCACAAGACATATGTCGAACTTGCGGCAACGGGCGAGCCGTCGGACGAGAAGCATGAGAAGCTCACCTCTCTTGCGCGTCGCCTCGTCACCCACGACCGAGTCGATGCGATTCTCCTGGCAGGCACTGATCTCACTCTGCTGTTCAATGAAACCAACACCGATTTCCCTCATCTTGATTGCGCGGCCTTGCATATTCGGGAGATTTTGCGAGAGGTGACAAGGCCCTAAGAAATCTGGCCATGGCCGATGGCTCTTGGCTGATGTGGCGATAGCCGCCTCGGCTGTCCAAGCCTGGGCGAAGCCCCGCGCCATGAGACGCGATGCCGTGTAGGAACGAGCCTTGCAACGGCTGAATCTATACATCGCAGATCTTTCAATCTTTATTGTCCTCCCCACCCACGCGACTCCAATCATACGATCTCGTTCGATCCGGGCGCCCAGGAACAAATCCGTTGCCGGACACGAAGCGGCGTATCATGTTTCACAAGCAGCAAAATATGAGGTGCGCATTGCGCCGTTGGATCTGGCTCCTACTCGTTTGCCCTCTGACCGCTCCAGCTCAGGAGACCGAGCCCAGTCTGCATACCACCGTCAACGAAGTGATGCTCGACGTCGTGGTTCGCGACAAGAAGGCTCACACCATCCGCGATCTTCGGCCCGAAGAAGTCAAGGTGTTCGAGGACGGCGTGCCGCAGACATTGCGGCACTTCGAGTTCTTCGAAGGCCACTTGATGCCGACTACAACGCCGCAGCCGTCGCCCGCCGCCCCCGCGTGTGCGCCTCCAGTACGCGCGTCCAGCCCGCTGAACAACGTGCAGGAGCTGCGCGACATCAGCGTAGTCTCGGTGGTGGTCGCCAACCTCGACCAGCAGGGTCGGAAGGTGACGCTCGATACCATGCGCGACTTTGTCAAAACCCAGCTGCGGCCCAATACCTTCGTCGGGGTGTTCTGGCTGGGTCGCGGCAGCATTCGCGCGGTCCAGTCCTACACCAATGACGCAGGAAAGATTTCCGATGCGATGATGCGGGCGGTAGAGGGTGTCGGGATCGAAGGCCGGCCGACTCTCCAAGGACTCAGGCGGGTTGGCGAGTCGGGCTGGGATGGCGATGCAGGCGAACTCAGCGATCCGAACAGTCTGGGCCTGGACACAAGCGACCAGCCGGTCACCGGCCCAGCCGACGCTGTCTCGCGGGCCATCGCCAACATGATGAGTTCGCAGTGGATTGGCGAGATGCACGACGTTTATCAGGACAGCATGAGCTTTTTGACGCGGCTCAGTGAACTCGTCCAATCGCAAGCGGCAATTCCCGGACGAAAGGTGGTGCTGCTGTTTTCCTCCGGCCTGCCCATGCATCCGGATGCGGTTGAAGTTCTCAATAATGTGATCAGCTCGGCCAATCGCGCCAACGTCTCTGTCTACGCCATCGACACGACTCCATACGGAAGGGCGGATCTGTCCAACAGCCGCCGGATGCTCGCGGTCGCTGCGCAGGCGAGCCGGGCGCGGCAAATGGCCCAAGTCAGTGGAGGCAGCCAGGAGGTTACCCCCATTGAGGTAGCAGCCCCTCAACTGGCCGAAGCCTCCATTCGTGCTGACACTCGAGGAAACTTAGGCACCTTGGCGGAGGGAACGGGCGGCGCCCTGCTCTCCACGTCGATGGATTTGCCCAAGGCGCTGGGCCGGGTGTTGGAAGAGGTGCAGACGCATTACGAATTGACCTATTCGCCCCTCAATAGCGATGCCGACGGAAAATTCCGCAACGTCGAGGTCAAGGTTTCGCGTCCCGGGGCCGTGGTTTTCGCGCGCAGCGGATACTTTGCATTGCCGCTCTTCAATGAGCGGCAGATTTATCCATTCGAAATGGTGACTCTGAAAGCGCTCAATACCAAGCCGCTACCTCGACAGTTCGATTTCCACGCCGCCGCGCTCCAGTTCCGGCCCGGGCTGAAGAGCACCCAGTATTCGTTTGTCTTCGAGGTGCCCACGAGCGATCTGACGATGGTCGAGGAAAAGCCGTGGGAGAAGGTTCACGTTGATGTCACGGTGCTGGTCAAAGACGAGCGAGGACAAGTAGTGCAGAAGATCAGCCGTGACATTCCGTACCAGATGCCGATCAGCAAGAAGGATGAACTGAAGCGGGGAGTGGTGAGCTTCACCGCGCCATTCCTTCTCGATCCGGGCCGTTACACACTCGAGACCGCGGTGGTCGATCGGCAGAGTATGAAAGCTAGCGTGCACCGTTCCACGCTGGTCGTGGGGCACGGCTCCGGACTTTCGATGAGCGACATCGCGTTGGTGCGACGTGTGGACGCGATCGACGGGCCCGCAAACGGCGCGGATCCGCTTCAGGCCAAGGGTGGCAAGGTGATGCCGGAGCTATCCGGCTCGGTGACGCCCGGGAGCGGCGCGCAGGTGCAGTTCTATGCTGCCGCCTACCCGCCACTGCCCATGGACGCCCCGATCGAGGTCAGTATGGAGATCGTGCGTGATGGGCAGCCCCTGGTCCGCTCTGCGCTCTCCGAAGTGCCGGCGGAAACCAGCGGAGTGGTCCCGGTTCTGGTGGGCGTCCCGAGCGACAAGTTGCCGCCTGGCCACTACGAAGCCCAGCTGACATTTCTCTACAAGGGCCAGAACGTAAGCAACGTGACCGCCTTCACAGTCGACGCGCAGAACCAAGGAGTTCACGGCAACTAGCGCGGCAGAGCGAAGCCCGTCATCATCCGGGCCATCCCGAGATCGGCGACGGGGAAGGGAAGTTCGTTCACCGTGGCAGTACAAGGATGGAGCTTGGAAGGTGACCCGGGTACTGAGTTATGACCATCACGCGGCGGGGAAGTAACCGAGCGACGTCCCGATCTATCACTCCAGCACGAGCGTGAATTGAGGTTCTGCGCGCAACCTCCAACCTTCTGCGCATTTTTGCAAGCACGTGGATTTCCTGCAATCGGTTCGGCCCCGCTCGCGAGAGCGGGCCTTTTCTTTTGTGGTGCGAGAACTAGCGGGCTGGCGATCAGTCAGCCATGGCGGTGATTCCGTCCATGCTGCATAATAGCGGACTGTCTACTGGTCGGAGCCAGAGCAAGAACAGAGGATCGAACATGGCGAAGCACAATGGACACACGGGAGCTGCGAGTGATCAGACGGCGCCCCTGCCTGATGCGGGCACAGCGGCCGCTGCCAGCACTCCAGTGATCGCAGCGAGCGAGCCACAAGCGGCGCGCGATGCGCGCGAGAACCGCCACAAATATTTCATGAACATTGCGATCGCGGTCCGGCTGCGGGCCAACTGCAAAGGCAACCGCGTTGGCGCACTGATCGTGCTCGATAACCGGATCATCTCCACCGGGTATAACGGCACTCCAGAGAACATGGTGAACTGCCTGGATGGAGGATGCTATCGGTGCGCCAATCGCGACAAGTCCTACAAGTCCGGCGAGGCATACGATCTGTGCATCTGCGTGCACGCCGAACAGAATGCAATCCTGGCGGCGGCACGGTTTGGAATTGCAACGGCGGGCAGCACGATGTATACGACCATGCGTCCGTGCTTCGGGTGCGCCAAAGAGATGCTGCAGGCGCAGGTTCGCAGCGTGTATTACCTGCACGAGTGGAATCCCAGCGCCAAGGACGATGTCTTGAAAACTGCGGCGCAGACAGCCGAGTACGAGAAGCTGATGATCCGGTTTCCCGGCGGCGTACACCGGCTGGACGTGCCGGACCCGGACGTGAACTGGGCGGTTTCCAGAAAGACACCTGCCAGCATCAGCCTCGACCGGCACGGCACGGTCGATATCTAACTTTTCGGAATAAGAATTAAGACGGATCAGCGTGGGCGATGCGGTCGCTGTTTGTGTTCTTGTTGCGGCGGACAGGGTTTTGGAATCAGGAAGCAAGTGACCATCAGCGAACACTGGATCGAGGTGTTCTGCTGGTGGCTCGAGGGGCGGGGGTTTACGAACGCCAGGAAGTAAGTATCTCGTGCCGCTCGGCTTCACCTTTGCGGGACAAGCGAGGCGCCTGTCTCTGCGGGAATTGCTGATCGCGTATCATAGCGAAGGTCTTTTTGTGCGCGGGCCTCACCAGTCCGCTGCAAGATTTCCTGAGAGAAACGTTCCTACTTATGAGCAAGAAAATTCGTGTGTTTGCTACGTGCGACATTGGAGAGGCGATCGAACTGTTGCGCAAGCGAGGGTATGAAGTGGAGGTATATGCGAATCCAGAGGAGCCGCCGAAGAGCCTCATCGTGGAGAAAGTGAAGTCCGGGATCGACGGGCTGATCACGACGCTTCGCGATTCGATTGATGCCGAGGTCTTTGAGGCAGGGAAGGGCACTCTGAAGGTGGTGGCGCAGATTGCGGTGGGGTTCGACAACATCAATCGCGCGGATGCGAACCGGTACAAGGTGCCGTTCACGCATACCGCCGATGTGCTGACCGACGCAACCGCGGAGTTTGCCTTCTTCATGATGGGCACGCTGGCGCGTAAGATGTGGACGGCCGAGCATCTGACGCGCAAGAACCAGTGGGGCTTCTGGCATCCGTATTTGCCATTTTTAGGGGATGAGGTTACTGGGAAGACGGTCGCAGTGATTGGTACTGGGCGAATCGGGCTGGCATTTATGAAGAAATGCGTCGGGTTCGACATCAACATTCTTTGCTACGACCCGGCGTATGAGAATCATGCGTTTGTGAAGACGATTGAGGAGATCAATAACCTGCGACATTCGCGCGGGCTGGTGAAAGAAAAGGCATGGATCAAGTATGTGCCTTTCGAGGAAGCGTTACAGCATGCGGATTTTGTCAGCGTCCACGTGCCTTTGCTGCGTGAAGGGGAGAGCGCGACGCCGACGTATCATCTGTTCAACGAAGAAACCCTGAGATTGATGAAATCGACGGCGTATCTGGTCAACACATCACGCGGGCCGGTGGTGGACGAGTCTGCGCTGGCGCGGGCGTTGCGGGAAAACTGGATTGCGGGTGCGGCGCTGGATGTATACGAGCAAGAGCCGTTGCCGGCGGATTCGCCCTTGCGGGATCCAGCAATCGCCGACCGCTGCCGGTTGATGCCGCACTTTGCCAGCGCGGCGCGGATCACACGGCTATCGACGGATCCGGAGAAGGGTATGGCGGGAAGATGTGCGCAAGGGCTGATTGACGTACTCGAAGGGAACTACAGTGGTGACATTACGAAAATGCCGTATGTTGTGAATAAAGAAGCATTTAAGTAGCGGTTCGCTGACGCCGACAAAAACCTCAAAGGCGTAGTTGTTAGGAAAGGGTATATATCTTTACTCGTACCCACCGATCCAGTTGGGGAAGTACAATAGGATGGCTATGACGAAGCGACATTTGGCACTGGTGGCATCGGCGTTGGCTTGGACTCCTCTTTTATGCGGGCTGGATTCTCCGAGTGACAAGGGCGTGAAACTGGAGCCACAGCCCAAGGAAGTGCGATTGCGCGATGGCGGGTTTCAGGTTGGGCCGCGGACAAAGATCTTTGTGCAGCTGGGACATCAGGCTGAGGATCGTATCGCGGCTGAAACGCTGGCGGAAGAGGTCGAGGACCAAGCTGGATTGAAGCTGAACATTTTCGGCATGAAGGCGGAAGGCAAGGCAGAGGGTGGGGCCATCGTGCTAGCGCGGCTGGAGGACGATCGCGTGCGGCATTTCCTGGCACGGAATGGACTGAAGGCGGATTCGGCCGTCGGGCCTGAAGGGTATCTGCTGTTCTCCGACAAGTCTCATTTGATTGTCGCCGCCAACACGGGACAAGGATTGTTTTATGGCGTACAGACGCTGCGGCAGCTGTTGCGTCCGACGGGGAATGGCCTCATCTGCCCGGCGGTGGGGATTCGGGACTGGCCGAGTTTGCAGAAGAGTGTGCCAGCGTTGAGCCAGTTGGGAAAGCCGGAGTTTGCTAGTCGTCCGCAGTAGAAAAGGTTTTAGCCTTGGTTGCGGTTTCAGGCGTCCCTCGGGACGCCATTGTTTTGCGGCGTGAAACCCGGCGTTGAAGCGCCGGGCTATTTTTCAACTCGCGCTTTTCGGCTCGAGCGTTTGAGAGGCTCACAAGTCGTTTGGCTATCGCATAGAATCCATCCCATGTTTTCTGAGAGAACGAACTGGCGTCTAACGCAGAACCGGTTTACGCAAGCGGTCGAGGGTGTGCGGGCGCGAGGAAATCGGGTGTTGGACCTGACCGCTTCGAATCCGACTCGGGTGGGGCTGGAGTACGACTCGAGGGCGATTCTTGAGGGGCTGCGGTCGGAGCGGGCGCTGGATTACGATCCGCAGGCTAAGGGACTGCTTTCGGCGCGAGAGGCTGTGGCGCGATACTACGGCGAGCGGTGTTCTCGTGGTGAAAGAGACTTTGCAAGCAACGTCTCTACAGATCGGGATGCGAACCCGAGATGTCAGTTTCAGGTCGATCCCGAGCGGATTGTGCTTACTACCAGCACCAGTGAAGGGTACTCGTATGTTTTCCGGCTGTTGTGCAACGCAGGGGATGAGTTGCTGGTGCCTAAGCCGAGTTATCCGCTGTTTGAGTTTCTGGCGGATTTGCAGGATGTGAAGCTTGTGCCTTATCCGCTGATTTACGACTACGGATGGCAGATGGATTTTCATTCGATGGAGAAAGCGGTGACTGCGCGGACGCGGGGAGTCGTGGTGGTGCATCCGAACAATCCGACCGGGTCGTATGTGCATGCGGGAGAGCTGGGAAGGTTGAATGGGTTCTGCCGGGCACATGGGCTGGCAGTGATCGTAGATGAGGTGTTTTTGGACTATGCCGTCCCTAAGGAGATTGCGGCCGCCGAAGCCGTCGAGCTTCGTTCGACCGGACAGCCGATGGCGGCTGTCCCCACATTATCTTTATCTTTTGCTGCGCCGAGCTTTGCGGGGAATCGGGATGTGCTGACATTCAGCTTGAGCGGGCTTTCGAAGATTTCGGCTCTGCCGCAGATGAAAGTTGCGTGGGTGGTAACCAGCGGACCTCCTCAAGAAGTCACGGCCGCGATGGCGCGGCTTGAAGTGATTGCCGATACATATCTTTCGATGAATGCGCCAGTGCAGTGGGCGGTACCCGCGATGCTGGAGCAGAGAGAGAGTATTCAGCGGCAGTTGCTGCGGCGGGTTCGGCGGAATTTGGGGGAACTGGACCAGCAGCTGTCGGCGCAAAACGCTTGCCAAAGATTGAGCGTCGAGGGTGGATGGTATGCGGTGCTGCGCGTACCAGTCACTCGTTCGGACGAGGAGTTGGCGATTGAACTGGTGAGGGAGAAATCTGTGCTGGTGCATCCGGGGCATTTTTATGATTTTGAAGGCGAGGGGTATCTGGTTCTCAGCCTGATTACGGCAGAATCTGATTTCGCAACAGGAATCGCCGGACTGTTAGAGTTCCTTTCCGTCTCCTAACTACTCTTCACTGCGGGTGAGTGGATCACCTCCGATTGATCCTGGGTCGGAGCCATAGTTAGCGCCGGCTGAGTCCGCGGCAATCGAGGCAGGCTGGGTGGGACACCCAGATGTTTTGTGCCCCAGCCGCACATGGCTTCCATGATGCGGACCAGTTCATTTCCAGCCTCCGTCAGCATGTAATCGACGCGTAGCGGCATGGTATGCGCGTCGAGGCGCACGATGACGTTGTCGCGTTCGAGTTCACGAAGTTGCGCCGCCAATACCTTCTCACTGACACCGGGGAGAAGATCGCGGATTTCCGCAAAACGGCGCGAACCGAAGGACAGGTGCCATACGATCAACACCTTCCATTTACCTGCCATAACATTTGAAGTTGCCTGAACCGGGCATCCGAAGTGCTTTTTCATCGCAGCTCCCCAGCTTACAAAATTGTGCGTACTTCACGGATTGCCGATCTCGCGTTAATTTCAAAACATCAGCGCGGCGCGGATGGCGATTGCGACCATTTTACCCTCACCAATGGAATATTTGTGTTTGAGCCAGTCAGGAGGTTCTGTGGATTTATCGACAAATCCGTTTGCGATCCTCTCGTTCATCTCGGCTCCGGCGGTTTTGACGAATGCCTCGAGCGTCCTGCTGTTTGGGACAGGAAACCGTTACGGCAGGGCGATCGATCGGGTCCATGAGCTCTCGGATGAAGTGGAGAGTTCTAAAACCATGGGCGAGGTCGAGCTGCAACTGCGAGTGCGCCAACTGGAGTCGAGCGAGAGGCGTGTATTGCTGATTGTGCAGGCGCTGTCTTGTTTCTACACAGCAGTAGCAGGATTCGTTGCGAGCACGCTGGTGTCGCTGATTGGAGCGTTGCTGATATCGGCGGGCATGGCGCGAGGAGTGCGGCTTAGCTTCGGGCTGTCGTTTCTGGCGGGCAGCATTGGAGTCTTCGCCATGCTTACAGGAGCTTTGATGCTAGGGCGCGAGAGTCAATTCTCGTTTCGCATTTTGCGCGAGGAAAAAGATTTCATCACAAACCGAGCACATCAGCGCTTAGCGAACATGGGAAGCGCCTCGGGTAAGAAGGTTTGAGACTGGGAAGGAGAGGAAGTGTTATGGCTTTTGTAAATTCACGAATCGAACCCGACGATACTGTCATTCTTTTTGCCGACCTGCAGGCGGGGATCGTCGAACGCAGTCAAACGAATCCGCTAGAGCGGTTGCAGAAAGGCGTCCTTGCCCTGGCGAAGCTGGGGAAGTTGTTTGAGATGCCGGTGATTGTGTCGGCCGTGCGTGGAGAAGATGGAAAGGATGCCAAGGTCATCGCACAGATAGCGAAAGGATTGGGCGGTCTGCTACCTACACATCATCGGACTACCTGTGACTCGTTTCTGAATCCTGAGATTGTGATGGCGATTGAAGCCACGAAGCGAAAGACATTGCTGATTTCCGGGGTAGCGACGGAACTGGCGGTACAACTTCCGGCGCTTACGGCGTCGGACCATGGATATCGCGTGTACGTTGTGCTCGATGCCTGCGGCGGCATGAGTGAGCGGACAGAGCAGGCCGCGCTGATGCGCATGACGAAAGCGGGCGCAACGACGGTCTCAGTGATGACCTTGGCGGGAGAAATTGCGGGGGACTTTCGCGAGCCCAGGGCACAACAAGCCGTCGGGATCCTGTATGAAATGGCCAAGTCGTAACTGGATTGTGAGGGCCTGGTCAGCATTCCTGCGCCACGTTTTGAGGTCATTGTTTGGTGGATTGTTGGTGGCCGCGACATTGCACGCACACGGGCAGAACTCGGAAATCTCTGACTTTCAAAGTTGGGACGAAGTGGACGTCTCGGCTCGGCTGTCGAGCAATGTGGATCTCAGTTGGGTTTCGCAAGGGCGCCTGAGTACCGGGTATCCGAATCCTGCCACCTATCTGACCGGCGCGGATCTTAAGCTGGGACTCGGGCACCATGTTGAAATCGTTCCCTCGTACTACTACCTGGGACTGAGGTCGGTGACCGGTCACAGCGGTCATTTTCACGCGCCGATGCTCTCTGCGACCGTCAGAAGCGCCTGGAAGGGATTCACTGTGGCAGACCGCAACCGTTTTCTCGGTGCTATCAGAGACGGCAGCAACTTCTGGGTCTATATGAACCGGCCACGAGTTGATAAACGTATCGGCGATCGGCGGTGGGGAACGTCGGTGTTTATGTGGGACGAAGTGTTTTATTTCTCGCTGTTCCACCAGTGGAACAGGAATCGATTCGCTTCGGGGTTGCGCAAACAGCTGAACGACAACTGGGCAGCAGACGTGTATTACCTGCGGCAGGACGCCAGCCGCATTCAGCCTCGCAATATCAATGCCGTCGGTGTAACGGTTGAGATCCGTATCCGGTGATCGCCATGGCGCCAATCGTTTTTCTTGGGTTGCTATCGGAGATAAACCTGACCTACCGCGCTTTGGGGCAGTACAGTCTCAAGGTTTTTTTGACTCCAACTGCGGTTAGGCGGACAGCATCGTAACTCCGGACGTTAGGAGGGATAAATGCGTTCTGAATATAAGAATCTCGGAGCACTTTTGGTATCGGCCGCGCTGATGGCGCCAGTAGGCGCAATGGCCATGCCAAGGCCCCAAGACGAGCACGAACGGCACGAGCAGGAGGAGCACCAGCGTCGGGCATACGACCCGGAATATCGGGACTATCACAATTGGGACTCACGCGAAGACCGGACGTACCGTCAGTGGCTGGCGGAACGCAATCACGATTACGTGGATTACGATCAGCTCCGGCAGGAGGACCAGCGGGAATACTGGAAATGGCGCCACAAGCAGGAAAAGCGCGAACGGCACGAAGAGCACGAAGAACATGAGCACAACTAGGGCTTGATGGCCTATTACGGTGGCGGAGCATTCAACCTCCGCCGCCAGCCCGTTTTGGGCTATAATGCCGCATGCCTGCTGCATCTGGGGGAGCCACCAAGGCCGTCGGGATGGTGCCTGACGAGCTCAAGTTTGAACCGAAGTCCAAAGGTCTTGCCACCCCGCGCAAGAAGAAACCCAAAGAACTGGCGGTGATCACTGAGTGCTGTACCGGATGCGCTGGCTCGCCGGCCTGCGTCGAGTACTGCCCCGTGGAAGACTGCATGTTCTGGGTGCCGGATGAGGACAATCCGCCGTTTGGAAGGATTCAGATCGACCCGATTCTGTGCATTGGTTGCAAGAAGTGTGTCAGCAAAGGGCCGGACGGGTGCTTCCTCGATGGATGTCCATGGGATGCGATCGCTATGGTCGACACGGCTGAGGTGGAGAAGGAAGTGGGAGTGATGGCGATTTGAAAGGCAGCTTCTAGCTCCTAGCTCGGTCGCTTCAACTGCAACAGGTCCCACTTGTTGCCGTAGAGATCTTCAAAGATTGCTACTGTTCCGTATTCTTCTTCCTTTGGTTCTCTGATGAACGTCACACCTTTTTCCGTTATCGCGTTGTAGTCACGCCAGAAATCATCTGTGTGCAGAAACAGGAACACGCGGCCTCCGGTCTGGTTGCCGATACAGGCCGCTTCTTCGTGTGTAGAGGCCTTGGCGAGGAGGAGCGCCGTTCCGCGGGAACCGCGCGGAGCGACCAGGACCCAGCGTTTTTCACGGCCCTGGCGGTCTTTGGAGGGTGTGTCTTCGATGAGGTCGAAGCCCAAGGATCGGGTAAAGAAGGCGATGGCTTCGTCGTAATCGCGGACGACCAAGGCCACGTAGCCTATGGCTTGGAACATGTCTGCTCCTTGCTGCGGTGGTGCACAGTGCATCAGTTTATTCTCGGATGGCCAGTGTGGGGCGAGACGCTCCCTCAAAAGCGGCGGGACGCTGGCGCTACTTCGTTCTGGCTTGGATTGCTTTTTCGGTTTCCTGCGCTTGTTGGCGGACGTCGTTTGAGACGTCGGGGACATCGCGCTCGTAGGGGCGGATCGCCGGCAAGTCGCCCGGTTGACCCATCAGATACAAAGCTCGCAGGGCCTCCCATACCTGGTCGGTGCCGGGGTCGATCATGGCGATTTCGGCGCCGAGTGCGACTTTTGCGCCGGTTTGCGCGACTGAACGGATGCGGCCGGGGATCGGGGAGCGGATCTCAAGCGGCTGCGAAGATTTGTCGGCTTTCAGCTTGGCGACGAGTCCTCCTTGGTGGATTGCGGTGCCCGGGCGGTCGGCGTCGACGATAGTTCCCGCGGCAGGAGCGGTGATCTCGGCGGGCTGCAACAGGGCAACGATTTGCGGGCGGCCGGTTGAGTCTCCGAAACGAACGAGCGAGAGAGCGGCGTTGCCGCGGACCATCGGGGATTGGTCCTGCAGCATATTCAAGAGTGTGTCGTGAAATCCTCGGCCGGACGTGTCCTGGCCCATGACCCAGGCGTCGGTGTTGCGGACTTCTTCTACCGGGTTTGTGGAAAGGCGCAGCAGGTCGGGATACCACTGCTTCGCATTCGCGTCCGCGTGGCTCATGCGATCGCCAAGTTGCACGAGGGCGTGCTGGATGTGCCGAGGCTTTTTGTCGTCGTGGAGGTATTCGGTTAGTTGCTGGTCGTTCAGATGGCGTCCGAACCAGGTGTTCCACCAGAAGAGAAACGGCATGAGAACGATGAGCCATCCTGTGGCGAAGAAGAGGAGCTTCTGGGTGCGGCTCATGGAGCGCTTGGGTTTTGGGTCAGCTGCGGTTTGGCCTGAAGTGGGCTGCAGATCAGGATTTGGTGCGGGTGTCTGGTCGGCCGGCATGTCCAAGTTAGGAACTATAGCAGAAGGTTTAGAGCGGTCGTAAGGTTCGCAACAGCGTCATGGCTCGATGCCAAAACAATTTAACCGCAGAGAACGCCGAGGTTTTCGCAGAGGTCGCAGAGAGAGACCCGCGGCTATTCCTGACGCAGGACGTACCACGAGCTCAGGCTGATAAGAATCAGACTGGCGCCTGCGGTGAGCAGAGTCGTGCCGGTCAGGACCTCGGAAAAAGTATGATCCATAGTCAACAGGTGATGGGAGAAGTTGGGCATCGAGTTCAGGAATGTGGAAGCGACCCAGGGCAGTGCGATGACAGCGGCCGCGCAGGCGCAGATACGGGCGATGCGGATCGGGTGAGTTGCTTTGGCGAGCGCTTGTTGTTTGGCGAAAGCTTGAGCGCGTCTCCAAACGAGATTAGCGTCGGGAGGCCGAAGTTCGACCGCAACCGGGGCGACGTCCTGCGAGAGCGCATGAGAGATCTGAGTGACTTCTGAGCACACCTCGCAAAAGTTAACGTGGGCGAGCAAGTCGTCAGAGAGATTTCCGGCGCACAAGGCTGCCACCACAGCCTGTTCTTTTTCGCAGAAGCGAGTCTCGCGGGAATCAGTTTTCACTTGGACACCTCTCGTGCCGGCGATTTCGTTCCGATGAGGTCGGCCAACTTGCGCCGAGCCCGAAACAGCAGCAGGCGAATGCTTCCGGGTTGTAGCCCTGTCTGTTCGGCGATTTCTTGATGATTGGAGCCTTCGATGTATGCCAGCCAAAGCAGTTGACGCTCGCGGGGTTTGAGGCGGTCAAAGGCCTGCCGGACACCGAGCTTCCGTTCGAGGTGAGCTGTGGGAACCGGAATCTCACCTGGGTCCGAAGCCGCAGACTCGTCTTTACCTCGCCGCCAGCGGTCACGAATCAGATTCGTGGCGATACGAAACAGATAGTTCCGGGTCTGGCGATCGTCCATCTGGGGAAGCCGCGCCGTGAGGAACCGGCAATACGTTTCCTGCAATAGGTCTTCGGCGATGTCTGGCGTTCGCGTAATGCCGATCAGATATCGAAGCAGCGGGGTGGCCGTCAGTTCATACAATGCGCGGAAGACGGACTCGTTCACACGGAGTCCACCATCCGTCTTTGGTTCGGCGGCCTCGGCTGATGTCGATATGAGTTCCAGATTCATGCACTGAAGGTCAACGCCAACGAAATCGCAGGTCTATGCTCGACCGCCATTCAGGAGGCCGAAGGACTTCGACAAGTAATACGAGGCGACGGCGGATAACCCGAAGCCGATTCCGAGCATGGTGCTCAACGTGCCAAACATCAGGAAACCGTCTTGAGTGCCGGGAATCCTTCCACGCAGAAAAAGGAACGCCGCGCCCAGCGAGATCATCACGATCGAGGTTTGCAGGGCGCCGATGATGCGTGAGTGCGGAGAGTGGCGCTCGACTTTCAAGGATTCCAGCATCTCTTTGCCGGCTTCGGTCTGGGCGTAGGCCAGCAGGTCTTGGCCAGAGCCAACCTTGTCGAGCAGTTTGGCTTGCACATCGGCTTGCAGCTTCGCAATCTTGTAACGGCGGATGGTGCTGAAGATTATCCAGGCGACCCAACTGAACATGATTGGAATTGTTATCGCCACGATGTTGTCGGAATTCACGTTTGCTCCTTGGGATGGACAGTCTGGATTGTGAAGCTCTCTGTCCGCTCAGCCTATATAACGGATTGCCGGGGGACTTGGTTAACAGTACGGAAAGAAATTGCGCAAGTTCCGTGCCGTGAGCGGGAAGGTTACTCTATGTCGGCGTCGAGGACGCGTACTTGCTCGAGATAATGCGACATGGCGTATTGGGCTAGAAGGGGCGTCTGGAGGCGGATTTCGGCGCCGATCCATTCGCCTTTGGCGTGAGGAGCGTCGGGTGGGTGGTTGCAGCGGCCGCCACTGCCGAATTGGGGGCCGAAATCGGCGGACTGGATCTGCTCGAATTGGCGGATTTCTTTCCACGCGGCATCGCCCACCGTGCCGGAGACGTCGATTTTTAGCTTCAGGATGGACAAGCAGCCTCACCACAGAGGGTACAGAGGAACACAGAGTAGATCATTGTTGATGGCAAATTTGAGCAAAAACCCAAGGGCTTTGAGATTTTCATTCAACAATCGACATTCATCCAATCAACAATTCTTTCTAGCTGTGGGGGAACCACTGGTACAGCATGAAATAGACTATGACTCCCGTCACGGATACGTACATCCAGAGAGGCCAGGTCCAACGCGCGATGGCGCGGTGTTTGTCGTAGCGGGCCTTCAGCCCTCGATTCAGGGTGATGATGGCCATTGGCACGATTACGATCGCGAGCGTGACGTGCGAGATCAGGACCGCAAAGTAGACTGGCCGCGCCCATCCCTGGCCCAGAAAACGGATGTTGCCCACCTTCCAGTGGAAGAACAAATAGCAGGACAGGAAGAGAGCTGAGGCGGTCACCGTGGCAATCATGCAGACGCGGTGCGCGGCCATGTGTCTCTTGGCGATCAGGACGCGGCCCGTTAGAAGAAGCACGGCGCTGGTTCCATTTAGGCTGGCGTTGAGGGCGGGGAAGAATGCGTATTGCTCGGCGATCACGCGGCGGGCCTCGCGCTGCGGCGGTTTGCCATGAGTAGAGCCAATCCAAACATCACTAGGGAGAATAGGACCAAGGTCGCCATCGCGGACTTCAGTTCGAAGCTGTGGTCCTGACTGGGGTATAGAAGCAAGCGCAGGGCTTTGACGCCGTAAGTTAGCGGATTCAGGCGCATAATGGCGCGAATCCATCCGGACGCGCCGTTCAGGGAGAACAGGGCTCCGGACAGAAGCCACAGGGGAATCAGGAAGAGATTGACGATGCCGTGGAAGGCCTGGGAGGAATCCATGGGCCACGCGATGGCAAAACCTAGTGCCGTCAGGGAAAAAGAGACCAGGAACACGACCACCGCGACCAGCAGAACCTGAACGGGCTGGAGATGCACTCCGGCGAACGGGGCGAATATCAGGAACAACAAACCTTGGACCGCCGAGAGAGTGGTTCCGCCGAGCACCTTGCCGAGCACGATGGCCGTTCGCGGGACCGGCGCGACAAGAACGGACAACAGGAAACCTTCTTTGCGGTCCTCAATGACCGACATCATGGTGAAGATCGAGGTGAAGAGCACGATCAGGATCAGAGTACCCGGGTAGAAGTAGTCGAGATAATGTTGTTGGCCTCCGCCGGTCGACTGGAGAGAGGTGCCGAAGCCGGAGCCCAGTACGAGCCAGAAGACCAGCGGTGATGCGAGCACTCCGATGACGCGGCCGGGTTGGCGGTAGAAGCGGACGATCTCGCGCCACCAAAGTGTGAACGCGGGCAGGAGTACTCCCGCGGAGGAGGGGGTCATCGGGCGCGCCAACGTTGCTGCCTGGGTTGCCATGCCTAACTCGCTTTTGCCGCCGGAGTCTTTGTCGGCGGAGGTTGTTTCTTGCCGATCAGGCCCTTATCTTTTGCTTCCCAGAAGGCGTTCAACAGGAAGCATGCCGAGAGGGTGAGCAGGATCAGCGTCATGAAAAGGCCATCGACCGTGGCGGAAAACGGTGAGACCGTGATCATACCGCTCAGAAATATCCATACGACGCCAACCAGGGGAACTATACCGAGCACGAGAGAAAGCACTAGAATCATCGGACGCAAGTTACCTCCTCTTTTTCTTGTTATCCATCGGCTGCGAATCGGGATCGGGATTTTCACTCCAGAACTTGTGGCCCGTGCGATGAATGAAGACGTCTTCCAGCGCGGGTTTACTTACGGAAATTGCCTGAATCTCGCCGGGGAAAGCTTCGACCACGTCGGGGACGAAGCGATGCCCGGCTTCCTGTTCGATCCGAACCTGATTGCCGAGCACTGTGGTCGCGACGTGGAAGCGGCTGCGAATATGCTGGGCGAGGGAATCGGCATCGCGGGCGGCGTCGAGCAGGATGACGTCGCCGCCAATTTCACTCTTCAGTTCCGCAGGCGTTCCCAGCGCGACAAGATTGCCTTCGTTCATGATGGCGAGGCGGTCGCAGCGCTCGGCTTCTTCCATGAGGTGCGTGGTGACGAGCACGCTCACGTGCTCTTCATCGCGGAGGATCGTCAAGTATTGCCAAAGATCACGGCGGGCGCCGGGATCAAGGCCGGTCGTGGGCTCATCGAGCAGCAGGACTCCGGGATGGTGCAGGAGACCCTTGGCCAACTCGATGCGACGCTGCATGCCACCAGAGAATGTTTCGACGCGCTCTTTGGCGCGATCGGAGAGGCCGACCCGGGTGAGGATCTCTTCCACGCGCTTTTTCAGCGCTGATCCTTTGAGGCCGTAGAGGTGTCCCTGATGCCAGAGGTTCTCATAAGCTGTCAGCTTGGGGTCGACGCTCTGGGCTTGGAACACGACGCCGATCTGGCGGCGGAGGGTCGAAGGATCCTGGACGGCATCGCAGCCCATGACCAGGGCGCGACCCGAGGTCGGAACCATCAATGTCGAAAGAATGCGGAAAAGGGTCGTTTTGCCGCTGCCGTTGGGGCCGAGAAGTCCAAAGAGTTCTGCGGGACGGACGTCGAAGGAGACACCGTTGAGCGCTGTGCGGTTCTCGTAACGATGGATCAGATTCTGTACAGAAATGACGGGCTCGGCGGACTGGCGGTCCACAACCACAGTTTCAGCTAATGCGGCGAGTTTCGTGACCAATGAGAACCCCGGGGACTACTGAACAGTTTACGACATTCGGCGCGCGGTTAGGGAGACGGGAGTGCATTTACTGAGGAACCCATTGTTGATTGTTGATTTTTGATTGTTGATTCAAAAAGCTCGTCGTATCTACCCGTGGAATCGCCTGTAGGCAGTCGCCGTGGGAAGGGATGCTTCGACTCCGCCGGGATTTTGCTTCGCTCAATCCCGACTGCGCTCAGCATGACGGAACTTCAAGGTTGTTGGTTATGCGGCTGAGGGGTCGCGTTGGGGCTGCGGCAGGCGTTCCTCAAAGGCCACGGGCGCGTGGCGCCAGACCTGAATGGCCAAGATTACCGTTGAGGCCAGCAGGAGTGCTCCGACGGCCACGTGGGTCACGGTGCTTACGACCATGGGCAACTCCGGCTGAACGGCGTCTCGTCCCCACGACACCCTTGTCAAAAAGGCAGTGAAGCCCAGGCATAACTGCGCAATCACGAGAGAAAGCATCACAATGGCCGGGCGGCGGACGGCTTCGATGTTCGAGTAAACAGTCAGGGCGCGGACTGCGGTCCACGCGAGAACGAACGAGACGACAACCGCGTGCAGGACGTGCGGCCACCAGCTCAGGCCATGGTGTCGGAACATAGCCCCGAGGATCAGTTGGACGTAGAGAACGAAGATTGAGAGCAGAGTCAGCGTGAACAGGCTGGGACGCCGGGAATCAAACTCGACGCGCGGCTGTTCTTCCACCCATTTCTGCCCGGTGAACACTGCGATGGCGACGGCGATGCAGAAAAATGTCTGGGCTAGCGCGGCGTGGGCGGATGAGATCGGCGGCGGGAGATAGAAGAGGACTGTGAGTCCGCCGAGGATGCCCTGGGCGATTACGGTGCCGAGCGCTCCCCAGCCCAGAATCCGCATCCAGCCACGTTTTTCGACGCGCCAGAGCCAAATAGCCAGAACGATGGTCAGCAGCCCCGCTATCTGAGCGATCATGCGGTGGGTGTGCTCGAACTTGACCCCTCCGACAAGCTTGGGGATTTTGTAGAGCGAGCCGAATGAGGTGGGCCAGTCGGGCACAGAGAGTCCGGCATCGTTGCTAGTGACCAGTGCTCCAGCGATGATGAGGAGAAACGTCCAGGAGGCCAAAACGATGGCGAAGCGGTGAAGGCCGCGATTGTACGTTGTGGCGACGGAGTTCAGAGTAGGCCTCTTGAGTCGGGGCAAAGCGTTTCGCACCGCCGTCGAGACCGTGGTGCGATAGGTGCAACCCTGCTCCGGACAACGCGATATTTTATCAGAGCAAAAGCGGGGGCGAGACGCCCCCGCCACAGCCGGCAGGATGCCGGCGCTACATGTTCAACTACATTCCTTTGAAGCTGGCGTCCACCGTCTTGGTGTCTTTCGGACCGACGGTGACTTTGATGTCCTGCGGCGGAGTGAGTTTTTCATGTACGAACTCCAGCGTATAGTCACCCGGCGGCAAGCCCTTGATCTCGTACTTGCCGGTCTTGTCGGTTACGGCGTAGAACGGGCTCTTCACCACGTTGACGTACATCTTCATCCACGGGTGCTGGTTGCACTTCACCGGCAGCATGATCTCTTCACGCGCGAAGGTTTTTTCCAAAGCGGGAGACGATGGCGGCTGCGATTCGTTCCACTCGCGGTTGTCCTTGGGAGTGGGGTGGATGTTGTGGGTGGTGGGATCGTCGTTCTTGATCTGCACCGTCTGTCCAGTCATCACGCCGATTACGTGGGGATGATACTGGCAGCCCTTCTGATCGAGGACGATCGCATCCTTGGGAACGTCGAAAGTGCGGTTGCCGAGTCCGTCTTTCACATAGACGAAGACGTTGGCGAGGTCGCCGTTGCTGACAACGACGTTCTCCGCTTCATTGGTACCCTTGCACCCGGGGTCCTGGCTCATGTCGATCTTGGCTTGCTTGGGGGCGACGCCGTCGAATTTTACTGTGCCGCTGACTGTAGCGACCGTGGCGGGATCGATCGGTGTGGCCGCGGGAGCGGAAGCGGCGGGAGTCTCTGCCGCGGGAGCGGGCGCTTCCTCTTTCTTGTTGCATGCCGCCAGCATAAGCAATGCACACATGCCGGCTATCAACCAAACGGTTTTTTTCATGATGTCGCCTTTCTATTCAGGGGTTGGATGAACTCTTGGATCATTCTGTCATTCCGAGCGAGCCGGAGCGGAGTGAAGACTCGATAAATCGGCCCTTCTGTCGTGCATTCTACCGCGAACCTCCGCCCGCCGTATGATGTGATTCAACCGCTGCCCGTTTGCGATCGGTTGGACGCTGTAGGGCGGCGGCAGCGCGTGGCATCGAGGCTGCGACGTGACGCTGCTCTTCCGGTGTGAGCTGGAAGATGTAATCGGTCAGCAGCTTGCGATGATCTCCGTCATATCCGTTGAATGTTGGCGGCGTTGGCCCCGCAAAGACCCACTGGTTGTTCTGTTGCTTGAACAGGCCTGAGGGCATTGATGTGCCGGGGCTAACGGCTTGCGGATCGGTAATCCAACGCTCGACCCAATCGGGCTTCAGGCGCTCTTTCGCCAGCAAGAAGTTGGGAGCTGTGGCAATCTTGTCGTGCGAAGGATCACCTGTCGCGTGACACTTCAAGCAGGGAGCGGCGGTGCTCGAGAACAGGCTTCGGGCCATATCGGTTTCTTTGGCCGTTAATGTGGGCACTTGTTCAGGAATGTACGGCAGCGGCTGTTGCGATAACGCTTCGAAGAAGCGGATCAGTTTCCGGAGTTCGTTGTCGGAGAACGAGAACGTGGGCATGCGGACTTTCAGATAGGGCCGTACGCCGTTACGGTCCGTGTCGGTGGTGCTCAGAGATGGGTTTGACAAGAACTTGCGCAGCCACTCGGGATCGACGCGGGCTCCTTCGGTCAGAAGCTTCGGAGGCAACTGTTCCTGCGCGTCCTGATATTGCGGCAGCGTCATCAGAATCGTGCGTTGGCCGGGAATGATCTGGTGGCAGCCCATGCAGTTATATTTCACGACCACCCACCAGCCTTCCTGTATATCGTGGCGTGGATCGCCTGGCTTGTATTGATAGCTGGCGGGAAGGGAAGTCTCCTGGCTGCCCATCAGGAACGTGGTGAGATCGAGCACCTCTTCCTTCGTGAGGTGCACGTTGGGCATGCGGAGTTTCTCGGTCTCACCCTTTTCCTTGCCCAGGTCGTAAACATTCGGCTCGGCGAGCTTGTGTTCAAAGAATCCTTTGTGGTCGTACCAGGGCTTCTCGGCTGGACCATCGGGCAAACGGGCCAGGTCTTCCTTGTCCTTGATCGGCTCGGAGTCCTTGCCGCCGCGCTGCGCCGGTTCGGTGGAGAGCGCGAAATCGAGGCGCTCGATGGGCTTGCTGCCTTCGAACGTAAGTTCCGTGCCGATACGGCCTTCGTCTTCCATGCCAGAGACTTCGTGGCATCCGCCGCAGCCATAGAACCGCACCCACTTCTTGCCCTCTTCTTTCAAGTTAGGATCGTCCATGAATGCTGCGTCGGCGTAGGAAGACGGTTCCTGCTTCTTCTGCGAGATCAAATAGGTGGCGATATCTTCGGCGTCTTCGGGGCGCAAGCGCAGACTCGGCATCACCGTCATGTTCTGCACTTGCAGTTCGTGGCCGTCGTTGGGGCACTTGCTGTGAGCGAGATCCCATTGGTAAGGAAGATTCTTTTTCGCGTAGTCCTCGGGACCGATATCCTTCTTCTCGTACGGGCAGTAGGGACGCGTGCGCTCACGCGCGTTGTGAATCCAGCGGACGAGGTAATCGTAATTTGCTTTTTCGCCGACCCGGGTCAGGTTGGCGGCGAAGGTTCCACCCATCATCTGATCGCCTTCTCCGATGGAATGGCAGGCCAGACAACCACGGCTCTCGAAAAGTTCTTTCCCATGTGCGGCATTGCCGGGTTTGTGTTTGGGAAGCGGATCGGTGAAGGCGGTCTGCCAGATATAGGCCGAGATCGCCTGGATCTGGTGATCGGTGAGGCGGAAATTCGGCATCTTCGTTGTGGGACGGAAGTCGGTTGGTTTCTTCAGCCACACAGGAATCCAGTTCTTGTTCAGCTTGAGGCGAATGTCTTTGAGGTTGGGACCGATCTTCTTCATGTCCTGCATCAAGCTGTGCGACTGGAAGTCGAGTTGCTGCAAGCGGCCGTCGAGCTTGCTGTTGGCCACGCGGAGATCAACTGCCTCACCGTTGAGTCGGTTGGCCTCGTCGTTGGACTCTGCCGCGTCGGCCTGTTTCATCAGGTAGGCGGTTTGTTTGATGTTATCTTTCTTCTGAGTTTCGATCTGCTTGATCTGCTGCCCGATCGAATTCAGGTCCTCGGGCTCTCGGTCGTATCCCTCATACCGATGGCAACCGTTGCAGCCACGCCGGCGAAAGATTTCCTTGCCGCTATTGATAGTTCGGAATTGCACGTCGCCGCTGACCAGGACCATGTCGGCTGCATGGCAGGTTTGGCATCCGGCCTGGGCGTTTTCTTTGGGGAACAGAGGCCAGAGCCAGTGCTCGTAGTTTCCGTGCGCCTTTTCGACGCTCGTGGTGGCGCGGCCATTGCCCTGGTGACACGGAGAGCATCCGAACTTGTCGGGATCGTGGATTCTAAGCAACTCTGGCTCGGGATGGCTGACGAAAGCGTTCGCGTACTCGTCGGGTTTCTTTTCTCCCCTGGTTGTCATCGCGGCGGGGGTGATTTTCAGGGGTTCGCGCGCGCCCATGTGGCAGGATTCGCAGCGGTCGACGATGTTGGCTTCAGCGACGTTGATCTGGACGATGGTGGGATCCCAGTCGGATATCTTCTTCTTCAAGCCGTCGATCTGGGCTGGAGTGAGATCGACCATGTGATCGGTGACGTACTCGTCCAGCTTGGCACGGGCATCGGTGACGGGCTTGAGAGTGTCCCCGAGTTCAAGGCTGAGCTTCGTGCGTTCGTCGCGGATCTGGTTGTAGGTCCTTTCGAGTTCTTCGAAGTTGAATTGCTTCTTGCTGCCGTCAGGGAATTCGACGATCGCTTTTTCCGCTTTGTATTTATCGATTTCTTTTTGCTTGCTAGCCTTGGACGAAGCGCTTTCGCTGGTTTCGAGTTCGTAGGTCAGGGCGTTGACGTAAGCGCGACGATCGGTGAAGACGCTCTGCACGGCGAGAAGGCGGGCGTTGGCGTCATCGAGTTTCTCGCGGGCAGCTTTGGCTGCGGCGGAGGAGTCTTCGGTTGCCTTCTTGACTGCGGCCGCGAGTTCGGCGTATTCCGGATCCTTCTGGACGTCCTTCTCAGAGTCCTGGGACTTCGTGCGCGCGGTGTTCAGGAATGCGGTATACCGCTGCTTGAATTGCTCCTGGAAAGCCTTCCACGGACGCTGTCCCCATGCTTCGTCCCATAGGGCCCAGAAGAGCGTGACGATGAGGATGACTGTCGCGATCAGGTAGTGCGCGGCGTAGGACTTACTCGTGATTGGATCCTGCTCGGGGATGGGTTTATCGGGCACCGCTGTCTCCCTCTCAACGAAACAAGTTCAGATTTTAGATTGCAGATTTCAGATTGCGACCGAGCTCAACCTGCAATCTGAAATCTTAATTCTGCAATCTTCCTTCATATGTTGAACCACGGTGTAATCCACACGTACTTGATATGCCACAGCAGGCGCAGAGCCATCTTCAAGGGCAGGGCGACCATGGTGAGCAGCAAGAATTGCATGATCGAGAACTGCAGCAGGCTCATGCGCTGAAAATCTTTTCCCATGCGGCGCCGGAAGAGGGAATAGACCAGGCCTCCGCCGAGCAGGTAGTAGCCGCCTACAATAATCGCGCCGAAAATGCCCTTGCCCAGGTTCGACGCGATGCCGAAGATGTCAGGCAAGTCGCGATTCACCTCGTAGATGAGGCGGTTGTGATCCCACGTTTGGCCGGGCCAGAACCATTGCCATCCAGGGCCGCGAATAAACGTGCCGATGATGATCATCGCGACCCAGAGAATGATGAAGCCGAACAAGAACGTTCCGATTGAGAACCGGCGTTGCTTCCAGGTGTAGTAGCCGCTGCCGAGCGGGTTGGTGTCGATGTAGGGGATCACCATCAACCCGATGATGATCATGGTTGGCATCACGACACCGGCGATCCAGGGATCGAAATAGACGAGCATCTCCTGCAGTCCGAGGAAGTACCAGGGAGCCTTGGCAGGATTCATCGTCAGATTAGGATTGGCGGGCTCTTCGAGCGGCGCATTGAGGGTGATCGACCAGACCATCAGGATGATGGTGACGATGATCGCGGCGAGAAACTCGATGCGGAGGAGGAATGGCCAGACATGTACTTCTTTAGCCCAGCCCGGTTTGAACGGCCAGGTTTTGCGATGGTGCGTCTTGGCCATCGCGGGATCGGCTTCCAGTTGCTCGATGAGAATGTCGTTGGCGTGCGCTTGCTTCCACGCGAGGTAGATATAGAAAGCGAGCAGCGGAATCAAGCCCACAATCGGGACGTTGTCGGGGGCCGAGCAGATTTCCCAAAGTTGTCGCCAGTCCATAGTCTCTCCAACATCCATGTGGCGACAGCCGCCTTCGGCTGTCGGCCGGGCGAAGCCCGACTGTGCCTATGCCATCAGCAAAAACCTGTCGAGCTTACGCTCGACGGACAGCCGAGGGTGGCGGTCCCCACAAAAACCTTCTTTCCCACATAAAACCGGAATTCATCTACTCTCCTGCGGCTTTCGGGCCTCTGCGCGGCTTGTCGGCTTCTTCGGTGAGCATGACCGGGGCTGGGCCGGAGATGCCGCCGTCTTTCCTTACACGCCAGAAGTGGACGATCATCAGCACGCTGGCCACGATTGGGATGCCAATGCAGTGCCAGATATAGGAGCGGAGCAGGGCATTGGCGTCGACGATCGATCCGCCTAAGAGGCCAAAGCGGACGTCGTTATACGGCGTCATGCCAAGCATCGAGCCGAACGGACCTTCGTGTCCCAGCAGCGGCGTGGCTCGCGCCATGTTCGTGCCTACAGTCACGGCCCAGAATCCGAGTTGATCATCGGGCAATAGATATCCCGTAAACGAGAGCAGGAGCGTAAACACCAGAAGGAGGACGCCGATGTTCCAGTTAAACTCTCGCGGCTTCTTATAGGAGCCGGTCAGGAAGACACGGAACATGTGGAGCCAGACGCCGATCACCATGAGGTGGGCGGCCCAACGGTGCATGTTGCGCAGAATTTTTCCGAACGGGACATCGTGCTCGAGATAGAGCACGTCGCGGAAGGCCTGCACCTTGCTCGGGTGGTAATAGAACATCAGCAGCACGCCGGTATAGGTAAGGATGATGAACAGGTAAAAGGTGATCCCGCCCATACCCCAGGTGTAGCTGTAGCGCACGGCATCGCGGTTGATCTTCGCCGGATGCAGGTGCAGGAAGACGTTCGAAAGCACGCCCAGAGCGCGATTTCGCGGCGTGTCGTCGCGCTTATGGCGAAAGATCGAGGTGTAGACCTGAGTCTTCGTGGGATCTTTCAGGCCTTCAATCTGTTCTTTCGCCTTGGTGGGGATGTCGGTCTTGAGAGCCTGAATCTCCTCCTTGACTCCGGTGGTGACCTTTTCTAGGAGTCCGACCCTTGCCCCGTTTTTTCCGTTACCGCTGGTCGCGCCGCTGCCATCGTTGCCGCCGTTCGGGTTGTTTGCGTCAGCCATATCAGTCCTGGAAACTCGTCATCGAGCCACTGAGTGATTGCGTCATTGAAAGACTTTATACGCCGGTCAGGAATGCTCCGGGATCGTTGAATTTGCTGGGCTGGCCTTTGGGCCAGGAATAGAGCTTCGAGGTGTCGACCAGAATCTGGCCGTCCGGTGCTAGTTCGATGTGCGCGCGGTCCATGGGACGCGGAGCTGGTCCTTCGAAGTTAATTCCTTCGCTGTCGTATCCACTGCCGTGGCAGGGGCACTTGAACTTGTTTTCGCTGGGCTTCCAGTCAGGCGTGCAGCCGAGGTGCGTGCAGCGCGCGTAGATCACGAAGAGGCGATCGGGCGTGCGGTCAACCCATATGCGGTATTTCTGCTGGAACTTGGTATCGACGCCCAGCGCGAATTCCGAGGGATAGCCGATCTTAAAAACCGAGTTGGGTTCAAACAAGGTTCGCGGGAGAAAAAAGCGGAAGAAGGCGAGGAACCATGCGGTCAGGAATGCGGTGACCATGGTCCAGACAAAGCGGCGGCGCTTGCGGTCGATTTCGGTGGAGGGCGGGGTTCCGGCGATGCCTCCGGCGGCGGCGGCTTTCGAGGTGCCTACCGCCGGTGTGCCAACGTATTTCGTAGCATCGGCGCCTGGTTTGGCCGGCGTCTTGGCCGATTCCGGATTCGGATTGACCTTATCGGTCTCCAACTCCGCCATGAGTTCCCCTCCTGTGCTTCGTCTGACTTGGCCCTAATCTAACCCTGCGGCCGCCGCATACTGTGGCTCCGCCAACTTCCTCCCGTGAGTGCGTATTGGAACAGATAAAGGTACCGCCTGCGCGAGAGCGTCCTGCACGATCTGCCCCAGCGCTTGTATGAATCTTGGAGAGTCGTTCAGGCCGGCGCTCATCTCAAATTGCGTGAAGCCGATTTGTCCGGCGAGATGGCGCACTTCATGATCGATCTCGCCGAGTGTCTCGACGTGATCGGAAACAAAAGCAATCGGGACGATGCAGACCTCGCGCACCTTCTCGCCTGCAAGTTGTCGAAGTGTGTTGGTCAGCGAAGGCTGCAGCCAACGGCTGGCGCCGACTTTGCTCTGATAGCAGAGGCGGTGGGAATTGCTCCATCCGCCCCGCTCCATCACAAGAGCTACAGTTTCTTCAATGTGCCTCTGGTACGGGTCGCCTTTTTCGATTACCGACATCGGAATACTGTGCGCGCTGAACACGATCTCGGGCCGCTCCGGCTTCGGGAAGCGGGAAAGCGCCTGGTTCACCTTTTCTACTATGGAGTCTTGATACATCGTATTCCGATAGAACATCTCGACGCAATGGACGGGAACTTCATTCTGAAAATGCCGGTTCCATTCGTTCAGGCTCGACCCCGTCGTTGTCGAAGAGTACTGGGGATACATGGGGAGTAGCACTACTTCATCGCACTCGGCTGCCTGGAGCTGTGCGATTGCCTCACGGGTGAATGGGTGCCAGTAGCGCATGGCGACGAAGCAGTGGGCGTCGATGCCCTGGCTGCGCAATTCGGCTTCAAGGGCCCGCGCCTGGCGCTCGGTGTTCGGCCGGATGGGCGAGCCTCCACCGATCGTCGAGTAGTGATGCTGGACCTTGCGGGCGCGGGTGGTCGAGATCAGTTTGGCCAACGGTTTACGGCCGATGCGTGCGAAAGGGAAGTCGATAATATCGGGATCGCAGAAGAGGTTGTAGAGGAAAGGCTGGATCGCTTCCAGCGTGTCGGGTCCGCCGAGCTGAAAGAGAACTATCCCCACACGCCGTGTTGTGCACGTCATTCCCCAGAATCCCCAGAACGGTTTGGACTTTACTCCGAACCCAGCGCGGGAGTCAATGGCCAGTTTCATCGAGTTCGTTCAGCTGAGCTGGTTTGCAAACTTCGTTCGCTCCATGCAAGCTGATACCTATGCCTGAGTTGCCAGACATAACGGCCTACATTCGCGCGCTGGAGGCGCGGATTGTCGGCCAACCGTTGGACCGCGTGCGGCTGGGAAGCCCGTTTCTGCTGCGGACGGTGGCACCTCCTCTGACAAGTGTGGAGGGGCGCGTGGTGACGAAGTTACGCCGGGTTGGGAAGAGAATCGCTATCGGCGTGGATCGCGATCTCTGGGTGGTGCTGCACTTGATGATCGCCGGACGCCTGCACTGGAAGAAGCGAGATGCCAAGCTGGGCGGGCGTCAGAATCTGGCGGCATTCGATTTTCCCGATGGTTCGCTGGTTCTCACTGAGGCCGGAAGCAAGAAGCGCGCGTCTTTGCATGTGCTCCTCGGAGAAGAGAATCTGAGTTCGCTCGACGCGGGCGGGATCGACGTGTTTGCTGCTGACCTGGAATTGTTTCGCAACATGCTGACCGCGGAGAATCATACGCTGAAGAGAGCACTGACGGATCCGCGGCTGCTTAGCGGAATCGGGAACGCGTATTCGGATGAGATTCTGCATGCGGCGCTGCTGTCGCCTGTCACGCTCACGACCAAGCTGAAGCGGGAAGAATGGGAGAGATTGTTTACCGCGACTCGAAGTACTTTGAAACTTTGGATCGACCGGTTGGGAGCAGAAGCGGAGAAGGAGTTTCCAGAAGGAGTGACCGCATTTCGTCCTGAGATGGCGGTCCATGGGCGTTATGGGCTGCCTTGCCCCCGATGTGGAGACAAAGTCTTGCGGATTCGTTATGCGGACAAAGAGACGAATTACTGTGCGCGGTGTCAGACTGGAGGCAAAGTTCTGGCCGATCGGAGTCTGTCGCGGCTGCTTGGGTCGGACTGGCCGCGAACTCTCGAAGAATTGGAAGCGCTGAAGAAGAAATAACAGCTTTGGGCGGGGCGAGGCGCCCCCGCCGCTACACCGCTACGGGAGGTTCAATACTGCTTTTTCCGGTACGACGATGTTTCGGCGTTCTCCCTGATACCAATAGAGGATGCGAAGCACCTTGTGCACATGGGGATCTGGATCTAGTCCCAGGTGTTCGTTGTCCACGCGCGTGTGTATCCGCCCATCATCAATCATATGCCGCAAGCGCTCGGTGACGTTTACGAAATGGCCCTCGCCGCCATAATAGGCACGCATGATGTGCAGACCCCGTTCGCGGTAGTCGTATCCGGCATCGGGATCAAGTTCCAGGCTGACCATGCTTTTTTCGGGGAAGGAGTACTCCTGGGTGTCTCCGTCCCAATGACGGATGCGAATGACCAGGTCTTTGGGGCGACCGGGGGCGGGATCGACACCGAGCACCTGGCGTGTCGCTTCAAACCGCAAGATTCCATCATGCAGCATCGAGCGGACCTGCGGCGTTACATCCACGCGATGTCCCGGGACGCCGAACTCGGCCGCGACTAATGTGCCGCCCTGCGCAAGAACTGAGCCGGCCAACAGCAATGGAAAGACAAGTACGGTCAGTGTGTTTGCCCGCCACTTTGTCATATGCCCTCCTCGTGAAAGAGATCGTCACGAACGATCAAAGCACAGTCGCTTCACGTTAAGGAGTGAGATTAAGGGAACATGCTGATCGGGGTTCGTGCAGGAGGCGGAGGGCTGATCTGGTTCAACGTTGCGGAATGGGAGTGCTCACGGTGCTTGCAGCGTAGGGAGTCTCGTCTACGGCACCGGTGCATTGCCGTTCGTAAGGTCCTTCGGAGGGCTATCGCCCTCCTCAGGATGACATCGCAAGATTAAGGGAACTGCCATTAGGGCAACTGCAGGTCGGTTTTTTCGTCAACCACGATATTCCGGCGATCTCCGCCAATCGTATACAGGATGCGCAAACGTTTGTGGATGCCGGGCGCGGGATCTCCACCCATACTGTAATTATCGACGCGAAGGAAAAGCCGGCCCTCGTCAACCCGGCTGCGTAAAGCGTCGGTTACATTCATGAACTGGCCGTCAGCTCCGTAATATGCCCGGAGAATCTGTACCCCTCTCCCGCGGCGGTCGTAAGCTTGGTCGGGGCGTTCATCTCGGTCATGCCGCTCGTGCTCTTCACGGCGCGCATGCCAGTCCTCAGGATCGAGTTCGATCCGTGCAATGCTGCGCTCCGGATAGCTGTAGTCTTTAATATCGCCATCCCACTCACGCAAGCGGATGACCAGAACTTTGTTCTCGTGCGGCGCCGGATCGATCCCCAGATTGAAGCGGGTAACTTCAAGCTGCAGCACGCCGTCATGGATGAAAGTTCGGACGCGTGCCGTTACGTCGACCTTGCGTCCCGGAACTCCCCACTCCGCGCCTACGAGTTCACCACCCTGCGCCACTGCCGAACCTGCCAGCAACAGCATGCAGGCAAAACCTGCCAATGCCCCAAGCCATGATTTCATGGATATCTCCTTCATTCTGAAATCATAGGATCGGACGCGCGCGAAATCATTGCACGAAAGGTCACACACTAGTGGTTGGGATTGGCTGGGGTAGATTAGCCCGGCGATTGCATCTCGGCAATTACTGCATCGGCGAATTCTGAGGTGCCAGCCTGTCCGCCGATGTCACGGGTCAGTTTCTCGCGATGGCGGTAGACGCGCTCCAAGGCATTGCGGATTTGCGTGGAAGCGTCGTGCTCGCCGAGATGGCGAACCATCAGCAAGGCAGAGCGGAGCAGCGCCGTGGGATTGGCGAGGTTCTTGCCGGCGATGTCGGGAGCCGAACCGTGCACCGCTTCGAACACCGCGCACTCGTCGCCGAGGTTTGCGCTAGGAACAAATCCCAGACCGCCGACAAATGCAGCGCATAGATCGGACAGGATATCGCCGTAAAGGTTCTCCATCACCAGCATGTCGTACTGGTAGGGATTCATCACCAGTTGCATGCAGGTGTTGTCGACAATGTGCTCGCCGTAGGTGATTTCGGGATAATCTTTCGCCACAGAGCGAGAGCAACGCAGGAAGAGCCCATCGGACAGCTTCATGATGTTGGCTTTGTGGATGGCGTGAATCTTTTTGCGCTGGTTCTTGCGGGCATACTCGAAGGCGAACTTGGCGATACGCGTGCAAGCCTTTTCGGTCATGATCTTCAGACTCTCGACCACTCCCGGAACAACTTCGTGCTCAAGACCGGAGTAAAGACCTTCGGTGTTTTCGCGGACGATGATGAGATCGACATCGGGATAGCGGGTGGGGATGTGGGGTAGGTTCCGTATCGGACGGAAGTTAGCGTAAAGTTCAAATTTCTTTCGCAGCGCGACGTTAATGCTCGGGAAACCGCCTCCCACGGGCGTCGTGACCGGGCCCTTCAATCCGACACGCGTGCGTTCCAGCGACGCAATGAGGTCTTTGGGGATATATTCGCCGTACTTCTCGTAGGCTTCGGCGCCGACGACGAAGGTCTCCCACTCGAACTTGATCCCGGTCGCTTCCAGAATGCGGACGACTGCATTTGTGACCTCGGGGCCGATTCCGTCGCCGGGGATGAGAGTTATCGCGTGAGTCATGATTGAGTATTTCCCGGAACAGGGATTAGGGGATAGGGAATAGGGTTGGGGGTGAATGTTTTACTAATCCTAGTCCTTACTCCCCAGCCCCTAGCCTGTTTTCACTTTCACCAGATCCTTGAGTTCATTCATGAACTCTTTTACGTCCTTGAAGTCGAGATACACCGAGGCAAATCGTACGTACGCGACTTTGTCGTAGCGGCGCAGGCGGTTCATGATTAATTCGCCGAGTTCGCTGGTCTTCCGTTCGCGCTCCGGCGACTCGATGACGAACGACTCGGTTTCGTTCACGATCTGTTCGAGCTTGCCGATCGGTACGGGGCGCTTCTCGCAGGCGCGAAGCAGGCCGTTCAGAACCTTCTGCCGGTCAAATTTTTCGCGGCGGCCGTCTTTCTTGACCACCATGTAGGGAATCTCGTCGATGCGCTCGTAGGTGGTGAAGCGCTTGGAGCACTTGAGGCACTCGCGGCGACGCCGGATCGAATCGGCTTCTTTGCTCTCGCGCGAGTCGACCACCTTATCATTCGCAAATCCACAGAAAGGACATTTCATGGCGCTGGCGGATCAGATACTCGAGGCGACTCCGAAGCCTTTAGCGTTGCTACTTAGTAACGAGGCGAGAGATCCCCCTGCTCTGACCGGTACAAAAATTGTAACAGTAGATGCGAATGGAAGCAGTGACGGTACAGTGACACTCGTGTCGTGGGTCAGAGGGTTACGAGAGGACGCAAAACGGCGCCCGCACCCCCTGCGGTACGAGCGCCAGTTTTCCCCCAAAGCCTCCCCGGTGACGGAAGGCCTGAAGCTCGGGGTCCTGTCAGAGGCCCCAGATTAACCTCGAGGACCTGAGCAGAAGTTTCCCCTACACGACTGCGGTTTTTGTCATCAGAATGTTTGCAATTTGTAAAAAATGAAAGTTGACACCACTGATGTGTCGTCGGTCATGGCCCAGGAGTGCTATGTCCAGCGCCGATTCTGGCCAAGGCGACTGCCTCCATAGCGCGAAAGAATCGCATGGAGCGGTCTACACCACGAAATACTTGGCCGCAGGGTGATGCACTACTAGCGCCGAAGTACTTTGCTCGGGTTCGAGCAGGAATCCTGAGGTGAGCCGCACGCCGACGTTCTCCTCGGGCTTCAGGAGCGTGAAGAGCTTCGTTTGATCTTCGAGATTCGGACACGCGGGATAGCCGAAGGAATAGCGGGATCCGCGATATTTCTGGTGGAAGAGATCGCGGATTTCAGGGGCGTCTTCTGCACCAATCCCCAATTCCTCGCGCATTTTCTTGTGATGGAATTCGGCCAGGGCTTCGGCGGTTTCGACACTCAGACCGTGCAGGTATAGATACTTGGTATACTCGCCACCTTCGAAGAGTCGCTGCGTTTCTATGCTGGCTGCGGGGCCAATGGTGACGAGCGAGACTCCGAGCACGTCCATCTTGCCTGATGATCTCGGCGCGAAGAAATCCGAGATCGAAAGTCTGCGCCCCTCTCTCTGGCGTGGGAAGGTGAAACGCAGGAGTTCAGGAAGTCCTTCCTCCCAGCGGGTTCCGCAAGGACGCGCGGCCTGTGCCTTCGGCGGCTCGTACACGATTACATCATTGCCGTCGCTCTGGGCAGGAAAGTATCCGTACACCACTGCAGGAGCGAACAAGCCGGACTCGAAGACCTCATTCTCGAGCTTGCGCAGGACCGGGCGGAATTTTTCTTCGACCAAACGCAAGTAATCCGCTTGCGACGCGGTCTTCAGCTGCCATTGGTTCTTGAAGAGCGCGGTTTCGTTGATGTAATTGAAAAGGTCGCGCAGGCTGTAGTCTTTCTTTACGCGCACGCCCCAGAATGGAGGCGTGGGAATATCCGGCGCGTCCCTTACGACGGAGCTGCGCTCGGCGAAGACCGGACCGGTTTCCTCGTCGACAGCCGCGGCCTTGGCATATTCCTTTACCGTGCGGCCTTCCGCGATGCGTGTTGCTCGCGCTCCGTCGGCGGACGCCAGGTCCTCCATAATGTGCAAGCCGGCAAAGGCATCGTCGGCGTAGAAGACGCCGTTCGCGTATTCGCGGCGGAGATCGTCTTCCACGTATTTGCGAGTGAGCGCAGCCCCGCCGCAGATCACCGGGAATTCCAACTTCTGGCGCTCGAGATCCTGAATCACATACTTCATCTCGAGCGTGGATTTCACCAGCAGGCCACTGAGCCCAATGGCGTCGGCCTCATGCTCCTGTGCAGCGCGGATGATCGAGTCGCCGGGTTGCTTGATGCCTAGATTGACGACCTTGAAGCCGTTGTTCGACAGGATGATATCGACCAGGTTCTTGCCGATGTCGTGCACATCGCCCTTTACGGTCGCAAGCACGATCGTGCCTTTCTGCGAGCCGGATTTCTTTTCCATCTTGGGCTCAAGATAAGCGACGGCCTGTTTCATGACTCCAGCGGAGTCGAGCACCGAAGGCAGTTGCATCTTGCGCGCACCAAAGAGATCGCCCACCGTCTTCATGCCATCGAGCAGGACAGTGTTGATCAGTTCCAGCGGGGAATAGCTGGCAAGGGCATCTTCGAGCAACGTCTCGAGCGACTTCTTGTGCCCGCCTTCTCCGACGGATTTCTCACCGTTGATGATGGCGAACTTCAATTTGTCTTCCACCGAGAGTGTGTCAACATGCGCCGTGGTGGAGGCCGCAGGCTTGCCCTTTGCCCCCGCGAAGTACGCCATGTAAACCTGCAAGGGATCGCCGGCCGATTCGTCGCGGTAGATCAGCTTGTGAGCGAGTTCCACTTCCTCGTGCGGGATCTTGTACAGCGGATAAATCTTGGTGTAATTGACGATGGCCATGTCGAGGCCATGGTTGACAGCCTCGTGCATGAAGACAGAGTTCAAAACGCGGCGCGGGTAAGCGTCGAGTCCGAAAGAGATGTTGCTTACGCCCAGAATCGTTTTGACCTGAGGCAATTCCTTCTTGATGCGCTCCACGGCCTTCAGCGTTTCGATTCCGGCGGTGCGGTACTCTTCTTGCCCGGTGGAGATGGGCAATGTAAGTGCGTCGAAAATCAGATCTGTCGAGTCGAGGCCGTACTTCTGCGTCGCAAGGTCGTGGATACGACGGGCGATGGCGACTTTCTTGTCGGCGGTGAGCGCCATGCCATCTTCGTCGATGGTCAACGCGATGACGGCGGCACCGTAACGTTTCGCCATCGGCAAGACTTTCGACGTGCGCTTCTCGCCATCTTCGAGATTGATGGAGTTGATGATGGCGCGGCCCGGGATACGCTTGAGCGCTTCTTCCACCACATCAGCCTCGGTAGAATCGACCAGGATCGGTGCGGGAACTCGAGTGGCGATCTTTTCCAGAATTGAAGTGATGTATCCCTTCTCGTTTTCCCCAACGATGGCGCAACACAAGTCGAGCATGTGTGAGCCTTCGTTCACCAACTTCTTGGCAAGCGCCAGGATCTCGTCATATTTCTTACCCTGAACGAGCTTGCGGAAATGATCGACCCGTGTGGTCGTGTTCATCTCCTCGGCAACGATGAGCGGTTTGGGCTCGAGGTCCAGAGGAACACTGGTGTAAGCGCTGGAGGCCGCGCCGACGCGTTTGACCTCGCGCTTGGCGGGTTCGACGCCAGAAACCGCGCCCACCACGGCTTTCAAATGTTCCGGAGTCGTGCCGCAACAGCCGCCGACGATGCGCACGCCGTAATCCTGAACGAAGTGCTTGTGATAGTCGGCTAGCTCCTGCGGCGAGAGGTTGTACACCGCGTGGCCACCGACATTCTGGGGCAGGCCCGCGTTGGGCAGCACGGAGATATACTTTGTCGAATTCAGCCCTAGATATCGGACCGAATCGTTCATTTCCTTTGGACCGGTTGCGCAGTTAATTCCAATCGCATCGATGTCGAAAGGTTCTAGAGCAGTCAGCGCGGCACCGATTTCCGTGCCCAGGAGCATAGCTCCTCTTTCGTCCTGAAGCGTGACTTGAACCTGTAGGGGCAATCGCTTGCCCGATTTCTGCATGGCCTCGAGTACACCGATCGTAGCGATCTTGACTTGCAACAAGTCCTGCGCCGTCTCAATCAGCAGGATATCGACCCCACCCTCGATAAGTGCCAGTGCCTGCTCTTCGTACGCTGCCACCATGGCGTCGAAACCAATGTGGCCAAGAGATGGCAGTTTCGTGGTCGGACCCATCGATCCGGCGACAAACCGTGGCCGATCCTTTGTCGTGAATTGCTGCGCTATCTCTTTGGCGAGTTGCGCGCCCTTCACATTGATCTCGCGAACGCGGTCGCCTAGATTAAACTCTGCGAGGGCGACCCGGGATCCTTGAAATGTATCGGTCTCGACGACGTCGCAGCCCACACGGAAAAAGTCCGCATGAATCTCGCGAATGATGTCGGGACGGCTCAGCACCAGCACTTCGTTGCAGTTCTCTCTGCCCCAGTAATCGTCCAGGGTGGGATTGCGCTTGTGGATGTTGGTGCCCATTGCGCCGTCGTAGATGACGACGCGTTCCTGCACAGTTTGTAAGAAGTCACTCATGTTAGCGTCTAGCTGCTAGCTCGAACTTACCATTGATCCGTGTTCATCCGCGTGGATCCGTGGCGATGAAATGTGCTTCACATGCACGAACGCCGGTCGCGAATGGACCGGCGTGAGAACGATTGCAAAAATCGTCTGGAAGTTAGCTTCCGGGCACCATTTCTGCCGGCGCCCCACCATTCACGTCGGCCTGATTGAATACGATGTTGGCTCCCATGTGTGCTGGCCGGGGGGCCAGCATTTGCTCCTTGCGCATCACAAGATTGGTAGCATTGAAGCTTGCCAGTTCGAAACCGTGGCCGTGCGTGATGGCGTCGGTCGGACAGGCCTCGACACAGTATCCGCAAAAAATGCAGCGGTTGTAGTCGATGTTATAAACCTTGGCGTAACGCTCTGCGCCGCTGACGCGGTTCTCCGCAGTGTTCTCGGCGGCTTCGATATAAATACAGTTCGAAGGACAAGCTGCGGCGCAGAGGAAGCAAGCGACGCACTTCTCCAGGCCGTTTTCGTCGCGCTGCAGAACGTGCGCGCCCCGGAAACGGGCTTCAATGCGGGCACCGCGCAGCGGGCCCTTCCCATCGGGATAGTTCTCGACGATCGTGGGCCGGAACATCTCCGAAAAGGTGATGCTCATGCCCTTGGCGATCGCGGCAATGTTCTTCAGAACCGGCATGTCTTTGCCAGTATACCGAAAGAAATGCGGAACGTCGTGCTTGAACGCGCCAAATGGGGATGAAAAGCGGTCGAGCTGCGCTCGACGGACAGCCGATGGCGGCTGTCCCCACATGAACCTTACTTCGTCGCCCCCACTGAACGCCCTTGAACTCGGCTGTCCGACTCAGAACGTCAGGTGCATCGACAGTTGCAGGAAACGGTTGCTGCCCACAGTCTGCCGGATTACGCCATAGTTGGAAGTATTGGGCGAGCCTGGAGATAGGATCGTGGTTGGATCCGGAAAACAGGGATATGGGTTGAAGCACCCATTCAGCGCAAAGTTGCCATTTGGGGCGTCGAAGCTGGGATGGTTGAAAAGGTTGAAAGCATCGGCCTCCAGTTTCAACGCGACGCGCTCGGTCACGGCGAAATTCTTCAGGATGGAAAAATCAAAGCGCGTCTGGAATGGCGCTCGGAAGAGATTGCGGCCATTGCCTCCGTAGCCGGTTTCGTTCGTATCGCAGACGGTGGCTCCGCCTACGGTCGGGCCACAAGGGGGAACGCCGCTTTGACCCGGTGCAAGGAAGGGTATGGAGAAGTCGTTGGGATTGATGTAAGGAACCCTGATTTCGGCGAGAGGGCCCGAGGTGAAGGACTTGTCTGTTCCGCCCTGGATGGCCTGCTTCGGCGTGATTCCCGGGGCAAGCGGAAGGATTGGATTGGTGATGAAATCGTCGGCGCTGAAGAAGATGCTGGCGGCGGTTCCGGAAAAATCAATGACACTGAACGGCTGCCCACTCTGCGCCACGGTGACTCCCTGCACGGCCCAGCCATTCGCCACCGCTTTGAGGAACTTCGAAGCATTCTTCATCGTCGGCAGTTGATACACATAGCTGACGGTTAACACATGCGTGCGGTCGAAATCCGAGGAGCCATAGGCGGTTTTCGGTTTCAGCGGATCGTTTCCATTGAAGAAGAGGCCCGCACCTAGTCCGCTGCCTTCATCGAGCGAATGCGAATACGTATAGGAGGCGTTCACCATAAAGCCATGGGACATTCTTTTGGTCGCCTGCAGTTGCAGAGCGTTGTAAGTGGAAACGCCCACTGCCCTCCACAAGTCTGCGTTGGGATTGAAACCGGTGTATGGCGTGCGCAGCGCCGTGTTTCCGTCAGAGCCTGAAAATGCTCCGATCGTAGTTTGCACCTGTTCGGTAACGAGCGGGCATGGAGGATTGGGATCAAAGAAGCCGCAGCCAGGCGATGTAGTATCGGCGGCCTGAAAGCCGTAGCTGTAGATCTGCCCGTTGATCGGGTTCGTTGGAGTAGCAACGCTGGGCTCGTTGAATGGGATGGGGATCGGCTGATGAACGCCGTGATTCCCGATGTAAGCCATCGTTAGCACCAAATTGTTTTTTGGTTGCCACTGCAGGTCCAAGCTCCAGTTTTCGGAGTAGGGGAGCTTGTTGGCGGGGTCGTAACCTCCGAACAAAAAGTCGGAATTGGGGAAGCCCGTAGGAGTGCAGGTAGGGGTTACTGGTTCAGAGCAACCGCTCAGTTGTGACTGGTTGTAAACCAGGCTTGCCAATTCGGAGAGATTGCTGGGAGGAGGCGTGAGGGTGCCCGTGCCAAAAGGCGCCGAGAGACAACCCGTGCAAGTGTTCGCATTAACGGGGACGGTGAAGGGCTGCTGCGTTGTGACGCTGAAGGGGCCGCTGATGCCAAGACCTGCGCTGGCGGAAAGCTCGGTGAAGTATTCGCCACGGTCGGCGAAGATTCCAAACCCGCCACGAACCACAAGGTTCTTGAAGCGGGAGGGGCTCCATGCGAATCCGAAGCGCGGTGCAAACATCCATTGGCGTCCGGTCAAAGTCGAGTTGCTGACACCCTTGAACCCGAACTGTTTGTTATTTCCGGCAACCACCAAGCCGATTCCAGGTGCGCCATTGGCCAGGTTGGCGAAGGTATCGCAGTTGGCGGGCGCGTTAGGATCGTTGCAGGTGCCGGTGAACTTGTAGTCCGAAGGGTAGAAATTCGTCAGGAGGCCGTTTTTTTCGTAAAGAGGCCCATCCCAATCCCAGCGAATCCCCAGGTTGAGCGTGAGATTCGATCGGAGCTTGATGTCATCTTGAATGTAGAGTCCAGCTGAACGCGACCGGAAGTGGCGATTGGTTTCGCCGTTCAGGAACTGACCTCCGCTGTGATCCGATCCGAATGACCCGGTGATGAAGTCCGCGAAGTTGTTGAAGCTGAGGAGAGCCACCTGGTTTTCGCGGTTCTCAACATTTAGCTGGGCGTAGTCAAATATGCCGCCGAAAGCTACCGAGTGGCGGCCGTGTACCCAGTGGTAATCGGAAGAGAACTCATGCTGGTTTTGAAAGATTCCCGCGTTGGCGAAGTTGGTCGAAGGGCCAATACTCATCTGGTTGCCGTGGAAAGGGTCGACGGGGACAGTGCTCCCTTTCACAGCGGCCCCAGCATCTGCATTGCTAATGGTGATGCCAGGGAAGCGAGTGCTCCCGAAGAGGCTGATCCCGGCTCCGGAAGGCGTCAGCGCCTGCGCCGTCGTGGCGTTCGCTACTTCCCGAATAAATCCGTACCGATTTTCCCAAGTCGAATTAGGAGTCAGGACACTGGTGTTGTCGAGGGAAAGCAATTGGCTGCCGGCGTGCATGGTCTGGGGAAACCCAACCACCTGACTGACGGCAAAAGGAATGTTCGTCGGGTCGCTCTGGAAATAGTACTTGGCTGCAAACCGCTCCTTCTCGCTGAAGTTGTAATCGATGTTCGCGTTCGCCTGATTAGCATTGAATTGGCTCGGTGGGCCTTTGATGAATGAATTGAATGGCTGGGAGCCGTCCTCGGGAGTCGCGGCATTCTCGGAAGGAATGATGAACTGGCCGTTCGATTTTGCCGACAGAAGAGACATCGCTACCG
>Ga0070732_10000241_pt1 | contig 39099 bp, 23 predicted proteins | sample Coa_R1_5_FD_66449 | JGI IMG/M metagenome (GOLD analysis project Ga0070732, IMG submission 66449) | Surface soil microbial communities from Centralia Pennsylvania, which are recovering from an underground coalmine fire - Coalmine... | ecosystem: Environmental > Terrestrial > Soil > Unclassified ... | reverse complement strand
GGCGTGCGTGACGATATGCGTAAGGACAATTCGCCGATTGTGCCACTAACTCAGGAACAGGGCGAGCGCACGGACACGGTCGCGCAGATAAAATACAGCCCGAGTGACACCTGGAGCGCTTACGTCTTCGGCCAGGACACGGTCGCAGCAACCGGCGGCCGTCCAGACAACAGTCGCGTCGGCGTGGGCGGATCCTATCGCTTGACGAAACGCTTCCGAATCGATGGTGAGGCGTCTGACGGAGACCTTGGTCCCGGCGGAAAGATCGGCACCAGCTTTCTCTATTCGGAGCGGACCAGTCTTTACCTGAACTATTCGCTGGAAAACGAGCGGACGGACAACGATCAACTGGTCCACAGCGGCAGCTGGGGCAGCCTGGTCTCAGGCGTGAAGACGCGGCTCTCCGACAGCTCCAGCGTCTACCTCGAAGAGCGTTACCAGACTGCCGCCTCGCAGAGCGGACTTACGCACGCCACCGGAATCAATCTCGTGACCAAAGAGCGCTGGACTTTCGGCGGCAGCGGGGAGTTTGGCAACTTGTTTGACTCCCAGACCGGCGCCGAAACCAAACGCAAGGCAGCCGGAATCCACATGGGTTACGGCGTGGACAAGATACAGTTCTCAAGCGCGATCGAATTTCGCCGCGACGACGCGCAACTGCCCGACCTGTCTCATGCCATACAGACCGTGTTGCTTTTGCGTAACAACTTCAAATACCAGCTGACACCCAGCTGGCGACTGCTCGGCAAACTGGATCACTCTATCAGTAATAGCTCGCTCGGCGATTTTTATGGCGGTGGCTACACCGAGGGCGTGGTCGGCTACGCATACCGGCCTGTGCGCAATGACCGGCTGAACGCCCTGGTCAAATACACGTACTTCTATAATGTCCCGACCACGGATCAGCTGGGGTTCCAGAACACCGCGACCGAGTTCCTTCAGAAGAGCCACATCGCAGCGCTCGATCTTACCTATGACCTCACAGCCAACTGGTCCGTGGGCGGCAAGTACGCGTACCGGCTGGGAGAGGCGAGCCTGGATCGCGTGCAGCCGACTTTCTTCGACAATACCGCGCAGCTCTCCGTCTTGCGGCTGGACTGGCGGTTCCTCAAACAATGGGACGGCTTGGCCGAAGTGCGACAGCTTGGCCTTCCGGATATCAATCAACGCCGCCGCGGCGTCTTGACCGCGATCTATCATCACATCAGCAAGAACCTGAAGGCTGGCGTCGGCTACAATTTCACCGACTTCTCCGACGAACTGACCGACTTGAAATACAACCACAGAGGCATATTCGTTAATCTGATCGGGACCAAGTAACGGCGATCGTGCATGTGCGTGGTAGCTTCACAGGGATGAAATCGAAGGGCTTGCGGACACATGGCTTGTCGACTGTGGGACAAGCGAGCTGCCCGAAAGAAGCGATTGACGCGGAAATGCATTTGGAGCAGGAGTTTTGCACTTGAGGGGCAGCAGAAACTAAAGGGGACTCCCTGCAGTTCACTTTTTGCGCAATGTAGCCTGGCCGACCATCTGGTGCAAATCCAGGTGCTCTACTGCGTAGACCGACGCAGCAAGTGCTTCAAATTGGAGAGATCACCGAATTGAGACGCGTCTACCAGCGAGGCACTGTAGTCGTTTATGCAGTTGGCCTGCACTCTACCATTAGCACGAAGAGCATTCATGCCGGATTGGAAGCTAGCACCTGGGTTAAAACCAGCGGGTCGGTTTTGATTTTCTCCAGGTGGCTGAAAATAAATTGGTCGGGGAGAGAGGATTTGAACCTCCGACCCCCTGGTCCCGAACCAGATTCCAGGGTCTATTGGAATTTGTAGAAATTTGTTGCCTGTAAGTAGCTGTTATTGAACCTGTTGCGGGCCGTTCGTGGAAAGCAGTTGAACTTTTTGGAAGTTCGAGGCTCTGTGTGTCACATTTTTACCTACCGCTACTTGGGGTGACCCCTTCCCTGAGACAAAATCCCTTTCGACACTTCGCAGGCGTTGTAAATTTGAATCCTCCCCATATGAGATGAATTCACTTTCCCACAGTTTCTCTTACTGCGGAAAGGACGGGGCTGGGAATGGACGGCGTCGAATTACTACAATATGAAGAGGTTGACAACACGATTTACGAAGCAGCCAGTTCGGCAGAAAACGGGCACTCTTTCTGATGGCACTAGGTGCCTCTATGGTACTGAGGCAAACGTGTCATTGTGGAGCGCGTTACGTCACACTCCAGATCTGGTAATGACGAGACAGAGCCTGGCGCAACTCAGACCGGAGAATCCCTTCGAATTTTAGCGCTGCAACTCTCGTCTTTGTTGAGTGCTCGCGGGACCACTTGAGGAAATGCCGATCGAATGCCTGATTGAACAATGCGCAGCAAGCAGCAGGTGATGGCAGTTGGCTAGAGAAGCCAATTCTCCGGGTGACTAACAGCGATTGCTACGAACCGTGGAGATATCAGGACTCAGGCGCTCTGTTCTCCAATCCAAAACAGGCTCTTCACTTCCGCGAAGGCCGTAGCGGCGCTGGCGAAAATGCTCCCTCGGTCATCACGCGATCACGGCGGCCAGTTCCGGACCGGTCGCTGACTCTTGCAGAAGAGCCAAGGCTAACTTGGTGGTGGCAAATCATATCGACTCATCGAGGTTGACTGTGGCCTGGCTGATGGCAAGTTGATGCTCACGCCGGACGTCAGAGTCCGCGCCGACTTCTTCAAACTTCAGCGATGTGGCGGCATCCTCTGCTGCAAGCGCCAGCAGACTTTGCTTCTCCTTGGATCGGCTCGGATCAAGAGTCGCAGCCTTGGCGTAATAAAAATGACTTCTGGTGTCAAAGAAACGTCCGATCCATTTGGACTTGTCCCACACTTCTTGCAGCCGCCGAATATGCTTTTCGGCTTCCAGGATGGCGGCTGGAGGCGCCGCTCCGCACAACACCCGTTCTGTGTGAATGAATGCGGAGACATTCTCAATCTGCGCGGCGAGCTCGGGTTTGAGATCAACTTTGGGATCAGCGGTGGCGATTGCGAGATGCTCCAGCGCGTTGTTCAGATAGGGGCTGCCGGGGGAACGGTCTGATTCCCTCCATTTAAGCCACAATGCCTTGGCGTATTCGATGTGCAACCTAGCGTCTCCGGGCTCAATCGCGAGCGCCGCTTCCAGAAGGTCGGCTGATTGCTGGGCGTGATACTGCTTGCGGTGAATCGCCGCGCTCAAATATAAGAGCTCTATGCGTTCCGCATCGGTGGCATCTTTCAGGCCGGCTTCCAACTCTTGCAGGGCTGAATCGTACCTTTTTTCCAAGGCCTGGATATAACCTGCAAGGAGATGATGTTCCGGAGTAGCGTCGGATCTTCCCGCGTCGGTGAGGATCAACTTGCGAAGCTCCATCACGTTTTGTTCCGAAAAGTTCTCGTGGAGCTCCTTGAAGCGGTTAGCCAGCCGTTTTACGCCCCCATGCATGAAAGCGATGGGAATCGGCAGCTCATCCTGCAAGCCAGGAAACGTAAGCTGGACCCCGCGTATGTTCTTATTCTTCGTGACCATGATGGAGCGAAATGCTTCAAAGGTGCGGGTGGCCGGTATGAGCTTACTGAGCTCCACAGTCTCCTGATACAAGTCCGAGAGTTTCTTGCGGACGGCGTTCTCCACGCCCTCCTTGTTCTGGGCAAAAGTAGTCAGCAAATACTCCAGAATCTTGCGAAATTCCGCATTCCAGCGGGTTGCGTTCTGGCCCGAGGAGAGTTTGATCATCCCCGGGTCCTTCATCAGGAGCATGTTCTCGCATTGCTTCCATTCCTGCGCAGCCTTCTCGCGCCGGGACCGCACAAACCAGGTCAACGGTATCGCCGAGTCATAAACCTCCAGCAGGCGCGTTACAGTGTTCAGGCTCTCGGCAATGTCAGCTTTCCTCGTCTTCTTGTTCTCCTCATGAATGAAGGCCAACAGACAGTATGTGAGGTCGCGCGCGACTTTTGTGTTGGCCATGGTCGGAGCGGAAATCACCGTGTTATGCGCCAGGCTAAGCACGCTTTCCACGTCGCTGGAAGGCGAGACGAACACGATGATCTTCTTTGCCGGATTGAGGCGCTCGTTCGCCAGTTGGACATAGGCGCAAGCCATTGCATCGGTTAGACTTTGCAGAGGGCGCACACCGTCACGCATGGTATTGATCTGCTGATACCACTCATCCGTGGCAGGCCCGGAATAATCGATATCCTGGCATTCCGGGAGCGCTTTATCGGAATCCTGAACGATGTTGTCGGCAAAGAGCTTGCGTAACGTCTCACCACCCTTGGCGGCGCTGAACTCCAGCACGGCGTACAGCTCGGGAAAGAATTCTTTGCCGATTTCGATGGCAGCGTCAGTCAGCTCTCCCTGTTCTTCAATTCCAGAAGCAGGCGGTCCGCCAGCAGGCTCTTGCTCGCCGGCGGGAGTGGGCTGTGGGTTCTCGAGTCGAACGAACTTCTGGAAGAGCTCCGATTTCTCGATGAGGCGTGTCAGTCTCTCGCGATAGTTGCCGGCGTCAACGGCTGCTAGCTTACCCTTGTTGGACACTGAATCGAGGTGGTTCTTCAGCTCGGTGGCATATGGAGGGATCAAGAGCAGCGGCCACCGCCCGCTGAAAAGAGTCTGCAAGGCCATTTGACGGCGGGCAAAAATCTGTTCCTCGGACTCCCCGGGTATGCGAATGAAGGGATGGTGCGATGTCTTGTAAACCCAGGAGTATATTGCGGCAAAATCCACAATATAAAAAAATTGAAAGTCATTATCCTGGAGCTCGACATCGCCCTGGAGGATGATCAATGCGTCGCGGACGCTGCGAAGAAAAGCACGACGCAGCTCAAGTTGGTGATCATTACTCATAAGTTCAGTCCACCAGGCTCATCACCGCGTCCTTGACGTCAGAAAATCTCTTGACCTGTTTCGCTATATAAGGCAGGAATGGCTCTAAAACCCGGTCATTGTGGGGGATTTGCCGCCGGTTCTTGCCTTCTCCAATGAAAATCCACCGGTCTTCGCCATCGTAAGGAAAGATTTCCAGAGTCGTGGATAAGAACAATTTGCGTTCCGCGGAAGGCATCGCTTCCGTGATTTTGGCGGCGCTGAGATATGCGATATCCGGCCCCACCTCAGAGAATATTTTATGGAGAAGCAGGGGATAGTCCGCGGCGGCGCGCGAATCTTCCAAGGCATGCCTGGTGACCAGGCTGAGAAGAGTCCATGCGCTCTTCTGATCAGCGCTATACAGCCCAGATTCCAGAGACCTAGAGGCGGCGTAATACCACGTCGGAGCATCCTCCCGCCTGAGGGAGAGGAAAGCGATGTCACGCCACGTCTTGGCCGCCCAGACTCGCTGGCTCGGGTCGGAATAGCGGATGGCGGCCGCCCGCAAGAGCTCCAAGGCGTCATCGTCCTCCCCTTCGCGGAGCAGCTGGCTTGCTTCTATCTTGAGGCGCAAGGCTTCCCGTTCCGTATCAAAAATCGGGAGCGGAGCTGATATGGCGGTTTCCAGGAATGTGTGAATGTGCCGGCAGACCTCATCGAACTCAGCGGGCACTTTGGCCACCGTCTCCAGCAGCTCAATGCACAGGAGTTGGCCAATCTCTCCGGCCCGCGGAATCTCCGGGACCACAAACAGGAATTCCCGCAGATCGTGCAGAGCGACCCGGAGCTGGCCAATGCGCCGCAGCAGGTTCTCTTTCCGCGCGCGCAAAACCGTAGCCTGGTAACGTTCCACCAGCTTCCGGCCATCCGGACGCGCGGTTCCGGCAGCCGCTGCGCAGTGGGTAAGATTACAATCAAATTCTGCGGCAATGGGTTGTTCCCCGTGGCTGGCAGCCGCCTCGTAATACCGTAAAGCGGTGTCGTACTCTGCCAAATGATGATGGCACCATCCCAGGAGGTTCAGAATCGTCGGGTTGGGAGCGGCCATGCGGGTCCGTTCTTCGCACTCCGTGATAACTTCCTTGTAATCCAGCTCGGCCTGGCTGCGATCGCCGGCCCGGTTCCATGCATTTGCCAGTCCTTTGCGGAGCCACATACGATCCGTCGGGCTTTGCGATTTGTTGTTCAATGCAGCCTGGTAACTATTCACGCCGGCCTGGGCCAGGATCACCCGATGTTGCGGATCCTTGGCTTCAAGATTCTGAAAGGCCCAGGCACGAAGACTCAGCTGATCCGCCGTTAGAGCGGGATCAGACTCCTGCACCGTCAGGATTTCAATGACACTCTCGAAGTCTCCGATATCGGCTAGCAGGCGGGCGCGCAGCCATTTCATCTCGGGATCGTTAAGTAGAAGCAAGGGTGGGCGGTTGATGGCGGCAAATGCAGCCACATAGTCTCCCAGGTTGCGCAAAGCCGCAATTTCCTCCCGGCGAAGCTGGCACAAAAACCATTGTCCATACTTGTTCTTCTGGAGAGACTGGGCGCATTCGGACAACGGTTTCCAGGCTCGCTTGCACCTATAGGCTTGAAGCAGATAGCAGGCGAGTTCCCAATTCTTGGGTTCCATGCTGACGGTTTGCAACAGGACCTCAATAGCCTGATCCAGCCACTGAATTTCCAGCAGAGCGCGCCCCTTGAGCCCGAGTAGCCAGGCGCTGTTTTGCCCTAGAGAGCCGCTCCCAAAGAGGGTAAGCGCGAGATTCACCGCTACCAGCGCCTCAGTGGCTTTCTTCTGTTCCAGTAATATCGCCGCGCGCCAGCCATAGCTCTCGGCGTCATCCGGCTCCGCTGCCAAGACCGTGTCCAGATCGGCGAACGCATCCTCTAGGTCACGCAGGCGATAATTGGCAACGGCGCGCGAACGTCGGGCATTGATGTGGTCCGGAGCGAGTTCCAGAGCTCGGGTCAGGCTGGCGCGCGCGGTTTGCCAGCGCCTGGTGGCATCCACTCTCCGCGCAGCATCATAGTCGCCACGGCGGAGTTCAATTTCGCCGCGCAACCATAGAGCGTCGATGTGGTTCTTGTTATGGTAGAGAATGATCGTCAATTCCTTGGAAGCAAGCTGTGACCTGCCTTGCCGGAACCAAGCCTGCGCCAGCGCCGCTCGCGCCTCCAGATCCATGCTATCGTTCTCTACAATCGCCTCAAAATCTTCCCTGGCGCCGCGTATGTAACCGGCGCGCCAATACAACACGCCGCGTACGCGGCGTGCATCCATGTTTCCAGGATCCAGGACAATGGCGTTTTCCACTGCTTCAAGCGCGTATGTCTCATCGTTGCTGGCCATCGCCATAGCGGACGATTGGACGAAGGCCTCGATCGCGCCCGCTCTATCACCGTCCGCTTTGAGCGAGACTCCCAAATCCAGGGCCAGACGCGCCGATGGCGAAATCATGGTTGCTCTTAGCCATGCCAGGGAAGTAATTCTCTGGGTACCGCTTCCAAAGCCCCGTATTAGGTTGCGTATGAGAGTGGTGAGTTTCTGTGTAGCTTCGACGTCTTTCAGGGTGGCCCCAAACTCCGTCAGCATGAGAAAGTAATCGCTCAGAAACGGAGCGACCGAGGCCGTCCTGGAGCTTACCAGGACGGTAAATTTGGCATCGGCTTGCTGAAAATTTTTTTCGGCGAGTCCGCTGTCGATCCCTTCCCTCTGCTGCGCGGTGGCAAGAATTGCAGTCAACGCCGCTTGGAGCGCGAGGGACCGGTCCACTTCCGGGGACATTGGCGACGTCTTTTTTTCCGCAAGGACATGCAGTCCCCGCTCCGCATCGGCCTTTGACCGGCCGGGAGCCCCACTGAGCAGTGCGGACCGCGCCTGCCAAAGAGCAATTAGCCCGTTGACTTGTGGCGACAGGACCGCCGCCATTGCGCCAAGCTTTTGCACTGGTGGCCTCATCGCAATGATCGTCCTCCTCCTCTTTCTAGACTCTACGCGCCGTTCCGGTCCGCGGCCGTGTCACCTTCCGGGAGTTCGTCCACAAGTTCTTCGCAAAGCTGCCTAGCCCGCTCCGCAATGGCTTCAATGCGCTTGCTGTCAGGATCTGAGGTTCTCCACCGCTTAGACCATGTGGCGTGCAGCACGTGGCGAAGATCGATTCGGTCAGTTTTCCAGCGCCTCAGGTCCTCCTCCTTAAAAAACTGCCCCGGAACGGCGCTTTTGTCGCCCGGTTGTTCTGATTTTTTCGCTGTCAATCGATCGATCAGGGATTCGCCAGACCCGGACCAGGGATCCAACGGGTAACGCAGATCGCCTGCCGCTAGTCCCAAGAATTCGAGAAGGACTTTTTGCATGCTGTCAATGAGGGTGGAATCCTTCATGCGGCATACGCCGTGATCACCCGCCAGTTTGCAGCGAATATTTTTAAGTTCAGCCGAAAGCGCCCTTTCGGCCGCGGCCTGTTCTTGCGGAGGCGTGCTTTGGGCGGCAATTTTGATCAATTCGCCCACCAGATGGCAGGAATAATCCTGGTGTAGAAGAAGACACGGTGTATCGGCTGCCGACTCCGGCTGGCTTGCTTCATTCCAGTCGCTCTTTAGCTCGGGTAAAAAACCATACCATTTTTTCGCCTCGTTCTGGTCGATCGCATCTTCTTTCTGGGCGAGATGATCAAGCGTGGCAAACACGACCCGCGCGCGTATCCGATCCAGTGGGGATTCTGCATTCAATATAAGAAGAACGCAAGCGAATGCATAAGCCGGACCGATGACATAGGTGGCAAAAATGTCTGCCAGGCACTTCTGTATCAGCGGTTCGTCCCAGACGGTTTTAAGCTTATCGACTTTTTTCTCGAAGTATCGATAGAGATCTTTTCTGCTCGCAAAGGAGGCATGCCAGAATTCGTGCGCAATCAGAGGCAATCCCCACACCGACCAGGTCGGAAAGCGGAAGTAAATGGTATATGCCAGGTCTTTCAGGATCGTCCGGTCACGGCCGAGGATATTCAGCGTCTTAGGTGTATCCAAGGGCGTGGAGCCGCTGCATATCCTCACCAGTTGATCGGCGAGAACGCACAATCCTTCGTCGAAGCGATCGTCCCTAAGGACCATGCCGGCCACAGTCTCAATGTGCTCTCCCCAGAGAGGCTTGGCCGCTTCAATGCTCTTCAGGAGGTCGTTAGAGGATTTGTCCGGCAGGCGGGCTTCAGCCCGTATCATGTCCAGCTCTCCCCTCTTGCCCTTGATCAGGTCTCCTATCCAGACGTCGTGAAACCCAAGCTGCTTTTGGGCGTAGCTCTTAGTGAGTTCCCTGGCGGCCGCAAGCAAAGCTTTATGCTTTTTCTCCAATTCGATCAGCCCTTGTTCGGCGGCTGTGATCTTGGGCAGCAGTTGGAGCCCAGGCCAAACCGTCTCCAGTCTGTCTACAATATTGTTGCAAAACCTGATCAGCCCATCGATTGCGCTGATCGACGCATCGCCATAGGAGAGCTTATCCAGCTTTTCCGTTAACTCTTCAGCCCCCTTTCTGCGGCCCGTGGCCTTCTCCAGTGACTTCTTGATTCGCCGCAAGTTCTCATCGGCATCGGCGCTGCGAATTTCAACCAACCGCCGGTTCATAGGACCTCCAGGAGCATCTTGAGTGCTGCCATTGCGATCTCGGACTCATCTTCCGGCGGAGCCGCGACTCTCCTGAGCCAAGCTCCATTCAGGATGTCCACGGCTCCAGTTCCAGCCGGCGGATGGCCGCAGTTCGCGATAGCATTTCTGACCGAATTAGCGTTCGAGAGCGTTTGATATCGGGCGTCTGGAATTTCTTTTGCCAAAGAGTCCAGGGCGACTTCTGTTGCATATTCCAGGTCGTCCAGGTTCGCCACTGTTTTTTTCGCTCCCGCCGCAGCGCGCGCCGTTTCCCACGATTTTCCAAGCTGCGACACTATCCCGTTGAACTGTTCGCTGGTGAACTCATGAGAGCATTTCGCTATAAAGTTCAGGGCGACCAGGATGCAATGCGCTCGTTCATCTTGGGCGGGATGCGATTCTGATCTGACCCGGTCCGCGGGATTGAAGTCGAGAAGTAGGCATGGATACGCAAAAGCGGGACCAGCCAGGTAAGTGGCCATGATATCGGCAAAGAATTCCTTGCCCTGCCGGGGAGTCCAGTTCTTGAGGTTCTCAAGGAACAAGGTTTGCGCGCCCTCGTCTCCATTGCCGGCCTCTTCGCCCCACAGGTGGCCAAATTCATGAATCAACCGGTTGAAATTCCATATGTCAAGATGGCCATAGCTCAGGTGGATCGCGGAGGCATCTGCTCCAAAATGTTCTGCTTCGGAGACCAGCACATAGTGCGGACGCGAATCTCCCACCAGGTTCGAGAGCGACTCGGCCAGCCGATCCGCTGCAATGCACAACCGCTCCAGTCGCCCCTCTCCACGAAAATGTATGCTTTGCTCAAGCGCCAGGCAATCTGCAGATAGTGCGCGGGACTTACGCTCCGTACCAATCCAGCGGGCCCATTGATTCTCGGATGCCAGGCCGTTCAGGCCGTTGGCAAACGACCTTGCCTCCTGCTTCACTTGGCCGCAGACTTTCAGCAAATGCTGCCCCGCCTTCTTTAAGCCTGGTTTCGGCGTTCCCACGATGAGCTCGTTAAGGCGCACTTCCAGGAATTCGATCTGACGGCTCAATGCTTCGATGTGGCCGCGAAAGCCCCAACTCTCTGGCAAGCCCTGTCCTCCCACGATCATAAACTGGAAATGATGCTGCGCATGCGGGCTTCAGCAAAAGTCACGCCAATCAAAAGCGTGGCCAATGCCACCAATGCGTAAGCCACCGGCAGACCCAACGTCGCGTAGTGGGCCGCGCCGGCAAGGACAAGAACACCGCCCATGGCGCTTACGATTGCCATTACACGCCGGACTTGCTTCAGCACTAAACAATACTGGCGCGACAGTTCGGCCATGCGGACGCCAGCAGCCAGCAACGTGGTTCGATTCACGGCATCGCTGAGCATCAAGTTGTCGATATTGTCCTTCGTCCCTTCGCAGCCGTAAACCTGTTCCAGAATCTCATGCACTTTGTCCTTTAATTTGAACTCCTTCACCATATCTTTCAAACGATTAAGCATCTCCTGCAAACGATCGCTCTGGAACACATGAGCCAGGCGTTTCAGGCTCGAAATTACGGCTTCAGCGCCGACGTGGTTTACGTTGTCATTGACTGCGAATGTGTTCACCAGTTCCTTCAACGACTGCCAAAACTGGTCAAAGTCCTTTACGAATTGCCCGACGGCGGTGAAGAACACGTCATCGGCTTCCTGTACCATATTGTCTAGAGTTCGGCTCGCGCGTCCCTTGAAGTCATTGAGCGCGGCCATATCTGTAGCGCTTTCCAAAGGAGCCTTCAGCAGGTCGGCATCGAATAATAGAGGTTCAACTTGGTCGCCGGAGCGTTCCGACTTTTCCGCACGTAGGTTTTCCAAAGCTCCGTTAAAATCATTCTTATCACCCTTCCCAGCCGCGATCAGCACATATCCCGCCTGCATCTCCACTGCCGCTGTGGAAAAGAGATCATCTGGGGAAGAAGGTGGGGCTTGCGCATTTAGGGTTTGCTGGAGCAAAGTTTCGACCGCCCCTGAGAGCCGCTGGAGGGCATAGTCTTGACGTGCCTGATCTGCACTCAGTCGATCAAGAACTCTGTCACCAGCAACAATTACGTTGTTGATAGCTCCCGAATAATGGTTTCGAGGTTGGGACTGCACAAGTGAGGTCATCGGCTATTTCCTATGTGCTTTTTCTCATTGGAAACTGTCAGCAAGTTTGCCGACAAAGAGCCCAAGTAATTCGATAAACAACTCCAGAATATCGCAGTACACACATCCACGCGATTTTGGTTTGATAAACGACGTCAGAATAAGGGGGGTGCGCTTCTATAATATACGCGGCAGCAATAACGTCAATCCAAATGTGCGTATTTGGCACCAGAGCACGCACTCATATCCAAGCAAAGCCTAGTCTCAACTATCCCTTAGAATCAGGAAATTATCATAAGAATCAATAATTTACAAGGGCGGGCTGGGCGCGTAAAAAACTAAATTGTCTTATCGCCACTTACGCGCGCATTTTTCGGCGCTTGGAATACCGATTCAAAGGCGTTGAGTGAGTCGTGCATATAGCAATATCTTGATCTTAATGGTCATTGTACAAAGATGGTCAGGAGGAGCGGTGATAGCCCTCGTACTCCCATTGACTCAAACCGGCGACCACTAGGCTGTTTGGAGTACATGCTCTCCTTGGTCTCTTGGGATTTCGTACGGGATAGTTGCCAAGGAGTGTCATTGCATAATGTATAAGTCCATCTGGAATGAGGAGCTTAGGTTCTCTACACTGCTTTGCCGATATCAAGAGCAGCCCTGAAAACCTCACAGATCCACAAATTTCAACACCCCTGATCCCGAACCAGGTTCCAGGGTCTATTGGAATTTGTAGAAACTTGTGGCCGTAAGTGACTGTTGTTGAACCTGTTACGGGCCGTTCGTAGAAAGCTGTTGAACTTTATTGAAGTTGGAGGCTCTGACCGTCACATTTTTACCTACAGTCGAGTCGTCACTACCAATCAAGTATGATTGTGTGAACTTGGCAAATGAAATTAGGAGAGCGGATATGAATCAACTTTTGACCGTCCATATTTCCCTTCGAGGACGAGGCCCCGGAAGACGTCCTTTCAATTCTCAAAGCGGTTGGAGCGCAAGGTGTGGAGCAGGTTAACCAGCGCGGCTTTACAGGGGTGGAGGTTGTCATTGTCGGCATTTTGCTGGCAAACGCCCTTACCAATTTAGTTATCCGGCTATCCCCACTATGGAAATGTGGGGTCCTCGTCGATGCACGTGGATCGCGCGTTTAAATCGCCGCAAGACATCGGCTTCCGCTGATGTGGATGAGGTTCTTGACCATACGAGATCAATGGCGGACTGGTTGAACGACCGGCAGTCAGATGTGTTCGGATGAAGTTTTCGATAGTGACAACGGCTTATGCACCGACTCGGTTTTGCAACTCTTCCCGCAAAGCAAGGTTCCACGCTAGACCATAGCGAGTGCCGTCACAACAGACGACGAACTCGCTCTTACGTTCTCTTCTTAGGAAGACTTCAAGCGCGATGAGGCCTGACATGACAGTATCAAACTCAGAATCATAGGGACTTTGTGGTTGGACCATTCTACGTGCTTTAGCGGGGTCTTGCTTCGCGATGTTAACCAATATGTCAAGCTGACTGAGGCGTACAAGACGTCCCTGTACTTGCCGTGGATCATACTGAGTGAACAGTTTCCGGTCAACGGTTAGCCACGCCAGGCGAGTGACTGCACTGCCAAGAACAATCGGACGCCCTACAGGCTGTTCCGGGAGCGGCTCATATTCGGAGAAACGTTTTACCAGCGCGTCGCGAAGGCCATCAAATCCCCCGGCAGATCGCAGCATCTTGACGAGTTCGCGGGTACCCAGCTTGTAGCTTTTATAGAATCGAACGTCTGCACCCTGCGAGTTGACAGTTCCAAGCACCACTTCCATGCTCCCAGAGCCTTGATCTACAACCAGCGAAGTTTGAAAGAAGACTTGAGCGCCGCCACAGAACGGCTCGATATACGCGGTATGTTCGGGAATCAACGAAATGATCTTTTGGGCGATGCGGTTCTTGCCGCCCAAATAAGCAAGCGGGCCAACCATGGATGGGAATAATATTAATGATGAGAGAGCAAGCGGTCGACCTGGACGTGGAGACCGAGAGCTGCGGCTTCAAATGCGGACGCCTGTCTATGTCCGAGATGCGGCCAGAATGAAAGGACAATGGGACGCAGTTGGTCTTTGTTCTTTAGTTTGGGAACGGCATAGCTTTCAAGGAGTGTCTTATCGTCCACTCTCCATATTGGAACGCCTTCCGCAGTCAGAATACTTTCAACCAATTGCGTCAAAGCTTTTACGCGTTCGCCCTGAGCTACGCGGCTGGTTCCCAGAGCAACATCTGACGGCTTGAAGTTCTCAAGAATCCTGGCCATGAATCGGGCGACTGCATCGGTTACAATTTCCGGCTCATTACAGAGGTGCAACATGTCCAGGTACTCAAGATGCCGGCCAGAGAAAACAGCAATGGCGACAGACCGCCTGCGAATTCGAATCGATAAGAGTTTGGAAGTCATGTCTCCTGCATTGTTAATTCTCTGAAGGCACGCATGAAGTCTGGTCCTGTGAGCTTTTCCTCGACGCAGCACCTCCGGAACACCTGAAGCAAAAGGTCTTCAGAATGGTGTTCGAAAAGCACGAGATAGTGCCGAAGCGCTGCTCCATCGGATAGCCGCCTTACAACTTGCAGAGCAAGGTACTGAGTCGGGTTGCACGGAACAAATTTACCGGCTTGCCGTGCCACTGTATTTAGAATGTCGGTCATTGCGGCTGGCCCCTCCCCATCGGACGCATTCCACCCTTTTTTCGATTGGTCGCAAGTCCCTGTTCGAGCTGTCTAAAGAGCTCTGGAAAAATATCGGCCACGCTGAGGCCAAACAGCACCTGAAACATTCCGGCTGAGGTAAGCGTTGGCAGAATACGACCTCGTTCATACATTGAAATCATCGTGCGGTCCTGGCCGATGAGCGCGGCGAGCTGTTTTTGCGAAAGGCCATGCTGCTTACGAAGCACGCACAGCCGGTTTGGAGACGACTCAAAAGGCATCGTCTACCTCCTTTCTTTTTACTTTTTATTTTCTTGTATTTGTATTTTGCCAATTTGGGAAAAATAAAAAAGGGGTGAAAAAGTGAAAGTTATTCACAGCCATGTTGATAACTCAATCTGAATGCCTCCGTGCCCCAGCTTCACGATGAACATGACGACCATGCCGCCGTGACATCACGGGCATCGACATAATTGAATCCACAAAGCGTAGGACCTGATTCAACTTTCACGTCTGTTTTGTGCTGATCGATTCTCGTATGCTGCCTAGATGACCAGGATACGCAACAGAAAACCCGCGCGCCTTTCTGTAATCTGGATGAAGGATGAAGGAAATAATTGGGAGGACGCTATCCTCCAGGCATTTGACTTGCTGTTGGACGACGATCCGCTGCCGCCTGTGGATAAACCCATTGACCTAAGTCACCAGAATTCGCATCATGTAGATAATTAACGATTCACACGAGTGCCAGAATCACCATCTTCCATACAAAGAGTTGCGCTATACGCCCGCGTTTCCACCGAAGAACAACGAGAAGGTCAGACCATCAATTCCCAAATAGCGGAGTTGGAGAAATTTGCCAGCCAAAAAAGGTGGGTCGTCTTGAATGTGTATAAAGATGAGGGTTGGAGCGGAAGCATTCTGGCTCGGCCTGAGCTCGACACACTGCGCGATGATGCAGCTAAAAAGCTCTTCCATGCCGTAATTGTGAACGACGTGGATTGCTGGCTATGTTGGCAACTTGTACATCGTTAGCGCACGTGCCGTCTAACCATTAAAAGAAGTACCACCGAGCCATAAGACGTGCGATCAGTTCTGTCATACACGTAAAGGATGGTCTGGTTCTTGCGATCGACCTTGCTGGTGAGCTTGCCCACGGCATCATAGGCATAGTTTTCGTTGAGCGCCGAGGGGCGAAAGCCAGGTATTGAATGTCGGTCAGACGGACACGCCGAAGCCAAACCAACTCATAACTACGAATCCCTGGTCAGAACTTTTCTGGTTGCCAGTCAATGGGATCACTGTTTCCCAAACACCGCTGCCCGCTACTTTGAACGGGGGCAGCAAACGCGTTTCGTTCATCTTCTCGGCTGTGTCCCCTGTGGGGCTGAAGAGCCGAAGGACTCCGGTTTTTTGTTTGGGATCAGCATAGAATGCCAGAGCTTCAGCATCGGGGGTGACTTGTGATGTTCCGGCTGCTTCTTTGCTTTCTTCAGTGTGCCGGTAGCGCCTGTATCCCCACACTTCATGTCGGCTGATGCTCTCCCAGTCGCGGAAGCGGCGCAAGTTCGGGGCAGTGCCACTGCCTAGCTTCGTAGACATTGCGTGAACGTCATCAAGACTGTTCGAGATCAGCAGATAGGAGTGTCCGACTTGTGTCGCAAAGAAAATGTGCGGTTCCGGGTGCCCTTCTGTCCCCTTAACTGACCATTTCCAGATTGATCCCTCAGCAGAGGACATCGCATCGGATTTACTTGCAACTTTGCTGAGATCAAACGTGCGACTCCCAAGAACGATGACATAGCAGAAGCGGGATTGCACGTCTCCAAATCCAGTAGGTCCTTGCGGTGGACGGAAGTCTTTAGCACCCATCAGGGCCGCACTGGTACTGCCGAGTATCTCGTGCGATGCAGATTTGCCTAGAACATCCAGTCCTTGCAGAAAATAAGCAAATGGTACGCGCAGTGTATTTCCATCCTGTTGTGAGAGCTGCTTGTACCCACCAGAACCCGTCAGCAAATCGCTCTTTGCATAAAAAATGGTCTCGAACTGATCGAAGAGCGTTGAGGCCGCACGCTGTTGCACGGTGCTGTCGGCAGCACTCTTCGTGCATCCCGCTAATAGAAACGCAATCAGCATTGCAGCGATTTTAGAAGCCCATTTCATCCGTGCCATATTTGCTCCTTTGTGATCGTGATTAATGCGATTTTGGCGTTGGTGTTGGTGTCGGCCCTGGTGGGAGCGGTGTATTCCATCCCATGACCCCAGAAGGAGCAGGCGGATTGAACCCTCCTCTTGTGCCTAGATAGTGGGCGGCAGTGTCGCTGTTCGGGCCTGTCACTTCATGATATGGAATGGTGTTTTGAGGCCAGCCGTTTGCCGCCGCTATCATCGCATCAACACCTGGGCAGTTTGCAGCGGATAACCCGCTGTCCCATGCTGTGCCAGCGCCACGATTATCGACCCCGGTCTGAGTATTCGGATTAGGACGCCATATATTGAGCATCCGGTTGTTGCCGTTTGGAGGGTTCGGCCCGGCTCCAAGGATGTACTGGATCCCGTTGCTTCCTTGCACATACCAGAAACAATGTTGGCGACCCAAAGCACGCCAGTCGTTAACTGTTCTGCATTTCAGTTGAGCGAAACACTGCTTATCGGGGGGGCATAGTCCAAAGGGGTCTGATTCGTCTACAGGATCATTGCCCACATAGGCATAAAAATTCGTGGTATCGCTTGCAAACCGGATTGGATCTTCGCTGACAAACCTCCCTGTGGGCGCGTCATAGTATCTGGCGCGATAATAGTAGAGTCCGGTTTCTGCATCCCACTCTCTGCCGGTATACCGGAACGGCTGAGCGAACGTGCCTGTGGATGAAGTCACATTTCCGAAAGAATCGTAGACAAAGCTGTCGCTCACGGTTCCCGTGGTCGTGCTCAGCGATGTGATAGAGCCTAATCCGTCAGCCTGATAAAACTCCCAGGTTGCGCCGCGAGAGGCCGCGAGAGACTCGTCAATGCCGGAGCCGAAAACATACCGCGCTACCAGATTACCGGCCGCGTCAGCTTCTTCGATCAGATTGGCTCCGTCGTACATGTACACACTCCCGCCTTTTTGGATTCTCCTACCAAACGGGTCATATTTGAAAGTTACCGTAGGCTGGCTCGGGGGGTGAACCGACGTTAGGCGGTTCTCAAAGTCCCACGTATACGTCATGGTCCCGGTGCTATCGGTTTTGGTCAGGGCGTTACCGTTATTGTCGTAAGTGTAGGAAGCTGAGCCCGCGGCTGTCACTTCATTCGAGCCATTGTAGGTGTAACTCGGAACTAAGAGCGAACTGAGCCGGTTGCCCACAGGATCAAAACTGTAAGCTTCTGTGCTGCTGGCTCCCTGGGTCACGCCCGTAAGTTGGTAAATGTTGTCATATCCATAATTTGAAACCGTGCTGTTCAACTGATTGGTCTTGCTGGTGCGGTGGCCGACCGAATCATAAGTGTTGGTTGCTCCGTCGAGAGTGTTTACACCCAATTTGTGCAAAACGGATTGCAAGTGCGATACCGAATCATATCCGTAGCTCGTCGTGATCCCGTTGGGTCTTGTTAGCTGCGTTCTGCGGCCCAATGCGTCGTAACCTATTGAGAATAGGCCAGCGCCGGAATCCGTCAGCGTGTTCAGCCGGTTCAGCGTGTCATAGCTATATGTATCGTTGCTACCGTCGGGCGCGGTGAATGACGTGCGATTTGAAGTTGCGTCGTACGCATAAGAATTGGAGAATGTGGGGGCGGGCGTTCCCGGCAGGAACGAGTACTGCGTGGTGGTCCCGATCAGCCGGCCCATGTTGTCATAGGCAAAGCCGTAGCTGCCGGTGGGGTCGGAGACCTGCTTAATCTTCCCCGCCAGATCGTAGACGTAATCCACGCCCGTGGCGTCCGGATATCCCTTGTGCGTGAGCCGGTTCAACGCGTTATAAGCGTACTGAATGGTCTGGTTCTTGCGATCGATCTTGCTGGTGAGATTCCCCACAGCATCATAAACATAATTTTCCGTCAGCGACGAAGGGAAGGCCGTCTGCGTGACGCGGCCAAAAGCGTCATAGACGAAAGACGTGGTGTGCTGGGCGGCATCGGTAATGCTGGTGAGGTTATTTTCCAGATCGTATGCGTAGTGGGTGATGTTCTGCGCCGCATCAGTCACGCTGGTGAGACGGTCGGCGTCGTCATAGGCGTACGAAGTGACTTTTCCGTTCTGGTCGGTGACTGACGTGCGGCGGCCGCGTGTGTCATAGGCGAAGCTGACCGAGGTCGTGTCTGGATAGGTGATGCCGGTGAGGCGATTCCCAAGGTCGTAAGCGAAAGTGGTGCGATTTTGCTGCGCGTCAACTACGGCCGTGCGGTTGCCGCGCAGGTCGTATTCATAGCTGGTGACGTTCGATTGCGCGTCAGTAATGGTGTGGATCAGCCCGGTGGGATAGTAAGCCAGCGTGGTGATGTGGTTCAGCGGATCAGTGATCTGCGTGAGCTGGCCCTTGGCGTCATAAGCAAATTGCGCGACGCTGGCCGCCGTGGGCGCGTCCGGCTTGGGAGAGGTTACGGTCAGCAGGTTGCCATTGGCGTCATAGGTATTGGTGGTGACGTTCCCCAGAGGATCGGTGACGGTGAGCGGTTCGCCAAAACTGTTGTAAGTGTAAGACGTGGCTACCGGGGTGTTGGCGTCGAGCTGGGCCGACTGCGATGCCAAGTTATTGTTGGCATCGTACGTATAGCTGGTAACGTGTCCCAATTCGTCACTGTGGGATAGTCTATTCCCCGCGCTGTCGAGCGTGTTGTTCAGCGTCCCGCGGACAGTGCAGCTCGAACAGCCCGAACCCGTGCTGCTTGAGTTATACCAGTTGCCTCCGAGCATCGCCGAAGTATAAGAGGAGATGTGGCCCAATGAATCTGTCACCTGCACGGTGGTGTTCAAGACAAAATTGGAAGTCGGACCGCCAACGGTGGCCACAACCACGCCCACAGGCCCAGTAGCAGTGCCGGGAGGCACCGTAGCTACAATCTGGGTATCACTCCAGCTGACTACGGCTGCGTTCGGACCTGTGGCGTTTGTTCCGGCAAAGAATTTGACCGTATTGCTGCTTTGCGATGGGCCAAAACCGGTGCCCGTGATGCTGACCGTTGCTCCTACTGGGGCCATCGCGGGTGACACTGCGGTGACTGTGGGCGCGCCTTCGACGGTCAGCTGCACAGCATTGCTAGTCCCATCGTACTTAGAGACCACCAGGCTGCCCGAGCTAGCGTTGCTGGGCACGGCCACCGTGATTGAAGTGTCACTCCACGTTCTGACATCCATGTTTACACCATTCAAAGTGGCGAAACCGGTGTAGACCCTCGAGTTACCATCAGGCGAGTACCAATCGCTCGGACCAAACCCAGTGCCGGTGATCGTTATGACGCCGCCTACCGGGGCTTCCTGTGGTGCCAGCGCGGAGACCACCAAATTGGGAACCTCAAAGGGCAATCGGTAGCTGCCGCTGACCGAGTTTACAATCACACTTAAAGAGCCGGTCGCGGCCCCGGGCGGCACACTCGTAACGATCTGGGTATCGCTCCAGCTGGTGATTGACGCAGGCACACCATTGAAGGTCACCGTGCTATCACGTTGATAGGGTTGGAAGCCCAAGCCGGTAATGGTCACCGTGGTGCCAACCGTGCCGCCCGTGGGCGTAAGGCTATACAGCGAAGGAGCAGGAACGGTGAAAACCAGGTCGTTATTGCTATTGATGTTATTGACGGTGACTTTGACCGGTCCCGTGGACGAGGTGACTGGCACCGTGGCAACAATCTGCGTATCACCCCAGCTGGCAATGGAAGATGGCGCTTGGCCATTGAATGTCAGCACGCTAGTGCCTTGCGTAGTTCCGAAGCCTGCGCCGTTGATAGTGACCTGCGTGCCCACAGGTCCGGTATATGGGGACAAGGTGTTGACGGTCAGATTGGGTACCGTGTAATTCACCGAATTACTCACTTGGTTGTTCGCAGCATAGATCTTGACCGGGCCGGTGTTAGTTCCTCTAGGAACTGTGGCCACAATTTGCGTGTCACTCCAACTAGAGATCGCAGGAGCGATGCCCTCGTTGTAAAACGAAACACTGCCGGAGCCCTGGCTGTCCTGGAACCCGGAACCGGTGATGGTTATTGGATTACCGGTGCCCCCAATGTTGGGAGCAATACTTGCAATTTGCGGCGGGGGAACAGTGAAAGTGATGTTCGTGTTGCTGGCCATGCCTCCCGCCGTTACAGAGACTGGTCCCGTAGCGGTTGTTGTTGGGACGGTGGCAACAATGCTCGTATTTGACCAACTGCTGATCGTGGCCGCTTGTCCACCGAAGGTGACTGTGCCTTGGGTTTGAGTAAAGTTCGCCCCGGCAATTGTCACCACACTTCTCACAGCTCCAACGGCAGGAGTAACACTGCCAATGATCGGTGCGACAGTGAATGCCGAGCCGTTACTCGGCAGACCACCGTCATTTACAACAATGTTACCCGTCGTTGCAGTGCCGGGAACCGTCACTGTGATGCTACTAGCTGACCAGGAACTGATGGGGGCACTTTGGCCATTGAATGTCACCATCCCTGCGCTTGAGCCGAAGCTCGTTCCGGCAATTGTGATCGAGGTCCCGGGTGCACCGCTCGTCGGTGTCACGCTGGTGATCGTCGGCGCTAGCATTGTGAACGCCAAGCCATTGCTCGATAATCCACCACTGGTTACAACTATGTTGCCACTGGTTGCTGCTCCGGGTACTGTGACAACGATATGGGTGCTGTTCCAAGAGTTTAGAATCGCGGGTGCCCCGTTGAAAGTGACTGTCCCTGCGATTGGACCGAAATTGCTTCCCGAGATACTAACTGACGTTCCTGCGCCTCCGATGGTTGGGCCAACACTGCTAATTGCTGGCGGGACGGTGGCAGGAGGAGCCGCAGCTGTAACAAGGATATTGTCGAAGGTAACCGTGCCCAGAGCGCTGGTGCTGCCACTGGTTACCCCTAACCCAATGTAGACGTTCTGCGCCATAGTCACCGTTTGTGTAGATCCCAGTTGCGTCCAGTTCGTGCCATTAGCCGACATGTAAGTGCTAAAGCTGCTCCCGCTACGCACCACCTTCAGCCAGCATGGAAGCGTCGCGCTCCCACTTCCCGGCTCACTCGTGGAGCCTCCGGTAATTGTTCTCAAATCGAAATAGATTCCGTAGGCCGGCCAATCGGCAATCTTGCCATTTATAGATCCCGAGTTCAGCGTCTCTCGAATCATGACTCCCGCAGATCCGAAGCCGGCAAATCCCTGTGTGCTAACCAGGCGGGCCACAATCGTTCCATCTCCTGCAAGCGGCAGGTAGGAGAAATGAAAACTGTCGGAGCTGCCGTAAATTTGCTGTCCTGCCCCTTTCACCGTGAACGTGTCGCCCACGTAGTTCCCGCTTCCGCTTATCCCAACCGGGCCGATGTCCGAATCCAGCCACCCCCAGGGCGGAATTACGGTGAAATTTATAGGGTTGCTCTCGTTCGTGCCAGATCCGAGCGCCACTTGCAGCAGGCCCGAAGTCGCTCCTGCCGGGATGGTGATAACAATAGCTGTGTCGCTCCAGGAATTGACGGTTACCGGAGCACCGTTGAGCATCACCAAACTGCTTCCTTCGGATGTCCCAAAACCAGATCCGTTGATCGTGACTTGGTCTCCAATGGACCCCATTGTTGCCGATACGCTAGTAATCACCGGTATCACTGACGACGGCGAGGTGACGGACACGTTGTCGAAGGTAGCAGTGCCCAGAATGCTAGTGCTGCCGCTGGTTACCCCCAATCCGATATAGACGTTCTGCGCCATAGTTACGGTTTGCGTAGACGCCACTTGCGTCCAGTTCGTGCCATTAGCCGACATGTAGGTGCTAAAGCTGTTCCCGCTGCGCACCACCTTCACCCAGTATGGAAGCGTCGCGCTCCCACTTCCCGGCTCACTCGTGGAGCCTCCGGTCGTTGTTCTCAGATCGAAATAGATGCTTCCGTAGGCTGGCCAATCGGCAATCTTGCTATTTACCGATCCCGAGTTCAGCGTCTCCCGGATCATGACTCCTGCAGATCCGTAGCCGGCAAGTCCCTGCGTGCTAACCACGCGGGCCACAATCGTTCCATCGCCTGCAAGCGGCAGGTAGGAAAAATGAAAGCTATCGGAGGTGCCGTAAATTTGCTGTCCTGCTCCTTTCACCGTGAACGTGCCACCGACGTAGTTCCCGCTTCCGCTGATCCCAACCGAGCCGATGTCCGAGTCCAGCCACCCCCAGGGAAGGGTGGTCACTGTAAAGCTAGAGCTGCTCGTCGTTTGACCGTTCACCGTGATTGAAAATGGTCCAGATGATGCATTTGCTGGCACAGCCGCAGTGATCGCAGTATCACTCCAATTCGCAACGGCAACGCTCGCACCGTTTAATGAAATAGTGCTATTACCTTGCGTCGCCCCGAAACCCGCTCCCGTGATCGCCACGCCTGTTCCTGGTGCGCCGCCGCTGGGGTTTACACTGCTGATGACTGGTGCTGATTGTGCTTGGCCATAACTGCAGAAGACCGCAATCGATAGCAAAAAAGTGAAGGCCGCTCTCACGAATAATGACGCCATTCGAACTCCCCGCGAAAAGCCGGCTCTTGCTCGGCTACTTGAACCTGAACAAATTAACGAGGCATGAAGGAAAACAAAACCGGGACTGTTCCGAGGAAACATATGCATTTGGGCAAACCTCCAACTTGTCTGCTTGATTTTTATATTGGCGGAGGTACGGGAGCCGCCACGGTTAGATTTCAGATCTTCATCTTCTTTATGAACTTGGCATCAAGCTCTACTGCGGGTAGGTCACGGTCACAGAGTCAACCCCATTTGCCCGTGATGACGTCAAGCCACGTCCCAGCACGTCATAGGTGTGGGACTCCAGAATCTTTCCATCAGAGTCCTTCACGGCTGTGATCCTGTTTTGTGCGTCATACACGAATGACACGGTGGTGTTGTCCGGCTTGGTCACCAGATTCAATCGCCCTTGAACGTCATAGCTGTATGAGACAGTCAGTCCTACATCCGTCGTGACGCTGCTCACCAAGCTGCTCGACGATCCCCCATAATTAAAATAAAGATGGCGTGATGCTGGGTCGGTGACCGTGGTCAGCCTGTTTGAGGTGTCGTAGGTTAGCTGAGTGGTGTTGCCATTGCGATCTCGAATCGAGGTCAGTGCTCCAGTAGCTGCAGAAAACAAGCGCTTTTCCCCGCTTTGAAAAGTAACAGTCCAGGAAGGCGAACCATCAGTAATGGTTGTAGTCGTATCATTCGCCGGGGCAGCCGCCTTGTAAATATTCGGTGTACCCAACGTATCGACAGCGAATGACCACACGCTTCCGTCTGCGCGTAAGTACTTCACATAGCCGTCGCCGCTGGTGATTATCAAGCGTTCTTCATAGGTGGAGCGCCAGCCAGGGGCGAACATAAATGCAAAGGAACTTTGCCATGATGGCAAGAGGCTGTTCCATGTGCGCGCAAGGTTCAGCCCGCCGCCTAATCCAGGCACACTGATGTCAGACTGGGCAACAAACGTGTTGCCGGTCGACAGGTTGATCGGGGCTCCGGCTAGCAAGCAACTAATGCAGATATTGCCCGAGGCATCCACCGGCGCCCCGCAACTTGGCCTAATCATTACACCCATCTCGCCAAAAGGAACGCCACCTGGATTACACGTTACAAGGCTGGCAGGCAAATTTGGATTGCCCATCATGGTATTCCAACCCCAGTCAATCCGGCATGAGCTGGGAGTGTTGGCTTCGATCTGGGAGTAGAGCGGGCATGAGTAGGTTTGAGCATTCGTGGGGATGCTCATGCAGCAAGCCGCCACTGTTAATGCGGCGGCTGCTATGATATTCCGCATGTCCATTGAATCTCCTTATAGTCGTATCCAATGATTCCGACTTGATTAAACCCTTTGCGAACCGCATCGTCGCAAAAACACACGCGTACGTCATCATGGAGCGAGATCGTCCTCTCCAGGATCAAGAGACGAACAGGCGATAACTAGGGGGTTCGGTGTCTCTAAGCGCTTTGGGCAAGACGCCACCGAAGCTAAATTCATCTTCTCTCGAAAGTCACGAGCACACTGCATTTCTGAAGAAATAAAAAACTTGTACAGCCTTTCAGGTGATCCTAGGCACATTGCTGGGTACAACAACACAAGAGAGTAGCTGGATTAGTACATCAAAGAGCACCTGAATGCAACAAGAAATCGTAGTTGCTAACAAATATTTGCAATTGCACCACGCAAGGGCGTATAGCTCTGGTAGCCCACCCCAAGCTGACGCTCGAATCTGGGACCGCCTCGCTGAATTTCTTTTTGACTTCTTCCAACCGACTCAAGACGTGAAAGAAGATGTGGGTTCTTGTGACATTAGGCCCATGAATTCGTTTACAGCCTAACAGGAGCAGACATGCAATCGCAGAGGAGCGAATTTTGAGCTAACAGCGGGGCTGTCCGCTCGCAAGCGCAGATGGAGCCGACGCCCAGGACGCATTATTCCCGAATAGCTTGTCATTGGCGAAGGTTGGTGATAAAGAGAAACCCGCCGTTTCGGCGGGCCTATAGTACTCGGCTGATACCTCCTACGCGAATGGGCATTTATAAAGCGCACCAGAAAATAACCAGCCAATAACGGCACCGGAAGCATGACGACTAACGTAAAAGAGCCCGCCATCCGGTTAATTGACACCTTTCACATGTGTGTCATACTGAGCGTGAACTGATTGACACGGTAATTGGTAATTCAGAATGCGTTTTGCGCGGGATTATTATTTATTCAAGATATGTTCGTAGAAAGCCTCTCTCTTACAAATTTTCGTTGCTTTGGTCCAGACACACAACCTATTAGTTTATCTTCAGGACTCACAGCCTTCATCGGCGCTAATGGTTCAGGAAAGACCGCCGTCATGAATGCTCTTCTAAGGTTGTTCGGAGTGACGTCTGAGCAACGCCGAATGCGACGGCAGGATTTCCACGTTCCAGCGACGGAAGAAGAGGCACCTGTCCAGCGCGAGCTTGCAATCGAAGCAATCCTCGCATTTCCTGAACTTGACGCCGAGGACGGCGATCATAGTGCAGTGCCTGAATTTTTTCACCAGATGGCGACAGATGACAATGGACATCTGAAGTGCCGACTAAGAATTCAAGCAACCTGGACTGATGATGGTTCCCTTGAGGGAGCAGTCGAACAGAAATACTGGGCGGTTCGGACTCTAGGCACTTTCGAGCAGAAAGACTGTGTTGAACTCAAACAAATTGACCGAGCCCGTATCCAGATGTTGTATGTCCCTGCTTCCCGAGACGCTGTTTCGCAGGTCAGTGCGTTCCTCCGCAGCCGTCTGTGGCGCGCCATAACCTGGTCACAGGACGTTCGTGACGCGTTTGCGGAGGCAGGCAACAATCTGAATGATACTTTCAGCAGCGAAATAGCGGTTGACCTGATTAGTCAGTCCCTCGAGAAGCGTTGGGCAGAGGTGCACAGCGCCGGTACTGATGCAAAGCCGAAGTTCCGCCCGATTGATCCCCGCTTTCAAGAATTCATTCGCAACGTCGAGGTTGTATTTCATCCAGATGAGTTTGGGCAAGACCGTGGTCTTCAGGATCTAAGTGACGGGCAACGCTCATTGTTTTCACTTGGCAATGACTGCACAACCCTCGATATAGAAGACAAGATCGTCCAGAATAAGGCCACTGGATTCCAAGCAGAAAGCATTCATATTCCGACGCTGACGCTTATCGCCATTGAAGAACCCGAGAATAGCCTCGCCCCTTTTTACCTCTCCCGTATCGTCGGGCAACTCGATGATCTCACGCGCAATCAGCGCGCTCAGGCAATTGTGTCTAGTCATTCAGCAGGCATTATGGGCAGGGTGGATCCAAATCAAGTGCGGCACTTCCAGTTACAGATCTCCACGCGCACCGCGATAGTCAACCCCGTTCGACTGCCTGAAAACGATGAAGAAGCAGCAAAATTCATTCGTGAAGCCGTGCGAGCTTACCCCGAGCTTTATTTTGCCCGTTTTGTCATTTTGGGCGAAGGCGCTTCCGAAGAGGTAGTTTTGCCTCGACTTGCCGAGGCCTTAGAGCTGCCAATCGATCGCTCATTCGTTGCAATCGTGCCGCTTGGCGGGCGCCATGTGAATCATCTGTGGCGGCTGCTTACCGATCTGGCGATACCGTATGCTACCTTGCTCGACCTTGATCTTGGGCGATCCGGCGGAGCCTGGGGACGGATCAAAACTGCGTGCGCGCAGCTGCTTGCAAACGGTCTCAATCCAGCCAGCCTCTTTGGAAATCTGCTACATGCTTCTGGCCCAAACCACAATCTGGCAGCATTCGATTCGTTTGCTTTGGACCAAAAGGTTCTTAAAGATTGGGTTTTGTGGCTTCGTCAATTCGGGGTTTATTTTTGTTGGCCGCTTGATCTCGACTATACGATGCTTCGAGCGTTTTCCAGTGCTTACCGAATACTCGAACCAGGCCGAACAGGGCCTCTCGAAAAAAGCGACGCTCGAAACGCGGTGCTCGGCGCAGAGGGGGACCCCAGCATTTATAGCGACTCGAGTTTACAGGACGAGTTCCGTTGGTACCGTTACCTATTTCTTGGTCGTGGAAAGCCGAGCACTCACGTGCGCGTCCTCAGCACCATTGATTCGGCGACGCTCAAGCAGAATATTCCCGAAGAACTACAGGCGCTCCTGACCAACGTGATCACAGTTATTGGTGCGTCCACGGACCAAGTAAGTTGAACCCATGGCAACCGTCAAGGAGTCAGACTGGCGTCCTCACGGAATCGCGGATCTTGAGCCTAACGCTTGGGAAGCGATTCGACGAACAGGAAATACATGCGTAGTTGCCGGCCCAGGGGCTGGCAAAACTGAGTTTCTGGCACAACGTGCCACATATCTTCTTGAGACGGGTCTTTGCCCACGACCTTACCGAATATTGGCGATTTCATTTAAGACAGACGCAGCCGAAAATCTGGGCAAGAGAGTGCGCCAGCGCTGTAGTCCGGAAAACGCCGACCGGTTCGTATCCCTGACTTTCGATGCCTTCACGAAGGGCCTAGTTGATCGTTTTCATTCTGCCATCCCCTCAGCCTGGCTTCCTACGAAGCCCTACGATATTCTTTTTCCGCGCCGCCGAGATTTAGAAGACTTCTTAACTAGAACTCGCTTAAGTGCGCCACGAGCGTGGCAGCACCAGGTCGTAGAGCTAGGAGCATCCGACTTCGAGTCCCGCGTTGTCGGATCAACCAGGCTTGAGGAAGAACCTCAGTCGGCCACCTCAGGCTTCGCGTTCGCCGTCCAGCGTTGGTGGGCAGAGAACCTGCAGCGCCGGGGCGGTTCCCGGTTGACTTTTGTTATGCTGAACCGGCTTGCTGAGCTTTTGCTGCGCTCAAACGCGCAAATTGTTCGTGCGCTGCGAACCACTTATCGCTTTGTGTTCCTAGACGAGTTCCAGGATACAACTTACGCACAGTATGACTTTCTTCTTTCTGCTCTTCGCGATCCAAAGATTACAGTGACAGCAGTGGGGGACGACAAACAACGCATCATGGCCTGGGCAGGTGCACGGACAGACAGTTTCACTCGTTTCGAAACAGATTTTCAGGCCAAGCGTATTCCTCTTCTCTTCAATTTCCGCTCTTCGCCGGACCTTGTGAAAATCCAGCACGTGGTCGCTCAGGCCATCGATGCAAGTGCCATTCCGACAATTGCACAAGCTAAGCGCACAATTGACGGCGATGTTGCACAAGTCTGGAATTGTCCCACCGAACAACGGGAAGGCGCGCAAATAGCCAGATGGCTTGCAGCTGACATCTCCACACGGGGAACCGTACCACGCGATTACGCGATCTTGGTCAGACAAACTGCAGACCGATTCGAAGAACAGTTAGGCGCACCACTCGCCGCATTGAATCTTCATATGCGTAACGAGAGCCGAGTTCTCGGACGGACAACTTTGCAAGATTTGTTGGTAGAGGAATTTACGTTCATTGCGATTGCGCTTTTACGGTTGGGGGTATCTAGAAGAGCGGCGCACGCGTGGCAAACAGTGTCCGGCGCAGTTCAAGAGTTGCGGGCGGTCGATCCAGAGGACGCAGCCAGCTGCCGTCGAGCCGAGCACGGTTTGACTGTGTTCTTGAGGCAATTGCGGGCTCTTATGGCTGGTTCAACTCCTTCTTCAACAAGCGCACAAGCATTAACGGCGAAAATCGTTGAGTTTCTCGACCCAAGTGCATTGGCTCGATCTTATCTTGAATATAGCACTGGTGACAGGCTGGCAATCGCGGTTGAAGCGTTCCAATTGCACCTTTGCTATTGCGCTGAAGGAGCGGCGGATTGGATCAGTTGTCTTGACCGGTTTGAAGGTATTAACCAGATTCCCTTGATGACGGTTCATAAAAGTAAAGGGCTGGAGTACGACACGATTTTGTTTGTCGGATTGGACGACCAAATGTGGTGGAGCTACAGTCCGGGGAATCCCGAAGGAATGGCGACATTTTTTGTGGCTCTTTCAAGAGCAAAGCAGCGGGCTATATTCACATTTTGCAGAGCGCGTGGTGAGCGCACTCGTGTTGCCGATCTCTACCAACTGCTGAGAACTGCAGGAGTCCCCGAAGTTACGCTCTGAGCGATCCGCACATCCTCCATTGTCAGTGCTCCTTCGGCATGCTGAGATGAATCGCGTAATCGGGAATTTAGCAGTCAAGCTAAGGGTAACCCGTCTGAGGACACCGCTCGAAAAGATGCAGATTCTTATGGAAAACTTGTTGATCTTTTGAGGTAGCCCCGACAAAACCAATCAACCCGCTTTAGCGGGTTGATTGGTCAAGCAATATTGTTCAGCCACTATTTCTTTTTACGCTTCTTACGGAGTTCCCGCCTTCGCTCCTCTGCATGGATGAACACGTCGTCAGGATCTCTGAGCCGTTTTTCCTCTGCTTGGCGGATTTTCCCGAAACGACCCCAGTCGTCTAATTCAGTTTGATGCATTGCCTCCAGCAATTCTTGGTTTATTTCGGCTTGCAGCTCTTGCACATATCCCTGAAAGAGTCTGGTTGATTTTGCAGTGACAATCCCCGCTTCTTGCAGCGTGCGGCAGTGCGTGACAATGTTTGAGAATGACAGATTGAGACGGTAGAGAGTGTGATAAATGAGCAGTTTTTTGGTAACGTCATTTGCAGCCATTGTTGCCTCCCTGTAGGCACTTTGGTTAGGGCCGGCGTTTGGTGTTTCCAGCACCGGGCGCTGCCCGTCTTTTGTTAGTAATTCACCCTATTTGCCATTTTGCTACTTCACCCAGAATTCATACCCAGTTTCCAAGGGGGTTGGCAGTGTTTGGGCCCAATTGATTTTTTGTGGGATAAACGCGATATACGCGTAATGTCCGGGTCCTAAATCCGCTTCTCGAATCAATACCTGATCAACCGTTATGACTTGCTCCGGGACGATGGAAATGGAGTCCTTGACAGTTCCATCCATGAATTGCTTTCTGTACAGGACTCTGCCATTTTCTCCAACCCGGACGAGTTTGAAGTCGATACTCAGGCCCACGCTGTCCAAGAACTTGAGATGGCCATTGGGGAAGGTCGGCACAGCCTTGCCGCCTGTGGAGAGAAAAAACTCCTGGTCTTTGAACGCGAAATTGAGTACGCCGATCCGTTCGACGTTATCGACGATCTTGCCAGAAATGCCAGCCCCGTAATAGACGCTCGAATAATCCGAACGTCCAAACAGATAAAATCCTGGGATTGGAGGGATTGGAATTAACGTTACGGGTGCTGCCGGATATTGCATTGGACTTGCGATATTCAATGCAAAATGCGCAGACGTAAATCCCTGTTTTTGGACATCCACCGTGAAATTGCCAGGAACATACGACACTGAATACTTGCCGGTCGAATCTGTTGTATCTCTAAGCGTGGTTCCCTGAATTTGCACTAAAGCGCCGACAACAGGCTTTCCGAATTCGTCAAACACTTGCCCTGTGACCCGTGGCTCCGGGGAGCACCCCACCACGAGCATCAGTAAAAACCAACCGGCTAAGGGCCTTCTTGATGTCCAGTAGTTTTTCCTCATCAGATTATCCTTTCCTTTACAGAATTTAATTGATTTCTTAGGGTAGTCTCCCTATAGGATGCCTTCCTATAGGATGTAGACTGGCCGGAGAGCATACACGCACAATTCCGTGAATGCAAGAAGTCCATAAAAAACTTGGCAAAAGAATTGCGGAATTACGCAAAAAACGTGGATTTTCTCAGGAAGGCTTTGCCCATGAGTGCGGATTTAACAGGAGTTACATGGGGGCCGTAGAGCGCGGCGAGAAAAACATTACACTTGCCATGACAAACAAAGTCGCAAAAGCTCTGAAGATTTCTCTCTCGGAATTATTCAAGACTGTTTAACGCTTTTCGGCTTGTGTTGGCAGGGTTTCCGAATTAACTTATTCTTGTTCCTTTCTTTGAATGCCTGCCGCTACCTCATCTTTAATTTGTGCTTGGTTGCTCCCCTGTTCATTTATCTGCTTGACTTCGTGTATTTACGCGTCAATACTTGTGTGTACGCGATGAGGCGGGCAGCAAAAAAATCGCAACCGGTTGTACACGTACGTGGTCGTCAGGGACAACCGCAGACGATCTGGTTCACCGACGAACAGGCTGAAGCGTTAGAATCGCTATCGCATAACCGCAAAGTTACAAAAACCACGTTGGTGAGATTTGCGGTCGACGAAATGCTGAAAGGATTCTACACTGGGCAGCTTAAACTGCCGGGAATCGATTGACATGCGTGAGCCTTCGACAAAATCCGTGCAAGCCGCTTCCTTCTCCGGACACGAAACATTCGTTTTTCGCTATGCATGGCTCAAAAAAGCGGCCGATGAAGTGGCCGGAGATCCGACAATATTCACCAGCGATGAAGCGATGGTGCGGCTCGGAGTCGGGAAGAACATGGTCCGTTCAATCCGGCATTGGGGGCTTGCGACGCGCATCCTCGAAGAAGCGCCTCACACACGCGGCCAAGAACTTAAGGTTAGCGAACTCGGCACACTGCTCTTTGGTACTGACGGTACCGACCTTTACTTGGAAGACGTGAACACACTGTGGTTGCTCCACTGGAATCTCGCGACGAACGAGCAACGCAGTACCTCATGGAACTGGATATTCTCTTCGTTTCCGAGCAATGAGTTTACTCGCGATTCACTTACTGTGTTCTTGCAGCTCGAAGCGGACAAGAAGCACGTCAAGATCGCAAGCGAATCGTCATTGCGACGAGACGTCGATTGCTTCATCCGCTGCTATACCCCTTCCAGGGCGGGCAAAGGCCTGGTATTCGAAGATAGCCTCGATTGTCCGCTTGTAGAACTCGGCTTGATCGACGCGGACGGAGGCGGGCTCTTCAGGTTCAATCGCGGCCCAAAGAATTCGCTCTCGGACGAGGTTTTTGCTTACTGCTTAAATGAATTTTGGGGCAGAGTGACGAGCAGCCAGAGCTTGGCATTCAGCGACATCGCGTATGGTCCAGGCAGTCCCGGTGTCATTTTCAAACTCGATGAGAACAGTTTGATCGACCGGCTTGATCGCCTTGAAGCAGCGACCGAGGGCTTAGTTTCATATACCGAGAACGCAGGGTTGAAGCAGGCATATCGCCGTGACCCAGTGGATTGGCGTCCCCTGCTGCGCCGCCATTACGAACGATCTCTATCTGGCTTCGCGTTGGGAGCGTAATGTGAAATACAGTGATCTTGTTACCGTTGCCCCCCGCTTTACTCGCGCGATTAGCCTTGACCGGGATGTCAGACTAGCATCGGCACTCGATGGCTACGTAATAACGACCACAGCTCAATCGGTTCTCAGCCGATTCGCACGTGCGCTCCGAGAACCAGCGGGACACCGGGCATGGACCCTCACAGGGCCCTACGGTTCAGGAAAATCGGCGTTTGCGGTCTTCGCAGCGAACCTCTTCGGCGATGATGCCAATCCAGGAACGCGTGCTGCACGGAAGCTCCTAGCGCAGGAATCCGACGCCCTGTACCGTGAATTCTTTGACCGCCGCAAAATCACGAGCCTGCCGATTGACGGTTTTTGCACCGTTACAGTCTCTGGCGCTGCGGAGCCGTTGCTCCCGAGCCTCTTGCGGGCGTGCTGCCGAGATATAAGGCACTATTGCTCACACGGTCGTCCGCCCTCCGCACTATTGAAACTGGAAAAGTTACTCGCTCACGTGCAAAAGGGCAAACTGGTCACCACTTCAGAAGTGGTTGAAGGGATCATTCAAGCGTGCGAAGCCTTGCAGCGATCCGGCAGGTCCCAAGGGATTCTCCTCATCATCGACGAACTCGGAAAATTTCTGGAATTCGCTGCTCGCAACCCTGATGCCGACATCTTCATCCTCCAGCAGCTTGCCGAAGCGACAGCGCGCTTCCAGATACCCGGCCTTTTGTTGGTAACAATCCTTCATCAGTCGTTCGACAGATATGTTGCCGGGTTGCGGCCTGCGGTGCGGGACGAGTGGGCGAAGGTGCAAGGACGGTTTGAAGATATCGCATACCAGGAGCCGTCTGAAGATTGGTTGCTGCTGCTGTCGCGTGCGATAACTCACAACACGGGCTCGCGCTCCTCGGACCTCGCGCGACTCGGACGCCGTGAAGCCGAAGCTGCCTTTGACCTGGGGCTTGCGCCACCGGGCGCGATCAAACCCCAGTTTGTTGCGGCACTTCAGCGGTGCACACCATTGCATCCGATCACCGTTCTTGTCTTGGCGCAGCTTTGTAGGAAATTTGGACAGAATCAACGGTCTCTCTTCTCCTTCCTTGTTTCACGCGAACCATCGGGATTTGCCCGGTTTCTCGAACAAGATGTAAAAGCCGAGCTGCCCTTGTATCGACCTCACGATCTCTACGATTACGCGGTACAAGCCTTTGGCAACGCTCTAACTGTCGGCGAAAATGCGGTTCGGTGGGCCGAAGTCGAAAGCGCTTTGGAGAAGTGCATCGCGGCCCCCGAACCCCAACTCAATGTGATTAAGACGATAGGTCTCCTCGCCGCTGTAGGCGCCCACGGCAGCCTCAAAGGTTCGCCGGCTGTGCTGGACTTTTCCCTCGGCGATACGAAAGGTGTGCGGAAGAGTACGGACCATTTGTCCACGAGATCAGTACTGGTTTATCGCAAGCACAACGATTCATTTGCTTTGTGGGAGGGTAGCGACGTCGATATCGACGAACGCCTTCAAGACGCGCAGAGGCGGCTGCCTGGCAATTCCAATGTGGCACGGATGCTCACTTCGTTGTGGGATCAGCGGCGAATCGTTGCAAAGCGGCATTCAATCCGGACCGGGACGCTACGATACTTCGTGGTACGCTTCGCCGATAATACGGACCTGCTACGATCGCTTACTCCCGATGCCGATGCGGATGGGCTTGTGATTTATACCCTTCCCCATTCGCCTGCTGAAGTCGAAGAACTTAGCGGACTCGCAAGTAGCCCCCCGGTCTCATCTCGAAAAGATTTGCTGGTCGTAGTTCCGAAAGATATTGGTGCTCTATCCGATGCCGTTCGAGAACTTGAACTGCTCCGGTGGGTCGGATCGAACACTCCTGAGTTGCAAGGTGATGCAGTAGCGCGCCGCGAACTGCAAGCGAGAATTGCCATAACCCAGGACCGGCTTTCGAAGGAGATCGCATCGCTCTTCATGCCGGGTGCGCTATCACAAAGTCCGGCGGCATGGTTTTATTGTGGGCAGCGTCAACACGTTTCCAACATGCGGTCGTTATCGAACCTTGTGTCGCACGTATGCGACATTTTTTATCCCCATACCCCGATATTGCAGAACGAACTGTTGAATCGCAGAAATCTCTCATCTGCTGCGGCAGCTGCCCGGAGAAATCTTATTGACGCGATGATTTCGCATGGCGCTGAAGAGAGACTCGCCATTGAAGGCTTCCCTCCAGAGTTCAGCATGTACGTCTCGGTTCTTAGGTCCACGGGGATACATCGCGAAGAAGAAAGCGGCTACGCTTTTGGCGAGCCCAATGGTGCGTCTGGGTTGGGCGAAACGTGGGCTGCAATGACTAAGTTTTTTGCGACCTGCGAACTCGAAAAACGAAATGTGGTAGAGCTCTTTTCGATATTGCGACAGGACCCACTCGGGCTGAAGATGGGCGTCATTCCAGTTTTGTTTTGCGCTTCCGTCCTGGCTTACGATACGGAAATCTCGTTATATGAGAACGGCGCATTCGTGCCGGAGATCACAATTGAAGTGTTCGAGCGTCTCTTGAAATCGCCGGAGAAATTTGAACTGCGAAGATACCGGGTTGCCGGCGTTCGGCGTGAAGTATTCAATCGGCTCGCTGCGCTCGTGGGAGCGGCGGTCGACAGAGACGAGCACCTCCTCCCGCTCATTCGACCGCTTTTTAAGTTCTTCACCCGTTTGCCCGCGTACACGAAGCAGACGAAGACGCTATCGCCCATTGCATCTGCCGTAAGGGACGCATTGTTTGCGGCGCGAGAACCCGACATCCTTGTCTTTGAAGATTTGCCACGGGCATGCGGCGTCCATCCCTTTTCACCAAATAATCCAGAAAACACTGACGATGTTCCAGTGTTTTTCCACCATTTGAAGAAGGCCTTTTCAGAACTGCAGCGAGCGTATGACGATTTGCTTTCTGAAATTCAGCAACTCCTGTTTCGAGCTTTCGGCGCATCGGGGATGAATGGCAGAGAGATCCTTCGCTACAGGGCACGCGCATTGGCAGACCACGCCATTGAGCCGCGATTGCGCTCATTTGTTCACCATTTGCTGGAAGATGAAGCGGAAGACGTGGCCTGGATCGAGGCTATCGGAACATTGCTCACGAACAAACCGCCGAAGAGTTGGGCCGACTCTGATCGTGCTCGGTACGAGCTCGTACTGAGCGAACTGTCCCGCAGCTTCCGGCACATAGAAGCCATCGTAGATCAGATCGCTAGTCGCGCTTCGACTGACAAGGCTCCGGCAGAGATGCTGCGGATAGGGGTGACAAATCGTTTTTCAGAAGATCTGGAGGCCGTGGTAATCGTAGAACCGGAGAGCCAACAGAAAGTCGCGGAAATGGTCATCGCTATCGAGGAGATTTTGGATCGGCATCGCGGTGAAACGGTTCCCAATCTCACGCTTGCCGCCCTAGGTATGGTAGCGCGGACGTATCTGGATGCTCTGGAGAAACCAGTGAAGCAGAGCAAGAATGCCGCGCGGGAGGTTCCGCATGAATGAACCCGTACGCCACATCCTGAGTCTCTCAGGCGGGAAAGACAGCACGGCGCTCGCGATCTACATGAGGGACCGGGTTCACGGCATGGAGTACGTCTTCTGTGACACCCAGAAAGAACTGCCGGAGACCTACGAGTACCTGGAGCGCATCGAGGCATACCTGGGCAAACCCATTAACCGACTTAATGCGACGCGTGGATTTGACCACTGGCTTGAGCTCTATGGGGGTTATCTACCGTCGTCAAGAATGCGCTGGTGCACGAAGATGCTAAAACTCAGACCCTTCGAGGAGTTTGTGGGCGACGATCCTGTGCTGAGCTACATCGCAATTCGAGCAGATGAGGGCGCCCGCGAAGGGTATATCTCAAAGAAGCCCAACATCAAGGTCGTCTATCCGTTCAAAGAAGCCGGAATCGCGGAAGCGGATGTGTACCGCATCCTCGAAGAGAGCGGTCTCGGGCTGCCGAAGTACTACGAGTGGCGAACAAGATCGGGTTGCTATTTCTGCTTTTTCCAGAGAAAAGCCGAGTGGGTGGGGTTGCTAGAGAGACATCCTGAGTATTTCGAATTGGCAAAAGGGTATGAAAAAATCGATGAGGAGAGAGGCATCAAATACACCTGGAGCGAACGAGAGAGCCTGACCGAGCTGTCCTCACCTGAGCGCATAGCTGAAATCAAACTGAAGCTAAAGGATGACATGGCGACTCAAAGGCGTACCGCCCCCGAACAGAGACTATACCAAATACTGGGTAACGCGCTCGACGATGAGGATGATACAGAGCCGTGCACTATTTGCCATCTCTGAACGGGACTCGATTTTTGAATTTTGCAATCTTTGAAGAATTCGGAGCTCCAACCGGAAAGTTGGAGCTCCAAGATGTCCGGCTTGTCAGACTTCGATGTCCGGCAACCTCTGAACCATTTGCGACAGGAAGAGTCCCCATTGCGTTCGCAAGGATTCATACAGTGGCGCGTTTTGTTTCTCATCGTCCATCGCCTCTGCTTTGGCATAGGCAACGATCAAGAGGTCTAGGCCGGTCTGAATCAGACGTGCAGCCTCGGTGAGTTTTTCAGCCGAGAGCGGCTTCGCCTCGTCATCATCAGAGTGTAATCCTGTGGCCGCGAGTACTTTGCTATAGATCTTTGCAAAGAATGGATGCTTGTTGTTGTACGTGACGATGGTCTTTCCGCCCAGATGCTCCGTCGAGAAAAAATCGCTGCCCGGCCATTGATCGTCCAGTAACGAGAACGGCAGGCTTTTGACTCGAGCCCGTACTGTCTCGGCATCCTGATTGACCTGTTCGGTCCCACCCTGGCCGAGTAGGAGAGTCGTGGCCTTTTCAGCGAGTTCGCGCAGCTTGGCGTCGCGTTCCTCCTTTGGAAGGTCCCTTCCCGCGCGGCTTTTGATAGAGGCCTGTTCCGCCTCTGCAGCAATGTCCTCGGCGGCGCTATGGATGCCTTTAACCGTCTTCTGGACATTCCCCGTCTTTGTCCAGTGCTTACGGATGCGACCGACCAGGGTTTCCATTTCAGGTTGAATCCGCCGCCGTAACACATGCCGGAGTTCTTCTACTGGCTCCACACCTCGCTTAACGTTGCGGACCTGAAAGGCCTCGTCAAGAATGGGATCGAACGAGATTTCAATACCGATCCAGCGCGCAATCTCGCGGACGCCATCGGGGTAAAATCGCGGAATAATGTCCCAGAAAATCTCCCGATTCGCACGCACGATTGATAACGGTTCATTCTCAATGATACGGCGCTCTCGGTTAAAGGTGCTTTCGCGCCCCGATCCCTTTATCGGTCGCCAGACTTCCGGAAGCAACGTGAGTCGTATCCGGATGGGCGCCGTTTTCTCTGGATCCGATGGAATTGGCCAATCAAGTTTGTCGTCCACTTCGAGCGTGGCCTTGGGATCTTCCGGGAAGCGGGAGTCCAGCAGATACAGCGGGTCATGCGGCGCTACGGACGTTCCGTTTACCTGAATCACACGCCCCGCCACCAGAAAATAGCGGAAAGTTCGTGCTATGTACTTGATCAGATCGGTTTCGACATCTTCGATCTTCCGGATATCCTTCGCCTTCAGCGTCTTCTTTGCCGCTTCGGACGTCGGAACGGTTTCCGATAGCTTGTCGCATTTCGACCATACGACAAGGGTACCGGTAGATTTGGGATTGAGCAGATGCCGGAATTTCTCAGGAATTTCTGCCGGAACGGGTTCCGGCATATACTCCTGCTCTCCCTTCTCGATCTCCTCCAGATCTATATAGCTGTACAGGTAGGGCCCGTTAGCTTTGTCACGGCTATAGACTTCAATGCGCTGCGCGTGGCTAATAGCCCCGAGGGTGGCACCCACGCCAAAACGGCCCATGCCGGTCCGGCTGCCATATCGGCTGGATTCTCCTAGTACAAGGCAGGTCCGCAGCGTATCTGCTGGCATGCCGTCACCGTCGTCGCCAAATGCGACCTCATCAACAACCTTAACGGCAGTCTGTTTGCCTTTCCCGCTGCTTACCATTCGGGTGCCGGGCGCTAGCATGATGCGGATGTTGTTAGCGTTGGCTTCAAGCGAGTTGTCGATTGGCTCGCCTGCGGCTGCCTCAAAGCTGTATCCAGACGATCGGAGCGACTTCAATGTGCGATCAACGCGAATCAGAGGGGCGTGCAATACGGCGGTTGTCATAACGATTTATCTCCTTTTGAAAAGTTCTGGAGCTCCGTCAAACATCAAGCCTCTTCCATGCCAGCAACGCCGCGAATACGGCGTTGCTGGCATGCTAGACCTAGGCCCAGTAGCTTGCAGCCTTGTTGCGGATGCGCTTTGCCATGTGGCTAATTGCCGACAAAGTCACGCCGAAAGCAGAAGCTGCCTCCGTCATGGTGAAGCCTAGCGTCAGCACGGCCACCAGCATGCGCTCTTTGGATGTCAAGTTGTGGGTCAGGAAGTCCGCCGCGCAGAGTGCACGGTCCATCGAGGTAGTTGTCATCAGTTTGCTCCGTTTTCGAGTCGTCCCGCCTAAAGGCTGGAACAGACACGGAATGTACGCACAAACAGCAAGCGCGTATAACTTCACTCTAGCATCACTGATTGTAAAACTTGATGTACTTTCAAAATTTTTTTTGGTGGCTTGCTGGAAGATCTTATTGGTGCAGGATCAACTGAGCTTCACTTTAACACACCGAATTGCACATTTTTGTGTCCATCCGTGTGGAAACCAAAAACTAATCCAGAAGGTTTTCCCATTGGCAAATCAGCGAGGTCAATACTGTCGCATTTTTACCTAACGGCGGGAATTTTTGGACACTTGGAGGGCTTGTATCTGCTTGAAAATAAATGGTCGGGGAGAGAGGATTTGAACCTCCGACCCCCTGGTCCCGAACCAGGTGCTCTACCAGGCTGAGCCACTCCCCGACGCAGACCACCCTAGCGGACGG